>ERZ773193.329-NODE-329-length-77242-cov-10.174861_pt1 | contig 77242 bp, 86 predicted proteins | sample MGYA00511110_ERZ773193 | MGnify/ENA primary metagenome ERZ773193 (study PRJEB29015, sample SAMEA2737784) | human gut metagenome | biome: human gut; feature: human-associated habitat; material: faeces | place: China | collected 2012 ... | reverse complement strand
TGCCGCACCTCGCTCGCCGTATCGGCACTTAGAATTATGCGGTATTGCCTTAAAGATAAGGCAGAACCGCATCCAGCAGGGCAGCACACAAACCGCCAGGCGGATGCGGGGGCGCCATAGAGTTGTAAGGAAGAAAAGATGGCAGTTTACAGAAAAAAGCAGCCTGCCCGCCGTCCGGTGCGGCGCGGCTGGAAGCGGCACGCGCGCACAGGGATGTTCCTCTTCGCGTTTGCGCTGGTGGCCGTTACTGTGGGGGTGATTTTGCCCCACGCGGGGGTGATGAGCGCCGCAGCAGAGGGCAGTACGCTGACAGAGAAGATTTTTACCACCGTGCAGAACAAGAACCTGCCGGTAATCGCAATCGACCCCGGCCACGGCGGCACTGACCCCGGCAGCGAGGGCAGCGGCCTGTGGGAGTACGAGATGACCTGGCAGGTGGCCAACGAGCTGGTAAACCTGCTGGAGCAGGATGGCCGCTATGCCCCGGTGCTGACCATTACCGAGGAAGAAAGCCAGAACAGCGATATGCCGCGCGTGGAACCGGCGGAACGCGCCCAGCGCGCGAATGACGCGGGTGCGGTGCTACTGTTTTCTATCCACGGCAATTCCGATCCGAGCGGAACGGCCAGCGGCTTTGAATGTTACGCCATTCCGCCGGGGCAGCAATACCATGACGAGAGCGTGGCCCTGGCCCGCCTGACCGCCCAGAAGATCACCCAGACCGGCCAGCCCCTGCGCGGGCAGGACGGTGTGCGGTACATTTATTTTGATACATACGATAACCGCATGGTGTATGAATCCAGCGACGAGACCCCGCGCAATGAACCGACCTTCCGCCTTTTGGCGGACACCGACTGCCCGGCGGTGCTGGTAGAACAGTGCTTTTTGACCAACCCCCAGGATGCCGCCCGCCTTGCCACCCCCAGCGGCGCTAAACAGGCCGCAAAGGCGTATTATGAAGCAATATGCGAATGGATGGAAGGCAGGTAAAAGGCAGAAAGTAGGAGCTGAAGGTAATTAGGAATTAGAAATGAGAAATTAGCAAAAAAGAACCGGTGCAGTTTGGGCGGGGTTCGTAAAACAGTTAAACCGACCTATGGTTACGATCATAGGCCGGTTTTTATGTTATGCACTGGCGCGGCAGCGCCCAGGGCTCCCTTGTGTAAAGGGAGCTGTCAGCGAAGCTGACTGAGGGATTGCTTTACCGCAGCATCGATATACTCACAAACTCCACAGAAATTTCTGCCGACATCGTTGTTGGGAATACGGATGACTCTCAGACCATATCCCTCCAGAAAAGCGGTGCGGTCTGCATCTTTTTTGATGTTTCTATCCTCATAGTGTTGAGAACCGTCCAACTCAATGACAAGCTTTGCTTCTGCGCAATAGAAGTCAGCGATATATTTTCCCAACACCTTTTGTCTGGAAAAACGGACAGGGTAGGACCGCAGAAAATCATACCATAGGTGCCGTTCTTCCTTGGTCATTTCTTTTCGCAGCTGTTTTGCCAAAGGAACCAACTGCTTATTGTGCTTTGGCTGCATGACAATCCCTCCGTCACGGCTTACGCCGTGCCACCTCCCTTTACACAAGGGAGGCTTTGGTTCTCCTATGTTTTTGAGAAAGTTGTGACGTGTCTGCAAACTCACATTTTTTCTTTTTTGTCGCTATCTTTGGCGGGGATAGCGTCTGCCAGGAAGCACTGGGTCTCTTCGCTGATTTCGCGGTGCGGAATCCCGACAAACTCGCGGTCGATCTGCACGATCATCAACTCCGGCTCGCGGATCAGGCGGCAGCGATCAAACGGATAAAACATCATCCGCTCCGCTTCGCCAAACCCCAATCCCTTATCAAACACCGACAAGCGAATGGTTTCGTTGTCCGCCAGCTGCTGTTTCACCGCCGAGCGGCGGAAAAACGGCATAATAAACCACTGGCCGACCCCGACCACCGCCGCCGCGATCGCAATAAACAGCGACAGCCCGCGGTGCGGTTCAAACGCGATAAAATCAATCAGCGAGATCACCCCGACCACCGCCATCAACACCGACTGCACGATCAGGCGCGGGCGGCTGAGCGACGACGCGTTGGCATGGTTAAAAACCGTGGTCAGCGTCGCCTCGTCCAGTTGATACGCCACCCGCTCGCGCAGCGCTCCGTACATTTCGTCTGCCATAGCCGACCGTCCTTAAATATCCAAATTCGCCACATACTGGGCGTTCTTTTCAATAAACTCGCGGCGCGGTTCCACCTTGTCGCCCATCAAAATGGTGAACGCTTCGTCCGCCGCGGCGGCATCCTCCAGCTCCACCCGCAGCATGGTGCGGAACGCCGGATCCATGGTGGTTTCCCACAGCTGCTCGGGGTCCATTTCACCAAGACCTTTGTACCGCTGGACATCGGCCTTGCCCTCAAACTCCGCAATATAGCGGTCGCGCTCCTCGTCCGAGAACGCATACCGCAGCTGCTTGCCTTTGGACACCTTGAACAGCGGCGGCTGGGCGATATAGACATGCCCCTCATCGATCAGCGGACGCATATAGCGGAAAAAGAAGGTAAGCAGCAGGGTGCAGATGTGCGAACCGTCGACATCGGCATCCGCCATGATAATGACTTTGCCGTAGCGCAGCTTGGACAGATCAAAGTCGTCGCCGATGCCGCAGCCCAACGCCACCACGATCGGAATCAGCTTTTCGTTGCCGTACACTTTATCGAGTCGGGCTTTTTCCACGTTCAGCATTTTGCCCCACAGCGGCAAAATCGCCTGATAGTTGCGGTCCCGTCCCTGGATGGCAGAGCCACCTGCCGAGTCACCCTCGACGATGTACAGCTCGGTGCGTTCCGCATCGTTCCAGATGCAGTCCGCCAGTTTTTCCGGCATACGGGTGGAGGACAAGCCCTTTTTGTTGCGCGCCATTTCGCGCGCCTTTTGCGCCGCCTCGCGCACCCGCGCGGCGTTGATGGATTTTTCCAGAATTGCTTTGGCAACCGCCGGATTTTCCTCCAGATACGGTGCCAGCTTTTCGTTCAGCAGAGTGGTGATCAGGCTGCCGATGGCGGTGTTGCCCAGCTTCGCCTTGGTCTGCCCCTCAAACTGCGCGTCTTTCAGCTTCACGCTGATGACCGCGGTCAACCCCTCGCGCACATCGTCGCCCTTCAGATTGCTGTCGTTGTCCTTCAGCATACCGTGACGGCGAGCGTAGTCGTTGAGAATACGGGTGATACCGTTTTTGAACGAGTTTTCATGCGTACCGCCGTCCACCGTGTGGATGTTGTTGGCGAACGAGATGATGTTTTCGTTGTAGCTGTCGTTGTATTGCAACGCCACCTCGGCGATGGAATCGCCGTCGTTGGTCGCGATGTGGATCACATCCGGATGCAGCACCTGATAGCCGCGCGCCTTGTTCATGAAATCCACAAACGAGGAAATACCGCCCTCGTAGCAATATTCCTGTTCGATGATGTTGTCGGGATTGCGGCGGTCGTTCAGCCGGATGCACAGCCCCGCGTTGAGGAACGCCTGCTCGCGCAGCCGTTTTTGCAGCACATCAAATTCATATTCGGTGGTTTCGGTGAAGATTTCCGCATCCGCTTTGAACCGGATGGTGGTGCCATCGTGGTCAGAGGTGCCGATCACGGTCAGATCGTTGACCGCGTTGCCGCGCTCAAACCGCTGGGCATATACCTTGCCGTCGCGGGAAATTTCCACTTCCAGCCATTCGGACAGCGCGTTCACCACCGACGAGCCCACGCCGTGCAGACCGCCGGACACCTTGTAGCCGCTGCCGCCGAATTTACCACCGGCGTGCAGCACGGTCAGCACCACCGTGACGGTGGGGATGCCCATTTTGTCGTGGATACCGACCGGGATACCGCGACCGTTATCCTTGACGCTGATGATGTCACCCGGCAAAATGTCCACATCAATGTGGGTGCAATACCCCGCCAACGCTTCGTCGATGGAGTTATCCACAATTTCGTACACCAGATGGTGCAATCCGCGCGGGCCGGTGGAGCCGATGTACATACCGGGGCGCTTACGCACCGCTTCCAGCCCCTCCAGCACCTGGATCTGGCTTTCGTCATAGGCCGCCTCGGTGCGCACCATCTGTTCTTCCTGTTCCAGTTCCTGTTGCAAATCTTTTTCGTTATCCGACATGGTGATCCTCCCTGTCTGTTTTGCTATATGCTAACCGTTCTTCGGTCAAGTCCCAATGTCAATACCGTCCGCTTCCGTCAGCGGGGCGTATCCCCGTGCGGCGCGGCGGCGCAATGTCGCGGGCGCGATCTGGCAAATATACACCGTTTCGTTTCCGTGGGTGTCGGCACACACCACAAACGAACGGGGCAACTCGGTCGTGACATTTACCACCCGACCGCCCTTTTGCGCGTCCGCCAAAAAGGAGCGGGTGCTTTTGGAAAGCGTGGTGCCGTCCATATCAAAAATTCCGACCACCTCGCGCAGCGGCACCACCGTGTCGCCGCCCAAATGGATATACATACCCGCCGCCTCCTATGGTTTTAGAGATTGAATTTTCCGGATGGCGCGTTTTCGTCCAGCAGCTGCAGCCGGTGGCGGTACAGCTGGTTGATGTTTTTCACCGCCTGACCGCCCAGCTTGGCGATAAGTCCCAGCAGAATCAGCAGCGCCACCGCGCTGAACCCGATCCACGACAGCCGGTAGCAGCACACCGCCACAAACGCCGCGATCACCACCACGAATCCCGCAATGGTCAGCGCCAGCACCCGCCGCCGTTTTTGTTTGGTTTCGCGCTCCAACCGGTCGCGCTCTTGTTCATAAGACGCCATACTCATCCGTCCTTTTGGGTAATCTCGCCGTGCGCCACTTCAAACGCGCGCCCTTTGGTCAGGCGGCGCAGCGGCGCCGGATCGCAGCAGGTGATCATCACCTGCCACCCGTCGATATGGTTCAAAATATAATCCTGCCGCGACAGATCCAGCTCGCTCATTACATCGTCCAGCAGCATCACCGGCTGTTCGCCGGTGGCTTGCCGCAGCAGCGTCGCCTCCGCCAGTTTCAGCGCCAGCACCGCCGAGCGTTTTTGCCCCTGCGAGCCGTACACCCGCGCGGATTGCCCGTCGATCAGCACTTCCAAATCGTCGCGGTGCACCCCGCCGGTAGTAAAGCCCGCCGCCCGATCCGCCGCCCGCCGCTGCAAAAGCGTTTGCAGCAGATTTTGTGCCGCCTCGGCGGGGGTGGTATATTCGTCACCGGCAGCGGACACATACCGCAGCTGCAGCTGCTCGCGTCCGGAGGACAACCCGTCGTAATTACCGGCAGTCACCGGCTGCAGCTGCTGCCAATACCGGCGGCGCGCGTCAAACACCGCCGCGCCGGTTTGCGCCAATCGCGCATCCCACACATCCAGCATATCGCCCGGCAGCGCCGCGCCCGCCTGCGCCTCTTTCAGCAGCGCGTTTCGCTGCCGCAGCACGCGGGTATACGCCGCCAGATCCGGCATGTACGCGGGGCGCAGCTGACAAATCGCCGCGTCCATAAACCGCCGCCGCTGCTCAGGCCCGTCCTCCACCAGCGATAAATGTGCCGGCGAAAACACCACCGCGCAAAACCGCCCGGTCATCCGGGTGGGCGACGGCTGCTTGATGCCGTTGAGCGTGACGCTGCGGCGGTCGCGAATGGTGATGGCGGCCGTCTGTTCCCGCTCTTCGGCGAAAAAATCCAGAGAGATCGCCGCGCGATCGGCTTGAAAACCGACCATTTCGCGGTCTTTGGCGCCCCGAAAGCTCTTGCCTCCGGTGAACAGCCACATGGCTTCCAAAAAATTGGTTTTGCCCTGTGCGTTTTTCCCGAACAGAATGTTCACGCCCGGATCCAACGCACATTCCCCTTTTTGCAGATTGCGGAAGCCGTCAAAGGTGAGTCGGTCAGCCCTCATGCGCCTGTACCCGATACACAGCGGGGTCGCCCTGCACCTGCGCTTCGTCGCCGGGCACCATCTTTTTGCCGCGCATGGTGCATACCTCGCCATTGACCAGCACCTGTCCCGACTGCACGAGGATTTTGGCGTGACCGCCGGTTTGGGCAGCTCCCGCCAGTTTCAGCAGCGCATCCAGCCGGATAAAGGGGGTATCGATCAAAATATCCTGTTTCATATTACGCCTTCAATCGCACCGGCAGCACCAGAAACAAAAACGATTCCCCGTCCACCGGCAATATTTTCATGGGCGACACCGGACCGTTCAGCTGAATACGCACCTCATCGGTTTCGGCGTTTTTCAGCGCATCCAGCAAAAACCGGCTGTTAAAGCCCATTTCTTCTTCCTGTCCGTCGGTCGCATCGGTCGCGATCACATCCTTGGCACTGCCCAGCGGGGTGGTGCAGGAGATGGTGATGCTGTCCTGTTGAAACCGGCATACCAGCGGCGATTTCACCCGGTCGTTGATAACCAGCGACGCGCGCTCCACCCCATCGGTGAGGGCGCGGGTGCTGACCCGGATCTCGGTGGTGACCTGCGGCGGAATCGCTTTTTGATACGACAGAAAATCGCCCTCCAGCAAACGGGAAATCACCGAATACCCGCCGATCTCGGTCAAAATATGCTGGCGACCCACCCGCATGGTGGCAAGCTCTTCGCCGTCGCCCAGCAATTTCAGCAGCTCGCTGAGCGTTTTGCCGGGCACCACAAACTGGGTATCCAGATCGCTGTCCACCGCTTCGCAGCGGATGGCAAGCCGCGAGCCGTCCACCGCCACCAGCCGCAGCTGGTGATTTTCCACGGTGAATTGCACGCCAGTATGTACCGGTCGAATATCGGTTTGCGCCACAGCAAACAGCGTTTGCCGGATCATGCTTTTCAGCGTTTCCTCCGCCAGCGAGATCTCGTCGCCGTCGGCCACGGTGGGCAGCTCGGGATATTCCGCCGCGTCAATGCCCATGATGGAAAAATCCGCTTCGCCGCTGCGAATCACGGTCTGGTAGCGGTCGTCGGTTTCCAGCTCCACCCGGTCGCCCGGCAGCTTGCGCACAATGTCGCCGAACAGGCGGGCGTTCAGCACGATCTGACCCGATTGCGCCACATCGGCTTCGATGGTTTTCATAATGCCCAGCTCCAGGTTATAGCCCGCGAGCAGCAGCTGCGAACCGATCGCCCGCAGCAAAATACCATCCAACACGGAAATCGAGGACTTGCCGGTGACGGCACGCTGAACATTGCTGACCGCGCTGATCAGCTCCTGCTTATCGCATACGATTTTCAAAGCATCCCTCATCCTTTCTGTTTATCATCTCATCTGTTTATCCAAAAAGAAATGTAGATATATATATCATATATATCTTTCTTTATTTTATCGTAGTAGTAGGGGGTGTGGAAACGGTGGAAAAGTGTCGCGAACGGGCTTGTCCACAGGAAAAAACGGGTGGCGTTTCCAGTGAATAAGCGGGGGGACAGCCCGGGGAAACCGAGGGGAAAATTTTCGGGCATTTTTCACCGTTTTCCCCAAAGTTTTGCACGGGAAAAATCTTGTGGAAACAACGGGCATAACTTGCGGAAAAAAATCAAAAGTTTACCCATTTTCCACGGGGAAAGTTTCGGGGGTATGTTCAAAGAAACCTGCGGAAGGCATCACATATCGCTGACATTTTTGATAATATCATTCACCATCCCGCGGAAGGACGGGTCGCGCTGCATCATCTCTTCCACCTTTTTGATCGCGTAAACGATGGTGGAATGGTCGCGCGCACCGAAAAATTTGCCTACATTTTCGGTGGACAGGCCGGTGATGGTGCGCACCACATAGGACGAAACCTGACGCGCGCGGGACACCGCCGCGGTGCGTTTTTGCGACAAAATGTCCTCCGGAGTCACATTCATGGTGCGGGACACCTCGCTAATGACCCGATCCACGATCACTTCGGTGGGGGGATTTTCGCTTTGCAGGTCGCGGATCGCCATTTTGGCGGTGTTGATGTTGGCACGCTCGCCGGTCAGCTCGCATTGCGCCCACAACTTTTTGATCACGCCCTCCAACTGGCGGACGTTGCTTTTCAGCTGTCCGGCAATGTAGGCGGCGACATCGTTGTCAATATCCACGCCGAAAATCTGCGCCTTGCGCTTGATGATGGCGATGCGGGTTTCCAGATCCGGCGGCTGAATATCCGCCAGCAGCCCCATTTCAAACCGCGACCGCAGGCGATCCGACAGGGTGGCAATCTCTTTGGGCGGCCGGTCGGAGGTGAGCACCACCTGCTTGTTAGCCTGGTGCAGCGCATTGAAAGTGTAGAAAAATTCGTCCATGGTGGATTCTTTACCGGAGATAAACTGGATATCGTCCACCATCAGCACATCCACCTGACGGTATTTGTTGCGGAAATCCTCCGGTGTTTTGTTCTTGATTGCTTCGATCAGCTCGTTGGTCATAAATTCGCAGGTGGTGTACAGAATATTGGCACCCGGCGTGTTCTTTTTGATCTCGTTGCCGATGGCATACAGCAGGTGGGTTTTGCCCAGTCCCGAACCGCCATATATAAATAAAGGATTATAACGGCTGGCAGGATGCTTCGCTACCGCTTGCGAAGCCGCGTGGGCATATTTGTTGGACGGGCCGACAATGAAGTTTTCAAACGAGTATTCGTAATTGGAAGAATCGTTCGAAAACAGATTGCCGGAGGTATTCTGCTCCGCCGTTTGCGGCTGGGCGGAGGCATCGTCCCCCGCGATAATTTTCAAATCAAGCTGCAGCCCCAGCACTTCCCAGATAGCTTTTTTGATTTTCCCCTCGTATTGACCGAGAATGACCTGACGCTGAAAACCGCTTTCCACATAAAATACCATCGTATCGCCTTCGATGCTGCGCGGCTCCAGCGGTGAGATCCATGTGTTAAAGCCGACCTCACTCAGATCCGGCATGGCGCGCAGGTAGTCCAGCACCCCGGACCAGGCTTCCTTTATCGTTTCCATGTAAAACTGCCTTTCCTCAAAAAATCAACAGCAGCTGTCGCTGCCGGTAGCTATAAAAAGAATAAAATCCATATATAATCATTATATCATATTTTTTTGGCTTTTACAACGCCCATTTTCACGTTTTTCCAAAATAGGGTGAAGAGGGCACAAAAACGGAAAAACGGCTATATGGGGCGTTAAAACGCCATTACGGAGATTTGGGTGGTTTTGACCCCATCCACAAGATGTGGTGGACAACGGCAAAAAAATTACGATTTTCCACAACGCGACAAAAGAAAGTGAAGAAACCGGCGGGTTTTTTTCCTTTTTTAGTTGACTTTTTGCAGTTTTCTGGTATATAATATATCCTCGCAAGGCTATAGGGCCACCATCTTGGTTATCCGAAAGGAGGATGACGCATGCTTCGTACGTATCAGCCGAAAAAACGGCATCGGAAAATGGAACATGGTTTCCGCAAAAGAATGGCGACTGCCAACGGACGCAAGGTTCTGGCTCGCAGAAGAGCGAAGGGTAGAGCACGCCTTACCTACTAAGAAAGAGCCACCTTTGTGTGGCTTTTTTTTGTAGGTATTGTTGGGTGCGTCGGGGCGTTTTTCGGCGCAGAAAGCGGGGATACAATGGCGGCGTTTACCGTTATCAAGGAAAATCGGGATTTTCAGATCCTGTATCGCCGGGGCAAATCGCAGGTACATCCCTGTCTGGTGACCTATCTGCGGCGTACCCGCCGGGGCGAGGTGCGGGTGGGCATCACCACCGGTAAAAAAGTGGGCGGCGCTGTCCAGCGCAACCGCTGCCGCCGCATCATCCGCGAAGCGTTTCGCCAGCTGTATCCGCAAACCACCGGCGGGTTTGACATTGTGTTTGTCGCCCGCGGGCGCACCACCCGCTGCAAAAGCGACGAGCTGCGCGCCATCATGGAACAGCATTTGCGCCAGGGCGGCGTGATCGTATGAAACGGCTGTTTATCGCGCTGATCCGGTTTTACCAACGGGCGATCTCGCCGCGAAAACCCTCGTGCTGCCGCTTTTCCCCCACCTGCTCGGCCTACGCGATCGAAGCGATCGAGCGTTTTGGCGCGCTCAAGGGCGGAGCACTCGCGTTGTGGCGCATTTTGCGCTGCAACCCTTTTGGCGGATCGGGCTATGACCCGGTTCCGGAAAAACAAGACAAACGCAAACGATAACGCCGCCCGCATCGGGCGCGGCATTTCTCCCGGGCTTCCTCCACTTCGTTTGCCGGGTGCCGGTTATCACATCAGATCGGCGGGGCGCTGCCCCGCGTGGGAGGATCGTTTATGCAAATTTTTGACATCATTGCCATCCCGCTGGGATACATCCTGCACTTCATCTACAACATCTTCGGCAACTATTTTGTGTCGATTTTCCTGTTCACCCTGCTGGTGCGGGCGGCGATGTTCCCGTTGTCGCTGAAATCGCAAAAATCGCAGGCGGAACGCGCCAAGCTGGCGCCGCGGCTGGAACGGCTGCAAAAAAAATACGCGCAGGATCCCAAAAAGTTGCAGCAAAAGCAAATGGAGCTGTACGAAAAAAACGGCGTCAGCATGACCGGCGGTTGTTTGCCAATGGCGGTGCAGATGATCATTCTGTTTGGTATCATCTCGGCTATCTACAAGCCGCTGACCCATCTGATCCAAATGCCCAGCGAGGTCATCAGCACCAGTATTTCCGCTGTGACGCTAGATAAGGACGAAAAAAATGCGGATAAGTTTAGCGAAAACGAGCTGAAGGGTTACTACGGCGAGCTGAAAATGCTCAGCAAGCTGGAAGAAAACAAAGCCGACATTCGCGCGAATATCGAAGCGCTGGACAAATCCGTTTTGAAAAACAAAACCGCTGACCAGTATATCAGCGAAATGGAAACGGTCAACCAGAAATTCACCATCTTTGGTCAGTCGATGTTGAAAAACCCCGGCGAGGGCGGTTTCAAAAATATCAACATTCTGTGGCTGATCCCGCTGCTGTCCGGTTTGACGGCGCTGGCATCGGCGATGATCTCGCTGCACTACACCAACATGGCACAGGGTGTGAAACAACCCGGTCAGGGCTGCACCAATGTCATGATGATGGCGTTGATGCCGCTGTTCTCGCTGTATATCACCTTCACGGTGCCCGGCGGTGTCGGTATCTACTGGATTTGTTCCAACCTGATCGCGGTGTTGCAAACGGTGATACTCAACAATATTTATAACCCCGCCAAGATCCGCGCCCAGGCGCAGGCGGAATACGATGAGCGCCGCCGCCAGAAAGCGGAAGATAAAAAGCGGCTGGCGGAAGCCCGTAAACGCGAGCAGTCCGAGCTGCAAAAGGCGATCAACGAGCAAAACGCGAACGGCAAAAAGAAAAAGAATACCGGCAAACCCAAAGCGGAAAAACCCGCCGAAAAGGAAACGGAAGAGCCGGCGGCAAAACCCGAACCGGATGCGACCGAGCAAGCACCGGCAGAGGATAACGAGAACAATGCGGACGCGTAAGCGCGCCGTTGTAAGAAAGGAAGAACCATTGTGTTGAAGGAATGTGTTATGGAAGCCTCGACCATCGAAGAGGCGCTGCAAAAGGCCGCGGCCGAGCTGGATCAGCCGGTGGACGCGCTGCAGTATGATGTGCTGCAGGAGCCGCAGAAGAAAACCTTCGGGCTGTTCGGCGGCTGCAATGCCAAGATCCGCGCGTATGTGGAAGAGGAAGAAACCCCCGCGTCGCCTTATGACGCGGCGCAGAAATATCTGTACACGCTGCTGACCAACATGGGGCTGGCGGATCCGGTCATTACCATGAAAGAAGAAGAGGGCGGCTGCACCCTGACGGTCGAGGGCGATAACCTCGGGTTTATCATCGGTCGCCGCGGCGATACGCTGGATGCGCTGCAGTATCTGGTGGGTCTGGTTGCCAACCGCACGCAGGAAAAATATGTGCGGGTCACCATTGATGTGGGCAACTATCGCGAAAAACGCCAGCAGTCGCTGGTGGAGCTGGCGCATAAAATGGCGAAACAGGCGTCCAAAACCGGTCGCCGTCATTCGTTGGAGCCGATGAATCCGTATGAGCGCCGCATTGTGCATACCGCGGTGCAGGACATCGAGGGCGCGACCTCGTGGAGCGTGGGCAGCGAAGCCGCGCGCCATGTGGTGATCGGTCCGTCGGACGATAACCCCAACAAAAACAAATATCGCAGCCGCGGCGGTCGCGGCCGTGGTAACGGTAACGGCGAGCGCAAAGAACAGGGTGCGCGTTCCGAGCGCCCCGCGCGCGGGAATCGCGATGCGATGCCGCAGCGTCCGCCGCGTCAGGTGCGCGAGTTTATTCCGCGCAGCAATCCGCACGCAGCGGCGGACGATACCCCGATCAAAACCGAATCGGAAACCGAAACCACCGCGACGCTGTATGGTCGCATCGACCTGTAATCGGTTGTATTCTTTTATCCTTATTATAAGGAACAAAAGCACTCTCCATCCGGAGGGTGCTTTTTTTATGAAAAAGCAAATTCTCAAAAATACAAAACCAAACAGTTTTCGCCCGCCTTTTTCAAAAGGCGGCGGGGTCGAGGGGCAGAGCCCCCCGTCGTCCTCCGCAGAGGACGAAACATCTTTATTCAAAAGCGCAGGAGGGGCGTCAAATGTCCCGGTGGGACATTTGACGGCGGGGAACCCTCGCCGGGGGTTCCTCGGTGTTCCGAAGAAACACAAAAAAAGATGAATAAGCGTCCGCTGGGGAAATGTCGGCACAGCCGACAAAATGAACCTGTTTCGGGAGAAAAAGATGGCGCGACTGTAGGTCGTGATGAATGAGGTGTCAAAAGCCTATGAGAGAATCACCATGCAATGATTATAGGTGTTTTTATATTGCAAACACCCATTCGTGTGCTATAGATAACGATTTTTCCACCTCATCCGCCTCGCTTTGCTCAGCACCTTCCCCTCAAGGGGAAGGCTGGCGCGGCTTCTGCGACTATCCAATTTTCTCTACTATCTTGCGGTGAGCGTAAGCCTCCCTCTGACGAGGGAGGTGGATTTTTGCGCAGCAAAAAGACGGAGGGAGAGAAAATATCGCCCGCTTTGTGTATTTCAAAAACTCTATCTCTCCCTCAGTCTCGCTGGCGCTCGACAGCTCCCTCGTCAGAGGGAGCCGACCGAAACCTCTGCTTTCCATGCCATCTTTTCGTAGGGGACGATGCCCACATCGTCCCACAAGCAAATATATTTACTGGTGGCAGATAATGTATCGGTCGTAAATGTAGTCGCTGCTTGACAAACGGCGGCGGGTGCCGTACAATATCTCCCGGCGAAAAGATGCTTTTCGTGGTCAGTTCGAAACCATCCTGACCTAAAACAAAACTATGGAGGAATGTACCATGACAAACAAAAACCGTGTAAGACATCTGACCGAGGCCGCACTGATTGCCGCCATGTATGCCGCGCTGACGTTCGCGATCGCACCGCTGGCATACGGCGAAGTGCAGTTTCGTGTGTCCGAGGCACTCACCATTTTGCCGGTGTTTACGCCGGCGGCGATCCCCGGACTGACCGTCGGCTGTTTGCTGGCCAATTTGCTGGGGCTGTTGAGCGGAGCCAATCCCGCCGGTACGCTGGACATGGTGTTCGGCACGCTGGCAACATTGTTGGCGGCATTGCTTACGTATGCACTGCGCAATGTGCGGGTCAAGGGACTGCCGGTGCTGGCGGCACTGCCCGCCGTGATCACCAATGCCGTGATCGTGGGCGCAGAGCTGGCGATTTTCTTTTTGGATTTCAGCCCCGCTACCTACGGCGTGTGCGCGCTCAGCGTCGGTGCGGGCGAGCTTGTGACCGCGACGGTAGGCGGACTGCTGCTGTTCGGCGTGCTGGATAAAAGCGGCGCAGCAAATAAAATTTTCGGTCAACGCACCAAAGCGGTATCGTAACGGTCCGCGGGCCGTTGGATGGTTGCGTGTGCCCGCGCGGATCAACAAAAAGCCGTTCACCTTATGGGTGAACGGCTTTTTTGCGGACAAGAATGGGCTGTTATCTTGTAGCGAGCGCAAGCCTCCCTTGTGTAAAGGGAGGTGGATTTTTGCGCAGCAAAAAGACGGAGGGATTGTAACGAAAATGGCGAGTTACCCGCCGTCCGGCGGACGGCGACAATCCCCCAGTCACGACCACGGTCGTGACAGCCCCCTTTACTCAAAGGGGCCTTGCGCCCACCGCCAAATAACGCACAAATTTTGATGATAGCAGAGCCCCATTAAGCCTTCCCCTTGGAGGGGAAGGTGGCGCGACCGTAGGTTGCGACGGATGAGGTGTCAGAAGCCTATCGGGTTCAACAATATTATGGTTATTAAGTGATTTTAATATTGTAAGCAACCATTGGTGGATTATGGACAACAACTTTTCCACCTCATCCGCTTCGCTTCGCTCAGCACCTTTTTCTCCCAAAGACGGGCCCCTTTTGTCGGCTGCGCCGACATTTCTCCCGCAAGCGGGGGAATTACCTCAAGGGGAAGGCTTGCGAGGATTGTATCTTTTACTATAAGCGAGAAAATTATCTCAAGGGAAAGGTGCGCCATTATACTTTTTTCTGCTTTTGCACCCCCGTTGCACGGTTTTGAACAGCAACTATCCTCCCCTCGCAGCAGGAATGTGGCGAAAAAAGGGGCAGCTGTGGTGGATTATAACCGCCAAAACCTATATATAGTGCCTGTTTTCCACCAAAAACGCGACATCTGTGGATTTGTGAATTCCCCTCTGTTTTGAACAAAACGGAGGGGAAAAGTTTTTGCATTTCTACGAAAAAAATTTATAAAAACACTTGCATTCTCCCTCTTGCTATGGTATTATACTTAGGCGTGATTATAGATAAAGGGGAAAATGCGCCCTTTTATCGCGATCACAGACTGCACGATATGCGATGAAACGGGAGGTTGCGGCCGCTTGGCAGGCCGGTTTTTCCGTGGAGTATGTCCGATTTCAAACCGGGCGAAACAAATACCGCGTGCAGGGTGGGCTGCGGGACGCGTGCGTTCCGTTGAGTTGCAAGGCCTGCCTATGCCGGTAAGACGCTGTTTGTATCCCGGAATATGGAGCCCAACCATTTTCCGGTTTTTTCTCCAACGGGTGCGGAACACCCGGCGGGGATGTACAATCCGGCGCCGCCCGCCAACTCAAATTCTAAGGAGGCGTTTTTCAGTGGCAGTCAAAGAAAAAATTCGTATTCGCATCAAAGGGTATGACCATCAGTTGGTCGATCAGTCGGCTGAAAAGATCGTCGAGACCGCCCGCCACACCGGCGCTCGTGTTTCCGGTCCTGTGCCGCTGCCCACCCAGAAGGAAGTTGTCACCATCCTGCGTGCTGTGCACAAATACAAGGACTCGCGTGAGCAGTTCGAGATGCGCACCCACAAACGGCTGATCGACATTCTTCGTCCTTCCAACAAGACGGTTGAGGCTCTTATGGGCCTTGAGCTCCCCGCCGGCGTGGAAATCGAAATCAAACTGTAAGGCGCATTTCCGAACGGTTTGACAGTTTCCCGCTGCGAGGTCATGTTGAGTGCCGGTTGCCGCCGGTTCTCAACCAATAACCAAGGAGGTAACAGACTATGCAAAAAGGCATCATCGGCAAGAAGGTCGGCATGACGCAGATCTTCGACGAAAAGGGCAATGTCGTTCCGGTGACCGTCATCGAAGCCGGTCCCTGCGTCGTTGTTCAGAAAAAGACCGTCGAAAACGACGGCTACTGCGCCGTTCAGTTCGGCTTTGGCGACGTTTCCAACAAACACGTCACCAAACCCCTGAAAGGCCATTTCGACAAAGCGAACGTGGCTCCCAAGAAAACTCTGCGGGAGTTCCGGTTCGACGATTGTGACGCTTTCAATGTAGGCGATCTGGTCAAAGCGGACGCGTTTGCGGTCGGCGACCGGGTGGATGTGGTCGGTACCAGCAAAGGTAAAGGCTACGCCGGCGCGATCAAGCGCTGGAACTTCCAGCGCCTGAAAGAATCCCATGGTAGCGGTCCTGTGGCCCGTCACGCGGGCTCTCTGGGCGCCTGCTCCTCTCCTTCCCGCGTGTTTAAGGGAATGAAAGGTGCCGGTCATCTGGGTGCCGAGCGGGTCACCGTTCAGAACCTGACCGTTGCCAAAGTGGATGTGGAGAACAATCTGATCGCGGTGCGGGGCGCGGTGCCCGGTGCGCGCGGCAGCGTTGTGGTTCTCTCGGAATCCGTTAAGAAGGCGTAAGGGAAGGAGGAGATCACATGCCTACAGTATCGATTTATGACATGACCGGCAAGCAGACCGGCACGATGGAGCTGTCCGATGCCATCTTCGGTATCGAGCCCAACACCGTAGTCATGCACGAAGCCGTTGTCAATTATCTGGCCAACCAGCGCCAGGGCACGCAGTCTACCCTCACCCGTTCGGAAGTGCGGGGCGGCGGCAGAAAGCCGTGGCGGCAAAAAGGTACCGGTCACGCCCGTCAGGGCTCCATCCGCGCTCCCCAGTGGACGCACGGCGGTATCGCGTTGGGCCCGAAGCCCCGTGATTACCGGTATGTTCTGAACAAAAAGGTGCGCCGCCTGGCGCTGAAATCCGCGCTGTCCGCGAAAGTGGCGGCTGACGAGATGAAAGTGCTCGACGCCATCACCCTGGATGAGATCAAGACCAAGACCATGGCCACCGCGTTCAAAGCGCTGGAATCCGGCAAGAAAGTGCTGCTGGTTCTGCCCGAGAACAACGAGACCATCATCAAATCGGTCCGCAACATTGAGGGCGCCAAGGTCGCGCAGGTCAATACGCTCAACACCTATGATATCCTGAACAGCGATACCTTTATCGTGGTGAAGGACGCGGTGGCGCAGATCGAGGAGGTATACAAATAATGAATGCTCGTGATGTGATTCTGGCTCCGGTCATCACCGAGAAATCGGTGCAAGCGCTGGGCGAAAAGAAATATACCTTCCGCGTGGCCGACGGCGCCAACAAGATCGAGATCGCCAAAGCGGCGGAAGAGATCTTCGGCGTGAAGGTCCAGAAGGTCAACACCGTCAGCATGAAAGGCCGCAAGCGCCGCATGGGTCGCTACGAGGGCTACACCCCCGATTGGAAAAAAGCGATCGTCACCCTGACGGAAGATTCCAAAACGATCGAGTTCTTCGACGGCATGTTCTAAAAACCGCCGCGCAGAACCCCACCGCAAACGGTTCTTTGAACCGGGCAAGGTATGGGAGCAAAAGGCAGCTCCCGCAAAGCCAAATAATAGGAGTGTGAATCGGAATGCCTACGATATCGTATAAGCCGACGACCCCCGGTCGCCGCGGTATGTCGGTCCTCGACTACAGCGGTCTGTCCAAGGTCGCACCGGAAAAGAGCCTGCTGGCTCCGATGAATAAAAAAGCCGGCCGCAACAGCTACGGCCGCATCACCGTCCGCCATCGCGGCGGCGGTAACCGCCGGAAATACCGGATCATCGACTTCAAGCGCAACAAGCTGGATATGCCGGCTACCGTTCTGACGCTGGAGTACGATCCCAACCGCAGCGCCCACATCGCCCTCGTTCAGTACGAGGACGGCGAGAAACGCTACATCGTGGCTCCTCTGGGCCTGAAAGTCGGCGACACCGTTCTGGCGGGTGCCGAAGCCGACATCAAACCCGGCAACGCTCTGCCGCTGGCAAACATCCCCACCGGTACCTTCATCCACAACGTGGAGCTGTATCCCGGTAAGGGCGCCCAGCTGGCCCGCAGCGCCGGCACCATGGCTCAGCTCATGGGTAAAGAAAACAACATGGCGATGATCCGCCTGCCCTCCGGCGAGATGCGCAACGTCCCGCTGAACTGCATGGCGACCATCGGTCAGGTCGGCAACGTCGAGCACGAAAACGTGAAAATCGGTAAAGCCGGTCGTAAACGCCACATGGGTTGGCGTCCCACCGTTCGCGGTTCTGTCATGAACCCCTGCGATCACCCGCATGGTGGTGGTGAGGGTAAATCCCCCATTGGTCGTCCGGGCCCGGTCACCCCGTGGGGTAAACCGGCGCTGGGTTACAAGACCCGCAAGAATCACAAGGCTTCGGATAAGTTCATTGTGAAACGCCGCGGCGGTAAGTAAACGAAAGGAGATTCGTGATTTATGGGTAGAAGCGTAAAGAAGGGTCCTTTCGTACAGCCCGTGCTGCTGAAAAGGATTCAAGAAATGAATCAGGCGGGAGAGAAGCGCATCCTGAAAACCTGGAGCCGCTCTTCCACCATTTTCCCGGATTTCGTCGGTCACACCATCGCGGTGCACGACGGCCGGAAACATGTTCCGGTGTATGTCACCGAAGACATGGTGGGTCACAAGCTCGGTGAGTTTGCCCCCACCCGTACGTTCCGCGGTCATATCGGCTCCAAGAGCTCGAAGTAAGCGGTTGAAAGGAGAGAATTCACATGGAAGCAAGGGCGCAAGTGAAATACGTCCGCATTTCCCCCCGCAAAGTCAAAATTGTTCTCGACCTCATCCGCAACAAACCGGTTGATGTCGCTCTCGCCATTGTGCGCAACACCTCCAAGTCCGCTTGCGAGCCGCTGGAAAAGCTGCTCAAATCGGCGGTTGCCAATGCGGAGAACAACTACAACATGGATCGCAACAACCTGTATGTTGCCGAGTGCCTGGTGTGCCCGGGTCCGATCCTGAAACGGATCCGTCCGCGTGCGCAGGGCCGTGCCTACCGCATCGAGAAGAGAACATCCCACATTACCCTTGTTCTCAAGGAAGCAGAATAAGTGAAGGAGGAGGACGATTATGGGACAGAAAGTCAATCCCACCGGTTTGCGGATCGGCGTTATTAAAGATTGGAATTCCCGCTGGTTTGTGAAAGACAGCGAGTTCGGCGATACCATCGCTTCGGACTACAAACTGCGTGCGTATCTGAAGAAAACGCTGTATGCTGCCGGTATTGCGAAAATCGAGATCGAGCGCGATGCATCTCGCGTGCGTATCCACATCCACTGTGCGAAGCCCGGCCTGGTCATTGGTAAGGGCGGCACCGAGATCGACAAGCTGCGCGCGACCTGCGAAAAGATGCTGGGTAAAACCACCCTCATCAACATCGTCGAAGTGCGCAATCCGGATTTGAATGCTCAGCTGGTTGCCGAGAACATCGCGCAGCAGCTGGAGAAACGTATCTCCTTCCGCCGCGCCATGAAACAGGCGATCGGCCGCGCCATGAAAATGAACGCGAAGGGCATCAAAATCCAGGTTTCCGGCCGTCTGGGCGGCGCGGAAATTGCGCGTACCGAACAGTACCACGAGGGTACCATTCCGCTGCAGACGTTGCGTGCGGATATCGACTATGGCTTTGCTGAGGCGAGCACCACTTACGGCCGGATCGGTGTGAAAACCTGGATCTACCGTGGCGAAGTGCTGGCGGGCGCTGCCAAACCCCGCCGCGAGGATCGCCGTGACGATCGCCGCGACCGCAGAGATCGTAAGGACCGCAAGGAAGGAGGCCGCAAATAATGCTGTTGCCCAAGAGAGTAAAATATCGTCGTGTGCACAGAGGCCGCATGACCGGTAAAGCCATGCGCGGCAACACCGTTACCTACGGCGATTTCGGTCTGCAGGCTCTGGAGCCGGCTTGGATCTCTTCCAACCAGATCGAGGCCGCCCGTGTGGCCATGACCCGTTACATCAAACGTGGCGGTCAGGTGTGGATCAAAATTTTCCCGGATAAGCCCATCACCGAAAAACCCGCCGGCACCCGCATGGGTTCCGGTAAAGGTGCTCCGGAATATTGGGTGGCGGTCGTCAAACCCGGCCGCGTCATGTTTGAGATCGCCGGCGTTCCGGAAGAGACCGCCCGCGAAGCTCTGAGACTTGCAGCGAACAAGCTGCCCATCAAGTGCAAATTTGTTTGCAAGGAAGAAACGGATGGTGAGCAGGCATGAAAGCTACAGAAATCACGAAGATCAGAGAGATGAGCGACACGGAGTTGCAAAAGAAGCTCGCAGACCTCAAAGAAGAGCTGTTTAATCTGCGCTTCCAGCATGCGATCAACCAGCTGGACAACCCGATGCGCCTGAAAGCTGTTAAAAAAGAGATCGCTGTGGTCAAAACGATCATCCGCGAGAACGAAATCAAAAACGGCGCCGAGGCGTAAACGGAAGGAGGAGTTATTGTGAGCGAACGCAATTTGAGAAAGACCCGCACCGGCCTGGTCGTGAGCGACAAGATGGACAAAACCATCGTCGTGGCGATCGAGGACAATGTTCGTCATCCGCTCTATAAAAAGATTATCAAACGCACCGTGAAGCTGAAGGCGCACGACGAAAACAACGAGTGCCGCCGCGGCGACCGCGTCATGGTAATGGAAACCCGTCCGTTGTCCAAAGACAAACGGTGGCGTTTGGTACAGGTAATCGAAAAAGCGAAATAAGTCGGTGAGTCTTGAAAGGAGGAACACCCTGTGGTTCAACAGCAGACCTACCTCAAAGTGGCCGACAACACCGGCGCAAAGGAGCTTATGTGCATCCGTGTCCTCGGTGGTTCCGGCAGAAGGTATGCGAATATCGGCGACGTCGTGGTGGCTTCGGTCAAAAAAGCAGCACCCGGCGGCGTTGTGAAGAAAGGTGACGTCGTGAAAGCGGTCGTGGTTCGTACCGCCAAAGGCGTCCGTCGTGAGGATGGCACCTACATCCGTTTCGACGAAAATGCCGCGGTTATCATCCGCGACGACAAAAACCCCAGAGGCACCCGTATCTTTGGACCGGTGGCGAGAGAGCTCAGAGATAAAGATTATCTCAAAATCCTGAGCCTTGCCCCCGAAGTGCTGTGATGGGAGGTTCGGACAGTGAATAACAAACTGCATATTAAAACGGGCGATACCGTTATGATCATTAGCGGTAACGACAAGGGCGAAAAAGGCAAAGTGTTGGCGGTCAGCCCCAAAGAGGGTAAAGTGATCGTCGAGGGCCGCAACATCGTCAAAAAACATGTGAAGCCCCGCAAAATGGGCGACCAGGGCGGCATCGTTTCCGCCGAGGGCGCGCTGTACGCCAGCAAAGTCATGGTCGTGTGCCCCCATTGCAACAAGCCGACCCGCGTCGGCCACAAAAAGTTCGCCGACGGGTCCAAAGAGCGCATCTGCAAGCGCTGCGGCGAAACGCTGTAAGGAGGGATAAGACATGGCTAGAATGAAAGACTTTTACAAAAGCAATGTCGCTCCCGCGCTGATGACCAAGTTCGGTTACAAGAGTGTCATGCAGATCCCGAAGCTGGACAAGATCGTCATCAATGTCGGCTGCGGCGAAGCGCGTGAAAACTCGAAGGCGATCGACGCCATCATCACCGATCTGTCGGCGATCACCGGTCAGCGTCCTGTGGTTTGCAAAGCGCGTAAATCGGTTGCAAACTTCAAACTGCGCGAAGGCATGAACATCGGCGCGAAAGTCACCCTGCGTGGCGATCGTATGTACGAGTTCCTGGATCGCCTGTTCAACGTGGCGCTCCCCCGCGTGCGCGACTTCCGCGGTATCAACGCCAACTCGTTTGACGGTCGCGGAAACTACAACATGGGTCTGAAAGAGCAGCTGATCTTCCCCGAGATCGATTACGATAAGATCGACAAAGTGCGGGGCATGGATATCTGCTTTGTTACCACCGCGAATACGGACGAAGAAGCGCGCGAGCTGCTCACTCTGATGGGCGCTCCGTTCGCGAGATAAGGAGGGGAATACTGTGGCAAAAACTTCTATGAAAATCAAGCAGCAGCGCAAGCCGAAATATTCGACGCAGGCGTACAACCGCTGCAAAATCTGCGGTCGTCCCCATGCGTATCTGCGGAAATACGGCGTTTGCCGTATCTGCTTCCGGGAGCTGGCCTATAAAGGCGAGATCCCCGGTGTCCGCAAGGCCAGTTGGTAATAGCTAAAAGGAGGTTGACGGAATGCAAATCACCGATACGATTGCCGATATGTTGACGAGAATCCGCAACGCAAACTCGGCGAAACATGATTCGGTCGATATCCCCGCTTCCAACATGAAGAAGGCTATTGCCCAGATTCTTGTTGACGAGGGATATGTCAAAAATTATCAGGTCATCGAAGATGGCAAACAGGGCATCATCCGCGTAACCCTGAAATACCAGGGCGCGTCCAAATCCCCGGTTCTGCTGGGTCTGCGTCGCGTTTCCAAGCCCGGTCTGCGCATCTATTCCAGCAGCGAGGACATGCCGAAGGTCATGAAAGGCATCGGCACCGCCATCGTGTCCACATCCAAAGGTGTTATGACGGACAAAAAAGCCCGTCAGGAGCACGTGGGCGGCGAAGTCCTGGCCTTTGTATGGTAAGGGGGTAAGGGAGATATGTCGAGAATTGGACGCAAACCGATCGCTCTTCCCGCCGGTGTGGAAGTCAAAGTGGCTGACAACACCATTACCGTGAAAGGTCCGAAGGGCACCCTGACGCAGAATATCCACCCGAACATGACGGTGGCTGTGGAAGGCAACGAGATCCTCGTGACTCGTCCCAACGACGAGAAAGAAAACCGTTCTCTGCACGGTCTGACCCGTTCGCTGATCGCCAATATGGTGGAAGGTGTGACCAACGGCTTCACCAAAGAGCTGGATGTCAACGGCGTTGGCTATCGTGTGCAGAAACAGGGTAAAGACCTCGTGATGAACCTGGGCTACAGCCATCAGGTCATCGTCAGCGAGATCCCGGGCATCACCATTGAAGTGCCCAACCCGAACAAGATCATCATCGCGGGTGCCGACAAACAGCTGGTTGGCCAGTTTGCTGCCGAAGTCCGCGAGAAACGCCCGCCGGAGCCGTATAAGGGCAAAGGCATCAAATACACCGACGAGGTCATCCGCCGCAAGGAAGGTAAGACCGGCGGTAAGAAGTAAGAGAGGAGTGAATCATCATGGTGAGCAAAAAAGACAGCAACGCAGCGCGTCTGCGCCGCCACAAACGGGTCCGCGGTAAGATCAGCGGTACGGCTGAGTGCCCGCGCCTGGACGTATTCCGCTCCCTCAACCACATCTATGCACAGGTGATCGACGATGTTAAGGGAGTCACCCTGGTGTCCGCCTCCAGCACCGAAAAAGATTTCGGCGTTTCGGGCGGCAACAAGGAAGGCGCCAAAAAGGTTGGCGAACTGATCGCCAAACGGGCCGCGGAAAAGGGCATTGAAACTGTCGTTTTCGACCGCGGTGGTTACGAATATCACGGCCGCGTCAAAGAGCTGGCCGAAGGCGCCCGCGAGGGCGGCCTCAAGTTCTAAGGAAAGGGAGGAAATACTTTGTCCAGATTTGACGCTAAACGAGAACAAGACTCGGAATACAAAGAAAATGTAGTCGCCATCAACCGCGTCAGCAAGACCGTTAAGGGCGGCCGAATCTTCAAATTCGCCGCGCTGGTCGTGGTGGGTGACGGCAAGGGCACCGTGGGCTTCGGCCTCGGTAAAGCCGGCGAGGTTCCGGACGCGATCCGCAAAGGCATCGAAGATGCCAAAAAGAATCTCGTGAAGATCTCGCTGAAAGGCTCCACCATCCCGCACGAAGTCATTGGTAAATTCGGCGCCGGCGAGGTGCTGCTGAAACCCGCTGCTCCCGGTACCGGCGTTATCGCCGGCGGTGCGGTGCGTGCCGTGGTGGAAGCGGCCGGCATCGGCGATATCCGTGCCAAGGCTCTCCGTTCCAACAACCCCTGCAATGTCGTGAGCGCGACCATGGAAGGTCTGAAACAGCTCCGCACGGCGGATGAAGCGGCGGCTATGCGCGGCAAAACCGCTAAGGAAATTTTAGGTTAAGGGGAGGATGGTTAGAATGGCGAACACGAAAGCGCTGCAGATCAAACTGGTCCGCAGTCTGATCGGCTGCAAGAAAGACCAGATCGCGACCGCCCAGTCTTTGGGACTGCGGAAGATCGGCGACAGCACGAGCCAGCCTGATAACGCGGCTACCCAGGGTAAGGTGGCCAAGATTATCCACCTCATCGAGGTAACCGAAGCGTAAACGATCGACAAGGAGGTGCGAACAAATGAAGCTACATGAACTGTCTCCGGCCCCGGGTTCCACCCGCGAGGTCAAACGGATCGGTCGCGGCCATGGTTCCGGCCAGGGCAAGACCGCCGGTAAAGGACACAAAGGCCAGAAAGCCCGTTCGGGCGGCAGCATCCGCCCCGGCTTTGAAGGCGGCCAGATGCCGTTGCAACGGCGTGTCCCCAAAAGAGGCTTTAACAACATCTTTGCTACCCGGTACGCCAGCGTGAATGTCGCCGCACTCAACAAATTTGAGGATGGCGCTGTGGTGGACGCGGACGCTTTGAAAGCGGCCGGTCTGATCAAAAAAGAATATGACGGCGTGAAGATTCTGGGCAATGGCAATGTGGAGAAAAAGTTGACGGTCAAGGTCACGGCTTTTTCCGAGGCTGCCAAAGCGAAAATCGAAGCAGCCGGCGGAAAGGCTGAGGTGATCTGACATGTTTCGGGTCCTGCGTAATGCCTGGGTGATCCCGGATCTGCGCAAGAAGATCCTGTACACCCTGTTTATCGTGCTGATCTTCCGGATCGGCTCGGCGATCTCCGTACCCTTTGTTGACATTGCGGCTTTGAACGAAGCTGTCAAGAGCAACTCCGGCGGGTTTATGGATTACCTGACCCTGCTGTCCGGCGGTGGTTTCTCGGATGCGAGTATCTTCGCTCTGTCCATCACCCCGTACATCAACTCCAGCATTATCATCCAGCTGCTGACGGTGGCGATCCCGCCGCTGGAGCGTATGGCGAAAGAGGGCGAGGCCGGCCGCAAAAAGCTGGGCCAGATCACCCGCTTTGTGACCGTTGCTCTGGGTCTGCTGCTGGGCGTGGCGTACTACTTCATGGTGAAGAACAAGTACGGCGCGTTGGTGACCGAAGCCAAGAGCGGTTTTGGTCTGTGGTTTGCCGCCATCGTGATTATCCTCTGCTTCACCGCGGGCGCATCTTTGATGATGTGGCTGGGCGAGCAGATCAACGAAAAAGGCATCGGCAACGGCATCTCGATTTTGCTGTTTGCCGGTATCCTGTCCCGCGTTCCGACCGGTGCCACCTATCTGTGGCAGCTGTTCTATGAGGCGGGCATCAAACAGGTCCAGTCGGATTCCAGCGCGGTGAAATACATCATTCTGGTTCCGGTCATCCTGATCCTGTTTGTGGCGATCATCGGGTTCATCGTGTTTATGAGCGACGCCGAGCGTCGTATCCCGGTGCAGTACGCCAAACGCGTGGTTGGCCGCAAAATGTATGGTGGTCAAAACACCTACATCCCGATCAAGGTCAATATGTCCGGCGTTATGCCGATCATCTTGGCATCCTCGATCGTGTCGCTGCCGTCCATCATCATGAGCTTTACCGGCACGCCCACCAAAGGGTTCTGGGCGTGGGTGGCCAATGTTTCCAAACAGTCCAGCCCGGTATATCTGGTGCTGTTGTTCCTGCTGATCATCGGTTTCGCATTTTTCTATGTGACCATTCAGTATGATCCGCTGGAAATGGCCAACAACCTCCGCAAAAACTCGGGCGCCATTCCGGGCTATCGTCCGGGCAAGGCGACGGTGGACTACATTAAGCGTGTCCTGTCCAAGGTCACCTTTATCGGTTCGCTGTTCCTCGGCGTGATCGCTGTATTCCCCGGCGTGTTCGGTGCGATCAGCGGCATCTATGGCTTGACCCTCGGCGGCACCTCCCTGATGATCGTGGTGGGCGTCGCGCTGGAAACCACCCAGCAGATCGAGAGCCAGATGATGATGCGCCATTACAAAGGGTTCCTGGAGTAATCCCGGTTTCGTCTGTAAATGTATATGAGTCGGCGTCGGGAGGACGCACCCGCGTTCTCCCGACCCGCAGATGAAAAGGAGGAATCATTCGGTGAAACTCATTCTCCTCGGCGCCCCCGGCGCCGGAAAAGGCACGCAAGCTGAAGTGATCAGCGAGCACCTGCATATTCCCACTATCTCCACGGGTAATATTATCCGTGAAGCGCTGAAAAGCGGCACAGCGATGGGGCTGAAAGCCAAAGAATTTATCGAAGCCGGCAAGCTGGTGCCGGACGATGTCGTGATCGGCATCATCCAGGACCGTTTGGCACAGCCGGATTGCCAGCATGGCTTTATTCTGGACGGTTTTCCCCGCACCATCCCGCAGGCCGAGGCGCTTGACCGTATGGGCGTCGTGATCGACCGCGTCATTGATATTGAAGTGGACGATGATGTGATTGCCCAGCGTGTATCGGGCCGCCGTGTTTGCCAGGGTTGCGGCGCTTCCTACCATGTCGACTACAAACAGCCGGCACAGGAGGGCGTGTGCGACCGGTGTGGCGACACCCTTGTTCAGCGCAAGGACGACCATCCGGATACCGTAAAAGAACGCTTGCAGGTCTATCATGAGCAGACCGAGCCGCTGAAGCACTACTATTCGCAGCAAGGAAAGCTTTATGTCGTCGAGGGACAGGAAGAGGTCGCGGATACCACCCGGCTGACCCTGGCCGCAGTTGAGGCGTAAACATGATCGAGATCAAAAACAGCCGGGAGCTGGCCGCGATGAAAGAGGCCTGCATCATCTCGGCGCGAGCGCTCAAACTCGCAGGCGAGGCGGTTGAGCCCGGTGTCACCACCGAGGAAATTGACCGTGTGGTGCGCCGCTATATCGAAAGCCAGGGCGCCAAGCCCTCGTTCCTCGGTTACGGCGGATTTCCTGCCAGCGCCTGCATCTCGGTAAACGAGACAGTTATCCACGGCATACCCGACAAACGCAAAATCAAGGCGGGCGATATCGTCAGCGTTGATGTGGGAGCGTTTTTTAACGGCTATCACGGCGACAATGCCGCCACCTTCCCCGCCGGGGACGTGTCCAAAGAGGCGCAAGTCCTGATGGATGCCACCCGCGAAGGCCTGTACGAAGGCATCAAAGCGGCGGTGGCGGGCAATCGCATCGGCGATATTGGCGCCGCGGTGCAGCGGTATGTCGAGGTGCGTGGTTACTCGGTTGTACGGCAATTCGTCGGCCACGGAGTAGGCACGGACCTGCACCAGGATCCCAGCGTACCCAATTTCGGAACACCCGGACGCGGGCCGCGGCTGCTGCCCGGCATGACCATCGCGATCGAACCGATGATCAACGCGGGCACGCCGGATGTGCGCATTCTCAAAGACGGTTGGACGACCGTTACGACGGATGGCAAGTTGTCCGCGCATTTTGAACACACGATAGCGATCACTCCTGACGGCCCCGTCATTATGACGCTTCCGTAAGGAGGGTTCCCATGCTGCAAACAGGCTCTGTGGTGATCTCCACAGCCGGTAAAGATCGGGATGGCTTTTTGGTCGTCGTCCGCACGGACGGCGGCGTATGGGTGGCGGACGGTCGGCATCGCCGACTGGAAACCCCCAAGCGCAAAAATCCGCGCCATCTGCGGCTGACGCCTTACCGGGTGGAGGCATCGTCCATGGCCACCAATCGCGAGCTGCGCCGCGCCCTGACCGCGTGTCGGCAGGCAGCGGATGCCAGCGAGGTGTGACCGCTCCCCTTGCGGGACGGCACGATCATTGATGGAGGTTATCAAATGTCCAAAGCGGATGTTATCGAATTGGAAGGTACCGTAGTGGAGGCTCTGCCCAACGCAACCTTTCAGGTAGAGCTGCAAAACGGCCATCAGATCCTGGCTCATATCTCCGGCAAGCTGCGGATGAACTACATTCGTATTCTGCCCGGTGATAAGGTCACGGTGGAAATGTCCCCGTATGACCTGACCAAAGGCCGGATCACTTGGCGCACGAAATAAACGCGATTCGCTCGGTTGCAGAGCGGATCTATCGTATCCAAAAGTCGCGCATAGCGCAAGGAGGGATCGTATGAAAGTCAGACCTTCTGTGAAGAAAATTTGCGAAAAGTGCAAGATTATCAAACGCAAAGGCCGCGTGATGGTCATTTGCGAAAACCCGAAACACAAGCAGCGCCAGGGCTAAGGCGCAATGAATTCTATGTGCCACCGGCACAGCTTGAAAGGAAGGATAATTTATGGCGCGTATAGCTGGTGTTGACCTGCCTAGAGATAAGCGTGTTGAAATCGGCCTGACCTACATCTATGGTCTGGGTCGCAAATCTGCCTCGGACATCCTCGCCGCCACCGGTGTCAATCCCGACACTCGTGTCCGCGACCTGACGGAGGAAGAAATCTCCAAACTGCGTGAGTACATTGACCACAACTACACGGTGGAAGGCGACCTGCGCCGCGATGTCGCGTTTGATATCAAACGCCTGATCGAAATCGGCAGCTATCGGGGCCTGCGTCACCGCAAAGGTTTGCCGGTGCGTGGTCAGCGTTCCAAGACCAACGCCCGTACCCGCAAAGGCCCGAAAAAGACGATCGCTAACAAGAAGAAGTAAGCAGGAGGGATTAGAATGGCTGCTGCAAAAACTACCGCGCGCAAGGGTACTACCACCCGTCGCCGCAGAGAACGCAAGAATGTTGAGCGTGGCGCTGCTCATATCCAGGCCACCTTTAACAATACCATCGTGACCATCACCGATACGCAGGGCAACGCGTTGTCCTGGGCGAGCGCCGGTGAGCTGGGCTTCCGCGGTTCGCGGAAATCCACTCCCTTCGCGGCGCAGACCGCTGCCGAAACCGCTGCCAAAGCGGCTATGGAGCATGGTCTGAAGAGCGTTGATGTGTACGTCAAAGGCCCGGGCGCCGGCCGCGAAGCCGCGATCCGCGCTCTGCAGGCCGCCGGACTCGAGGTCAGCTTGATCAAAGACGTGACCCCGGTTCCCCACAACGGATGCCGTCCTCCCAAGAGAAGACGCGTGTAATTCAGGAGGTGTAACACATGGCAAGATATACCGGTGCGGTGTGCCGTCAGTGCCGCCGCGAAGGACAAAAACTGTTTTTGAAGGGCGAGCGCTGCTACACCAGCAAATGCTCGGTTGATAAACGCTCTTACGCTCCCGGCCAGCATGGTCAGGCGCGCAACCGTAAAGCCTCCGAATACGGCAAGCAGCTGCGTACCAAGCAGATCGCCCGCCGCTATTACGGTGTGCTGGAAGGCCAGTTCCGCCACTATTTCGAGATGGCTGAAAAAATGCAGGGCGTGACCGGTGAAAACCTGCTCCGCATTTTGGAATCTCGTCTGGATAACGTGGTGTACCGTCTGGGCTTGGCGTCCTCTCGTGCGCAGGCTCGTCAGCTGGTCACCCAGGGCCATTTCCTGGTCAACGGCCGCAAGGTCAACATTCCTTCGTTCCTGACCAAGGTCGGTCAGACCATCACCGTCAAAGACGGCAGCCGTCAGCTGGGTCTGATCAAAGAGATCGTGGAGAAAAACAGCGGTCGCGCTGTGCCGAAGTGGTTGGAAGTGAATCGCGAAACCATGGAAGCCAAGATCGTTGCTGTGCCTGAGCGTGAGGACATCGATCTCGATATCGAAGAAACCCTGATCGTCGAGTTGTATTCGAAATAATCGACTCATTTGACGAGATTTGACCGCAACCAAACAAGGAAGAGCCGCTGCCGCAATGGGCGCGGCGGCTTCTTCCGAATCCATAAGGAGGGTTTTGCATGATTGAGATTGAAAAGCCCCGCATCGAAGCGCTCGACCTCGCCGAAGACGGCACCTACGGCAAATTTGTCGTGGAGCCGCTGGAACGCGGCTACGGTACGACTCTGGGCAACAGCCTGCGTCGTGTACTGCTGTCGTCCCTGCCCGGCGTGGCGGTAACCTCCATTAAGATCGACGGTGTCCTGCATGAGTTCTCCACGGTGGAGGGCGTCAAAGAAGATGTCACGGAGATCGTTCTTAATATCAAGGGCTTAGTCGTGAAAATCAACGGCGAAGGCCCGAAGGTGGTCTATATCGAAGCCGAAGGTCCCGGAGAGGTCACTGCCGGCTCCATCAAATGCGACAGCGAAGTGGAAATCCTGCAGCCGGATATGCATATTGCGACTCTGGGCGAGGGCGCGAAGCTGTTCATGGAGATCACCCTGGACAAAGGCCGCGGCTATGTGCCGGCGGAACGCAACAAACAGCTGATGGCGCCGGTGATCGGCGTTATTCCGGTGGATTCGATCTATACGCCGGTGATCAAAGTGAACTACACGGTGGAAAACACCCGTGTGGGTCAGATCACCGACTATGATAAGCTGACGCTGGAGCTGTGGACCAACGGTACCATTTCCGCGCAGGAAGCGGTGTCGCTGGCGGCAAAGGTGCTCACCGAGCATTTGAACCTGTTTGTCGATCTGTCGGGCGAAGCCTATACCGGCGATTCCATTATGGTGGAAAAGGACGACAAGGGCAAAGAAAAAGTTCTCGAAATGACCATCGAAGAGCTGGATCTGTCGGTCCGGTCGTTCAACTGCCTCAAGCGCGCGGGTATCAACACGGTCGAGGACCTCATCAACAAGAGCGAAGAAGATATGATGAAGGTTCGCAACCTGGGCCGCAAATCGCTTGAAGAAGTGATCAACAAGCTGGCGTCGTTAGGCTTTAGCTTGTACGAAGAAGAGGAATAATTCTTTTATCGGTACGGCAAAAGCCGTGCGTATTCAGGACAAAAGGAGTGAATTCAAATGCCCGGAACCAGAAAACTCGGTCGCCCCACCGCTTCGCGTATGGCGATGCTGAGAGCTATGGTCACCTTCCTGCTTGAGAAGGGCCGCATTGAAACCACCGTTACGCGCGCCAAAGAAGTGCGCTCCATGACGGAAAAAATGATCACCATCGCGAAAGAGCCTACCCTGGCGAACAAACGACTGGTGTACGCGTTCGTGACCAAAGAGAGCGTTGCGAAGAAGCTGTTTGATGAGATTGCGCCGCAGTATGCGGATCGCAAAGGCGGCTACACCCGCATCATCAAAACCGGCGCTCGCCGCGGCGATGCCGCCGAAATGGCGATCATCGAGCTGGTGAAATAAGAGCTTTTCAAAAAGACCCGCCGAACCGTAAGGTTCCGGCGGGTCTTTTGTCGTTGCGCGGGGAGAGGATCGATGGCGCAGAAGCTGCGCAAGCCTTTTCTTTGAGGGTATATGTCAATGGCTGGCGAAAACCTTCTCCTTGAGGTAATTCCCCTGTGCGCGGGGGAAATGTCGGCACAGCCGACAAAATGGACCCGTCTTCAGGAGAAAAAGGCGCTGAACGAAGCGGATGAGGTGTTGTGAACACACCAGCAAATGTTATTGCGACTCGCTAAAGTTCGGCATGCATAAGTTCCGTCGACCAAATCAAAGATCTGGGGCATCACTTATCTGAGGAGCAACGCGACGAAAAATCTTTCCAAAGTGATGTATCAAAAAGATTCTTCGCTGTGCTCAGAATAACAGTAAATAAGCAGAGTCCTCGCAAGCCTTCCCCTTGGAGGGGAAGGTGGCGCGGCTTTACGCCGCGACGGATGAGGTGGAAAAGCAAGCGTTTGCTGTATCTGGTGGTGGGCACAAGGGAGGCTACCGTTTACCGCTGGCTTGCGCAAAGATTTATGGTTTTCTGACACCTCATCCGCATCGCTGCGCTCAGCACCTTTTTCTCCTGAAACGGGCCCCTTTTGTCGGCTTCGCCGACATTTCCCCCGCGCGCGGGGGAATTACCTCAAGGAGAAGGCTTTAGCGTGCCGCCGGTTTGCGTGCTTTTTCTTTTTGCTTGCCGGAGGCGGGATATAAAAAAGACCCGAGGGGTGCTTGGCGGATGCCGGGCACTCTTCGGGTTTTTGACAAGTATAACGTTTTTACGGTGCCAAAAGGGAAACCAGTCGTCGACGCTCAGCATGCTTACTGCGCCTTTAACACGCGGCGGTTATTCTTTTATTCCGGAAGATTTTTTATTGGCAAAGATAAACCATTTGCTGAAGATGTAATTGAGGATCAGCACGATCACATTCATGGCGATCTTGGATACCAATCCGCTGATGTGTGCCACATCCACCATCAGCCAGATACCCAACTCGTCCACACCAAAGGACAGCAGCCGCGCGCCGAAAAACAGCCCCACCTCTTTGGCCAGCGCCAAAAATCCGCGCACATGACTTTGAAACACAAATAGCTTGTTGGTGATATACGCCACCAGCACCGACAGCACCCACGCAATGGCGTTGGCGATCAGCGCCGGTGCGCCCAGCCAGTTGGCGGCCACCTGGAACGAGAGAATGTTGACGATGGTGGTAATGACGCCGAACACGACATACAACACCGTTTCGCGGTTGACCAGCGCGGGGAACTTATCCCATGCCCACTGGCAGAGGAATAGCCCGAACGACACCAGCACGCCGAAGCCGATGCACCACAGGCAATCGGCGATGGACGGAAATCGCAGCGGCAGTGCGAATTGCAGCGCTTCCAGCACCACGGCGGTGATGACCACCCCCGCCACGCCGCCGACCAGCGCCGAGCGGCGGTCGGTGCCTTTGATGAGCAGCAGTGTCCACAAAATCAGTGCCAGTGTCATAAAAAACAGCAGCTTCAGCAGCAGCGGAGTCAGGGCGGCGACCGCCGTTCCCTTTCCTACCACAATTTCGACCACTTTGGCGGCACCGGCGATCAGCCGATTTTGAAAAGCCAGCGCCGCGTGACCGGTCATCAATGTCAGAATGACCGCGCCGGCAACGCCTATCAGTGCCAGAGCCCCCAGCACGATCTCATAGGCAGAACGATGTTTCATAGTGATTTTACCCCTCCTGCTCCGGGCGGGATGCCCGGGCGATGCAACGATTTAGATAAACGAAAATTGGCCGGAAAACCCCAGCAAAGCCAGCGCCAGAATGCCCATATACAGCAGCGCCGAGGGCAGCCCGCGAAACGCGTCCGGCATGGCGGGATGATCCGCGCGGCGGATGCCGTCGGACAAAACCGCCGCCAGCAGCACAAACCCGGCACCGGCACCCAGCGAAAAGCCGACCGCGCCGCCAAACGAGGTGACGAATTGGTGGTTCAAAATCAGCGCGACCCCGACCACGATGTTGTTGAAAGCCGCCAGCGGCAGCAGATGATCCAACCGGCGGGACAGTCGCACGCTTTTGCGCAGCAGCAGATACACCAGCACATACAGCAGCGAGGTGACCACCACCAGCGTAAACGGACGGAACAGCTTCGCGAGATACGAGGTGCCGACCAGCGTGTCCAGCGGATAGGTGATCATCGCGGTGAGGGTTACAAACAGGGTCAGCAGCCCGCCAAAGGGCAACAGATCCGCCGGACGGCGCACAATGCGCATCATCATGGAGCTGCCGAAACCGGTGGTCAACACCAGGTTTTGCAGCAGCGCTGCCGCCAGCAGATACAGCATCAGATCCTTCATGCGTCCTCCTCCTCGCTGTCGGCGCGGCGGCCGAGGCGGGTTTTTACGGCTTGCAGCGCCGCCGCCATAAACGCCAACAGGATGAACGCGGCAAACGGCAGCTTGCCCGCCGGAAACCGCACGGTGAACGGCAGCGGAATATCCCACAAGGTGCCGTATACCACCGCTTCACGCAGGGCGGACACCAGACAGATCACCAGCCCGAATCCGAGCGCCGAGCCGACAGCGTCCACCGCTGCCAGCGCCGGGGACATCCCCGCCGAAAAGCCGCCCGCATGATAGGTGAAGATGGTGCTGACCACCATCAGCGGCAAAAACAGATACAACGCCGCGTAAATTTCGGGGGCGATCAGACGGCTGACGATCGCGGCGGCGCCGGTCATCATCAGCGTTGCCGCCAGCGTATACACCGGCGGGTGCAGCCACTTGGGGATGCGTTCGCCCACCCCCGCCACAAACAGGCAGGAGGGCAGCAGCACCGCCAGCGTGCACACCGTCAACGCCACACCGTATTTCAGCGTGACCCCGCCGGCGATGATGGGGCAGACCCCCACGGCTTTGACCAGCACAATGTTGTTGGTCAAAAAGGTGGAGAAAAAGATGGAACGCAACCGACGCTTCATACGCTTTCTCCTTTCCGATGGGCGAGGTGGTGAACCAGCCGCCAGCACACGCGGTCGATGCCGGGTGCCAGCGCGTTCATCATCAGCACCGCGAAACAGGCGCCTTCTTCAAACTGACCAACGCCGCGCAGCAGCATGGTCAGCACACCGCCGCCCACGCCGTAGGCCACGCGACCCAGCCAAAAGCGGGGCGCGGTGATGGAATCCGGCAGCAAAAAGATGCCGGTAAACAGCAGATAGCCGGAGCAAAGCTCCGCCAAAAGCCCCGACAGGATATCGGTTTGGATGCGCGGAAACAAAAGCGCGCCCGCCGCACAGGTCAGCAGATAAGACAGCGTGACCAGTGGCGAGGTGATGCGCCGCGCAAACAGCCCGATCATGCACGCCAGCAGCAAAATCGCCGCGGTGGCGCCCACCGGACCGGGAATTTGCCCCAGCAGCCACGCCAGCGGCGTGTAGGACGGGGCGGTGCCCGCCGCCAGCAGCGCGGCGGGGGAGGTTTCGGTCACCACCGCGGACAGATCGCCCAGCGGTAGCGGTTGGGTCAGGTTGGGGGCAGGATAGGTGAACAAATGCCCCGAAAAGCACACGGTCGCGGCAGCGATGCCGGCGGCCGCGGGGTGAAACGGTTCGTGTCCGTGACCGCCAAAGGGCATTTTGACCACCCAAATGGCGAAAGCCGCCGCCAACACCGGCAGCCAGTAAGGGCACAGCGGCGACATCAGCAGCCCGATCAGCAGACCGGTCAGGGTGGCGGAGCCATCCTGCAGCGTGGGGCGCCGCCGCATCAGCAGACACGCCAGCAGCTCGCACCCGTTGGCGGCGAGCACCGCGGCGGCGAGCAAAATCACCGGGCGCGCGCCGTAATACACGGCGGAAAACGCCGCCGGAACCAGCAGGATCAAAGAGGTTGTCCAGTCGCGCGCGCCGGTGCGCCGCGCTTGCCGCAGATAGGGGGCGGCGGAAGTTTTAAGTGCCATCCGGATTCCCCCATTCCATCAACAATCGCCCGCCGGCATCGGCGGCTTCGCCGACCAGCGCCGCCACATCGCGACCGACCGGACACACCACCGAACACGCGCCGCACGAGTCGCATTGCTCGGGGTGCAGCGCCGCCAGCTGGGTATAATGCATATTTTCCATCTGCCGGGCGATCTCGCCGGGCATCAGATGCGCGTGGCAGACCGACAGACATTGCCCGCAGCCGATACAGGGACCACGCTCGGTCGCCACCGAGGACAGCGCCAGCAGACAGGTCACGCCCGGCAGCACCGGCAGCACCGCCGAATCGATCGCCACGCCGGTCAGCGCATCGCCCATCACGATCTGGGATACGCCGGTTTTGATGCCGCAAAAACGGAGCAGCTCGCCCACCGGTGTGCCAAAAGGCGCGCGCACATTTTGCGGATGCTCGATCGCGTCGCCGGTCACGGTGATGGTGGCGTAATGATGATGCTCGTGCAGCGTGACCGCGCGGTGCAGCGCCAAACACGCCTGCACCCCGATCACTCCCACGCGAATGTCGTGACCCGCGTGGGTCAACGCCGTTACCGGATAGCCGCTTTTGACAAAAAACAGCCGACCGTCCAGCGAAGGGGGCAGCTCCTGCCGCGCTTTGCGCGATGCCTGTACTGCGATGTGCGATCCGGCGGCACCGATGGTCTGTGCCGCCAGCCACAGGCCGCTGTTGACCTGCTCGCTTTGGTGCAGCAGCAGCGACCAGGCGCTGCTGGCATACGGTTCCGCCTCCACCGCGTTGGCCACCAGAAAATGGCAGCCCTCGTGCTTCCACTGCTCCAGCTTTTGGTGCAGCGGCAAGCCGTCCAGCTCGTCGATGATGCCCGCCGCTTTGGCAGCGGCCATCACCTGCGCCGGGGTGGGGGAGATGCGTTTGTCGGATTCGGCGCGCGGGGTGGGCATGATGGCGGGACGAATCACCGCGCAGGTGATCGGACCATATACTGGATGGGAAAGCGTGCGCGTGCCGTCAAACACGCCTTCCACCGAGGATTTGACCGGTGCCGGATCGTCATTCTCCGGCAGCGCCAGCGGGTCACCCGGCTGCACGCGGTCGCCCGGTTCAAACCGGCAAACGGCGTCCCGCCCGGTATAGGACAGGGGCAGATACACCCGCTGAATTTGTTGAAACAGCGCTTGTTCGGCCGAGGCGGCCGGTTGCTTGCGCGGGGGAACGAACAACGCGTGGGACAGTCCCCATGCCATGCTATATCACATCTTTCTGCGCCCAGTTTTCTCCTATTGAAACGGAGCGGCGCAACGATTATCATAAAATCTATATCGATTTGATCGCCAATCAAAGGAGGGCTTTGCCGTGCAGATGGAACAATGGGAAAACGGGTGCCTGACCATTTTGCTGTCCGACCGGGAACTGTCGGGCATGGGGGTGCGTTTTCCCGATATGGATTGTCGCGAACCCGCCACCCGAAAGATTCTGCGGGCGTTGCTGGAAAACGCGTATGCACAGGCGGGAGTGCCGCCCGCGAAACGCCTCCAGATCGAAGCGCTGCCGGTCGCGTCCGGCTGCTTGCTGCTGGTGACGCCGCTGACGCAGCGCCGCGCCATCCGTATGCGGCGGAAGGAAAAGCCACGGATCTACGCCGTGGCTGATACCGATGATTTGCTGCGGCTGGCCGAAGCGCTGCGCCGGTGGCACGAGGTGCCGCCGCTGCTCGCCAGCTCGCTTTATCGCTGGGATAAAGAGTATCGCCTGGTGGTGTATCCCGCCCGCACCCCCGCGCGGCTGTGGCTGATCCTGTCGGAATTCGGCCGCCCGGTCGGGCAGGGGGATGTCCCCGTCGCGGTGGTGGAGGAACACGGACGCATACTCGCACGCGGAGATGCGCTGGAGCGGTTGATGGCCGCCACCCCGCCGGCGGTGGGATAGCCGTTTACAGCGAATGGAACAGATTGGTCAGTCCCGCCGGGTCGCTGTCGGCGAAAAAGGCGCTGCCCATCACCGCCATATCCACGCCCGCATCCACCAGACGCGCGGCGTTTTGACGATGCACGCCGCCGTCCACTTCGATAATGGCTGACAGATGGCGGCGGTCGATCTCTTTCCGCAGAGCGGCGGTTTTTTCCAGCACATGATCCTGGAACACCTGCCCGCCGAAGCCGGGCTGCACCGTCATGACCAATACGCGATCCACCAGCGGCAGATACGGCATCAGCGCATCGAGCGGGGTGTCGGGATTCAGCGACAGCCCCGCCTGCTTGCCGCTTTGGTGAATATGGGCGATCAGCTCTTCGACCGGAGCATCGCTTTCCAGATGAAAGGTCAGGCAATCCGCGCCGGCGGCGATGAAGTCGTCCACCAGCCGTTCGGGATGCTGCAGCATCAGATGGGTGTCAAAAAAGAGAGGGGTCAGCGGGCGCAGACAGCGGATCACCGGTGCGCCAAAGGTGAGGTTGGGGACGAACACGCCGTCCATCACATCCAGATGCAGTTCGTCTGCACCGGAACATTCCACCCGCGCCACCGCATCGGTCAGACGGGCGAAATCACAAGACAAGATCGAGGGGGATAACAGCATACCGGACACCATTCCTTTTCGATAAGTCATAAAAACCATCCCCATTCTATCCTAAAACGCGACAAAGGTCAAGTTTCCGCGCGCGAAATCCATCGGCAGAAAATCGCCAAAAGGTATTGACACCGATGGCAAACCCGATATACTAAACATAAAGGAATCTCAACTTACAAAAAAGGAGCCGATGGATATGGAGAACAACAACTTTGTCCAGAACCAACCCACCCCGCCCGTGCAGCCCCCGGTGCAAAACGCGCCGCAACAGCAGCCGTATGCACCGCAGCCGCAGCAGCCGTATGGTCAGCCGGGCTATCCGCAGCAGCCGTATGCGCCGCAGCAACCGCGCGAGTCGATCATCGACAAGCTGTATGGCAAAGCGGACACCTTGCTGGGCAAGCTGCTGACCTGGGTGTCGGTGGTGCTGTATGTGTTGGTGCCGGTGGCGGTGTTGATGGGTCTGATCTTGGGCGTTGTGTCCGCGGCCGGCGGCGTGTTCGGCGGCTTCAGTGGCAGCACCTTCTTCTCCTCGCTGGTGGGCGGGGTGCAGCGCGCGGCAGGCTATGCCTTTATGGCGACGCTGCTGGCGTATGCCAAAAATCGGCTGGATAAATAATAGCATTTCTGCAACCAAAAAATCCCACGGCGCTCGGTCGAGCGTCGTGGGATTTTTCTGTGTTTATTCCAGTTCAAACTGGCCGGTATACAGCTTGTAGTACCGTCCCTGTTGCGCGATCAGATCGTTGTGATCGCCGCGCTCCAGAATGGTACCCTGTTCGATCACCATGATGGCGTCGGAATCACGTACGGTGGACAGCCGGTGGGCGATCACAAAGGTGGTGCGCCCCTGCATCAGCCGATCCATGCCGTGCTCGATGTGCTTTTCAGTGCGGGTATCCACCGAGCTGGTGGCTTCGTCCAAAATCAGAATGGCGGGATCCGCCACTGCGGCACGCGCAATGTTCAGCAGCTGGCGCTGCCCTTGCGACAGGTTGCCGCCGTCGCCGTCCAGCACGGTGTCGTAGCCGTGCGGCAGCCGCATGATGAACGAATGGGCGCTTGCCAGCCGCGCCGCCTGCTCGCATTCTTCATCGGTCGCATCCAGCCGGCCGTAGCGGATGTTTTCCCGCACGGTGCCGGTGAACAGGTGGGTATCCTGCAGCACCATCGCGAGCGACCGCCGCAGATCCGGCAGCGCAATATCGCGGATGTTGATGCCGTCGATGGTGATGGTGCCCTCTTGAATGTCGTAGAACCGGGTGAGCAGGTTGGTAATGGTGGTTTTGCCGGCGCCGGTGGAACCGACAAACGCGATTTTTTGCCCCGGCTTGGCGTACAGCGACATATCGTGCAGCACGATCTTATCCGGCACATAGCCGAAGGTGACGTGCGTAAGTTTCACATCGCCGTGCACCGGCACGGTGCGACCGTCCGGCAGCTGCCACGCATAGCCGCTTTCGGTGTGGGTCAGCCGCACATCGGTGGGGGCGGGAGCCGCCTCCGGCTCGCGATCCATCACATCGAACACCCGCTCGGCACCCGCCAGCGCCGATTGGATCATGGACAGCTGGCTGGCAATTTGGGTGACCGGCTGACCAAACTGGCGGGACAGGTTCAGGAAGGTGGCGATGTTGCCCAGCGTGAACAACCCTTGCAGCGCCAACGCACCGCCCACCGTGGCGACCAGCACATAGTTGAAGGTGCTGATGTGCTGCATCAGCGGCTGCACCACGCCGGATACGATCTGCGCTTTGGTGGCTTTTTGACGGAACTCTTCGTTGAGCCGGTCAAAATCGGTTTCCACCTGCTGCTCGTGGCAGAAGATCTGCACCACCTTTTGTCCCTCGGCGGTTTCTTCCATAAAGCCGTTGAGATCGCCCAGCGCTTTTTGCTGTTCGCCGAAATAGCGGTGGCTGCGCTTCATAAAGAAGCGGGACAGGAAGATCATGATGGGGAACAGGATGATGGTCAGCAGCGTCAGCAGCGGGCTGAGGATCAGCATGCTGACCAGTGTGCCCACCAGCGAGATGATGGAGGACACCACCTGTACCGAGGCGTTGTTCAGCGTTTCGCTGACGATATCCATATCGTTGGAAAAGCGGGACATGATGTCGCCGTGCGCCTGGGCATCGAAATAGCCGATAGGCAGACGGATGACATGGTCGTACAGATCCTTGCGCATCCGCAGGATCATATTCTGCGAAATTTTGATCATGGTGCGGCTTTGCACCCAAGTGGCGACCACGCCCACCAGATAGATGAGCACCAGCGCGATCAGGTACAGCGCGGTGCGCTGTAAGCCGTTATCTTTGGAAATGGTGTCGAAGATCGGGGTCAGCATCCAGGTGGCCGCCAGCTGCGCACCGGTGCTGATCAAAATGAAGACCAGCACCATCACCAGTCGGGGAATATCCCGCCGCAGATAAGCGAGCAGCCGGGTGAGAGTGCGTTTGGTGTTGCGGGGCTTTTGCGGTGCGGGACCTCCCGGACCACCGGGACCGCCGGGGCCACGACCGGGCCCTCCCATACGAGGTGGCATCAGGCGCTCACTCCTTTCTGCTGTGACGATACGATCTCTTGGTAGATGGTGTTGGAGGCGATCAATTCTTCATGGGTACCAAAGCCCGCCACCTTGCCGCTGTCCAGCACCAGAATGCGGTCGGCGGTTTTGATGGAGCTGATGCGCTGGGCAATGATAAACACGGTGGTACCCTTCAGATGCTGCGAAAAGCTCTCGCGGATGCGTCCTTCGGTGTCCGAGTCCACCGCGCTGGTGGAATCGTCCAAAATCAGCACGCGGGGCTTTTTGATCATCGCGCGGGCGATGCAAAGCCGCTGCTTTTGACCGCCGGACACGTTCACGCCGCCCTGGCTGAGCATGGTCTGGTAGCCTTCCGGAAAGCTCATGATGAAATCGTGCGCCTGCGCGTCGCGCGCCGCCTGCTCTACCTCGTCATCGGTGGCGTCCGGGTCGCCCCAGCGGATGTTGTCCGCGATGGTGCCGGAAAACAGCACATTTTGCTGCGGTACCATGCCGATCCCTTCGCGCAGGGTGCGGATGGCGTAATCCCGCACATCCACCCCATCCACCAGCACCTGTCCGTCGGTGGCATCGTACAGCCGCGGGATCAGGTTGACCAGCGACGATTTGGCGGAACCGGTCGCGCCCACCACCGCGATCACCTCGCCGGGATGCGCGGTGAAGGACACATCGTCCAGCACCAGATCGGGGGAGGTTTCGTTATAGCGGAAGCTGACATGGCGGAATTCCACTTCGCCTTTTTGCACCGGCGCGGTCACCGGGTGTTCGGGGTCGGTGATGGTGGACTGTTCCGCCAGCACCTCTTTCAAACGGGCGGCAGAAGCCCGCGCCCGCGAGAACATCATGATCGCCATCGACATCATCATCATGGACATGAGGATGTGCATGATGTAGGTGCTGTACGACATCAGACCGCCGATCGCGATCTCGCCGCTTTGCACCATATTGCCGCCCAGCCACAGAGCGCCGACGGTGGTCAGGTTCATCACCAGCTGCATCAGCGGCATGATGGTGACCATCAGCCCCGACGCCTTCACCGAAATATCGCACAGCCGGTCGGCGGCATCGTAGAATTTGGCTTTTTCGTGGTCTTCGCGCACAAAGGATTTGATGACCCGAATGTTGGTGACCGATTCCTGCACCCGACGGTTCAGGTTGTCGATGCGCTGCTGCATTTTTTCAAACAGCGGGAAGCCTTTGGTCACGATGATGGTCACGATAACGGCGATCACCGGCACCGCAAACACCGTTACCAGCGCCAGCTTGGCGCTGACCGACAGCGCGTTGATCAGCGCACCGGTAAACATGGCGGCGGTAAAGGTGACCATGCGCAGCGTTTGGATAAAGGTGTTTTGCACGTTGGTGACATCGTTGGTCAACCGCGTCACCAGCGATGCGGACGAGAATTTGTCGATGTTGGCATGGGAATAGCCCAGCACTTTGCGATACAGCCCTTTGCGCAGCGAGGCGCCGAACCGGAAGGTGCCGTTTGAGATAAACACAATGCCCAGCACGCCGACTGCGATCGCCAGCAGCGCCAGCAGCACCATATACACGGCGTTTTCGCCGATGATCGCCATGCGGGCGCTTTGCGACAGCCCCTCACCGTTGATGGCATCGTCCACGATGCGCGCCATAAAGCGGGGCTGGATCACCTCGCACACGCCGCCCATGGCGATGAACAGCGGCCCTGCCACCAGCCACGGCCAGTGCGCGCGGGCGTAAGATAGATAGGATGGGTTACGCTTCATGAGAATCCTCCTGATGTAAATGAGATGGGAACAGGCTGCGCGCCTTGTCCAGCTTTTGCCGCATATACAGGAACCGGGCATCCAGCTCCTCCAGCTCCTGCGGCGAAAAATCTTCGTACAGCACGCTGATGATGATGTCCCGCGCCTGGCGGCAGTTGGTGTCCAAATCTTCGCCGCGGCGGGTCAGCGCCAAATGCTGCACCCGGGCATCGTGGTCGTCGCGGGTGCGCACCACCAGCCCCTCGTGCTCCATCCGGCGCACCGACACCGCGACCGAAGCGGGGGTGATCTGCATCTTTTCCGCCAGATCTTTTTGGGTGATGCCGGGGTTTTCACGGATCAGAAACATCATTTGCGGCTGTCCGTTAAACAGGCCGTGCTCCTGAAAATACTGGCGCATCGTGTTGTGATGCTCCCGCATCAGCTCGTGCAGGTGCCTGTCCACCGAAACCGGCGTACACATACCGGGATCCCTCCTTTTGTTTAGGGTAGGTTCAGTATATCAGAAAGTTAAACGTTTATCTATCGGCAATCCGCCGAATAATTAAACGGTTAACTATTTTGAAGTTGTGAATGTTGCTGGGGGAGGGAGCCGACGAAAAGAAATGGCGGCTTTTTTTGGCTTTGCGCAAAATCCGCTTTTCATTTTACGGAAAAACTGGTATACTAAACCCTATATATAACAAATAAGAGGTGATGGCGTTGCAACCAAGCAATCAACCGCTGGCGGACGGCGTGCAAATGCTGTGTCTGCCGGATCGCCGGTTCAAAACCATGCAGCTGACGGTGGCGCTGCTGCTGCCGTTGGACGAGCAGACCGCGTCCACCTATGCGCTGCTGCCGTTTTTGCTGCGCCGCAGCTGTGCGGCGTATCCGGATTATACCGCGCTGCAGCGGCGGCTGGATCAGCTGTATGGCGCGCGCATCACGGCGGATGTGGGGCGGGTCGGCGACGCACAAATGCTGACGCTGACCGCACGGTCGCTGAAGGATGAGTTGGCGCTGGACGGCGAGCCGATTGCGGCGCAGTGTGCCGATTTGCTGTGCCGGATGCTGTTTGCGCCGGCGCTGGAGGACGGCGCGTTCCGCACCGCCGATGTGGAGCAGGAAAAACGCTGTTTAATCGAGATGATCGCGTCCGAAATCAACGAAAAACGGTTGTATGCCCGCCGCCGGTGCGAAGAGCTGCTGTGTCCGGACGAGCCGTACGCGGTGCCGCGTTACGGTCGTGCCGAGCGGGTGGCGGCGCTGACCCCGCAGGAGCTGACCGCTGCATGGAAAACCGTGCTGGCCACGGCGCGGGTGCAGATTATTGTGCAGGGCAGCGACGGCGATGCCGTTGCCCGGGCGTTCCGGCGGGAGTGGGCGGCGATCGACCGCCATCCGGTGGCGCTTTCCACCCGTACCGAAGCGCCCGCCGCTGCGGTGCGCGAGCGGCGGGAAACGATGGAGGTCAACCAGTCCAAGCTGGTGATGGGGTTCCGGTTGCCGGTGGCGGAGCCGGACGGCGATGTAGCGGCGGCGCGGCTGATGGTCGCGATCTTCGGCGGCACACCGCATTCGCTGCTGTTCCGCCATGTGCGCGAACGGCTGAGCCTGTGTTATTACTGCTCCGCCGGATACGACCGGCTGAAAGGCGTGATGCTGGTGGACAGCGGCGTGCAGCTGGATAAGGTGGACGAAGCGCGCGCCGAGATTTTGCGTCAGCTGGACGCGGTGCGGCGGGGCGATTTCACCGATGAGGATATGGCATCCGCCAAGCGCAGCCTGACAAGCCAGTTTGAATCGGTGCCGGATCTGCAATCCACGCTGGCGGGGTATTATTTGGGGCAAAGCCTGCTGCCGCAGGTGACACCCCCTGCCGATGCCGCGGAGGCGGTGGCGGCGGTGACCCGCGAGCGGGTGATGGCGGCGGCACAGCAGGCGACGCTGCGCTGCGTGTATCTGTTGGCGGAAAAAGGAGGCGAGGGCGCATGAACAAGCAGGAATTTACGGATGCGCGCACCGGCGAGCGCTGTGTGCGGATCGACCATCCCTCCGGATTGACCATTTTTGTGTATCCCAAGCCGGACTACGCCTCGTCCTACGCGGTGTTTACCACCCGCTACGGATCGATCGACAATGTGTTCCGCATCGGCGACGACGCGGAGGAAACCGCCGTGCCGGCGGGGATCGCGCATTATTTGGAGCACAAGCTGTTTGAAAGTGAGGACGGCGATGCGTTCGAGCGGTATGCCGCGACCGGCGCGTCCGCCAATGCATTCACCAGCTTTGACCGCACGACGTATCTGTTTACTTGTACCGGGGATGTGCGGCCGTCGCTGGACATTCTGCTGGATTTTGTGCAGCATCCGTATTTCACGGAGCAAACGGTGCAAAAGGAGCAGGGCATCATCGGGCAGGAGATCAAAATGTGCAACGATTCGCCTGCACGGTGCGTGTTTTTGAATATGCTGGAGGGGTTGTATCACACCCATCCGGTGCGCATCGACATTGCCGGAACGGTGGCGTCTATCGCCGAGATCACTCCCGAGCTGCTGTACGGCTGTTATCGGTCGTTTTATAATCTGCACAACATGGTGCTGGCGGTGTCCGGCCGCGTAACGGTGGAGCAGGTGCTGGAGATCGCGGACAAACGGCTGCGCCCGGCGGCGGATTGGAGCTTGGCGCGCAAGACATATGACGAGCCGCGCACCGCGCTGCGCACACGGGTGGAGCAGGCGATGCCGGTGGCGGCGCCGCTGTTTTATCTGGGGTTCAAGGATGCGGTCGCGCCGGGTGAGTACCCGTCTCCGACGCGGGAGATGGCGGCGGATGTGCTGCTGGATCTGATCGGCGGGCGCAGCTCGGCGCTGTATGCGCGGCTGATGGAGCAGGGACTGATCAACCAGAGCTTTGGCGCGGAATATTTCACCGGACCCGGCTATGCGGTGGCGCTGTTTGGCGGCGAATCCCGCGATCCGGACCGGGTGGCGCAGGAGTTGTATGCCGAGATCGACCGTCTGCGCCGCGAGGGAATCGACCCCGCCGCATTTGCCGCGGCGCGCAACGCGCAGTATGGCCAGATGGTCGCGGGGCTGAACAATGTGGAAGAATGTGCGGATATGCTGGTGGACGACCATCTGCGCGGCAATCCGCCGTTCGCGATGCTGGACGCGGCGGCGAGGCTGACGATGGAGGATGTGCAGGCGCTGCTGCGGGACGGGTGGCAGCGAGAGGCATCCACCCTGTCGGTGATCGTGCCGTCGGATAAGGAGGAAGTGAAATGAGCGATTATATTGCGTTTCCCGCGTTGGGATGGAAGTTTTCCATCTCGCCGTATTTGGTGCATAACCTGCAGCTGTTTGGGCTGACCATCAACATTCGGTGGTACGGCGTGATGATCGCGGTCGGCTTTTTGCTGGCGATGATTTATGCGCTGCGCAGCGCCAAGCGCTTCGGAATCAACTCGGATCGGATGATCGATGTGGTGCTGGTATCCACGCTGATCGCGTTTGTGGGTGCGCGGCTGTACTATGTGGTATTTTCCGACGAGCGCGCCAAGTATTTTGCGAATCCGATCTCCATTTTGGAGGTGTGGAACGGCGGACTCGCCATCTACGGCGGCATTTTGTTCGCCTTTATCGCCGGTATCGTGATGTGCCGTTGGCGCAAGGTGAACACGCTGGCGATGTTTGATCTGGCGTCGCTCGGGTTCTTGATTGGGCAGGGCATCGGGCGCTGGGGCAATTTCTTTAATCAGGAGGCGTTCGGCGCCAACACCACGCTGCCGTGGGGCATGACCGGTTCGATCATTCAAACCGGTGCCAACGGGGTGGAATATGACCCGCTGCTGCCGGTGCATCCCACCTTTTTGTATGAGTCGCTGTGGTGTTTGCTGGGCTTTCTGGTGCTGCACCTCGTGTCCAAAAAAGCATACACCTTCAAAGGCAAGATCTTTTCGCTGTATCTGATTTGGTACGGCGCGGGGCGGTTTGTGATCGAAAGTCTGCGCACCGACAGCCTGTATCTCGGCACCATGCGGGTGTCGCAGCTGGTGGCGATTCTGGCGATTTTGGGAGGCGTCGCGATGCTGTGGATCCTGCGGGTTCGTTCCCGCCAGACGCCCGCCGATCTGTTTGCGGAAGAGGCACCGGACGATGCCGAGGGGCTGACCCCCGAAAACGATGCGCTGCCCGAAACGCTGCCGGACACGGTGGTCGGCGGCGACGAGTATGACGAACCGGAAGTGGATTATCCCGGCGATGCGGTGCCGGACAGCAATGCGGACGATGATGCGACGCAAAACGATGAGGAAGGATGAGCAAAATGGCAACGATTATCAACGGTAAAGAGGTATCGGCGGCGGTTCGCGCGCAGGTGGCGCAGGAAACAGCGGCTTTGAAGCAGCGCGGCATCGTGCCGGGGCTGGCGGTGATCATCGTGGGGGATGACCCCGCGTCGCGCGTGTATGTCAACAACAAAAAGAAGGCTTGCGCCGAAGCGGGCATCTATTCGGAAGAATTCGCGCTGCCGGCGGACACCACCCAGGACGAGCTGCTGGCGCTGGTCGCCAGCCTCAACGGCCGCAGCGACATCAACGGTATTTTGTGCCAGCTGCCGCTACCGCCGCACATCGAGGATAAAGCGGTCATCAGCGCGATCTCGCCGATGAAGGATGTGGATGCGTTCCATTCGCAGAATGTGGGGCACATCATGATTGGTGACTACACCTTTTTGCCTTGCACCCCCGCCGGGGTGATGGAACTGCTGCACCACGCCGGTGTGGAGATCGCCGGCAAAAATTGCGTGGTGGTGGGGCGCAGCAACATCGTGGGCAAGCCGATGGCGATGCTGCTGCTGCACGAAAACGGCACGGTCACCATCTGCCATTCGCGCACCGCGAACCTCAAGGAAGTGTGCCGCCAGGCGGATGTGCTGGTGGTCGCGGTCGGCAAGCCAAAATTTGTGACCGGGGATATGGTAAAGCCCGGCGCGGCGGTGATCGATGTCGGTATGGATCGCGACGAAAACGGGAAACTGTGCGGCGATGTGGATTTTGCCTCGGTGGAGCCGGTGGCGGGATACATCACTCCGGTGCCCGGCGGCGTGGGGCCGATGACCATTGCGATGCTGCTGAAAAACACACTGATGGCGGCGAAGCTGCAAAATGCGCTGCTGATGGAAGAATAAGCGACAAATAGAAAAACAGCGGGTGCTTTCCGGATTCCGGAAAGCACCCGCTGTTCGCGTTTATAGAATATGTTAGGCGATCACCTGCGCCAGCGCCACGATCAGAGGCATGGTTATGAGCGACAACAAGGTGGACAGCGACACCAAATTGACCGACAGGCCGGTATCGCAATCGTATTTGGTGGCGAACATGGTGGTGGACGCCGCCACCGGTGCGCTGGCGGCAATGATCATGGACACCAGCAGTGTGCCGCGTACCCCGCACAGATACAAAATGCCCAGCGCGGTAAGCGGCACCACCAACAGCCGCAGCCCGATGGCGGCATAGCTGCGCCAGTCGCGCAGCGCGGCTTTCAGATCGGTATCCGCGAGATAAAACCCGATGATCAGCATCGGCAGCGGGGTGTTGAGCGCTGCCAGATGTCCCATCGGCGAAGCCAGCACGGTGGGCAGGGTGATGCGCGCCAAAAACAGCATAAGTCCGATGGCCAGCGACAACACGCCAGGATTGAGGATCAGCTTGCGGGGAGAGAGGTTTTGACGGCTGCCGCTCATTTCCACCAATCCATAGCTCCACAGAATCAGGTTGAAGATGGCGACATAGGCGGCGCCGTAGAACACGCCGTCCTCGCCCAGCAGCGCGTTTTGCAGCGGCAGCGACATAAATCCGGCGTTGGAGAGCACCGCTCCCACCCGCAGCACCCGTTCGCGCGCAGCGACCGGGTCGTGCAGCAACAGATGCGCCAGCAGAATGGTGACAATATGGATGGACAGCGCGATCAGACACGCCAGTCCCAACCCTTTGAGCATGGCGGCATCAAACGGGCGCTGGAACGATTGGATGATGACACAGGGTGTGACCACGATCAACACCAGATCGGAGCAGCTTTTGATCGCCACCTCTTTGATGATGCCGGTTTTGGCGCACAACGCGCCCACACCGATCAGCAAAAACAGCACGACCACCTGTTCGGCGACGGTTAGAAAATTGGTTAGCATGGTTTGAATCCTCCTCTTGCCGGGGCAACAGCCCCAAGCACCTATTGTACACAGGAGCGGGGAGGAATGCAAGCACAAATGCGCCGATCAGGCGACCAGATAGGGATAGACACGCGCCTGCGGCATGGCGGACGCAGGCAGCATCGGCTGAATGGTGCGGGCTTCCAGCCGGCGCGCCAGCTTTTGCCGCCGCGCTTTTTGGCGGGCGCGCGCCAAGTCGGCACGCAGAATAGCGGTGCAACAAGCCACCAGCGTCAACCGCAGCGCGATCAGCAGCAGCGTCAGCCACGGAAAGTCGGCAGGGGACAGATAGCCCGCCACCAGCCATTCCATACACGCCGCCGCCAGCGGCAGCAGCGCCACGCGGCAGGTGCGGGCCTGTTTCGCCCGCAGCAACATGGTAAGCGCCAGACCGGACATCACCAGAGCGCTGATAATCGATAAAATCATAAGAAAAGCCTCCTTAAAAAGCACGAATGTTCGGAACAAATGTTCAACGCTATTATAGCGAAAGAAACCCGGGAAGTCAAGAGAAAAATCGAACATATATTCCATTTTGGACAGTGTAGCCTATCTCGTGGGTGTAAAACGGACCATCAACCATATTTTGTTGTGCTCGCGGCAGGATTGTGGAATTTTTCGCCATTGCGTGCGAAAAATGACCGGTAGTCATGCTTGTTCACAAAAAATTTACAAATAGCGCCAAATGCGCGAATAGTGCTGTCTGTCTGGCGTTGCGGGCGGTCAACAAAGTGTGCGCGAGGTGGTTTGCTACCTTTTCGACAGAAAAATATTGCTTTTTGCCCGGCCACCATATATAGTGGATGGGAAGGAGAAATTCCTTTTGCGGCACAAATTACGGGAAAAGAGGGACCCGCTCGCTCTCGCCGCGCGGAGGCGTGTTATATATATAAGGTAAATATATAAGAGCGATCGGTGGCTTTTCGACACGGTTCGAGCGGATTCGGGTGCTTTTTCCGGCGATTTTTTCCAAATTCTCCCCCTTGCAATTTTAAGCCCGACCCTTTATAATGGGGGTCAGGTGGTGAAATGTGGTGCAAAAACCCATCGAAGTGGAGCAAAGTGGTGACTTTCCACTCTTTCCACCGAGTTTTCCACCGCCCCGGTGAAAAGTCCGGGGGAAACATCAAACGCAAGGGAGGGTGACGGATATGCTGCTGGGTCGTTATGAACACAATATTGACGCGAAGGGCCGTGTGTTCGTGCCCTCGAAGCTGCGCGAAAAGCTGGGCGAGACCTTTATCGCCGCCAAAGCGTTCGATCAGTGCATCAATCTGTACACCCAGGCTGGTTGGGAGCAGCTGCTGGCGTCGTTTGAAACGCTGCCCGCGGCGGAAGCGTTTGAAATGCAGCGGTATATGTCCTCCAACGCCGCCGAGGTGCAAATCGACGCGCAGGGGCGCATTTTGCTGCCGAAACATCTGATTGCTTTTGCCGGATTGGAAAAACCGGCGTTGTTTGTGGGTGCGGGCGACCGTGCCGAAATTTGGAACCCCGACCTGTATGAGCAGGCCAACGCGCTGATGACGCCCGACAAGGTGAAGGAGCAGTTCATGAAGCTGAGCCTGTCGCCCAAGGCGTGAGGACTGCGCGATGGAGCATAGCTATCATCTGCCGGTGCTGATGCAGCCGGTGTTGGACGCGCTGCAGGTGAAACCGGATGGGGTGTATGTGGACGGTACCGCTGGTGGCGGCGGACACTCGTTCGCGATCGCCTCGCGGCTGACCACCGGGCGGCTGATCGCGCTGGATCAGGATCCGGACGCGATTCGCGAAGCGTCGCGGCGGCTGGCGGGTTTGCCGGCCGAGGTGGTGCAAAGCAATTTTGCGGATATGGACCGGGTGCTGGCGGAACGCGGAATCGCCGGCGTGGACGGTATTTTGTTGGATATTGGGGTGTCGTCCCATCAGCTGGACACGCCCGAACGCGGATTTTCGTATCATTATGATGCGCCGCTGGATATGCGGATGAGCCAATCCGGCACGACCGCCGCCGATTTGGTGGCGACGTTGTCCGAAGCCCAGCTGGCGGACATCTTTTATCGGTACGGGGACGAAAAGTTTTCCCGCCCTATCGCCCGCGCGATCGTGCGCGAACGCGCACACGCCCCGGTGGTGACCACCGGGCAGCTCGCCGAGATCATCAAAGAGGCGGTGCCCGCGGCGGCACGGCGGGACGGACATCCCGCACGGCGCGTGTTTCAGGCGCTGCGCATCGCGGTCAACGGGGAGCTGGATTGCCTCGACCGGGCGCTGGACACGGCGTTCGATTGCCTGAAAGACGGCGGACGGCTGGCGATCATCACCTTCCACTCGTTGGAGGATCGCATGGTCAAGCAGCGGTTCAACGAATGGCGAAAGGGCTGCATTTGCCCGCCGGATTGTCCGGTGTGCTTGTGCGGACGCACCCCTGCGGCGAAGCTGGCGGGCAAGCCGGTGGAGGCCACGGCGCAGGAGATCGCCGAAAACAAACGCAGCCGCAGCGCCAAGCTGCGATGCATCGAGCGGCTGCACCCGCGTTACCGCGATGTGGACAAGATTTGAGTATTATCACGACCAGTGAATTTTGATAGAGAAAGGGGCCGAGCTTTATGACGGCCAATCATTACGGGACGGAAGCGTATGAGATGTCCCTGTTTGAGCCGAAACAGGCGGAAATCGTGGAACTGAAACCGAACAAAAAACAACTGAAAGCCCAGCGCCGTCGGGCGAAAATTCAAAAGATTCTGAACGTTGTGGTCGCTGCTGTTGTGTCGGCCGTGGTGATCGGTGTGGTCGGCGTGACGCTGACCAGCCGCGCCCAACTGAACGAGATGAACAGCGTTATCAACGAAAAACAGGAAGAGTTAAAAACGCTGCAAGAGGAATACAAGCGGCTGAAAAGCGATCTGGACCAGAAAACCTCGGCTCAAGCGGTGGAGGATTATGCGGAAAATGTGCTCGGTATGCAAAAGATCGAGTCCAACCAGATCCAATACATCACGGTGGAGGACAGCGACAAGGTCGAGGTCAACGAAACCGAGGATACCGGCGTGCTGCAAAAGATCGGCGGCGCGATTTCGGATTTCTTTGCATACCTCTTTTAACAGCAGAATACATATGTGGTAACCGGGAACCGGTGTTATCCCGGCGGTCGGCGCCGACATAATCGCGGGAGTTGGGATGGGAATATCTTAACTCTCGTTTTTGTTTCGGGGCGACTTTTGTCGACTCGGACACGGTGCGAACAAACGAAAGGGCTGACCAGCTTATGGCAAATCAACAAATCAATATGACAACCACCACCCCCACCAAGCAGATGCGGCGGCGGGCGATCGCCATTTTGGGCGTGCTGGCGCTGGTGTGCAGTGTTGTGATCGGTCGGTTGGTGGTGCTGCAGGTGGTGGAAACCGAGGATTGGCAAAAGCGCGCGGTATCCCAGCAGCTCAGCGATAATGTGATCTCGCCCAAGCGGGGGACCATCTTCGACAGCAATATGAACGAGCTTGCGGTATCCTATGGGGTGTACACCGTGATCATGTCGCCCAAATACATCACGGACGAAGCCACCCGCACGCTGATCGCGGACGATTTGTCCAAGATGCTGAGCGTCAACCGCGACAAGCTGTACCAAAAAACCGGCAAAACCAATTCGGAATACGAAGTGGTGGTGTCGAAAATCGAGCTGCCGCTGGCGACCAAGCTGTCCAACTGGATCGAAGAGAAAAATCTGGTCAGCGTGCTGCGGATCATTCAGGATTACAAACGCCGGTACCCGCAAGGAACGATGCTGGCGTCGGTGCTGGGCTTCACCGGTACTGATAACTACGGTCTGTATGGGCTGGAGGCGAAGTACGAAAGCGAGCTTGCCGGTACCGCCGGGCGCATCGTGACCGCCAAGGACGGTGTGGGCGACGAGCTGCCCTCCGGCTTGAGCTTTGAGAAAACCGTGGATGCCCAGGACGGCAACAGCCTGGTGCTGACGGTGGATCAGACGGTGCAGGCGTACGCCGAGAAATATTTGGAGCAGGCGGTCAAGGAGACCCAGTCCAAACGCGGCGGCGTATGTTTGGTGCAAAATGTGAAAACCGGCGCGATTCTCGCGATGGCGGTGAAGGGGGACTTTGACCCCAACGATCCGTTCACGGTGCATGATGCCTCGCAGGCGGCGACCATTGCCAAGTTGTCGGGCGATGCCCAGTCCAAGGCGCTGAAGGAAGCGCGGGAGCAGCAATGGGTCAACCGCTCGATTTCCGAATTTTACGAGCCGGGCTCGGTATTTAAGGTGTTCACCTCCGCCATGGGGCTGGAGGAGGGCAAGGTGAGCGAAACCTCCACCTTTACCTGCACCGGTTCGCAGGTGGCGTATAAGGGCACCCAGCCCATCAACTGCCATTTGGCAGGAGGTCACGGCACTCTGACCTTCCCTCAGGCGATCTCCGCCTCCTGCAACCCGGCGTTTATCCAGCTGGGATTGCGGATCGGACCGCAGGCGTTTTTCAAATACTACACCGGTTTCGGGTTCACCCAGAAAACCGGCATTGATATGCTCAGCGAAGCAACCCCGACCGAGGCGCTGTATCACACCGCCGAAACGCTGAACCCGGTGGAGCTGGCATGCGAATCCATCGGTCAGACCTTTACCATCACCCCGCTGCAGATGATCACCGCGATGTCGGCGGTCGCCAACGGCGGCAAGCTGATGCAGCCGTATGTGGTACAGCAGGTGCTGGATGCGGACGGCAATGTGGTGCGCAACACCACCCCCAAAGAGGTGCGGCAGGTGATTTCGGAAAGCACCTCCAAACGGTTGGCGGCGATGCTGGATACCTCGGTCAACGCGGGTTCCAAAAACGCGTATGTGGCGGGCTACCGCGTGGCGGGCAAGACCGGCACCGCGGACCAGACGGTAAAACTGGTGTCCACCAATGTCAACGAGGTGTGGGCGTCGTTTTGCGGGTTTGCACCGTCGGACGATCCGGAGGTCGCGATTCTCGTGGTGCTGGATCAGCCGCAGTGCGATGTGCGGTACGGCGGTACCATTTCGGCGCCGGTAGCGCAGAAGGTGCTGACCGATGCGCTGCCCTATCTGGGGGTGGAGCCGCAGTATACCGATGAAGAGCTGGCAAACCTCAACCGCGTCACCCCCAAGGTGGTGGGCGATACGGTGAGCGTGGCCAAGAGCAAGATCACCAGCCAGTCGCTGACCGTGAAAGTGGTGGGCGACGGCGACAAAGTGGTGTCGCAAACGCCGGACAGCGGAACCACCATTCCGCAAAACGGTATCGTGGTGATCTATACCGAACAGGGCAGTGTGGACGAAACCGTGACGGTGCCGGATTTCAGCGGGTGCACCCTGTCGCAGGCGAATTCGCTGGCGGCGGATTACTGGCTGAACTTGAAGATACAGGGCGCGACCGACAGCTCCGGCGAGGTGACCGCGACCAACCAGAGTATCAAAGCGGGCACCAAGGTGGCCAAGGGTACCACCATCACTGTGGAATTTGTGGTTCACGATAACATACGCTGACAAAGAGCAAAAGCCTATTGGGAAAGGCGGGTATGGAAGAATGACACTATCGGAATTGATGATGCACACCGGCGCAGCCGTGACCGGCACCGACGAGGTGGCGGGCATCACCTGTGACTCGCGCAAGGTGAAACCGGGCTGGGTGTTTGTGTGCATTTGCGGAACCGCTTCGGACGGACACGCGTTTGCGGAAAAAGCGCTGGCGGACGGCGCACTGGCGGTGGTGGTGCAGCGCGATTTGGGGCTGGAACACCAGATTTTGGTGGAATCCACCCGCCATGCGTGGGCGATGATGTGCGCCAACTGGTTTGGTTGGCCGTCGCGCCAGCTGCATTTGCTGGGCATCACCGGCACCAACGGCAAAACCAGCGTGACCTATATGCTGAAATCGGTGCTGGAATCCTGCGGATACAAGGTGGGGTTGGTCGGCACCATCCAGAATATGATCGGGGAGCGGGTGCTGCCTTCGGGGCACACCACGCCGGATCCGTATGATCTGCAAAGTATGTTTTCGCTGATGGTGGCGGAGGGCTGCCAGTATGCGGTGATGGAGGTGTCCTCCCATGCGCTGGATCAGGGACGGGTGGACGGCTGCCACTTTGACGCGGCGGTGTTCACCAACCTGACGCAGGATCATCTGGATTATCACGGCACGATGGAGAATTATCTTGCCGCGAAAAAGAAGCTGTTTACCATGTGCGACCGGGGCGTGGTCAATTGGGACGATCCCGCTTCCGCCCGCATTCGCGAGGGGATCGATTGTCCGTTTGTCACCTTTTCGGCGACACAGGACGCGGCGGATTACACCGCCCGCAACATTCATAAACGCCCCGACGGTGTGGATTTTGAATTGGTGGGCACCGGCGATATTGACCGGGTGCGGCTGCCGATTCCCGGTGACTTTTCGGTATACAACGCGATGGCAGCGGCGGCTTGTGCGCTGGCGATCGGGCTGCCGTTTGACAAAGTGGTGGCGGCGCTGTGCTCCTGCAAGGGCGTGAAAGGCCGCGCCGAGATCGTGCCCACCGGGCGCGATTTCACCATCGTGATCGACTATGCCCACACGCCGGACGGTTTGCTCAACATCTGCCGTACGCTCAAGGAGTGCGCGGCGGGACGGTTGGTGGTGCTGTTCGGCTGCGGCGGTGACCGCGACCGCGGCAAACGCCCCAAAATGGGGGCGATTGCCGCGCAATATGCGGATTTTTGCGTGGTCACCTCGGATAATCCCCGCACCGAAGAGCCGGGCGCGATCATCGATGAGATCGTGGCGGGTATGCCGAAGGATGCCGCCTATACGGTGGTGGAAAACCGGGTGGAGGCGATCCATTGGGCAATTGACCATGCCCAGCCGGGCGATACGATCCTGCTGGCAGGCAAAGGGCACGAAACCTATCAGGTGCTGAAAAGCGGACTGATCCACTTGGACGAGAGGGAAGTAATTGCCGACGCGTTGGCAAAGGAAAGGGTAGAGTAAAGCATGAGTATGGCGGCCATGACGGCGCTGGCCTTGGCGGGGTTCGGCTCGTTTTTGATCACGGCACTTGCCGGACGGCGGTTGATCCCGCTGCTGCACAAACTGAAATTCGGCCAGACCATTCGGGACATCGGTCCCTCCTGGCACAAGAATAAACAGGGCACCCCCACCATGGGCGGCATTGTGTTCATCCTTGGATGGCTGGTCGCCATTGTGGTGACGGCGGTGGTGTGCCAAACGGCGTTTTTTGACCGCCCGCAAATGCGGATGCTGACCGGCAGCGCCGTGGCGATGACCCGGTTTTACAGCGGTATTGCGCTGGCGATCGGCTGCGGCTTGATCGGCTTTTTGGACGATTATATCAAAGTGGTGAAAAAGCGCAATTTGGGACTGACCGAGCGGCAAAAGCTGTTTTTGCAGCTGCTGGTTGCCATGGCATATGCGATTGCGCTGTTTTGGTCCGAGGGCGGTCATCCGCATATGTGGGTGCCGTTTTTGGGACGCATTGATATGGGACTTTGGTTCTTCCCGTTTTGCCTGTTCGTGGTGGTGGGGGTTTCCAACTCCACCAATCTGACCGACGGTGTGGACGGGTTGTGCGGTTCGGTCAGCGTGATCACCGCGCTGTTCTTTGTGGTGGCTGCCGTGGTGGGAGTCACCCGCGGCGAGCATTATTTCGGGCTCGGTGTGGTGGCGGCGGCGCTGGCCGGCGGACTGATCGGCTTTTTGCTGTATAATCTGCATCCCGCCAAGGTGTTTATGGGCGATACCGGGTCGCTGTTTATCGGCGGGGTGCTGTGTGCGCTGGCGTTCGGCATGGAATGCCCGCTGCTGCTGATTCCGGTGGGGATCATCTACATCGCGGAAACGCTGTCGGTGATTTTGCAGGTGAGCTATTTCAAGCTGACCCACGGCAAGCGGCTGTTCAAGATGAGCCCGCTGCACCATCACTTTGAGTTGTCCGGTTGGAGCGAAAACAAGGTGGTGGGCGTGTTCTCGTTTATCACGCTGGTGGGCTGCGCCGGAGCGGTGCTGCTGTTGATTTACGCATAAAAAGCGGGGTTTCCCGCAGACTACGATATAGAAAAAGGCGGCAAAGACCGTCGGGAAAGGACGGGGCGCTTATGGCGGCTTCCTCGCAGACGATGCAGGGCTCTGCGACCATCAGGAAAAGGCGGCGGGGGCTGCTGTATACCAAGGGCGGCTTTGATATGCCGTTTTTCATCATCCTGCTGCTGGTTTTGGCGGTGGGACTGATTTGTTTGTATTCCGCCAGCTACGCATATGCGTATAAATGGAATAACAAAGACAGCTATTTTTACATCCGCAAGCAGGTGGAATTCGCGATCGCCGGGTTGGTGATCATGCTGATCGTGTCCTGCTTTGACTATGAGCACTGGCACAAGTTTGCGGTGCCGTTGATGGGCGTGGCGGTGATTTTGCTGTTGATCGTGCGGGCGCTGCCCGCCGAAAACGAGGTGCACCGCTGGATCCGGTTCGGCGGGGTGCAGTTCCAGCCGTCCGAGGTGGCGAAGTTTGCGCTGATTTTGCTGTTTGCACACCTCATATCGCTCAATCATAAGAAGATGAACACCTTCACCGGCGGATTTTTACCGTTTCTGGTGATTTTGGGCGTGGTGTGCGGGTTAGTCTTTATCGAACCGCACCTGTCCGGTACCATTTTGCTGCTGTCCATCGGACTGATTATGATGTATGTGGGCGGCACCCGCAAAGCGTATCTGGGCGGGCTGGTGCTGCTAGGCGCGGCTGCCGTGTTTGTGATGATTTTTGTGGTCGGATACGAACAAGACCGCATCGCGGTGTGGCAGGACCCGCTGGGGGTGGAAGCGAAAGACCCCGGCGGCGACGCGTGGCAGACGGTGCAGTCGCTGTATGCGATCGGCTCCGGCGGATTGATGGGCACCGGGCTGGGCAACGGGCGGCAAAAGCACCTGTTTTTGCCGGAACCGCACAACGACTTTATTTTCTCGGTGATTTGTGAAGAGCTGGGATTGGTCGGCGCAGTGCTGGTGATCGGCTTGTTTGCGCTGCTGGTGTGGCGCGGCTTTGTGATCGGTATGCGCGCCAAGGATAAGTTCGGATCGATGCTGGCGATCGGTCTGACATCGCAGATCGGCGTGCAGGCGCTGCTGAATATGGCGGTGGTGACCAACACCATGCCCAACACCGGTATCAGCCTGCCGTTCTTCAGTTACGGCGGTACATCGCTGGTGATGCTGCTGTTCCAGATGGGCGTGGTGCTGGCGGTATCCCGCCAAAGCCGGGATGCATCCGGACAGTCGTAAAACACCGGCAGCAGGAGGGAACACGAATGCGTGTATTGATGACAGGCGGTGGCACCGCGGGGCATATCAACCCGGCGCTCGCCATCGCGGACAAGATAAAAGCAGAACAGCCCGACGCCGAGATTTTGTTTGTGGGCGCCAAAGGGCGGATGGAAACCACGCTGGTACCGCAAGCCGGCTATCCGATCAAAACGGTGGATGTGCGCGGATTTCAGCGGCGGTTGAGTGTCAAAAACATTGGTCGCAACATCGGCGCGGCGGTGCACGCCGTCACCTCCGGGGTGGAGGCGGGACGCATTATCCGCGATTTTGCGCCGGATATTGCCATCGGCACCGGCGGTTATGTGAGCGGACCGGTGCTGCGTAAAGCCGCCAAAATGGGTGTGCCGGTGTTGACGCACGAATCCAACGCGCTGCCGGGCGTGACGGTGAAGATGCTTGCCAAATACGCGGCGGCGACCATGATCGCCAGCGATGCGGCGCGCAAATATCTGCCGCCGGATGTGCGGGTGGTGATTACCGGCAACCCGCTGCGTCCGGGCTTTTTGGCGCCGGATCGGGAAAAGGCACGGCAGGAGTTGGGGCTGGATAACCGCCCGATGGTGCTGTCCTTTGGCGGCAGTCTGGGCGCCCGCCACATCAACGAAGCGATGCTGGAGGTGCTGCAAAAAAGCGCCGAGGCGGGGCATGTGCAGCATATTCATGCCACCGGAAAGGGTGCGTTTGCGGATTTTTGCGACCAGATGCAACAGCGGGGAATGTCCCCCCGCGCGGACGGCATTTGGGTGCGCGATTATATTGACGATATGCCGCGGTGCATGGCGGCGGCGGATCTGGTGATTTGCCGCTGCGGCGCGATGACGCTGAGCGAGCTGCCGGCGGCGGGCAAACCGTCCATCCTGATCCCCTCGCCTTATGTGGCGGAAAATCACCAGTACCACAACGCGATGGCGCTGGTGGACAAAGGCGCGGCGGTGTGTATTGAAGAAAAAGATTTGAGCGGCGACACGTTGTGGGAGGCGCTGTGCGGGCTGATGGACACGCCCGAAAAGCTGCGCCAGATGGGCGAAAACGCCCGCGCCGCCGCGATTTTGGATGCGTCCGATCGCATTTATGCGGTGATTGAAGAAACGCTGCAACGCGCGAAAAACTAGACGATTTCGCACACAACCCCTTGATTTTGCATAGAATGGCGTATCAAAATGACGCGATACGCGAAAAAGGGGTGTGTGGATATATGGAAAAGCTGATGGTGGAGGGGCTGCGCCGTTTGAGCGGGGCGGTACCGATCCATGGGGCAAAAAACAGCGCGCTGCCGGTGTTGGCGGCGACGCTGCTGGCGGACGGCGAAAGCCGGATCGACAACTGCCCCGATCTGGCGGATGTGCGTGCTTCGGTCGAGATTCTGCGCTGGCTGGGTTGCCGGGTGGCGTATGACCGACACAGCATGACGGTGGATACCGCCGGGTTGTGTCGGCAGGATGTGCCGGATCATCTGATGCGCGAAATGCGGTCATCCATTGTGTTTTTGGGGGCGATGGTGGCGCGCATGGGCGGCGCGGACCTGTCGTTCCCCGGCGGGTGCGAGCTGGGACCGCGTCCCATTGATCTGCATCTCGCCGCGCTGCGGCAGATGGGGGTCACCATTGAGGAAGAGGGCGGTCACCTGCATTGCGCGGCGCCGGAAGGGCTGCGCGGGGCGGCGATCACCCTGTCGTTCCCCAGTGTGGGAGCGACCGAGAACATCCTGCTGGCGGCGGTGACCGCGCGCGGTACCACCACCATCATCAACGCGGCGCGCGAGCCGGAAATTGTGGACTTGTGCGCGTATCTGACCCGCTGCGGCGCGCGCATTACCGGTGCGGGCGAGGGCACCGTCCTCATCGAGGGGGTGGAGCATCTGACCGGATGCCGCCACGCGGTGATTCCCGACCGGATCGAAGCCGCCACCTATATGGCGGCGGCCGCCGTGACAGGCGGGTCGCTGGTGCTGCAGAAGATCCAGCCCCGGCATCTGGCAGCGGTGCTGCCCGCGTTTGAGGAAGCGGGCTGCCGCGTGTCGGTGTGGGACGACGATGTGCTGATCAGCGCGCCGCCGCGGCTGCGGCGTATCAAAACGGTGCGCACCATGCCGTATCCCGGCTTTCCCACCGATGCACAAGCACCGGTGATGGCGATGGCGTGTGTGGCAGAGGGCACCAGCGTGTTTATCGAAAACATATTTGAAAGCCGATACAAGCATGTCGGGGAGCTGACCCGGCTGGGGGCGCGCATCAAGGTAGAGGGGCGCGTCGCCGTGGTCGAGGGGGTGCCTCGCCTGTCCGGCGCGCCGGTGGAATGCACCGATCTGCGCGGCGGGGCGGCGCTGGTGGTGGCGGCGCTGGCAGCGACCGGCGAAACCACCATTACCGGATTGCATCATTTGGATCGCGGATATGAACAATTGACAGACAGCTTGGCGGCGGCGGGAGCAAGCATTCGCCGCACGCCGGTATAACATACGCTGCCTCGGCGGCGGAAGGGAACGAAACAGGCATGGCAAAACAAGCGGGTACAACCAAAAAACCGATGACGCGCGCGCAGCTGGCGGTGACGCTGGCGGTGGCGATTCTGGTGATGATCGGCGCCAATCTGGTGCTGTTTTTGTCCACCCCGTCCACCCGCACCACCAGCGACCGCACGGCGCTGTTCGGTGTGAAGAAAATCGTGGTGGAGGGCAACACCCGCTACAAAGAGGAATCCATTATCGGCAAAAGCGGCATCCGCATTGGCGACAGTGTGTTTTCGGTGGATAAACAACAGGCCGCCGAGAATATCCGCAGCGCTTTTGCCTACGCCGAAACGGTGACGGTGGACAACAAGCAGTCGATGGATACCATCCGCATCAAAATTGAGGAAGCCACGCCGCTGGGCGTGATCGCGATCGGAGATCAATGGATGCTGGTGAGCACCACCGGCCGCGGGCTGGAGGCGTGGAAAGCCAACACCGACAAACCGATGCGGTATCTGCATTTGAAAGGCACCACCTCCAAGAAAACCAAGGTGGGGGAACAGGTGCTGGATGATCGCGGGCTGAAGATCGCGAATGCACTGATCGCGGGGATGAAGAGCCACGGATTGGAGGGCTTGACCGAGATCAACATGACCGACAAAACGGATATTCAGGTGAACTGGAAAAACCAGATCACGTTTTTGTTGGGCAACGACCAGAATATGGAGCATAAGCTGGCGGTGATCGCCGCCACGCTGCCCAAAATACAAAAGGACCACGGCAACACCGCCCGCGGCACGCTGAATGTGCGCGACTATTCCGACAACACGGTGCAGGATAAGCGCATTGTGTTCCGGCCGGAGGGGCTGGTGACCACCAAGGCTGCCGGGGCGACCACCGGTACCACAAAAAAGAAGGGATGACCGCGGTTTTTCCCCGAATAAAAGAAAAAACTTTGAAATTTCGTCGAAAAAAATTCAAAAAGTTTTGCATTTTCTTGTCGGGAAACGGTTGAAATTCTTTTGTACACATGATAGAATAAGAAAACGGAAATGATTGCATGTAAGTCGAATTGGATGCGGCTTTATGGAAATTTATAGACTTAAGGAGGATGTCTCATGCCATTCGAGTATGATAACGAAGCGGAAGATTTCGTGCAGATTAAAGTTATTGGTGTCGGCGGCGGCGGCGGAAATGCCGTAAACCGCATGGTGCGTGCCGGCGTGAAGGGCGTGCAGTTCATCGCGTTGAACACCGATCATCCGGCTCTGGTGAATTCGCAGGCCGACCAAAAACTCCAGATCGGTGAAAAATTGACCCATGGTATGGGCGCCGGCGCCAACCCCGATAAGGGTCAGCGCGCCGCGGAAGAAAGCACTGAAGAAATCACGGCGGCGCTGCGCGGCACCGACATGGTGTTTATCACCGCCGGTATGGGCGGCGGCACCGGTACGGGCGCGGCTCCGGTTGTGGCGGCTATCGCCCGCGAGCTGGGCATTTTGACCGTCGGTATCGTGACCAAACCGTTCGCCTTTGAGGGCAAAAAGCGTATGGCGCAGGCGGAGGCCGGTATTGCGGCGCTGCGTGAGCATGTGGACAGCTTGGTGGTTATCCCCAACGAGCGGCTGAAAATGGTCAGCGAGCAGCGCATTACCCTCGCTAACGCGTTTGAAGTGGCGGACGATGTGCTGCGCCAGGCGGTACAGAGCATTTCCGAGCTGATCCAGACCGATGCTTACATCAACCTGGACTTCGCGGATGTGACCTCGGTTATGAAGGATGCGGGCTACGCGCACATGGGTGTGGGTACGGCGTCGGGTAAAGACAAAGCGCAGGAGGCCGCCAAGGCCGCGATCACCAGCCCGCTGCTGGAAACCTCGATCAACGGTGCCAAGGGCGTTATCATCAACATTACCGCTTCGCCGGATATCGATCTGGAGGACGCGGAGACCGCTTCGGCGATCATCACCGATGCGGCGCATCCGGACGCGAACGTGATTTGGGGTGTTACTTTCGACGATACGATGGACGATACTATGCGCATCACCATGATCTCGACCGGTGTGATGTCCAAAGACGATCCGGCTACGCAGGCGAGCGACGGCACGGAGAATCTGGGCTTGGATTTCATCAATTCCATCAATGCGGATTCCAGCCTGGACGACACCTACAAGGATTTGGACGCGATGTTCCATCGCAACCGTTCCAACAACGATTTCTGATTCGTTTATAAAAAAAGCGACGCCGATCGGCGTCGCTTTTTTTGTACCCGAAAAGTTGTGTAAAGTAGAATTTGGTCGATTTTACACGGATTTTACATAAAGCCCCCGCTCGATTTTACCGTGCGCCGTTAGCATACAGGTAGACGGAGATTTCGAGGGAGGATATCGTATGTCTTTTTTCAATGTTTTGACAATGCTGGGCGGCTTGGCGGTGTTTTTGTACGGCATGACGCTGATGGGCGAAGGGCTGGAAAAACACGCGGGCGGTAAGCTCAAACACATTCTGGAGCGGTTGACCGCCAACCCGGTCAAGGGGATGCTGCTGGGTGCCGGCGTCACAGCGGTGATCCAGTCCTCGTCGGCGACCACCGTGATGGTGGTGGGGTTTGTCAACTCGGGACTGATGCAGCTGTCGCAGGCGATCAGCATTATTATGGGTGCCAATGTCGGCACCACCATCACCGCGTGGCTGTTGAGCACCACCGGTTTGGAAAGTGACCAGTGGTTTGTGAAGATCTTCACCCCGCAGGTGTTTGCGCCGGTGCTGGCGGTGATCGGTATTGTGATGCTGATGGCGTGCCGCAACGGACGCAAAAAAGACATCGGCGGCATTATGCTGGGCTTCGCCGTATTGGTGTTTGGTATGGATACCATGGTGGGGGCGGTGAAACCGCTGGCGGAGATTCCGGAGTTCACCCATATGCTGACGGCGTTTTCCAACCCGCTGCTTGGCGTTTTGGCGGGCGCGGTGCTGACCGGCATCATCCAAAGCTCGTCCGCATCGGTTGGTATTTTGCAGGCGCTGGCTGCGACCGGCAGCGTCACCTATGCCTCCGCGATCCCCATTGTGATGGGGCAGAATATCGGTACCTGTGTGACGGCGCTGCTGTCATCGATCGGTGCCAACAAAAACGCCAAGCGCGCGGCGCTGGTGCATCTGTACTTTAATATTATCGGCACCGCGGTGTGGATGACGGTGTTTTACGGCTTGAACGCGGTGCTGCATTTCTCGTTTATCAACGAAAATGTGACCGCCGCCTCGGTGGCGGTGATCCACACCACCTTTAACCTGCTGTCTACCTTGCTGCTTTGCCCGTTCAGCAAGCTGCTGGAAAAACTGGCGTGTATGACCATTCGGGATGGCGGCGGCGAAGAGACCGAACCGCTGCTGGATGAGCGGCTGCTGGCGGCGCCGTCGCTGGCGCTGGATCAATGCCGCATCACCACCAAGGTGATGGCGGATCTGTCGCGCGATACGCTGGATCTGGCGCTGTCGATGGTGGGGCATTATCGTCCGCAGGACGCGGATACCATCAACCAGTGGGAGCAGCAGGCGGACGAATACGAGGACGCGATCGGCACCTATCTGGTGAAGCTCAGCAGCCATAGCCTGAGCTTGTCCGACAGTCATGAGGTGACGCGGCTGCTGCACTGCATCGGTGATTTTGAACGCATCAGCGACCATGCGGTCAACCTGTGCCGTTCCGCCAAGGAGATGCAGGACAAGAACATCCAGTTCTCGCCGCAGGCACAGCAGGAGCTGCAATGTTTGTTCCGGGCGGTGCGCGAAGTGGTGCGGCTGGCGGTGGAAACCTTCCACACTCGGAATTTGCAGCTGGCGGCACAGGTGGAGCCGCTGGAGCAGGTGGTGGATCTGCTGCAAAAGCAGCTGAAGATGCGGCATATCGAACGGCTGCAAACCGGCGCGTGCACCACCGAGTGGGGGTTTGTGTTCGCGGATATTTTGACCGATTGCGAGCGGGTGGCGGATCATTGCTCCAACATTGCGGTGTGCCTGATCCAGGTGCACAAGGACAGTTTTGAAACGCACGAGTATCTGAACACGCTGAAAAATTCCGACGATAAGGCGTTTCAGGATCTGTATACACAGTATAAGACGGAATATGCCTTGCCCTGACGCGCAAAATGCGCTATACTGAACCCGGAAGAACCAAGGGGGTGAACCGTCGTGATCTATATTGTAGAGGACGATGTCAACATTCGGCAGATGGAAAGCTATGCGCTGCAAAACAGTGGCTTTGCCACCGCGGAGTTTGATGGCGCGCCCGGCTTTTTGGAGGCGTGCCGCCGCGAGCCGCCGGAGCTGGTGCTGCTGGATGTGATGCTGCCCGGCGAGGATGGGCTGCAGCTGCTGCGGCAGCTGCGGCAGGATGTGCGGCTGCGGGAGATTCCGGTGATCATGGTGACCGCCAAGACCACCGAATGGGACAAGGTCAAGGGGCTGGACACCGGTGCGGACGATTATATCACCAAGCCGTTCGGCATTATGGAGCTGATCTCCCGCGTGAAGGCGGTGCTGCGCCGGTATCAGCGCGAGGACAACACGGTGCTGCGGTTTGGCGGCATTATGCTGGACGACGGTCAGCATCAGGTGACGGTGGACGGCGAACCGTGTGCGCTGACCTTTAAGGAGTATGAGCTGCTGAAATGCCTGCTGGTCAACCAGCGCATCGTGATGACCCGCGAGAAGCTGATGGACAAGGTGTGGGGCATGGATTACGAGGGCGAGACCCGCACGGTGGATATGCATATCAAAACGCTGCGCAAAAAGCTGGGCGCGGGAGGCGAGCTGATCAAAACGGTCCGCAATGTGGGCTATAAGATCGACGGGTAATGAGTATGGAAGAAAAAATCAATTTTCGGTTGATATTTATTGCGCTGCTGTCCATGGTGCTGACGGCAACACTGACCACGGTGGTGCTGCACAACGCTTTTGAGCAGCAGATGAAAGAGGATATTCGCTCGTATGCGTACATTCTGGAGGACAGCTATGCGCAGATGAGCGATAAAACGGCGTTGTCCGGTTTTGGCGCGCGGGATCATATCCGTATCACGCTGGTGTCGCCGGACGGCACGGTGGTGGTGGACAACCAGGCGGCAGCCGCCACCATGGGCAACCACGCCTCCCGACCCGAGGTGGAACAGGCGTTGACGCGCGGTGAGGGCGAGGACACCCGCCGATCGCACACGATGGGACTCAAAACCTATTATTATGCGGTGCGGCTGCCGGACGGCAATGTGCTGCGTGTGTCCGGCGAGGTGAAAAACCTGTATGCGTCGTTTGAAAGCGCGCTGCCGGTGATCGTGGCGATCGGGGCGGTGCTGCTGGTGGTGTCGATCTTGCTGTCGGCGCTGTTGACCCGGCGGCTGGTCAAGCCGATCGAGGCGATGGCGCAGGATATGGATCACATCGCCGAGGATGTGCCGTATCGCGAGTTGAAGCCGTTTGCCTATGCGCTGCAGGATCAGCAGAAGAGAAAGCAGAGTATGGACAAGATGCGCCAGGAATTTACCGCGAATGTGTCGCACGAGCTGAAAACGCCGCTGACCTCCATCAGCGGGTATGCCGAAATGATCGAAACCGGCATGGTGCGGCCGGAGGATGTGCCGGAGTTTGCGGGCAAGATCCATAAGGAAGCGGGGCGGCTGGTATCGCTGATCGGCGATATTTTGCAGCTGTCGGCGCTGGACGATCCGCAGCACCTGGAGGTGCAGGAGCGGGTATCGCTGCGCGAGCTGGCGGACGAGTGTGCGCAGATCCTCAGCTTTAAGGCGGAAAAAGAACAGGTGACCATGACGGTCGAGGGTGGACCGGGCTTTGTGTTCGGCAGCCGGCGGCTGTTGGAAGAATTGGTGTACAATTTGTGCGACAACGCCATTCGCTACAACCGCCCCGGCGGTCGGGTGGCGGTGACGCTGGAGCAGCGGGATGAGCGGGTGGTGTTGACGGTGGCAGATACCGGCATCGGCATTTCGCCCGAACACCAAAGCCGGGTGTTTGAACGGTTTTATCGGGTGGACAAGAGCCGCTCCAAGGAAACCGGCGGCACCGGATTGGGGTTGGCGATCGTGAAGCATATTGCCATCCAGCATAACGCGCGGCTGTCGCTGGACAGCACCCCCGGCGAGGGGACCACCATTACGGTGAGCTTTGCAGCCGCGACGGAGGAAGCACCCGCCGAGCCCCCGCAGGAATAAGCGAGTATAGTAAAACCCGCCCGCGGATACCATGGTATCCGTGGGCGGGTCGTTTTGTGTAGACAGCAGCGATCAGCCGAAATAGCGCACCAGCGAGATCACCTTGCCCAAAACGGCGCATTCGTCCACGATAATGGGCTCGAATTCGTCGTTTTCGGGCTGCAAACGGAAGTGACCATTCTCTTTATAGAACCGTTTGACGGTGGCCTCGTCCCCGATCAAGGCGACCACAATTTCACCGTTTTGGGCGGTGGGAGTGCGCTGTACGATCACGACGTCCTTGTCCAGAATGCCGGCGTTGATCATACTGGTACCCGATACCCGCAGCGCAAACAGCTCGCCCGGCTGGTAGCCTTTGCCGGAATACGGCACGAATTCCTCCACTTCTTCCACCGCCAGAATGGGTTTGCCGGCGGTGACGCGACCCAGCAGCGGCACCCGGGTCATATTTTCGCCCGGCAGGCGGATCGACCGGTTCAGCCCGCTTTCACGCGAGATGTAGCCGCCATCCTCCAGTGTGCGCAGACAGGCGTGCACCGTGGAGGTGGATTTGATGCCAGTGGCGGCGCAAATTTCCCGCACAGTGGGGGGGACGCCGTCCTGCACCCGCTCCTGCAAAAAGGCGAGCACCGCTTGCTGCTTGGGGGTCAATGCTTTCATAAAAATTCCTCCCCTTAAAAAATATAAACAGGTGTCAATACTCTATTGATTACGCACAGTATAGCACATATGTTCTGCAAATGCAAACATTTGTTTGCGTTTTTTGAAAAAACAGGGCGTTTTATGATGGGATTTTTTGAAACCATCATATAATCTTTACAGTTCATTCACAATCTGGCGGCGGAGTGCCGTTATAATATGAGTGTACTTGAGAGGCGGGATGGAGCCGCACCGGAACGCCTCGTTTAAGGTCAAGTACATTTTACCCTCCTCAAAACACCCCTCTAACAAAAGGAAAAGCCCTCTCCGGATGGAGAGGGCTTTTCCTTTTTGCGCGTTCCGGTGCTTGAACCCGCGGGGCGGGCGTGGTATACTGAGGACGAACGGAACCGGAAAGGAGAGGAGCACCATGGATGAGCTGCGCACCCGCAAGCTGCGGCAGATATTGGTGGATTTTCACACGGTCACCGGACAGCATATCGCGATTTTCGACAGCGATTTCCAATGGGTCGCCGAATATCCCGATCAGCAATGCGAAATGTGCCGGTTGATCCGGGGCAGCGAAGAGGGCGAGCGGCGCTGCAGCCGCTGCGACGCTTACGGTATGGAGCAGGCATGCAAGAAAAAATCCGTGGCGATGTATACCTGTCATGCCGGACTGATCGAAGTGTGTGCGCCGATCATCGACGATGACGAGGTGCTCGGATACATCATGTTGGGACAGCTGCTGTCCAACGAGGATCGCCGGCTGCAATGGGCGTCCATCAAAAAGCGGTGCGAGCCGCTGGATTGCTCTGCAAAGGATCTGCACCAGGCGTTTCAAAAGATGAAGCAAGTGTCACCGGAGGTGCTGGGCGCGACCTCCCGCATCATGATGGCTTGCGTGGGATACATCCGGTTGGAGCAGCTGATGAAACGGCAAAGCAGCGCCCGCTGGCAGGATATTCAGCAGTATATCAACACGCATTTGATCGCGCCGTTCACGCTGCAGGAGATGGCGGAGGAGCTGCATATCAGCGTGGCGACCATCTGCAAAACCGTCAAGCGCAACACCGGCAAAACGGTGGGGCAGCTGGTGACCGAGGATCGGGTGCGCCGCGCACAGCAGTATCTGAGCAGCAGCGAGCGCCCGGTGGCGGAGATCGCCGAGATCGTCGGGGTGGAGGATTATAACTACTTTACCCGCATCTTCCGCCGCCAGACCGGGATGACCCCCACCCAGTATCGCCGCCGTGTCCGAAATGCTAAATGAGTGCGGTTTCGCGGGGGTTGCGGCGGATATATTGTTCAAAAACTGTTAAAATTCGACGCGGTTTTCCAAAGAATTCCCAAACTTGTTCCGCGATAGCCATTGACAAACCGGCAGGATTTGGGTAGAATAAACGAGATGGCGACGTGTTCGCTAAAATAATCAGAGAGGATGAAGATAGCATGAGCCTGTCTAAAAGAATTTTGGCTGCTGCTTTGAGCCTGCTGCTGGTGTTGCCGGCAATGGCTCCGGCTTTGGCCGAGGGCGAGACCCCGTCGACCGGCGAGGGTGAAGTGGATAACACCACCGAGAAAAATATGGAGGATGCCCGTCGGGCACTGCAGCGTGTGGTGAATCGCGGCATCAGCGCGAAGTACTACACCGAGGCTTCCCAGGCGGACTTCAACGCGGCGAAAGCGGCGGCGGAAGTGGTTCTGGAAACTACGAAGGATCAGGTGTCCAAAGTGGCGTTGCAGAGCATCAAGGATGCGCAGTCCAACTTGGAGGCTTCCAAAGCCAGCCTGGTGCTGACCGACGAGGCGAAAGCGGCGCATATCGCCGGCACCTTCTCGTTCGACAACACCGCGTACGACACCACTTCGGCGACTTCGCCGTGGGGCGAGATCCAGGTGGACTGGACGGCGGCGGATAAAACCCCGATCGATCTGTCCAAAGCGGATCCCACCAAAGTGACCATCAGCTTCACCGTGACGTTGACCAACGACAGCGAAGGCGCTGTGAGCGATGAAGAGGTGTTTGGCCCGGCTCAGCTGGTTCTGCGTTCGCACGTGGACGGTGTGGAGAAAAAAGGCCAGTACGCGCTGACCGGTCTGAAAGCCGGCGAAAACAAAATCAGCTTGAAACTGAGCGAGCTGAAAGACAATGAGATCGAGCTCGCGAATCTGTCGCAGATGCGTCTGTTCATCAACGGCGTGACCGCGAAGGATCCTGAGAAAAAAGGTTGGTTCACCTTGAAAGTGGAGGACACCGTCATTGTGGACGAGACCCCCACGGATTATGTGAAACCTTTGGCGGCGTTCACCGATGGTTCCACCATCAATTATCAGGAAGGCCGCAACGACCTGACCACCACTTGGCTGAAAACCCAGCCGTTCAGCGTGAAGGGCATGGATTTGACCAAGACCTATCTGCTGGTGAACTTTGATCTGGCGAAAGCGGACGGCGTGGAGCTGCCGGCGGATCTGTTCAAAACCGGTTCTATCTGCCTGCGTTCGGACGATACCGCTGTTTTGGATGCGGAAGGCAATCCGGTGATCGACGAGGATACCGGTACGGCGAAGAAACAGGAGAACAACATCCGTGCTTCGTTCGGTACGCTGATCGAAAAAGGCGACTTTACTCCGGATATCGGTTCCAACACGCTGAAAATCGCGCTGGCGGACTTCCAGAACAAAACCGGCGAGCTGGATTATGCGGCGATCAATCAGTTCCGTATGTATTTTGACGGTCTGAGCCAGCATGGTCTGAACACCGGCGACATCAGCCTGAAACTGAACAGCGCGACCATCGTGGCGGACGACGACGCGGTGCTGGACGAAGGCGTTCTGGGCTTGTTCCCGACTTCGGGTACCATCACGCCTACGACGGACAACCTGCTGAACTATGACTGGAGCAAATCGTCCGAGCTGATCAATGTGGCGGATCCGGCGAACACCTATCTGCACCTGGTGCTGAATCTGACGGGCGACGGCGAGTTCAAAGCCGGTAACGTCGTGCTGCGTTCGCAGCCGGGCGATGCGTCCGATCCGATCGGCACCGAAAACAATGTGACCTACGACATTGGTAAAATGATCGATCAGGGCATCATCTCGGTGATGGGCGAAGGCAAAAACGAGCTGATGATCCCGGTGACGGCGTTTACTGCCAGCAAGGGCAACATCGACTGGAGTGCGGTGGAAGCGCTGCGCGTGTTCCTGTCCAACGTACCGAGCGACAGCACCATGGTCGTTTCCAAAGCGGAACTGAAATATGAAAAAGCGGATCCCACCATCGTGGGCAGCTTCCCGAAAGCGGCCGGCACCTATGCTCCGGTCAACGGCGTTCTGCAGACCAACTGGACTGATGCGAAGATGCCGTTCAGCATCAAAGATGCGAGCGACGAAGCGTTCCTGCGCATTCGTTTCTCTCTGACCAACGGTACGGATATGGCGGACGCGGATGTGTTCAAGACCGGTAAAGTGCTGCTGGCTTCCACCAACACTCCGACCGATGCGGATACTGTGGGCGAGAACAGTGTGCGCGTGCAGATCGCGGATGTGCTGAACAAGATGGGCGCGACTGTATCCTCCGAAGGCGAAAACGTGTGGGAGATCCCGCTGAGTGCGTTTGCCGAGGAAAAAGGCACCTTCAACGCGGAAGATGTTGCGAAATTCCGTATGTTTATCGATAGCACCCAGGGTCTGGAAGGCGACCTGTCCATGACCATCGAAGAGGTTACCGTTGTGGATCCTGCGAAACAGGAGCTGGAAGTGGAATCTCTCGCTGTGAAGACGGCGCCGACCAAAACGGTGTACAAACAGGGCGAGAAACTGGATCTGACCGGTCTGGTTCTGACCGCGACCTTGAGCGACGGCAACACGGTGGATGTGGATGCGTCCAAAGTGACCGCGAGCGGCTATGTTGCGACGAAAGTCGGCAAACAGACCGTGACCCTGACCTATGGCGGTAAAACCACCACGATCGAAGTGACGGTGGAAGAGCGCACGGATCTGCAGCTGGGCGACGCCAACGGCGACGGCTCGGTTGACAGCATGGATGCTCTGGCTGTTCTGCAGCATGAGGCTGGCCTGCAGCTGTTGACCGGTGCGAATCTGAACGCTGCCGACGTGGATGGCGTTACCGGCGTTGACAGCATGGACGCTCTGGCTATCCTGCAGAAAGAAGCGGGTATCATCGATCATTTCGTGGTAGAGCAATAAGATAAGAATTGCCCAAGCATGTAGTGGTTGGTTTATAACCGGCTTAATTTGTTCATCAAAGGTCCGAAAAAGCGAAAGCTTTTTCGGACCTTTTGCTATGTCCGGGAGCAGAGGGGGAGATATATACGAACAGTCTTGACACATTTGATGAAAGCCGATAAAATGAAGCCAGCAAATGATTTGATCGAATGAATAGTTGAGGGATTGCGATGAAACAGATGAAGAAATGGCTGGCTTTATGCGTAGCGATGACGATATGCGTCTGCACCCTTGTCGGGGCGCTTTCCGTAAAAGCGGAAACTACCCCGGCGGCAATGTCGTTGGATACTGATGGGAAAGCAACGGTAATTCCCGGAGAAGAAGTGAATGTTGCTATCCGTGTTTCGGGAATCCCGAAAGAGGGATGGGATGCATTGACCGTGAAACTGGTGTATCCGGCGGATCAGCTGGAGCTGGTAGGGGCGTCACAAGGACCCGCATTGGGAAATGCTATCGCCATGGTGAATACCAGTCAAAATCCGATGGTTATTTCCGCCATCTCTTTGGTTCCTATTGCAAACAATGGCGCGTTGTATTCCTTTCGCTTTTGCGTGAAAGCAGACGTGTCGCCGGGACAAACGATTCGCACGCAACTGATGATAGAAGAATGTAAACGCTCTGTTCCAAACGGTAGCAGTGTGGCCTTTGTTGATGTGATTTCGCCGCAAGTGGTTGTCTGCGATGTGGCGATCCCGCAGTTGTCCGGATTGCAGGTGTCGCGTATGCCCCACAGAATCAATTATCGTGTGGGGATGCCTCTGGATTTGAATGGCATGATCGTGACGGCAATGTACAGCAACGGTGCGGCGGCGACGGTGCCTGTTGACCAATTGGATGCAATCGGATTTGATGGTGCAAAGGTGGGACGGCAACAGGTGACGATTCGTTATCAAGGATGGTCACTGGCACCGATTACTATTAAGGTCCGTCCGTTTTTGTATGGCGACTTGGATGGCGATGATCGGGTGGATAGTATGGATGCGTTGGCCATCTTGGCGCATGAGGCGGGATTAAGCAAAATAGAGGATGATAAACTCGTTTTGGCGGACACCAATGGAGATACAGCGGTTAACTCCATGGATGCGCTGCACATTTTGCAATATGAAGCGGGAATTATTCCGGAATTATCGGTTGAACAAGAGATTTGAGTGGTTGGAAAAGAGAACGGTATTTTGCATGGGCGGTTAAAGCAAATAAAAATTGGGCATTTTGATCATATATATAAAAAAAAGATGGTGAATACCCCCTATTTTGAACGATAGCCTTGACATTAGCTAAGGAATCCTGTACAATACAAACGAGGTTAGATTTTGATTACATTCCTCGTTTTTGAGGAGTGTAAAGCAGAGGGAAAGTCGCAAAAAGTGGCTTTGGAGGAAGCGGCTAAACATGCAAACTCAAAATTGCGCTTTGGATAGCAAGCATTTTGCCTGTTTTTGGGCGTTTGATTTGACCAAAGTGCATAAATATATTGCACAAAGCTAAATTGTGCTTGAATTTGCTGGAAGTTAGTATTACAATAATAGCCAGAAAGGGCGTTTCCCTTATTGTGAGCATAGGTATATTCCCGGAAGGGCGTATATAAAAATCCAAAAATCAGAAAAGGAAGGGTTAAAACATGAACACAAGTTTGCGCAAATTGGTTGCCGCGGTTAGCAGCCTGGCGATCGCTGCGACACTGCCGATTGCTTCTTTGGCTGTTTCTGCAGAGGACGCTGCACCGACGATTTCCATTGTGGCCGACAAAACGACCGTGAAAGCGGGCGACACCGTTACGCTGACGGTCAAAACGGAGAATCTGCCGGCGGAAGGCTGGAACGCGATCCAGATGTCCGTTGACTATGATGATGCTTTGGTTCCGGCTGGCACTTATGAAATCGGTGCGGGTCTGAAAGACGGCAAAGCGGAAGCGAACAACAACGCTATTGCTCAGGTTACCTTTAAGAATGCTGCTAACGAAGATGTCAAACCGATTCAGATCGGCTTGATCAGTGTGGCTGCTCAGACCGCGAACGGCGATCTGCTGACCATCCCCTTTACCGTTGCTGAAGATGTGGAAGCCGGCGCAGAGCTGTCTTTCACTGCGAATGTGAGCACCTTTGTCCGTGCGAACATCGAAGGCACCACTTGGAAAGAGCCCACCACGGTGGCTACTGTTGAAGAGAAAACCGCGAAAGTGACTGTTGAGAAGGCTGCTTCGATTACTTGGGGCGATGCCAACGGCGACGGTTCGGTCGACAGCATGGACGCGCTGGCTGTTCTGCAGCACGAAGCTGGCTTGCAGCTGCTGGAAGGCGACAACCTGACGGCTGCCGATGTGGATGGCGTTACCGGCGTTGACAGCATGGACGCTCTGGCTATCCTGCAGAGAGAAGCGGGCATCATCGATCACTTTGTGGTGGAAGTTGCCTAATCTTTATTAACCAATAAAGATCATGTGCTTTATCAAAGCCCCAAAGAAGCAATCGCTTCTTTGGGGCTTTTTCTGTACCTATACACGATATGAATACTTTGATGCTGGAGAAAGACAGTTGAACCGGATGTGGTGCGGACAGAACAATGCCAGGGGGACAGTTGATCCGAGCCAACGAAGAGAATGCAAGCGGACGATTTGGATATTAAAATATGCAAACAAAATATCAATATTTGCAAAGTATCTATCAATTGACGCAATGGACAAAAAGATTAAATAATGATATTCTAAAGATGGTATGCATAGACAGAGCAAAAGACATTTTTCGTCTGTGATGCCACATAAAGGATGAGAAAGGATGAATACCACTATGAAAGCTGCGAAGCGTTTGTTGGCTGGTTTTTTGTCGGCATTGATGGCGCTGCCGCTGTCCGTGGCGGGCACGGCAATGGTGTCTGCCGAGGAAGAAGCGGCCGGAGTGCAGCAGTCGCCGTATAAAGAACTGGCGACTGTGATGGAAATGGATAGTGCCGGTAGAAATTCCGGCGGCTTCCAGGCGGCCATTAACGGCATGAAGCTCAACCTGAAAGGCATCGCGCCCGATGTCACGGCGGATGATCTCGCGCTGTTTGTGAACGTGTATCTGGAGAACCGCACAAATCCCGGCGATGTCACCATCTTCGAGGATTCGCAGGGCCAGTTCCAATTTGTCAGCACCATCGACAAGCAGGAGGATGGTACCTACAAATACAATCAGGTTTGCTGGAACTGGAACAAGACCAACAAATTTAACCTGAAGAGCGGCTGGAATACGCTGCTGCTGAGCTTTTCGACCAATCCGGCGAGCGCGGATAAGGGCATTGCGGCGGATGTCAGCACCATGGATCTGAGCAATGTGAACAACTTCCGCCTCGGTTTCTGGAACTTCACGAATTTCGATAGCTACGACCAGTATCGGATTCGTATTGCCGGAGCCAAGATCGTGGATACGCGTTATCCGCGGGAAGACGAGCCGACCTACGACGATACCACGCCGGTGGCGGGTCAGTGGTCGACGCTGGATGGCAACACGACCTATACCACCACCAACAACTATCCCAGTGCGACGGCTCCGCTGACGGCGGGCTTCCATACGGCGGATGCGACTTTTGATGTGACCAAACACAATCCGGATAATCTGTATCTGTCGTTTGATCTGTATGCGGTGGATAAGACCAATCCGGAGCAGGCGGGCAACTATTTCTCGTCGGCGAACTTCCGGTTCTTCTCGGAAGGCGTGAACGACTCCTACGCGCTGATGCGCATTTCGGATTCGTATGCGAATCTGACGACGGGCGAATGGCAACACTACATGCTGCCGTGGAGCAAGCTGCGGGATGCCGGCAAGCTGGATCAGACCAAGATCTCCCGCGTGTATTTCTTCATCGACAGTGTGAACCATCCCGAAGAGGCTGGTCATGAGTTTGAGATGATGATCAAAAATGTCAAGATCGTGGACACCACCAACGATCCGGTGGAGCTGACCATGCCGACGCTGTTTGGTGATGGCATGATCTTCCAGCAGAACAAACCGATGCAGGTTTGGGGCACGGCGGAAAAAGGCGACACCGTGACCGCGACTCTGAAAAAGGGTGACGAAACGGTGCAGGCGCTGGAGCCTGTGACGGTGGACGAAGACGGCAACTGGAAAGTGACCTTTGACGCGCGCAAAGGCGGCTACGATGCCTACACCATCGCGCTGGAAGACAAAGCGGAAAATGGTGAGGTGCGCAGCACTACGGAGCTGACCGATGTGGTTGTCGGTGAAGTGTGGGTGGCCGGTGGCCAGTCCAACATGGCGCTGTCGGTGGGTACCGACGCGTATTCGAAAGAGATTTTGAGCGAAGCGACCAACCACAACATCCGCATTTATCTGGAGCCCGGTACGCCGGTGCCGGATGGCCAGGCGCAGCCGGTGACCCCGATGGCGAGCGTGGAAGGCGCTTCCTGGGCGGCCGGCGACAACAAAAATGCGGTTTCCAACGCCAGCTCGGTTGGTTACAACTTTGCGGTGCAGATGCAGAAACAGCTGGATATGCCGGTTGGTTTGCTGAATACCGCTTTGGGCGGCAGCGTCATCGAGGCGTGGATCTCGCTGGATGCTGTCAAGAACGACGACACCTATCGCACGTTTCTGGATAATAACGAGAAATACTGCGACGAAAACTGGTGGCCCACCAAGGCGAACCGCCAGTCGGCGCTGTACAACGCGAAGATTGGTCCGCTGAAAGGCTATAATGTGGCGGGTGCGATCTGGTACCAGGGCGAGAGCAACTCGTCTGAACCGGAGATTTACGATCACGCGCTGAGCCTGCTGCAGAAAAACTGGAGCGAAACCTTCGGCTTCGGCGATGAGAGAATGCCGTTTATCTTTGCCCAGCTGGCCCCGCACTTCTACAACACCACCAAGGGCATGAACAGCGCGACCTACATGGGTTACATCAGCGAGTCGATGTCCAAAGCGTGGGCAGCCAATTCCGATACCATGGGTCAGGTCGGTATCTACGACCTGCCGCTGGGTCACTGGCGCGACGAAGCGCACACGGTTTCCGGTGACCCGATCCACCCCAACGACAAACGCCCGGTTGCCAATCGTATGGCGACGGCGGCGATCAACATGGTGTACGGCGGCACGGGTGAGACCACTTCGCCGGTGTACAAGAGCATGGAGATCAAAGACAACACGATCGAGATTACCTTTGACCATGTCGGCGCGGACGGCTTGAAGATCGGTAACGATTCCAGCACGCTGCAAGGCTTCGCGATTGCGGGCGAAAACGGTGTGTATGTGAACGCGCAGGCGGAGATCACCGGCAAAAACACCGTGAAGGTGTGGAGCGACGAAGTGGCTGCGCCGAAGAACGTGACCTATGCGTTCACCAGCTTTAACATGGCGGGCAACCTGATGGGCTCGGATGGTTTCATCACCATTCCGTTCCGCACCTCGACCGAAACGATCGATAGCAATCTGTTCCACGCGAACGACTGGATGTATGCGGACGGTCAGGTGTGGGTGTCGGTGAACAACCAGCTCCCGCAAGCGCAGCAGGCGGATTTCCACGATTTGTGGACGGTTTCCGGTGAGGGTTCGGAGCATAGCTATGATACCGCGGTGAAGACCGAGGGTAAAGCGTCGCTGAAAGTGACCTATGCCGAAAATGATGTGACGATTGCTCCCGAATTTGCGAAATATCGCAGCCAGTCGGAGACGCAGTTCGCCAACTTCAGCAAGCTGTCGGTGGATCTGAAGAACCCCGATGCGCGTGCCAAGACGGTGACGCTGGCGCTGGTGTCCGGCGGCAAGACCTATACTTCGGCGGATACGGCCACGCTGGCGGCTGGCAGCGACTTCGCGCGGTACAGCTTCTCGCTGGCTTCGCTGAAGGATGAGAGCGGCGCGGCGGTCGCCAATGTAGCGGATGTGCTGAAAAATGTGACCGAGCTGAAATTCCAGCTGCACGATGACGGAGCGAAGAACGACAGCGCGCTGGGCGATGTCAACGAGGACGGTAACGTCGATATCGTGGACGCGCTGATGACGCTGCAGGCGGCGGCTGAAAAAGTGACGCTGAGCGATACGCAGAAAGCTAATGCCAATGTGGACGGCGAAGGCAATGTCACGGCGGCGGATGCGCTGATGATCATGCAGTATGTGAGTGGTTCGATCCAGAACTTTAAGGCTGGCCAGGCGGCTGGTGCCGAAGGCTCGCTGTATCTGGATAATATCGGTTTCGCGGCGGTTGCGTAAGCCAACGCAGTTATACCGAATGCTTGATCTATGAATAAAAAGGACCCGAAAAGCGATGGCTTTTCGGGTCCTTTTTGCGTGAGGAGATAGGGGGAAAGCTGGCGGTTTTTCGGCTTATATGGTGTTATTCTAAGCGTAGCGAAGAATTTTTTCAATACATCACTTTGGAAAGATTCTTCATCGCGTTGCTCCTCAGTATGACATTTGCAGGTGTGTTCACAACACCTCATCCGTCGCGGCGTAAAGCCGCGCCACCTTTTTCTCCCGAAGACGGGC
>ERZ773193.326-NODE-326-length-77404-cov-9.349222_pt1 | contig 77404 bp, 64 predicted proteins | sample MGYA00511110_ERZ773193 | MGnify/ENA primary metagenome ERZ773193 (study PRJEB29015, sample SAMEA2737784) | human gut metagenome | biome: human gut; feature: human-associated habitat; material: faeces | place: China | collected 2012 ... | reverse complement strand
GGTGCTGGCGACAATCGGTTAACCCGAAACTGAAACGGAAAGTCGCCAGGTATTTCAGGTGGATAGGATGCGAAGCACATGTGTGATACCTGGGGAGATCATTGCCGATGCCTGATGCGGGCTACCGCTGTCGCAAGGAGAAGGGATGTCGGCGAGGAAGTCAGCAGAGGTCGCAGTGGGCGCGAAGGTGCTGAAGGGCCGAATTTGAACTTGCAAGTAGAGAGTGCAGGAACTACGAACTCGGCGATGAAAAATATGGCTAATAGGAACGGTGCTTCCTAACCATTGAAACCCGGGGATTCCTATCTACTGAAACTCCAAATTATGGCGCCTCCAAAATCCCAATTACGGTGTTTTCCCATGTTCGTACCCCTGAGCTGCCGGCGGCGTCAGCACCGATAGAGGACTGCGCGACTTATCCACATCCTCGGCCGCTCAGCCTACTTAATGGGCCGTAGGCCGAGGTTGTGGGTAAGTCGCACAGTCTGACCCGTGGTATCTCAAAGCCGCCGCGTTAGCCTATGGTAAGGGGAGCAGGCTCCCCTTTGATCAACTACCGGCCGGCAGTATGAGTTTCACTTCGTCTCATCATCCTGCGGCACTCCACCGTAGATTTCCTTTTCACGCAGCGATGGGCCTTTCAATTCCAGTCTAATCGCCCTTTGCACGAGGCGATCAAGGATTGAGTCTGCCACCGTTGGATCTCCGATAAATGCTGCCCAGGTTTCCACGGGTGGCACTCCCGAGGTCAGGATGCTCGTTCGTCCGGAACATTGATTTATGATCTCGTACAGGCCGGTGCGATAGAGGGGATCGATTTCGATTCCGGAGGATACAGCCCAGTCATCAATGTGGAGCACGTCGAACTTCGAGAGATCGCGCAGGAATTTGAATTGCATGTCACTTCCTGCCTCTGTTGGTCTCTGAAACCGTGCATACATTCGCAAAAGTGTGTGCATGCGGTACGACTTCACCTTGTAGCCTTTCATGCAGGCCGCCTGGCAAATTGCATCGGCCATCCATGTTTTACCTGTACCTGTTGTACCCGTGATGATGCAGTTCTGCTTGCGCTTCACCCAGTCCAGTGAGAAGAGATTGTTGACTCTGGTCATGTCCAACTGGCGGGCAGGATCTTTGTCAATACGGGGATAGCAGGCGTCTGCAAACTCAAGATTTGCTTCTTGCAGGCGGCGAGCGAGTGCGACTTCATCACGACGTTCGATCTCGGTGCTGAGCAGCACTCCGAGCCATTGATGGATGCTCCAATTGCAGCTGTCCTCGTCAAGCGACAATTCAGCAGCATGCTCGATCAACGACGTCAGCTGGAGTCGCTTGGCCATGATTTTTAAATTCATCTATTGAATGCGGAATTGGATCTTTGTTGATTTTGTTCATTTTTTTACCTTACTTGTAGTTTCCACGAAGATTCTTGTGCATGATGGGAGCGCTTGTTCGGATTCGGTCGTCTCCCAGATCCAGCGTTCTGTTTGTCGTAAGGGCAAATTGGTACTGTTCACACAGCTCTTTGATGTACCGCCCTCGGAAAACCCGGTCTTCCAACGCAGAACCGATGGCTTTGCATATCGTGGCGGGCGGGTACGTATTGAAGAGACCGCACACGCTGCCGCAGATACGGCCGCTCGGGAATCCGCCCTTGTTGTCCTTAAGACTGACAACAAACTCCGTTGCGAGTTTTCTGGGCAGTCCCTTGTGCACAAGGGTGTTTACCCACTCTTCTGCAGTTCGGCGGTAGTGCTTTTCTGCCGGTGTCAGATGCTCCCGAAGGATGTGCGTTTTATCGCCTCGCACATTGGTGCATCGCTTATGTATTCCGAGGACCTTATGAGTGTCCTTGTCGTAAATCTCAACGGTATTGCGTGCAATGCGCACGGCGACGGACTTGCCGATGTAGGTGACGGGGACGCTGTAGCGATGGCCTGCCTCTGAGGCAATGCGTACGCAGTGGACTTTGTCGACAGTCAGTACTCGCCATTCGCCTGGTTCATAAGGCATGCCGGGCAATGCGCGCATATGCGCTTTTTCCTGCTGCTCGTAAATCTCACGACGTGAGGAGTTGCAGTTGCGGCCGCGGAATGGCTGACCGTTGATGGCATCAAGCCGTTTGCGTACTTGTTCATTTACGTCCTGCAGATCAGACGCTACGAGTGGTTGATCCAACGTCAACTCGGCAATGATCCAGCGCTCGACGGCGTGCACCGCGGCCTCAACTCGACTTTTCTGCTGAGGCGTGGCCGGCTTGCATACCCAAGGTTCCATGCCATAGTACAGGCACAGAGACTTAATGGCAGGGTGAGCATTGCCCTCGCGCCAGCCGTCCCGATTAACGAGAGCCAGCGCGTTGTCCATTACAAGACACTCGGGGACTGCCCCGAAGTACTCAAGTGCATCAACGATGCCTGCGATCCAGCTGGGCTGTTTCTCATTGCTGAACGCCTCGGTGAACATCATGTTGCTGTACGGCAGTGCGGCGACAAACAGCTTGCAATGCTGAATGCAGCCGTCGCCGTCGATCCATGGCAGGAGATCACCGGCAAAGTCGATTTCCATGCGCTGACCGGGCACTCGCTCAACATTGCCGCCCACACTTACAAGTCCGTTATCGAGTCTCCATTGGGCAAGACGTCGGCAAAAGGATGAGTAGTTGTAGGGCGTAACTCCGGCCTGAGCGAGATAGCGCTCGTACAGGAGCCGCTTCGTTACGTTCTTTCGCTTGAGCTGGGTGTTAATGCTTGCCCAGTCGGGCTCTGTGCGAGCGAGAGGGCTTGGCGGGTAGATGAGGCTGATAAGCTCGGAATCGCTGAGCGCCAACAACTGCTTGGTTGACTGCCCGGTTTGATCCGCCGCCTGAGCAATGCGGCTTACTGAGGCCTTAACGTTTGTGTCCGTTGGGTGATCTGACTGTAGGGCAGTCCCTCGTCAAGCCCTGTCAGAACATTGCGAAGTGTCTGAAATGAGAGCTTTTTCATCAGAGTTCCTCCTTTTTGGGTTAAAGGGAACTCCAATGATGGCGTTGTACATCTTCAATGGTTCCAATAATTAGGAATAGGGTTTCAATGTTTAGGAATCAAGGGTAAACCTGCCCCTGTTTCAATTGCTAGGAAAGCGGGGTTTCAATAAATCGGAATCACCGATCCAAAGTGTCAAATTTTCCACAAAGATCAAAGGTCATCATGGACGTGCCACCGGCCAATTTGTAGATGGCTAGATAAAGAAGTTTTTTACCCAGTTGCTTGCCGAATACTTCCACAAGATGCTCAAGGATGCCATGCGATTTGGCAATTTCGACAGCAGCCCACGTCAAACCAACATTGAGAGTCGGCAATAAAGCGTTTTCCTCTTCATCGACTTCCAGCCCCGGCTTGCGAGGGAAATCGTTGAGGTACTCCTCAAGCAAGACGGGACGTTTGTTAGCGCCCCAGAACCACTGCTGTCCGGCGTACTGGGGGTGATCGATCAGAAACTTCTCGGACATGGCGATGCTGTCATCGGGCATGAGACGACCGACATGACGGCGCATGGCACGTTTGGGCTTTTTAGCCACTTTGTCTCACACATTTTGTAGGCCTTGATGTATGTGCGGCCTTGGGCGTTGGTTTCGGCGGTGAAATTCCAGTTGACGGGGGAATTTGCGGACAAGTCAGGCATCTCAAATCCCTATATATAACGTAGGGAGTGTTTTAACATGAAAAAACTCCCTGAAAAGTTTTTTGAACAAAATCAGAGAGCAAAACGAGAAAATGAAAATTTTTTAACCTGAATCAAGCTCTATGGGGAGCAGGTAACAGGGAGTTCAGGGTTGTTTGAAACTTGCAATTATGTAAAGTTCGTCTTGGCTTTTATTTTTAAAATAAGATGCTTGATTGATCCAAGCAATTTTTTCTTTGTTCTAAGTTTATGGAAACTTGACATTAATTTCGCATGTAACTCACATTGATCTAAATATAGACGATATTCATTTAATTGCTTAAAGGCAAAATCTGGTGTGTCTTGTAAATCTAAAAGAAATTTGTCAACTTGACGTGATATTAAAAAGGAATCTTTAGCAATTGCTTGTAATTTTTCTAATTGGTTGGGGGTTATTTGTCTGTATCCTTCAAAAATTTCTGTTGCTATCTCATAAGCAGTCAGTTTTCGAAAATTAGGCTTTCCTGTAAAATGATAAAAACGTTCAAAATTTAGATTTTCTAGGGTGATATATCCGTCACCGCCAAAGTGGTCATAATTAAAAGCCGGAATGCCTGCTACCAAAGCATATTGAATTGTTTTTCCAATTGATACGATACATCGTGTTTAGATAATAGTTGAGGTGTGATAAACACGCTCCTCCTGCCTCCATAGTAGCTGACTTTGCACTTGCCCTTGAGAACGTTTGCCAAGTCCTTTAATTCTTTTGGTGGATGATTTGAGACAACTGCAATATGAGATGGATAGGCCGAGTTTCGAGAAGCACGACATCTAACATTGGTGAATGAGCTCAGATAACTTAAAGGGACTATATTTTCTAAGATGGAAATTCTAGAAAGTGGGATCGAATAACGCTTGCTATGACATTCGGCCGCATAAGGCGATATGCATTGTAATTTGGAACAAAGAGGCCAAAAGACAGGAAAGGATTCTAAAGGCTCAACAGAAGACAAAGATCCAGCAATTAGTTTTGTTGATGTTGTTCTGTGCTTAAGTGCGTATCCAAGAATCGGGAAATGATATGACCATATCAAATCATAGTGCAGGTTTTCCGGTAATTCTTCAAGGGTATATATTTGAACGCGAGAGTCAATATGACATTTTATTTTTGCTGATAAGTAAGAAGTGAGTATGGTTACAGAATGATTATTTGTTAAATAGTTTGCTAGCTCCAGAACATGCATTACCGATCCATGAAGTGCGTCCAGAGTGCCCACAGTCAATAGTATGTTCATAGGATATAAAGATAGTTGTGCAGTATTTTGCAAAATGGGTGTTATTTGTTTTGATATTGTTCAATCTGAGCTCCCAACGAAGAAAGCTTGGATTCGATATGTTCGTAACCCCGATCCAGATGATAGATGCGTTCGATGACAGACTCTCCCTGTGCTGCCAACGCCGCAATGACCAGACAAGCCGATGCCCGCAGATCCGTGGCCATCACGTCGGCCGCGTCGAGCTTTTCGACGCCCTGCACCACCGCCGTGTGTCCGTCAACGTGAATGTCCGCCCCCATGCGCTGCAGTTCGGGAACGTGCATGAATCGATTTTCGAAAATGGTTTCAACAATGCGTCCCGTACCCTGAGCAACGGCGTCAAGCGCCATGAACTGAGCCTGCATGTCCGTTGGGAAGCCGGGATGCGGAATCGTGCGCACGTCTACAGCCTTGGGGCGACTCGAAATCTTGGCGCGAATCCAATCTTGGCCAACTTCGATGTCGCCGCCCGCTTCACGCAACTTGCCGATCACTGCCTCCATCGCCCACGGCACCGTATCGGTAACTATCACATCGCCCCGGGTCGCGAGCGCCGCACACAAGAACGTCCCCGTTTCAATGCGGTCGGCAATCACCGCATGTTCACAACCGTGAAGCTTTTCAACGCCTTCGATCACGATCTGAGGCGTTCCCGCACCCGTAACCTTGGCGCCCATCTTGTTGAGACATTCGGCCAAATCAATCACTTCGGGCTCGCGTGCCGCGTTTTCAATGACGGTTATTCCCTCTGCCAGAACCGCGGCCATCATGATGTTTTCAGTTCCGGTCACAGTCACCATGTCAGGGACAACACGACAGCCTTTGAGTCGACCGGCGCGAGCCTGCATGTAACCGTGATCAATTTCGATTTCAGCCCCCATCATCTGGAGCGCCTTGATGTGCTGATCAACCGGGCGAGCGCCGATCGAACAGCCGCCCGGCAACGATACACGCGCATTGCCGAAACGCGTCGTCAGCGGCCCGAGAACCAATACGGAAGCGCGCATGGTCTTGACGAGTTCGTACGGAGCCTGAGTGGAGGTGAGATTGCCTGCGTTGATGCGAACCGAACTGTTGCCCAGCTCTTCGAACGCAACGCCCATGCCGTCGAGAAGCTTGGACATCGTGCGCACGTCGGCGAGATCCGGAACGTTGTGCAGCACCACATCATCGGCTGTTAAAAGCGCCGCAGCCATTATTGGTAGCACGGCGTTCTTGGCACCTGATGCTTTTACTTGTCCGACAAGGCGGCGACCGCCGATAATTCTTATATTTTTTGTAAACATATGGAAGGATCTATGCGCTCCAGTTCGGCGCTGATTTATTTGCAGGAAAGTCCTTGTCTGGCAAAGTTTAGCAGACAGCCGGAGCTTAGCCTGGATTTTGCTGGTTCCGAAAACTGCAGGCGGCAGATGTAAAAAATCACTAGCAATCCTAATTGAAAATGTACACTCCCTTTTAAACTGAAATAGCTGTCTTTCAAATCGAAAGCTTGCATTTCTGGTGATAAAAGCAACTCCTCTCATGTATTGTACGACAGCATAAAGTCCTCAACCAGGCTACTTTAGGAGTTCGCCCAACAGTCAGAGTTTTTTGAGAATGGCGCAATTGCGATAAAGATATTCGATTTGGGATCGTTGAAACAAGTTTTTTTACCGCTCAAACCCTTAAAAGCTTACCTGTAGCGGATATATTCTCAGCGTTCTGGTTTGCAATCACTATCTACGAGAACGAGGACTGAGCCTAGATCTGAAATGCTTACGTCGACTCATTCATGAAAATGGGTTGGTTCATTTTCGGTGGGCAATTTAAAGGATGCTTGACAGTAAAAAAGTCCAAGAAAATGTCCGCACCTTCTGGGGGTATTTTAAGAGTTCGCCTTGAGGCTTTACGAATTCAAAAAAGAACAATTCATCAAGTCGACACAGATTCCTGATTGCTTTTTTATATGTTTGTACGTTTTTGGTGATAGATTTTGTGCAGATATTTTTAGTGAAAACCTTATAGATTTAGATAGAATTTTATTATTAGCTTGAACATGTAAGACATCTTGTGATGAAGCACATTAAACTCTTAAACGTAGAAGGCCTCGAAATTTTTTAAAACCCTTTCTTAAATAGATATAACATTTAGCTAAAATGGAACAGTTCTTGAATAGGTAAAAAAGTAAAAAAGTTTTCGTTTTCATTGCCCCAAGATTATAGGCTCGATCTACGCTCGTTGTGTAGGGGGCTAAATCTATTTCTACTAGATCTTTCTTCATAAGTGAAAGAACGGACTCAATATAGGATGCGAAAATAACTAATCGCACCTCTTCCGTTAAGTTTTGACAGTTATTGACGCACATTTTCCTGCCATTTAAACGACTAATTTGAAAATTTTTATCTTTGCATAGGGAATTACTGCTTTGTCTATAAAAGTACAATGCTTCAGGGATATATACAAACAACTTGGCTCTTTGTGCGACCATAACTCCATAAATTTCATCATCCTGTACGGAAGGATCCTTGGGAAAGCGTATCCCTTGAATTGCATTTGCTCTATATATTTGTTTCCAAACCATGCCCCCTGCGCCGTTACCGTTACTCCATTCATTTTTGGAGAAAATTAAATTAATGTATTCATCGCCGTTAAATGCCCGTTTAGAAAGAGTTGGGCGGAGTTGATGCAGGCTGCCGTCTTCCGCTATAAATAAAAATCCACAAATCGAGACGTCCGCATCAGCCCTTTTAATAGATTCTAAATGGAGCTTCAAAAAATTCGGAGATAAAACATCATCACTATCAACAAAAGAGATGTAGTTAAAAGTGTCATTCATCTCAATGAGATCCAGTGCGTAATTTCTCGCGGCACTAACTCCTTCATTTTTTTTATGTACAACTTTGATTCGAGGGTCTAAAGATGCGTATTTATCTAAAATGTTTCCAGATTCATCGGTTGATCCGTCATTGATAGCAAATATCATAAAGTTTGTAAAGGTTTGATTGAAAATGGATTGGAGGCAGGGTTCCAAGTATTTTGAGGAATTAAAAACGGGTAATATAATTGCTATCTTGTCTTGTAAGGTTTCTTTCTGCATATTATTAATATCCACGTGTTTGGAGATCTATAAAAAGATAAGTAAATTGGTTGATTAAAGGTATTAGTCCGCAAAATTTCAAATTTTACGATTTATTTTATTTTGATTTTTCGGGAGGGGGAGGGTAGTGTTGAGTTGCCTCTTATACTTAGAGGCGTCTGTAATGAAATTTAATGTTGTTGCCAAATGATGGTTTTGCGAATAGCTAAAAATGGAATATACAAATATCAGTTTTGACTTACGTTTTTGATTTTCAGTCTCCGTAGAAAATCAATTGACTCAGCCAAGTTCTGCAAAATATCAAATAATTATTCTTTAATAAAGTTTTACTCTCTAGATTAGAGATCTCATTAATTCAAAAGAATGGTTAAGCGGGGTAAAATAATAATTTTGAATTTAAAGGCGTGCTTTCCGCTTAAATGTAAATCAAGAGCTAGTTTTTTTTCGAGGAAGAAGGGTATAGTTTTATACTTTAAAAGTATCTGCTATCGTATTTATTTTGCTTATAAAGCTTGTTTGGCTAATTGTCTCTTATTTATCTGATTACTAAGAATTGAGCAAAGAAAATAATCTTCAGATAATTTAAGTTGAATAATTTATTCGGCCGTGCTCTCAAATTTACTCACGCCAATATTGTTTTGTCTTTTTAAGGAAACATCTTTGAATAAATATCTTTGCTTTTAGGATGTAACGAATCAGATAGAATTTCCTCTTATTTTTATGTCTACCTTTGATCGTTGATGTTAAGTTAGCATCTCTTTTAATAACTGCTCCACGTAGTCTCCAACTTGAGACACTTTTTGTGAAAATAGACCATGAGCCAAATAAATAATTGTCTATTGGGGACAAAATTCGATTTGAATTTCGTAAGGCTATCTCAGCAGCTCGTCTAGAAATAAAATAACCAGAAGTTCCAATCGGTGACGTGTAAGCAATATTGAGTAACGAGTTGCCGTCCAGTAGTTTTATTTCCTTTCGATAGGATACGGGCTTCTGTGTAAATACAAACTGTATGATTTCGCATTCTTTAGGGATCCAATCTGTGGATCTGAGATAGTTGCATGCTTTTGAGGATAATACACAATGATCTTCGATTATTAATCCCCATTCCTTTTCAGACTTTATAAGTTTTTCCCAACATATTCTATGACTTAGAAAGCATGCAAGCTCTCCGGCCTTAATTCTATAAGGATACTCAATGTTAGGAGTGTCGCATATGTCTAAATCTGATTCAGATAAACTGTTTGAGTCGATTGCTTCAATTCGTTCAAAATCTATATTTTGCCTCTCTAGTTCAGATTTCATCTTTTGTAGTCGATCTGGACTTCTTTTCAAATTTATGAGAAATGTAATAAAGTTTTTATTCATGAATTATCCTGTTTAAATTATTAGCTCTGCTATTTCTTTTTTGCTCTTAGAGCAAGGAATGGATGAAGTATAATTTATGTTTTGCGAGGTTCAAATTGTATATTTCTCTTTATAGGTGTTGATAACGGATCTTTGTCTGTCCACCATAAAGACGAGTCGTACAGTTCTAATATGTGCTTTGGAAGCGGGGAAATGTCGCTTTCTAAAAAGGATTGTAACCTACAGAAAGAGTCTTCGCCTAGAATAAATATTCTATCTGGGTGATAAAACGGTTCGTTCTTGAGGCAACTTCTATTGGTAATAATTTTTCGATTCAAGAATAGCGCCTCTACAGTTCTGTAAGAAAACCCCTCTGATGGCTTGATTCTTGCAAGATCAAGGTATATTTCACACTGCGTAGATAATTTAGCAAACTCAGGATAAGGAATGTATGTACTTGATAAGGTTATGACTTTATAGTCAATCCACGAGCTTATTGTGGGATATAAGAGATGTAGTGCTGTATTGAGTTCAGACAAGGCGCTGACTCTATCATTAATTGCAGCATGTTTGTCACTTGCTGCCCCATAGAAGCGGTATAAAGACGTTCTGATCGATGTATGGAGAGAGAGCATGAAAGCTGGATCAACTCCATTTGGTCTGTATGTGAGTTGTTGCTCTTGCGCATCTTGTTGAGAATAGCTTTCAATTTCTGCGATTATTCCAGATGATTTCAAACGCTTAATCAGGGTTAAGTTCTTTTTTGAAAGAATGTCGTGAAAACGTATAACTATTGTTCTGTTTGGGTGCAAATTGTGATAAGCGGAAATAAGAAGATACGAAGATGGGTTTGTAAATACTGTCGTTCCTCTTTTTAAGTTTTTATTCTGGGTTTTAATGAATTTGCTGAGTAGGTAAAAGGGGATGGTGAGGTAGGACTGGTATTTGCTGAAAGTTTCGATTACTTTGAAATGCTTGACATGTTTCTCATATATCTCTCCGCAATGACCTGCAGGGGTAAGCAACAGGTTTTCATTGGTTTCTAAAAACAATATACTGTGAATATTCAGAATTTTTGCTTCATTACTAATGGATAGCAATAAATATCGAATCAGTTGGCACTTTATCCATTCTGGTGTCGATTTTGTTAATATTTTTCTGGGTATTGAAGTAACACGAATCTTTCTGAGAAAAATATCAGTCCAAGATGCGTTTGTTAATGATTCAAACGTGATTGAGTTTTTAAAGAACTTAGAAAAAAGTTTATTTCTTTGATCGTTTTTGTCGAATGAATATATGGTTTGCTGTCCTGAGGGTAATATCGGTTTCCAGGGTTTTTTAAATATTTTAAAAATAAGGCTAATGCTACTGATCATATTATCAATATGGAGGAAACTTTCCTAAAGTAGTTCAATCTTGTATTCTTTTTTAAAGAAAGAGGAAATTGTTTCAGTAATTGCTACTTGAGGACTCTTTATATCTTTGTTTATCGAAGTTGCCACCCAATCTTTCCAAAGAGTTGGCTGTTCACTTTCAGTCCAATTTCCCCTGCCTCTTCCATAGTGCGCTATAGAAAGATACAGAAGTATTGCGTCAACAAGGAAATGTTTGATCCCTTCATCTGACCAACTGACCACATTCCCATTGGTTCCCTTTTGGTGGTTATAAGCAGCGGCTAGACCTGCTCCACCGAGGGCGCCCACGACTGTTCCAACTAATGTTCCAAGTCCCATTGATAAGCCTCCGGTTGCGAAATCAGTAGCTAGGCCGCTGACAGTTCCAGACCCAACAGCTCCAACAACTGCGGCCGGAGCGAGCGGAACTGTGCGATTGATTTCCCATTCGCTCTGCATGCGTCGCAATATTTCTTTCCGAACTCCTTTCCCAGTGAGCGAATTGGTGACTATCAATTTGTCTGTTAATGCACAGAATTCATCAGCCGCTCGAGATGCAAGAGCTGTTTGAGCCGCACTAATAGGATCTTGGACGGTTTCTTTTTTAAAAAGGCCAAGTCGTTTCCCCAGAAATTTGATCTGATCCATTATCGAGCCACTTTCTACTATCTCGCGATCATTGGCAAGCTTCTCGATATAGTGAGCCATCGCTTGGATACTTGCACTGAAGGCCGCTCGACGTTTCCTCGACCAAACTCCCCTCAGAGCGTCGAATGTTGCTTGGAGTTCTTCCGGGAGTGCCTCTGCTATAGCATCAAATAATGCGAATTCCTGTACCCAGCATCGAGCGAAGGCATCCATAGGAAGCACAGAGCTCACAATTGGATACGCTGACATAGCATCTTTCCAGCGATTTACATCCGCTTGTTCAGCTTCCGGAGGTTTGGGCTCTCCCATTTGGTTTAGCAACACAAGAACAGGTTTACCGATCCACTCGAGAATTCGCATTTCGGCGGTTACGTAAGGCGCAGAGTCTGGTAATTCCGTTGCATTGACGAGGTAGAGAACCACGCTTGAGGTCTCTTTCACGTGTTTGAGCGCTTTCTGGTTTAGCCAAAGCGATTTGTTTGCGACACGATCCCAAACTTCGGACAAAAACCAACCTACCGGATTGGCTCTGCCTTCTAAACGTTTTGCAAGAGCGACAGAATTGCCAAATCCCGGTGTATCCCAAAGAATGAGTTCACATCCTTCGGGGGTACGAGCCAGTACATAGTCATCGGTTGTTTCGGTGACGTGTGCTCGATCTGCGACCTCCCCGATATCTCGGGACAACAACGTGCGCGCCAGTGTTGTCTTACCGATATTGGTATGACTGACCAAACTCACATGAATTCGCATCGGATCATTGCTCATTGTTCATTTCCTTAATGTCAGTCACTGGAATGATTTGATTTGACGAAATTTGAGGGGCTGCCCAAGCTCTAATTTGCTTGATTGCTTCTAGTTGAGACTCGGAAGAGTTATGTAACACAAACAGTTTGAGCTGAAGCGCATTGCTTAACGCTTCCCAAGCTTCCTGGCGTTCCTTGATGCGTGCTGGCATCGAAGAGAATCGTTGAGCAAATTCCTTCATGTCAAGGAGTGCAGCAAAGATTGCAGTCCCTTCGGACTCATATGCCTGACGCAGACGTTCAATGACTGCGCCGTGCACTTCCTCTTCCGGCGTCTCAATGCCGTCAAACCAGACAAGGACGATTGGCTTTCGGGGACCGGAAGGAACAGCGGGAATGTTCGCTTCTTCATCGTCAAAATCGATAGTCTTGACATCAGAGTCTTCTTCAGTTCCCCAATGTTTGCAGAGAACTGAAGTTGTCTGATCTCGTAAAGGACGATTCACGGACGAAGTGACAACCAACAAGTTCCCTAGCACAGCGTCCTGCGCGCATTGGACAAGAATGTTTTCGTAGTAGGGTGATTCAATAGAAAGAGAGGTTTGTGTTTTAAAACGTCCCATTCGCCACGTGTCAAAGCAGGCGAAGATCAGGCGAGGAACAATAACGACAACTCCCATCAGAATCATCATGCGAATGAGCCAGTGGGCTGCAGAAACAGGAGTTTCGAGATAGGGGAGACGGTCTGCCCGCATTTCGACGATCTGAGCAAGATCCGGCATGGGTGGTAAAGGACCGATAGCGGGGATGAGCCCGTAGGTGTAGTCAATGAAGGCCTTTACGCTTTCAGGGCTTTCCGCAAGCCATGTACTCTCCCACCCAGCCCAGTAAGACGTACCGAAACCACGTACCAGAAGACTCACGACGATGCCAAAGGCAAAGAAAAGGGCTGCGAAATGCAAGGTACGGGCTACGTTCATGCGAATCAGCGGCGCAACAAACGACGACCATTCGCTGTAGAAGTGCGACTTGAAACCGGAACGACGCAATGTGCCGTAGCTCGTCTTTTGAACGAATGCGTTAAGGCTGCTTCGTAGCGGCAAGGCGAACCGATTGGTTCCGGTTCCGACCAGGCCGATTGCGCAGCAAAACAGTGCGATGTAGACAACAAGATTCCAGAGGATCACTCCCCAGTAGGGGGGTGAGAGCAGATTGACAATGTGCTCGGGACTTGCAATGCGATCCGTCAAGGCGCCGAGCACGAAGGCCATAAGAACAAAGAGAGGTGAGAAGAATTGGGGCAGGCGAGCCTTAGTGCTGATGGTCGTATTAACGCCGCGCTCGGAAGCCGTACGCAACACGACCTTGGCGCGCTCAGTCAAAAGCTTCACAGCATCGGCGGATTCGCCGACCGTATGGGCGGCCCGAAGGCTTGCGGCTTCGGCGTCAGCCGACGTCCACTTGATATGCGCGTCATTGGATTCCTCAACAGCCTTGGCAAGCAGAATCAGTTTTGCCTGTTGGAGTGTTAGTCGAACCGATGTTCGTTTGCTTTTTGCCATAGCAATGAGAAATCCTCTGATATTGGTTCAAACCCCTATTTTAGGTGAGAGTGCTTAGTTGCGCTCTAGATTCGAGCCATTTGCACGGCGTCAACCAGTTCTTTTGTTGCTTCACCGGGATCCTTTTGTCCGCATATAGCTGAAACAACAGCAACCCCATCGGCTCCGGCACGAATCAAATCGCCAACAATGGGTACTTTGACGCTGCCGATAGCAACAACGGGACAGGGTTTGCGTGAGGCCAGTAGTGCGAAACCCTCAATGCCAAGCGCATCGCTCGCATCCGGTTTGGTGCACGTCGAGAAAATCGGTCCGATTCCGAGGTGATCAACCAAACGAACATCGACTGCAGAGAGTTCCTGTTCGTTGGATACAGAGAGTCCGAGTACCTTTTCGTTGCCGATGATGGTGCGAGCATCGCTGGGAGACAAGTCGTCCTGCCCGACATGCAAACCTTCGGCATCAACGGCAAGGCACACATCAGCATGATCGTTGATGATCAGAGGAACATGAAAGGCGGCGAGAGCTGACTTCAGCGCACGGCCGCACTCAACCAGTGCTCTCTTTTTCCAAAGCGGAGCCCGCAATTGAACGCAGGTGGCACCGTTTTGTACTGCCGCGCGCGTGGTGTCGATCATGCCTTGGGCGCCACCACACAAATCGGGGTCCAGTACCAGATATACGGAAAGATCGATGGGTTGTCGCATCAATAAAAGTCCTTGGCTTGCAGAAGGTTCAGAGCGTCAATGTAAGCCACGGCAAAACTACCCGGGCCGCGGGCTACGCCGGCAGCTTGTTGTGCGGCACGTTTGGCTAGCGCACAAGCAGAAATGACAGCTTCAAGGGGGTGTTCGGTTTGAGCAACGAAGGCTGCCACCATAGCTGACAGGGAGCAGCCGGTTCCGACCACAAGCGTTGCTTTAATGGAGCCGCCGGTACACGAAAGAATTTCCTTGCCGTCGGTAGCGTAGTCGGTTTTGCCGGTGACGCAAACGATGGTGCTGTACTCACGAGCAAGTTTGACGGACGCTTCAAGAGCGGCATCGCTTGAGTCGGTACTGTCTACCCCCTTGCCGCCTTTGCCCGTCCCGGCAAGAGCCAAGATTTCTGAGGCGTTTCCACGGATCACCGTCGGGTGAAGCGCCAAAAGGCCTTGGATCATTTTGTCACGCCAGGGAATGACACCGGCAGCAACCGGGTCAAGCACCCAAGGAACATTGTGTCGAACCGCACTTTTAGCGGCGAGATGCATCGCTTCCAGCGATTCCGGACGAGGAGTACCGACATTGATTAGTACGGAAGAGGAAATCGCAGCAAAGTGTGCAGCTTCTTCGCAAGCGATGACCATTGCGGGCGAAGCCCCCATGGCGAGCAGCACATTGGCTGTGATCTCCTGCACAACATCATTGGTTATGCAGTGCACGAGCGGCGCTACCTGTTTCACATGGAAGAGGTGTGTCGCAATGGTTTCCGGTTCTACGGTACGAATAGGAGGCAAAGTGAATTCAGACATACAGCAGAAAAAAAGATACGAAGTTGAAAAATCAAAGGGAACTGATGGCGCGCGTCAGCATGTAACCGGCAAGAACCAGGAGCATGCAGGCAAAGATACGCTTTAAGGGTTTCGTGTCGATGCTGTGGGCGACCTTGGCGCCGAAAGGCGCCGTAAAAATGCTTGCTGCAGCCACAGACAATAAAGCTGGCAAATGGATGTAGCCCAACATCATGGGAAATTGCGGGAGCCCTGGTTCACCCCAGCCTGTAATGATGTAACCAAGTGTTCCGGCAGCGGCAATCGGAAATCCCAAGGCTGCAGAAGTTCCTACGGCGTTATGCATTTTGACATTGCACCACACCATGAACGGAACGGAAATGAAGCCGCCCCCGGCGCCGACCAATGCCGAGACAACTCCGATGCCGGTACCGGCGCCAAACATTCCTGCCATTCCCGGAAGAGTTCTTTTGGGTTCCGGTTTGGAGTTGATGAACATCTTGACAGCGGAAAAACCGACAAAACAGACGAAGACGAGAGAAATCCAGAAGGTTGGGAGAAGGCTGGAGATTTTGGCTCCGAGTAGTGCGCCTACCAGGATACCGGGTGCCACTGCTGCAACAACGTTCCAGAGCACTGCACCGCGCTTGTGATGGGCTCGCACCGAAGAAAGCGACGTGAACATGATGGTAGCCAAAGATGTCGCGATGGCTGTATGAACGATGGCCGTATCAGGCACATTGGCATAAACCAAAAGCATGGTCATGAAAGGCGTGAGCACCATGCCCCCGCCAATGCCGAGGAGGCCTGCCAAAAAACCGGTACAGGCGCCTAAACAAAGCAGAGCCGCAACAATTTCCCAAGACATGAATACGCTTCCCGCAGAATTGTCGAAATGCGGCGTACATGATACCTGCGCCAAAGAGGGCAGAGCGAAGTTGGGGCAGGAATTGACGAAGGCGGGAAAAGGAAGACCCTGTGGTTTCCGGCTACGTTACCTGAACCGAAAGGTCAGGGTGGCCGCGGCTGGAGCGGAAAACGGAGCGGACAACGCGTGCCCGCTACACTATCGGCTCTCGAGTTAAACGGCCTTGCACGAATGCATAGGTTAGGAACATTGGAGCCGCTGGTGAAACTTCACAGGGTAGGACAATTATAAGAAAGGCCGCTTATTTTCAGCGGCCTTTCGGGGAACATTTACATAAAAGCAGGAAAAATTCAGCTTTCGAGAGCGGGATCCAGAGCTTCATCGCACTTCATGCGAAGAGCGGCAACACGCGAAACGGTTGCTTCATCGACAGGGACCTGACCGAGACGGCCGGTAATGGAGTCAAAAGCGATCTGCAACGACGCCATCACGGCAACGCGTTCAGGGGTAAGCGAACGATTGGCCGAGCGTACTTGAGATGCACGCGTATTGAGGATTTCGGCGGCGCTGCGTAGATTCTCAACGTCTTCCTCGGAAACCTCGAAAGGATACTCGCGATCCAAGATGGTGAGTTTGATGCGTGGCATGCTTTATGACTCCGATTTTCTACCTGACAATGTTCCGATTAAGCAGAAGGCTGTTCCGTCTGCTGGTCGGCCGTCAGAGAGACGATCAGCGAATCGATGCGGCTGCGTACGGCGGCAGCTTCTTCCTCAAGCAGTTCGACGGCGGCGGCTTTGTCTGCAAGCTGTGCCTTGAGGGCTGCGTTTTCAGCCTTCATTTCGTTGTAGGCCTGCACAAGGCGGGCGACGGAAGATTCAAGTTTGTCAAGCTGGTCGTTCATTTGTTACCTCGTTAGAGCATGCGCTGTTTTTTTGCGCACCTAGGAAAAGTTTGCCTGCGAATTTTGCCACTCAACGCGTTTGTCTGCGCGGCTTTTTACGCGGAAAAACAAATTCAGTTGAATCCAAGCACATCGGACATGGAAAAAAGGCCGTTGGATTTGTCTTTCAAAAAGCGCGCCGCCGTCACGGCACCTTGTGCGTAGCCTGCACGCGAACCCGATTTATGGCTGATCTCAATGCGTTCACCGGGGCCGGCAAAAATCACGGTATGGTCACCGACAACGTCTCCACCGCGCAGAGCGGCAAAGCCGATGGCACCATCGGGACGTTCCCCGGTATGACCCTCTCGACTGAGAACTGCAACCGAATCGAAATCAACGCCGCGTCCTTGTGCCACACGGTGCCCCATTTCAAGGGCCGTGCCGGAAGGGGCATCCACCTTGTGCTTGTGGTGCATTTCAACGATTTCACAGTCGTATTGAGAGAGCATGGCACCCGCAATTTCCAGGAGCTTCAAAACGGAATTGACTCCGACACTCATGTTGGGGGCGAATACGACGGGAACAGACTTGGCCGCTTCCGCAATTTTCTCTTTGCCTTGCGCGTCAAAGCCGGTCGTGCCAATCACGACGCCGACATTGTGAGCAACGCAGAAGGGCAGATAAGTAAGCGTGGCCTGGGGGCGCGTAAAGTCGACCAAAACATCGGCTTTGGCGATCTCCTGAACGTTATCTGAAATCAGAATCCCGGTCGTTTTACCAATTGCCGCACCGGCATCCGTGCCGATTTCGGGAACTCCGGGAGCTGTGACGGCAGCTGCGAGTTTAAGGTCATCGCTATAGAGAACGGCCTCAATGATGAGCTTGCCCATGCGACCGGTTGCGCCGGAAACAGCGATTCTCACGGTTTGACTCCTTACTGATCTTCAGGACGCACGAGAGGCGTCGGAGCGAAGTCCGTTTCGCGGCCGAGAATCATTTCGTCTGCCTGTTTTTCGGTCGGAACGGGACCCGCTTCAATCTTGGTGAGGATGTCCTGTTCATCGAAGTAGAGCGTGACACGACGCATCTGAATGTCACCGTAGCGCGGATTCAGATAGTAGGTGTAGTCCCAGCGATTGCGATGGAACTGACTTTCAATGAGCGGTTCTCCCATCAGGAAGAGAACTTGCTGACGAGCCATGCCGACTTGGAGCTGGTCAATCATTTCTTTGGTGACCAGGTTGCCTTGGTGGACATCGGTACGGTAGACATAGCTATTGAAGTTGCAGCCGGACAGCGCGATCAAACCGACGGCAAGAGGAGCGGTGATAAGAAGTGTGCGCAAGGACATGAGAAAAACAGTCGAGAAAACGCTTCGAAATTCGTAAATTGAAAACTTCCCGTTATGATAGCGAGTATCGGATTGAAATGAGCCTCTTGAGGATAGCCAATGAGCGTAAATAATGAACATGAGATGCTTGAGCCCGAACAGGAACTCAAAAATGTGGGGCTTAAAGCAACCGCGCCGCGCATGCGAATTTTGGAGCTTTTCCAAAAAGCACAGGAAGCAGGAGCTGTGCGACACTTGACTGCAGAAGACATCTACAAGCAGTTAGTTGCTGAAAACATCGAGGTGGGGCTCGCTACCGTCTATCGCGTTCTTACCCAGTTTGAAGCGGCGGGTCTCATCGTTCGTCACTATTTCGGCAACGACCGCGCCAGCTACGAAATGGACGATGGCGCACATCACGATCACATTGTCTGCACGCGCTGCGGCCGCGTAGAAGAGTTTGTTGATAAAGAAATCGAAAAACGCCAGAAACAGATCGCCTTACGTCTTGGTTTTGAACTCGAAGGGCACTCGCTGTCGCTCTACGGCATTTGCGAAGATTGCCGCAAGAAAGAAAAAGCTCGTCGTAAGTAGCCGCTTGTTCTCAAGCAAAGGGAAACAGCCGAGCTGGAGTGGCTATTGCTCAAGCCCGGCTTTCTCATTCAGGGACTATCAACTATTGCAGGTACCACTGAACAGTCTGATGGATTCCTTGTTCAAAAGTGGTTTGCGAGGTCCAACCCAGTTCTTTCGAGATCTTTGAGGGATCAATCGCGTATCGGAAATCATGACCGAGACGATCATTTACGAAACTTAGTAGTTCGTTATAGTCATGTCCGCTCCAGGGACGCAGTTCGTTGAGAACGTTGCAGACCGTATCGACAATTTGTAGGTTTGTTCTCTCGTTGTGTCCTCCGACGTTGTAGCTTTCTCCGACTTTTCCTTTGTGAAAGATAAGGTCAATAGCTTGGCAGTGGTCACCCACCCACAGCCAGTCGCGAATGTTGAGTCCCTTACCGTAGACGGGAATGGGCTCATGAGCTAAACATTTGCGGATGATGGTAGGAATGAATTTTTCACTGTGTTGCCAGGGGCCGTAATTGTTGGAACAGTTGGAAATCGTTGTGTTTAACCCATAGGTGTGGGTGTAGGCACGAACCAACAAGTCAGAAGAGGCTTTACTGGCAGAATAGGGGCTGTTAGGCGCGTAAGGGGTTTCTTCCGTGAAGAAGCCTTTGGCACCAAGACTGCCGTATACCTCATCGGTTGAAATGTGGTGGAAACGAGCAGACTCCATGCAGTTGATTTCCTGCCAGTAGTTGAGGCACTCATTCAGAAGGTTAGCTGTCCCGTTGACATTTGTTTCCACGAAAATCAACGGATTTGCGATTGAGTTGTCAACATGACTTTCAGCGGCAAAGTGGATGACGCCGGTAATGGCGTACTGACGTAACAGCTGTCGGATCAGCGCCGCATCGCAAATATTGCCCCGGATGGGAACGACATTGTCCATTTGAGCTTGCAACTCGAAAACAGCAGGGTGGGCTGCATAGGTGAGAGCGTCCAGATCAATGATTCGGTAGTGGGGATAGGATTTGGCAAAATGGCTGACAAAATTGGCGCCGATAAAGCCCGCACCACCGGTTACAAGGATAGATTTTTCAAACATCAATTTGTTACTCATCGCTAAGTGCATCAAGCCAAAAACGAGGCTTGACTCCGTAGGGTTCAAGAGACTTCAGGGAAAGTACGCTGTAAGCAGGACGTACGGCTTTTGTCGGATAGTCTGCAGTGGTGATGGGAATAACAGAGCAGGAACTGCCTGTTGTTTTCACAATTTCGCAAGCGAAGTCATACCAAGAGCATTGTCCAGCATTGGTAAAGTGGACAATATGCATCGGTTGTTTGTGCGTGCCTTGCTTGTAGAGAGAGAGCAAGGCCAGAGCAAGATCTTCGACCCTTGTTGGAGCACCGGTTTGATCGCTGACCACACGTAAGGAATCGCGCTCCGAAGCAAGTCTCGAAATCGTATTAAAGAAGTTGCGTGACTCAGCGGCTTTGGAGTAGACCCAAGCGGTGCGAACAATGGCCCCGTTGAATTGTCCTTCCAAAAGAGAGACTTCCCCGGCGCGTTTACTCAAGCCGTAGACGGATAACGGTCGTGTGAGGTCATTCGTTTCGTAGGGGGAAACCGCTGTACCGTCAAACACGTAATCCGTAGAGACATGAATAATCGGCACTCCGGTGGAGGCTAACACCCATGGACCGAATGCATTGACGGTGTAGGCATTGGCAACGTCAGTTTCTGCTGCATCAACGGCCGTATAAGCCGCGCAGTTAATGATGCAGTCGAACTTTTGTTCGGAAACAAGTCTGTTTACGCTTGACGCACAAGTGATATCAAGTTCGGATTTGGTGACAGGATAAAACGGAATGCCTTGACGCAGGCACTGTTCAACAACTGCTTTTCCTAATTGTCCGTTTGCTCCGGTGATGAGTAGCATGATCGGTTACTCCTCAAATCGGAACATGGGGGAAATGCAGTACGTTTCCCAAGAGGCGGCAGAAAGGTCTTTATCGGAGAATCGGCAAACCTCTCGAGGAAGCTGCCAATCAATGCCAAGAGACTCGTCAAGAGCGAAGATAGAGCCTTCACTTTGCGGAGCGTAGAAGTTGTCGCACTTGTACGCAAAGTGTGCGGTGTCTGACAGAACAGCGAAACCGTGTGCAAACCCACGGGGGATAAACAGCTGGCGCTTGTTTTCAGCAGAAAGCTCAACAGCCACGTGTTTGCCAAATGTTGGGGAACCTGCGCGGATGTCAACAGCTACATCCAACACTCGACCGGCTAAAACACGAACAAGCTTTGCTTGAGCAAATTCGCCTTTTTGGAAGTGAAGCCCCCTGAGTACGCCATAGCAAGAAAAAGATTCGTTGTCTTGGACAAAATTCGCACAAATGCCAAGTTCCGAAAACACTTTGGCATTGTATGACTCATAGAACCAACCGCGGGAATCTCCAAACACACGGGGCGCCAGCACAAACACGCCGGGGATTGCTGTTTCTTTTTTTTCCATGAAAGAACTCCGTTAGGCATCTCGGCCAAAGGCTAACTGACGCAGTTTTTCTCGATAGGGAGTACCAGGCTTCAGTGAAGTGACAAGAGCCTCAAAACTTGTCTCGCTAATCAACCCGCGTCGTAATGCCAACACTTCAAGATAGCCGACAGGATTGCCGTGCTCACGGATTTCATGTTCAACTTCTACCGAGGCTTGAAGGAGAGAATCTGGAGTTCCCGCATCCAACCACAGGGACGACTCGGTCATGCGAAGCGCGTTGAGACGATTTTCCTGAAGGTAGATGTTATTGAGGTCGGTGATTTCCAACTCGCCTCGTGCAGAGGGTTTTAACTGGCGAGCTTTGTCCAGAACGTCCGCGGGATAAAAGTACAGACCCACAGAAGCCAGATTTGAGGTTGGAGTACAGGGCTTCTCTTCAAGCTTTACTACTCGCCCCTTCTCATCGCAATTCGCAACGCCGAATCGCTCGGGATCTTGCACCTGACAGAGCAAAATTGCGGCAGTATCGAGAGGTTCCTGAACAAACCGGCGCAATTGCAATAGCTCTTCACGAAGAATGAAGATGTTGTCGCCGAGAATCAAGCAAACAGGCTCATCAATGAAATCATCGGCGATTAGGAAACACTCCGCAATTCCATTCGGAGCAGACTGAATCCGGTAAGTGATGGTAAGACCGAATTGATTACCATCTCTGAACAAAGCTTCAATATTGGGAAGGTCTCGAGGCGTTGAAATGATAAGAACTTCCTTAATCCCGAGATCCATCAGTGTCGCCAATGGGTAGTACACCATGGGCTTGTCATATATTGGGAGGAGCTGCTTGGAGGTTGTATTCGTGAGTGGGGCGAGACGACTGCCGCTGCCACCGGCTAAAACGATACCTTTCATTTCGACGCTCGTTTAAAAGCTTATTGACGAAGTTTGCACACAAGTATATGAATGCGCACAAAAAAGAGATAGAAAAAAAGGTGTTGCATGAAGATGCTCACACAACACCCTGATCCCGTTTCAAATTCTAGAGGGATTCTTATTCTTCCACCAGTACAGGGCTTACGCCGACGCTGTGGAAGCCTGCATCGACATAGGCCACATTGCCCGTAATGCCGCTTGCCAGATCCGAGAGAAGGAAGGCGGCAGTATTGCCGACTTCATCAATAGTGACCGTACGGCGCAACGGAGCGGAGCGTTCCATGTAGGTCAGAATCTTCGAAAAGTTCTGAATGCCGGAGGCGGCCAGCGTCTTGATCGGACCGGAGCTGATGGCGTTGGCACGAATGCCCTTGGGGCCGAGACTACCGGCCAGATAGCGAGTGGAGGCTTCCAGAGCAGCCTTGCAGACGCCCATGGTGTTGTAGTTGGGAACGGTGCGTTCACTGCCGATGTAGGTGAGAGCCAAGATGGAGGCGGCACGACCTTCCATCAGCGGAAGAGCAGCCTTGGTCAGCACCGGGTAGGACAGCGCGGAAATTTCCATGGCCGTGCGGAAGGATTCGCGGCCGACGCCATCAAGGTAGTCGCCAGCAATGCATTCACGCGGAGCAAACCCGATGGAGTGCACAAACCCGTCCAGACCGCCCCAACGTTCCTTCAGTTCACCCATCACGTTGGCGATCTGATCATCTTTGGTGACGTCCATTTCAAGGCAGATGTCGCTGCCGAATTCTTTGGCAAATTCAACAATACGGTCGTGGAAGCGTTCGCCGACGTAGGTAAAGGCGAGCTCGGCTCCTTCGCGGTGGCAGGCGCGGGCAATGCCGTAGGCGATCGAACGGTTCGACAACACGCCCGTGATCAAAAGTTTCTTGCCTTGCAGAAATCCCATGATTTATTCCTCGGTAAGGATTTTTGTTTTTAGCGAATCTTCAACCGTTGTCCGATTGAGATTCGAGTTGTTCTCAAATTGTTGATGATACGGATTTTAGAGACACTGGTACTGTACTTTTTTGCAATTGAAAAAAGTGTCTCTCCGCGTCTGACAACGTGTACGTTCTTCCCTGGGGGCGGCTGCGTATTTGCACGCGGCGGAATTACGAGCACGAGGCGCTGCCCGATGCGCAGTCGGGAGCTGCGCAAATTGTTCGTGCGACGAATCGAGCGCTGTGTGATGCCGTATTTCTTGGCGATGGTGTAGATGGAGTCGCCCCGGCGCACGCGGTAGACCACGCGGCGCACTTCCGGAGCCGAAAGTTTGAGTCCGGCGTTGAGTTCTTCCTGCGCGATTGCCGGCGCAAGTTGTCCGTTGGCGTCAACAAGCAAAGCAGAACCAGCGAGCACTTTGCGGCCTTTCGGGATGCGGTTGACGCGCCGAAGCTCTTCTTCGGTCATACCCGATTTCAACGCAACGTCTGCAAGTGTTTCGCCTTCTTTAAGGTGATAGAGCACCCAACTTGACAGTGGCTTTCCTGTGTTGACCCAACTCGCGAGGTTGTCCATGAAGACTTCCAGATTTTCCATAGGAAGCAACATGACGGAGTTGTGGCTGGCAACGATCACGGGCAGATTAAAGCCGGGATTAAGCATCCGAAACTCGTTGGGATCCATTTCGGCAAGCTCTGCAGCCGTCTTCATGTCAATGTCGCGGCTTTTTGTCACACGGACAAAATAGGGGGCGTTTTCAATTTCCGGCAGATTGATGCCGTACTTTTCCGGATCGGCAACGATTTGACGGATCGCTTCCAGTCTTGGCACGTAATAGGCTGTTTCACGAGGCATCCGCAGGTGTGCGTAGTCCGCTTTGCGTCCGCGCGCTTTCGCTCTGCGAATGGCACGGGAAACACTGCCTTCACCCCAGTTGTATGCGGCAAGCGCTAAGTGCCAGTCACCAAACTGTTGATAGAGCTTTTCGAGGTAATCCAAAGCAGCACGCGTACTCTGCAGCACGTCTCTGCGCTCGTCCTTCCAGAAATTCTGCTGAAGCGAATAGATGTTGCCTGTCTGAGGCATGAATTGCCAAAGACCCGATGCTTTCGCATGAGAGAGGGCTTCAGGTTGGAAGGCACTTTCCACAAACGGCAAAAGCGCAAGTTCCGTGGGTAAGCCTCTCTGCTCAATTTCGTCGACAATGTGATAGAGATATTTGCCGGCACGCTCAAAGACACGCTCAATATGGCGCGGATTACGGCTGTAGCTTCTCAGCGAAGTCTTGACGCGACTGTTGTTGAGCTCTGGCATAGCATAGCCGCGACGAATGCGATCCCAGATGTCAACAGGGGGTGAGACTTCGGCTTCCGTGGCCGGCAGATCATCGGCTTGCCGCGCTTCCGCACTCACGGGCGTTTCTGCGCACGCCACGGAGCCGGCAAAGCAAATGCCGGTTACGAAGCAAATCAAAAAATTGCGCAAAGATACCATGAATGCGAGAGAAAAAAGAAAGGTGAGACGGGAAGCGACTCGAAAAGGCGAAATTGTAGCTTGAAAAGCGTACATTTCTGTTTGTGTGCTATGCACGGCACGGGCATAATTCTACGTTCTATTTTCCATTTTCAATCAAAGATCAGGACAAATGGCTCAATACGTCATGACCATGAATCGCGTGGCCAAGGTGGTTCCGCCCAAGCGATTCATCCTCAAAGATATTTCTTTGTCGTTTTTCCCGGGGGCCAAAATTGGCGTTCTGGGGCTCAATGGTGCCGGTAAATCGACGCTGTTGAAGATTATGGCCGGTGTCGATAAAGACATCGATGGCGAAATTACGTGGCAGAACGATCTCAAGATTGGTTATTTGCCGCAGGAACCGCATCTCGATCCTGAAGCAACGGTTCGTCAGGCCGTAGAAGAAGGCATGGGCGAAGTGATGCAGGCTCAGGCCAAGCTTGATGCCGTATACGCTGCTTATGCCGAACCGGATGCTGACTTTGATGCGTTGGCAGCCGAACAGGCTCGTCTGGAAGCCATTATTGCCGCCGCTGGTACGGATGCTTCGACGCAGATGGAAATTGCAGCGGATGCTCTGCGCTTGCCGCCGTGGGAAGCCAAGATCGGACATTTGTCCGGTGGTGAAAAACGCCGCGTGGCGTTGTGCCGTTTGTTGCTTTCGCGTCCGGACATGTTGTTGTTGGACGAACCGACCAACCATCTGGACGCTGAAAGCGTTGAATGGCTGGAGCAGTTCCTGCATCGTTTCCCGGGCACGGTTGTTGCTGTTACCCACGATCGTTATTTCCTTGACAACGCAGCCGAATGGATCCTTGAACTTGACCGCGGTGAAGGCATTCCCTGGAAGGGTAACTATTCTTCTTGGCTTGACCAGAAGGAAAAGCGTCTGGAGCAGGAAAAGCGCCAGCAGGAATCCCGCACCAAGGCCATCAAACATGAATTGGAATGGGTGCGCCAGAATCCCAAGGGACGTCAGGCCAAGGCTAAGGCTCGCTTGAATCGTTTCGAAGAGTTGTCGAGCTACGAATACCAGAGCCGCAATGAAACCAATGAAATCTTTATTCCGGTGGCAGATCGCCTCGGCAATAAGGTTATTGAATTCCACAATGTCAGCAAGGGATTCGGCGATCGGCTGTTGATCGACGACTTGTCCTTTACGATTCCGCCCGGAGCCATCGTGGGCGTTATCGGTCCCAACGGTGCCGGTAAGTCAACGCTCTTTAAGATGATTACGGGGAAGGAACAGCCGGATTCAGGTTCGATTGTCCTCGGTGACACGGTCAAGATTGCCGCCGTGGATCAGACTCGTGAAGGCTTGCCCAACGATAAGACTGTGTTTGAGGCGATTTCAGGCGGGCTCGACATTCTGCAAGTCGGCAAGTTTGAGATGAGCTCGCGTGCCTATCTCGGTCGCTTTAACTTCAAGGGCGGCGATCAGCAGAAGACTGTGGGCGTTCTTTCCGGCGGTGAGCGCGGACGCCTGCACTTGGCTGCAACTCTGTTGAAGGGCGGCAACGTGTTGTTGCTCGACGAACCCTCGAACGATTTGGACGTTGAGACCTTGCGTGCCCTGGAAGAAGCGTTGTTGGAATTTGCAGGCTGTGCGCTGGTGACCTCGCACGACCGTTGGTTCCTCGACAGAATTGCCACGCATATTTTGGCGTTTGAAGGCGACAGTAAGGTTGTGTTCTTTGACGGCAACTACAACGAATACGAAGCCGACAAGAGAAAGCGCCTTGGTGAAGAAGCGGCACGTCCGCACCGTATTCGCTTCAAGCCTCTCAAGCACTAAGTCATGTTCTGTCCTCCGGCGCATTTCTATACGGGAATGCGCCGGCTTCTCCTCATGCATTAGCTATGTCCGCCAACTTCGTTCATCTGCGTTTTCACTCCGAATATTCCATCCAAGACGGAATCGTGCGTCTCGACCCCATCCTTGAAGAAGTGATGGAGCAGGGTGGTGTTGCGCTGGGTATCACCGACTCGATGAATTTGTTCGGAGCCCTGCGGTTTTATTCGCATGCGATAGCTGACGGTATCAAACCCATCGTCGGGTGTGATTTGTGGATCACAAATGCGGTACATGGTAAACGAGACAATCCGTATCGCCTGACGGTCTATTGCCAAAATCATGAGGGTTATCTGTCGCTTTGCGAGCTTCTTTCCCGAGGCTGGATGGAAAACCAGTACTTGGGACGCGGGGAAGTCAGACTGGAGTGGTTGACTCTTGAAAATTGCAAGGGACTCATCTGTCTTTCCGGTGGACCGCAAGGGGTGATTGAGCAACACTTGCTCGAGGATAATAAGGGTGAAGCTAAAGCGGCACTTGAACAGTTGCGCGCGGCCTTCCCGGGGCGTTTTTATTTAGAAGTGCAACGAGCCGGCCGAAAAAACGATGAAGCGGTAGTGGCGCATATTGCCGAGTTGGCTGTTGAGACGGGATTGCCCATGGTGGCAACACACCCGGTGCAGTTCCTGCATCGAGAAGATTTCAATGCTCATGAAGTGCGCTGCTGCATTGCCGGTGGATACGTGTTGGCGGATCCTCATCGTCCGAAGCTTTATACGGAAGAGCAGTATCTGAAGACCGAAGAGGAGATGAGGGCGCTCTTTGCGGACATTCCTCAGGCTATTGACAACACGGTAGTGATTGCTCAACGCTGCAATCTGGACGGAGTTTTGCAAAAGCCTCAGCTGCCGTTGTTCCCGACCCCGGAAGGCGTGTCGCTCGACGAATATATGGTGCAGCTCTCACATGAGGGCCTGGAGCGTCGACTTGAGTTTTTGTATCCGGACAAAGCGGAGCGAGATGCTCGCCGCTCGGAATACATCGAACGCTTGGACTACGAGCTCAAGACAATCTCGTCCATGAAGTTTCCCGGCTACTTCCTCATCGTGCAGGACTTTATCAATTGGTCCAAACGAAACGGTGTAGCAGTGGGGCCAGGCCGCGGGTCTGGTGCAGGTTCTCTTGTGGCCTATGCGTTGGGCATTACGGACTTGGATCCGTTGCATTATGGATTGCTGTTCGAACGCTTCCTGAATCCAGAACGCGTTTCGATGCCTGACTTTGACGTGGACTTCTGTCAGCACAACCGTGATCGCACCATTGAGTACGTGAAGCGTACCTATGGTGTGGATGCAGTGAGCCAGATCGTCACGTTCGGTGCCATGGGCGCAAAGGCCGTGGTTCGAGACGTCGGCCGTGTGCTCAATATGAACTACAAAAAGGTTGACGAATTGGCCAAATTGATTCCTCAAAAGCCGGGCCTTGATGTGACGCTCGCAAAAGCAGCTGAAATGGAACCTGCGTTTAAGGAAATGGCCGAGAGGGAGGATTATGTCGAGTTGATGAGCTACGCTCAAAAACTCGAGGGCTTAACTCGCAACCTGGGTATGCACGCGGGCGGCGTTCTGATTGCACCGAGCAAACTGACAGATTTCTGTCCGCTCTATAACGCCGATGGAAAGCCTGAAAATACGGTCAGCCAGTTCGATAAGAAAGACATTGAAAATGTAGGCCTTGTGAAGTTCGACTTCCTGGGGCTGACAACACTGACGATTCTGACGAAGGCTGCAGAGTACATTGATCGACTCAATCCTGGCACCAAATTTGATCTGTCGCGAATCCCGACCGACGACAAGAAAACGCTGGAGCTCTTCCAACAGGGAAATACAGGGGCCGTGTTCCAGTTTGAATCGGACGGCATGCGTGAACAGTTGCGGCAAGCAAAGCCTGACTGTTTGGAAGATCTTGTCGCCCTGAACGCACTTTATCGTCCCGGTCCGATGGATCAGATTCCTCACTTCATTGACCGTAAGTTCGGGCGAGAAAAAGTAGAGTACCTCGATCCCCGTATGGAGCCGATTCTGCGCGAAACATACGGCATCATGGTCTATCAGGAACAGGTGATGCTGGTAGCGCGAGCTATCGGTGGCTATTCGCTGGGTGGCGCCGATCTGTTGCGTCGTGCCATGGGTAAGAAAAATGTCGAAGAAATGAAGCGGCAGCGTGCCGTCTTCATTCAAGGTGCGGCCGAACGGGGTGTCACCGCAGAGACGGCAACCGAAATCTTCGACTTGATGGAGAAATTTGCGGGTTACGGCTTCAACAAGTCGCATGCTGCCGCATATTCATATGTTGCTTGGCAGACAGCTTACCTAAAGGTGCACCACACGGCTTGCTTTATTGCGGGCAACATGTGCCTGGTGATGAACCAAGGGGAAAAGATGCGAGAACTGGTGGAAGACGCCCGCGAAATGGGGGTGACCGTTCTTCAGCCGGACATCAATATCAGTGAATGGTTCTTTACGGTTCCCGATGAAAAGACCGTTCGCTTTGGTTTGGGGGCCATTAAAGGGGTCGGACAGAATATTGTCGAAGATTTGCTGTACGAGCGACTGTTGAACGGTCCGTTCTTGGATATTTTCGACGTTGCTGCTCGTGTGCATTCCATGAACCGAAAGGTTTTGGAACAACTCATCAAGGCAGGAGCTTTCGACTCGTTGGATAAGGATCGAGGAAAGCTTTTCGGGAACGTCGAGAACGCCATTCAGGCAGGGCAGGCTGTGGCAGCATCAATCGGACAGGCGAGTCTCTTTGCTGATGAAAATGGAGAAGACGAACGAATCGTCAATTGGAAAAAGGCGGAACGCTGGGATGATCGGACGCTCTATACGCTTGAACGAGACGCTTTCGGTTTTTGTCTGACGGGCGACATGTTCGATTCCTACCGAGTGGAAGCGCGTAACTTTGCCATTCCATTTAAGGATGTCAGAGATAGCCGCGAACAACAGACTATCGCTGGCATTGTGCAGAGTGTGCGAACCATTGCAGGTAAGCGAGGCACGTTTGCCGTTGTGGCGCTAAGCGATGGGCAAACTACGATGGATGTTCTTGTGTTCGCAAAAGCATACGAAAATTACAAGAACATGCTTAAACCGGATGAGATGCTCATTTTCACCGGCAAGGGGCGGAAGGATGAGCGTAGCGGAGGCATGTCTTTTGTCTGTGACAAGGTGATCACAATTGAAGAGATGCGAGTGCAAAAGGGCGCCACGCTCATGCTTGAGATTGCTGAGGGACAAAGCTTGAGTGCTATCCGAGACCTACTTCATTCCGGACAAAACGGTGATAAAGGTGGCGTTCCCTGCGAAGTATCAATTAGTAGTAAAGGTGTAAGAGCAGAGGTGTTCCTCAAGAACAGCTGTGCTCCCACAGATCAGCTGTTGAACCAGCTGAAAAACTCAGAAAACGTGTCCTCGGCCAGATTTGTGTACTAAGCCTTCAACTGAATTTGAAGGCTTAGTGGGGACGAGCGCCAATTATTTCAATACGTTGTTGAGGGTATCAATCACGTCGGAGATACCGGGCCAGCGACCGTTTTCCCCAAGTACGATCGCATCGGGATTCCACGGGCCGGTGCGCTTGGTATCTGTGACCCCGACTAGGGTAATTTGTTTTGCACCGACAGCCGCAGCAATGTGGCTGACCCCTGAATCATTTGCAATTACGATTTCCGCTCGCTTTGCAATTGCAGCGAAATTTCCTAACGTTGTGGGCGGTAAGATCGTTGCATCAGGACACGCCGCTTTGGCTAAGGCTTCTTCCCGTAGAGATGGAAAGACAATCGGTTCAATTCCTTTATCGCGCAGAGGCTTGACAAGGTCATTGAAGTGTTCCCAGTGTTTCACTTTGCCTTGATGCTTTCCACGAGCAATGGGAGCTAGAAGAGCAAATCTGGCAGGAATCTTGTATTGCTCAATGAGATTTTTGGCTGCTGCTTCATGTCTCTTCATCAAGACAAGACTAAGACGTTCAGGTACCTTGTCGAACGCTGGAGTACCGCCCCAGGATTTAATGGCTTCGCGGGCGACGTAGAAAAATCGCTCGACTTCATGCATGGTTCCAGGTTCCGGAATGCCATTGTCCAAAATGAAGGAACGCATATCAGTCCTAAGACCGGCGGTCTTGAGACGCCCCAATTTAAAGAGAAGTGCTGATCCGAAGGAGTTGGGGAACAACAATCCTTGAGATGCATTTGCATTTTGAGCGAGGTACTGGATGCGGGGGAGATCTTCTGAGATCCTACCTTCAATTGGATCGAACCGCCACCCCATGCCAGCTAAAAGATCTTCAGCCCAGCGTTTGCCTACTAGCGCCGGGGTATATCCGCTTGCAGTAAGAAGTCGTAATGCGGGAAGGCACATACAACAATCGCCAACGTGATTAGGAAGACGGCAAAGGATAGTAGGCATGAAGGAACCCTAGTGTGAATAACGAAGGTAAGCAAAAGACATGATAAAAACAGAAGCTAGGCAATCTTTTTCAACAACGTAACCTCTGTTCCAACAGGGCAGACGCACATTGTAGAATCTCACGATCAAAAACTGAAAAATTCCGAGGATTCTATTTAATGAGTCAAGGCACTAAGGGCAACACTACGGATTTTTTGGATGGCAAGCAACAGGATGCTGTCCGTCGCCTTTTTTCTCACGTTCTTAGGTATAAAAAATGGCTCGCGTTGGCAATGTTCGCTATGGTAGTGACGGCGGGGTCATCGTCTCTGATTGCGTTACTGGTCGGACAATTGACAGACAAAGGGTTTTATGAAAAAGATCCTACAGCGATTTGGTGGGCTCCAGGGTCATTGTTGGTGATTTCATTGGCTTACGGCCTGTCGTCATTTACCAGCTCTCTTTTTTTGCAGAAAATCTCTCAGGATATTCTTTATCAGTTTAGAGCTCAACTCTTTTCGAGAGTGTTGAAATGGCCGGCGGAGACCTATCAGAAAAGAAATTCTGGCACAGTAGTTTCAGTGTTCATCAATCAAGCAGGAACGGCGTTGGGGGCTGCGGCCGAGTTGATTGCTACCATCTTCAGAGATTCACTTCAGATCGTTGCCCTACTGTGTGTCCTTTTCTATCACAACTGGCAACTTTCGCTTGTGTCCTTTGTTGTTGCTCCTTTTTTGGCACTGATTATTCGATGGGTGGGAAGAAAGAACCGTAGTTATGGGAGCGGTTTTCAGCAATCTCTTGCGGATCTCACAAGTGTTGTTCAGGAAGGATACCGAGGCCAGCGAATGGTCAAAATTTATGATGCATACGAGTACGAGCAAAAGCGGTTTATGTCTGCCAATGGACTCATGCGGAGACTTGCGCTTCGGATGCAGAGAGTATCTGGTGCAGGCACTCCGTTGACGCATTTTGTCAGCATGTGTGCGGTAAGTATCGTTGTGGTCGTAGCCTTGCTGCAAGCTCAACATGGAATGCTTACGTTGGGAGAATTCATTACATTCCTCTCAGCTTTGCTACTCCTACTGACTCCAATTCGTCATCTTTCGTCTCTGAACGGAGCAACAGCTCGTGTCCGAGTTGCTGCTGAGAGTATTTTCGAAATGCTCGATGAGCTTGAAGAAAAGGATCCGGGCGAAAACGAGCTTAAGAGAGTTCGCGGTGACGTCCGTTTCGAGGGAGTTACCCGCCAATACGCTGGTGCGGAAAAGCCATCAGTTAAGGATTTTTCTCTTGATGTGAAGGCCGGAGAGACAGTTGCTCTCGTGGGGGCTTCTGGAGCTGGAAAAACAACACTGATCAATCTGATACCGCGGTTCTGGACTCCTACGGCAGGCGAAATTTACTTTGATGGCGTGGCGCAGAGTTCCGTGACCCTAAAGAGTTTACGTGACCAGATTTCGTTGGTGAGTCAAGATGTCATTTTGTTCGATGACACGATCGCGGCGAATATCGCCTATGGCAATAAGAATGCGACCCGAGATCAGATTGAGGAAGCCGCTCGCGCAGCATACTTGATGCCCTTTATTGAAACCCTGCCAAAGGGGTTGGATACACAGGTAGGGGAAGCTGGCAGTAGATTGTCAGGGGGGCAAAAGCAGCGCATTTCAATCGCTAGAGCGCTTTTGAAAAATGCACCGATTTTGCTTCTGGATGAGGCTACAAGCGCTCTGGATACGGAAAGCGAAAAATACATCCAAAAGTCGCTTGATGAGCTTATGCAAGGGCGCACAACATTTGTTGTTGCTCACCGTCTTTCCACAATTATTGGTGCTGACAAAATTGTTGTGATGAAGGATGGCCAAATTTGTGAAGTTGGCAAGCATGAGGAGTTGTTGCAAGGAAAGGGCTATTACGAGCACTTGTACAACATTCAGTTTGCTTCTGACAAAGACGCCATGTCGGTAGCCACCTAAATCAGCTATAGGTCTAACTGCTGAAGAGCAAATTTTTGCTCATAGTTATTTGTTTTTTAGAAAACAGAGTTTGTTGTGAAGAAAAAAATCCTTGCATTGGTGCTGGTTATTTCGGGAGCGTTAGCTCTGACCTCTTGTTCAGACAATGAGGTTGCTGATGTGTCGTTGGGAATTTTTACGCTCAAGGACATAAAACTGAATAGTTTTGTTGATCCGCTTGTGCCTGGAGTGACCTGTCACGTTGCGAGCATTGAAGCAAATCTTTCGTTGTCTGATCCGTCAGACAGTGCTGTCAGCTGCCGTCAAACTGGAGAAATTACTCCGGAAATGATTGCTCGAATTAAGAAAGGGAAAACGGGAGAGGTTGTTTTCGAAAAATCTAAGAGTGTGTTTCTCAAGACATTAAAAATTCGTCGCATTTTTGACGAAGAGAACCAGACTCTTATGTATCTTTCCTACTCGACAAGAGAAACGTCCGGGAGTTTCAAACACAGTCTCTCTACTATCCCACTTTGGGGCACGGCGGCATATATCAAACCGCAGCCAAAAAGTGAAACGGTAAAAGCACCCCATCCGACATCGCAATCTTTCTGATTTTGCACCTAATCATGAGTAGTAAGTGGACGTTTCGTTCAAAAGTCAACGAAATTGGCTGGCTGGCCGTTTTGTTTGCTGCTGTCGGGGCTGTTATCACATTGCGTTATCTAACAGGATTGCCTGGAACCCAATGGTGGCAGTACCTGTATGTTTTCTGTGCCGCAGCAGGTGTGTTTTTTATTGGGCATTTTCTGTTGCAACTTGTGTTGGTGTTGCCATTGTCACGAAGGAGTTCTAGAGCGGGACGAGTGGCGGCATTGGGGCTCACCTCTATTCTTTTGGTGTCGCTTGTTACAGACACATTTGTCTACCAACAATATCGTTTTCATATCAATTGGGCGATGGTTGATCTCGCCCTTGTCGGTGGGCGAGAGGTTTTTTCCTTCTCCACCGGCATGATGATAAAAATTGCATTTTTGGTTGTTTGCCTAGCCGTTGTGTCTATGCTATTGGTCTGGGCGAGCACGAAGGTGACTACCAAAGCTGTATTGCCCTGCGTGGGTATCCTGGTGGGGTATCTAGTTGTAAATGCCGTAAGTGCCTACAGCGTTTCCCAAAATGTCAAATCGGTGACAGTTTTGGCCGAGCGAATTCCTCTCTACTACCCTATCCGGGCAAATACATTCTTGTCTAAATTTGGACTTGTGGCAGTCGGAGAAGAGAAATTAAGTCTTTCTCAGAAAGTTGGCAGCTTTCACTATCCGCTCAATGAGCTTTCCCTTGGAAAGGGAACGGATCTCAATGTGTTGATTTTGGCAATCGACTCTTTGCGTGCTGATGTTGTAGATGCAAAGACGATGCCTAATCTAACAAAACTCCAAAATCAGGCATTAGTTTTTCAGGAGCATTATTCTGCAGGTAATGCAACTCGTGCCGGCGTTTTCGGTTTGTTCTACGGACTCCCACCGTTTTATTGGCAGAGCGCTCTGTCTACGAATGTGCCGTCTTCAACGGTGACAGGCTTTCAGAAAGCTGGGTACGAAATTACCGCATTCGCGACAGCAACATTGCTTCGTCCGGAGTTCTACGCAACGGTTTTTTCCAGTGTAAGACCCTTGCGCATGGGCTCAGACACCGGTGAGACAGTTGCGGAACGGGATCGCGACAGTGTGGATGATTTCGAAAAATGGCTGGAGCAACGCGATACAAATAAAAAATTCATGAGTTTCATGTTTTTGGATAGCGTGCACTCTCTGGATTTCCCTGAAGACCTAGATGTTCCCTATGACGATTATTGGCAAGAGGTTGATCGATTAAAACTCTCTCCTGACTTTGATCCGAGAGAATATTTCAACCGCTATAAAAATGCTGCTTATTGGCAGGATTTATTGATTGGTCGAGTGCTACGGATCCTCGAGAAGAACGACCGCTTGCAGGACACGATAGTGATTGTGACTTCCGATCACGGGGAAGAGTTCAATGACTCCAAGTTGAACTACTGGGGGCACAATGGAAACTTTTCCGATGCTCAGATCAAAATTCCGCTTGTGATTGCATGGCCAGGAATGCCTGCACAACAAATTACCCATCGCACAACAGCATACGATGTGGGAACCACTCTGTTGAAAAGAGTATTGGCTGTTCAAAATCCCATTGAAGACTTTAGTGTAGGTAAGGATCTTTTTGATCCCGAGGGAAGAGAAGTCTTTTTTGTCGGCAGTTACAACGAGGACGCTATCGTAGCGGGTGACGAGGTGTTACTCATCAAAATGAGCGGAGCACTGGAAGGGCACAGCCTTAAAGATTGGAAAGAGATTGACGCGGCTCCACTTAAAAAGTGGGTGCCGGCTTATCTGCAGATGCGCGGTAAATATCGGCAATAGTGCGGGGTTGGTTAGACAAATGACAACTGAAATGTTGATGGAAGATGAAGACGGTGAAGAAGTCAAGCTTCCCGGACTCCCGGCGAACACAAAAAACTACATGACACCAATTTGCTACCGACGTCTGCTAGATGAGCGCGAGCATTTGGTTAACGTTGAGCGACCGAGCATTGTAAACGTGGTCAGTTGGGCGGCAAGCAATGGAGATCGTTCTGAAAACGGAGACTACCAGTACGGAAAAAGGCGTTTACGCGAAATCGACTGCCGCATACGTTTTCTGAATAAACGAATCGAAAGTGCGGAGGTCGTCGATCCTACAAAACGTCCGCCTACTGATCAGGTGTTTTTCGGCGCGACGGTTACCTATGAGAACCTGACGACAGGAACTGAACACACTATTCGTATCGTTGGAATTGATGAAGCGGATCCGGAAAATGGTGACGTGAGCTGGGTGAGTCCGATTGCTCGTGTGTTCCTGAAACAAAGGGAAGGGGATTGTGTCCGGTTGCCTACGCCGGCAACTACTGATCATCCGGCCCGTGTGGAAAGCTTAGAAATCATATCGGTCGAGTATGTGTAGCATGTGCTCAAGAACGGAATGACAATCAGGATTGGTTATGGCTGAGAACAAATTGCCCGTTAGTGTCGTTCTGCTGGCAAAGAATGAAGAAATAAATATTCGTGACTGTCTCGAGAGTTGCTCTTTTGCAAAAGAGCTTATCGTGATTGATGACGGGAGTACGGATAAAACAGTCGATATCGCCACAGAACTTGGAGCGAAGGTATTTGCCCATTCTATGAATGGAGACTGGGGGGCCCAGCAGACGTATGGCATCGAACAAGCAACCCAACCTTGGGTATTCTTATTGGATGCTGATGAACGGGTCACTTCCGTGTTGAGAGACTCCATACGTATGGTTGTTGAGGGGGACAGTCAAACGCATTCCTATATGGTGCAAAGAGAAAACCATTTTGCCTCTGGCGTCGTTAAGCACGGTGCCTTACGACCGGATTGGGTTCTTCGGCTGATGCCCCGAGAGGGAGCCAGTGTTGTCGGTAAGGTGCATCCGGCAATTGTGACTCCTTATCCGAGCCAAAAGCTCAAGGGGCGACTGATCCATTTCACATACCGAAACTGGGATGCGTATTACCGGAAAATAGATCTCTACAGCAGACTGGCCGCAGACAAATATCTTGATGAAGGCAGGAATTGCTACTTCTTCAGAGATGTTGTGTTAAGACCGCTCTGGGCCTTCTTCAAGGTTTACTTTATCAATCGCGGTTTCTTGGATGGGAAGCTTGGCTTCATTTTCTCCATGAACCACTACTTCTACACAATGGCCAAGTACGTACGGTACTACTACCTGAAAAATCACGGCGGCAAAATTTAATTGATAAAGCAAAGGGGCTCCGAAAGGAGCCCGCTCTGTCTCTATCGATCCTCAGTCGGCAAGAAGATGCGTTTGTCGCCATCCAAGCGTCTAGCTACGCTCAACACGGTCGGGATCCGTTTGAGCGCTCGCATGATGTGCATCAAGTGCAGTCGGCTTCGAACCTGAATCATCAGATTCAAAGATTCTTTACCTTCCTTGTTGGGTTCGACATTAACACCCACAATAGCTGATCCTGCGGAACTGAGTTCTGTGGCGACTGAAGCCAATGTTGCCCGATCATCGGTGATTTCCAGATCCAGCGGCACAAAGAAGCGAGCCTCTTCGGCGCTTTCGGCTTGCCACGCCAACGGCATCCAACGTTGCGGGGCATTTTGCCGTCCGCGCGCAACGTGTTCGCAGTCAGCGCGATGTACGGAAAGCCCATGTCCTTTGCGCATGAAGCCCCAAATATTGTCGCCGGGTACGGGATGGCAACAGGTCGCTAACTGAACGGCCATACCTTCGGTGCCTCGGATGGTCACCGTGGTTTCACTTGCAGGATGTTCAGGTTTTTTTACCTGTAGCAGAGTCTTGATTTGACCGATGATGCCGGCTGCCGGCATGTGCCCCAGACCAATATCAATATAGAGTTGTTCGCGTGTTCCGATGGATGCATCACGAAGCACTTCACGCCAAATGGGTTCAGGAATAGCTTGAAGGTTGAGCTGTGCTTCCTGGGCAGCTTTGGCGAGCACTTTACGACCCAAAGCTTCCGATTCTTCAGGATTGCGCGTGCGTAGATACTGGCGGACTTCTGCACGAGCTTTACCGCTGCGCACAAAGCTGATCCACTGGGGATCGGGTTCTGCATCGGGCGCTGTGATGATCTCGACCATGTCGCCGTTTTTGAGCGGCGTTGACAACGGTTGCTGCTCTCCATTGATGCGACAACCGATTGCCTTGTTGCCGACATCGGTGTGAATCTGATAGGCAAAGTCAACAGGGCAAGAGCCTTGCGGCAAGCTCACAATCTTGCTTCTCGGAGTGAAGACATAGACGCGATCCGGGAAGAGGTCGATCTTGATGTTTTCAAGGAACTCACTGCTGTCAGCACTGGTACGTTGAATTTCCATCAGACTTTGTAGCCAGGATTTCACCATGTTCTGGATACCGCTGGTATCCATGCTGTCGTTGTAGATCCAGTGAGAAAGAATGCCCATCTCGTCAATGCGGTGCATTTCTTCCGTGCGAATCTGGTACTCGACAGGGGTGCCGTAAGGACCGATAACGGTTGTATGAAGACTTCGGTAACCGTTTGCTTTCGGGATCGCAATGAAGTCCTTGAAGCGATTGTGAACAGGTTTATAGAGCTGGTGTAAGGCGCACAAAGTGAGATAGCACTCTTCGCGCGTACGAACGATTACACGAAAGCCGTAGATGTCCAAAACATCAGAGAAGGAAGCATGCGTGTCACGCATGCGGTTGTATATACCGTAGATGGTCTTATCTCTTCCCTGGACTTGCGCCACAATGCCGCATTTGGGTAATGCTGAACGAGTCTCACGCAAAATACGTTCCAGAACAGCCTTACGATTTCCGCGAGTCAGAATCACATTTTCACGAAGAATTTCGTAACGACGCGGGTAGTGGTTGAAAAAGGACAACTCCTGCAGTTCGCGGAAAACGGTATTGAGCCCTAAACGGTGCGCAATCGGCACATATATTTCCAACGTTTCCTTGGCGATGCGGCGACGTTTGTCCGGGCGCATCACGCCGAGGGTGCGCAAGTTGTGCAGACGGTCGGCGAGCTTCACGAAGATCACGCGTACATCGCGGCTCATGGCGAGCAACATCTTGCGGAAACTTTCGGCCTGAGCAATTTCATTGGACGAAAAGCGTAACTTGTCAAGTTTACTTACGCCGTCGACGAGTTCCGCCACTTCCACGCCAAAGCGTTCGACCATTTCAATCTTGGCGACAGGTGTGTCTTCAAGTACGTCATGCATGAGACCGGCGCAAATGGTGGTGGAGTCAAGACGCCACTCAGCCAGAATGTTTGCTACAGCCAGAGGATGCGTGATGTATGGTTCGCCGGATTTGCGGAATTGCCCCAGATGCGCATCGTCAGCGTACATAAATGCCTGACGAACACGCTCCACGTCCGCTTTTGAGAGAAACTGACTGCAACGGGCGAGCAGTTCGGAAGAGGTCACGACTTTGGTGACTTTTTCTACGGGAGAGAAAAGAGGGAGGTCGGCTTCCTGACCTACGATATCATCTGCACGAGCGTCCAGATAGGCCGCATCGTAGTCGTCTTCGTCAGACTGACCGGAATGAGGGTGTTGAGGTCGAATAATGCCGGGCAGAGTCGTTGCCGGGGCTGTTTGAGGGGCGGTAAACAGCATAGGACCTTTTCCGAAAAATGATTAAAAATAAAAAAGCGCTGCCCAAATAGTTTTATAGGATAGGCAGCGCTTGGTTTCGCTTGCGGGCAACGCAACGGTTGTCCGTTGCCCGAGTGAAGCAAGAAATTAGGAAACGCGTTCCAGCATTTCGCGCGACACACTGCCCTGCGCAATTTCGCGCAGAGCGATCACGGTGTTTTTGTCCTTGGCATCAACGCGCGGTGCGTGACCGTCGTTGAGCTGACGAGCGCGGTATGCGGCGCAGAGAACCATTTCAAAACGGTTCGGAATCTTCTTCATGCAATCTTCAACAGTAATGCGTGCCATTTTCTTTTTACAAAAGTAGGAAATCGTTGCAGCGGGGTAGAGATCAGACAGGGACGCCGAGCGAGATGAACTGTTCGCGATGGCGCGCGGCCTGATTTTGGAAGTTCAGGCGCGAAGCTGTCACTACGGAGATCAGTTGCGACAAAGCAACGTCAAAGCTGTCGTTAATTATAACGAACTCAAATTCAGGAGCGTGGGCAATTTCCGCCCCGGCCCCCATCAGGCGGCGAGTAATGGTGGCTTCGCTGTCGGTACCGCGTTTGTGCAAGCGGGCTTCAAGCGCATCTATTGACGGAGGCAGAATAAAAATGCCTACGGTCCCCTCAAATTGGGAACGAACCTGACGAGCACCTTGCCAATCAATTTCCAGCAAAACGTCTTTGCCTGCCGCCATTCGCTGCTCAATCCAAACACGACTCGTACCGTAATAGTTGCCGTGCACAAGGGCAGATTCAAGGAATTCTCCGCGCGCCTTGCGCTCCTCGAACTCATTAACAGAAATAAAGTGGTATTCGCGTCCGTTCACCTCACCCGGACGAGGAGCACGCGTCGTGTGGGAAATCGACAGCTCAATTTCAGAGTCGCGCTCAAGGAGTGCTTTAACCAGTGAGCTTTTGCCGGCTCCGGAGGGAGCTGTAACCATAAAGAGACGACCGGCGTGAGCAGTATTTTTCTGAACAGGACTGTGAGACATAAACGCGGGATCCATGCTGTGAAATTCGGCAGAGTGACTCTCGATTCAGAGCCTTCTGAAAATGATCGTATTTTAGCCGCTGACGGGGCGAAGAACGGTCGCGCTTATGGACGTTGTATTCAAGAACGAGAGCGATGCCGATATACTTGCACTGCTTGCGAAATTTCCCATTTTTTCGCAAATGGCGCCTTATTTTTCATTAATTAATAGTGATCTCTTGCCAAGACCAGATTTTGGCGGGAGGTTTCTTCCTTTGCGTTTCCATCTATGAAATACCACTTCCCGATCGTCATCATTGACGAGGATTACCATTCGGAAAACGTTTCCGGCCTTGGCATCCGCGACCTTGCACAAGCCATCGAAGCGCAAGGGCAGGAGGTCAGTGCCGTTACGACTTTTTCTGATCTCTCGAGTCTTGCGCGTCAGGCAAGCCGCACTTCGGCCTTTATCGTAAGTCTTGATGACGACGATTTTTCCGACACCGGTGAAGAAAACGAAGCCATTGCAGAATTGCGAGCTTTCGTGCATCAAGTCAGAAGCTCGAATCCGGACGTTCCGATTTTCTTGTACGGTGAAACGAAGACTGCGCCTTCGATCCCAAACGATGTGTTGCGTGAACTGCACGGCTTTATTCATATGTTCGAAGACACGCCTGAGTTTGTGGCGCGTTACATCGTTCGTGAAGCTCGTCAATATCTAGAAAGTCTGCCGCCGCCGTTCTTCCGAGCGTTGACGCACTATGCGGCTGACAGTTCGTACTCATGGCACTGTCCCGGACACTCGGGAGGTGTGGCTTTCTTAAAGAGCCCTGTTGGTCAAATGTTCCACCAGTTCTTCGGCGAAAACATGCTTCGTGCCGACGTTTGCAACGCCGTGGAAGAACTCGGTCAGCTACTTGACCATACCGGGCCTGTGGCAAAGTCTGAACAGAATGCGGCTCGCATCTTCGGTTGTGACAACCTCTTCTTTGTAACCAACGGCACGTCCACGTCAAATAAGATTGTCTGGAACTACACGGTGGCTCCAGGCGACATCGTGATTGTGGATCGCAACTGCCACAAGTCAATTCTGCATGCGATCACCCTTACGGGAGCTATTCCCGTGTTCCTGATGCCCACACGTAACCATTACGGCATCATCGGACCGATTCCGCGTTCAGAATTCGATTGGGAAACGATTCAGGAAAAAATTGCCAAAAATCCGCTGATCAAGAACAAGAATGCCAAGCCGCGCATTATGACGATCACGCAGTCGACATACGACGGCATCGTATACAACGACGAAGTGATCAAGGAAAAGCTCGACGGCAAGGTAGATATCCTTCATTTTGATGAGGCCTGGTTGCCGCATGCTGCATTCTCGCCGTTCTACAGCGACATGCATGCCATTGATCGCAACAAGCCGCGCACCAAGAAGAGCATGGTTTTTGCGACACACTCGACGCACAAGCTTTTGGCCGGTATTTCCCAGGCAAGCCAAATTTGCATACAGGATTCCGAAACGGAAAAGCTGGATCGCTCTAGTTTCAACGAAGCGTTCATGATGCACACGTCGACGTCGCCGCAGTACGCGATCATTGCAAGCTGCGACGTAGCTGCAGCCATGATGGAAGGTCGTGCAGGCAAAGCTCTGGTGGAAGAGTCCATTGCTGAAGCCGTTTATTTCCGTCGCGCGATGCGAGAAGTCGGTAAAAACTACGACGACTGGTGGTTTACTGTGTGGGGGCCGGAAAAGTTGCCGAGCGAGGGTTTCGGCACCCAGAAAGACTGGATGTTGCACGCCAACGAAAGCTGGCATGGGTTCGGACCCGTGGCAGAAGGCTTCAACATGCTCGATCCTATCAAGGGAACGATTGTGACGCCTGGCTTGTCTGTGGAAGGCGACTTCTCCGAAACGGGTATTCCTGCGGCCGTTGTGACGAAGTACCTGGCTGAGCACGGCATCATTGTTGAAAAGACTGGACTCTATTCGTTCTTCATCATGTTCACGATCGGCATTACGAAGGGTCGTTGGAACACGATGGTGACGGAACTGCAGCAGTTCAAGGACGCATACGACGCTAACTCGCCGCTCTACCGCGTGATGCCGCGGTTCCTCTCTGAGTTCCCGCATTATGAAGGAATGGGACTGCGTGATCTCTGTCAGAGTGTGCATGAGGTATACCGCGACTACGACGTGGCACGTTTGACCACGCAGATGTACACCTCTGAGATGATCCCGGCGATGCGTCCGACCGATGCATACGCTAAGTTTGCACACGGCGAAATTGATCGTTTGCCAATTGACTCTTTGGAAGGGCGTATCTCTGCTGTGCTGTTGACTCCCTATCCGCCGGGAATCCCGCTCTTGGTGCCGGGCGAGCGCGTCAATTCCAAGATTGTTGAATATTTGCGCTTTGCGCGCGACTTCACGCGCCGCTTCCCAGGTTTTGAAAGCGACGTTCACGGTCTCGTAAAGGTCAAGCAGCTGGACGGCACGATTAAGTACATGCTCGACTGTGTGCGCGAAGACTGATTATTGAAAACCACTACTTAACGAAAAATAGAAAAAATGGCTTTGGATCTTGTGATCTTCAATGACACCCCTGTGACGATTCTCAAGGTGCAGGGAGCAGAAAAGTTTTTGGCTCGACTGCTGACGAGTGACGTCACGAAACTTGCCGTGGGTGGAGTGGAACGTTCGGTGGCGATGAACGCCACCGGTGGTGTGTTGGGTACGCCCTGGGTAGCGCGCCGCGCAACTGACGCCTACGAAATCATTCTTGCTGGAGATGAGACCGATGCTCTCCAAGCTTGGATTCGTCAGGTGAGCGTTGCCTTTGAAGCCGATGTTGGCGTTGAATCGCTTGCAGGTTTCTACTTTGTCGGCAAGCTTCCGATTGATGGCATATCCCTCCAGCCGAGACATATAGTGGAGAGCCTCGGCATTCGTTTCATCGATATGGGATGGATGTGTCTGGCGATTGGTCCTGAAGCTAACATCAAGGCGTTGAGTGACAACCTCATCAAGGCCGGAGCAAAGAAAGGTGAACAGACCGGGTGGGATGCGTTGCGAATCTTTGCTCGCGAACCAGCTGCCGGACTCGAACTTGACGAAAGCTCCAGCCCGCTTGAAACCGGTCTTGAAGGTGCTCTGAATTTCGATGATCCGGATCGTATCTTTATCGGTCGAGCCCTGACGGAAGCTCGTTTTAAGGCCGGCAATTATGACCGTATGCAGTTGGTGGCCTTTGATGTGGCTTTCGATCCGGCGTTGCTTGTTGAAGTTCCTTACGTTGTACTCAACGGCACGCAATATCCCTGCACGTCTATCGCTCGTGTTCCTGAAGGTCCCTTCACGGTGGCGTTGGTGCGTCTGCCTCAGGAAGTGAAGATCGGTGATCGAGTGCCCGTGGATGTCAAAACGGATCCTCGTACGCATTGTGAAGCAGCATTGGTCGTGGACAAGCAGATCTAATCGAGATGAGCAATATGGCTGCCAGCGTTTTTGAAATGTTCAAGCTCGGAGTTGGTCCGAGCTCGAGTCATACCGTCGGACCGATGCGTGCCGCGCTCTTGTTTGTGCAGGAGCTCCAGAAAAGGGAACTTTTGACACAAACACAGCGCGTGGTTTGCGAATTGATGGGAAGTCTGGGGGCGACAGGCCGAGGTCACGCTACTGACAAGGCTGTGATCCTCGGGTGGGCAGGTAAGGCTCCGGCTACTGTCACCGGCAAAGAATCCGTTGAGATTCCTCGTGAGGCTGAAGAAGGTCATGTGCTTAATCTTGCAGGAATCAAGAGCATTGCTTTTGATTCTGACCGAGACATGATTTTTTCGGCTGACAAGGTTTGCGCATTTCATACTAACGCGATGGATTTGGCGGCACTGGATGAACAAGACAATTGCCTGCTGTGTCGCCGTTACTACTCCGTGGGCGGCGGTTTTATTGTGGCCGGAAGCGAACGCGATCCGGACGTACCCAATGAACCTGTAGCAGTTGCCAAGAGCAAAATTCAGCCGTTACCTTACGTATATCGCAACGGTACGGAACTTCTTGAACTGGCCATAAAAAACAATCTGTCGTTTGCCCAGATTGCACGTGTTAATGAACGCGTGCATCATACCGACGAAGAAATTGACAAGGGGCTTGATGCCGTTTGGGATGCGATGAACGATTGCATCAACCGAGGCTTGGAAACAGAAGGCCCGATGCCCGGACCATTTGCCGTCAAGCGTCGTGCCAAGCATCTGGCACAACGGTTGAAAAACGTCAACTCAGCTTCCGATCCCTTGAGTGTTCTGGATTGGATCAACGCTTGGGCTTTTGCTGTCGGAGAAGAAAACGCTTGCGGAGGACGCGTGGTAACGAGTCCCACCAACGGTGCTGCGGGTGTGATTCCAGCAGTGCTTCGCTATTACCGCACGTTTATCCCCGGAGCTAATCCTGAAGGCATTCGTGAGTTTTTGCTCACTGCTGGCGCCATTGGCCTTCTTTACAAGAGCAACGCCTCTATTTCAGGTGCCGAAGTGGGTTGTCAAGGTGAAGTAGGTGTTGCCTGCTCAATGGCTGCCGGAGCGTTAGCCGCAGTATTGGGTGCTAATCCGAGACAAGTGGAAAATGCCGCAGAAATTGGCATGGAACATTGTCTGGGTCTTACGTGTGACCCCGTAGCAGGCCAAGTGCAAATTCCCTGTATCGAACGCAATGCCGTAGCAGCAGTCAAGGCTGTTAATGCCGCTCGTTTAGCTCTTGCTGGGGACGGTAGTCATTTTGTAAGTCTCGATGCAGTCATGCAGACCATGTTTGAAACAGGCAAAGACATGCAATCAAAATACCGTGAAACAAGCCGTGGAGGCTTGGCGGTAAATATTGTTGAGTGTTAACTCAATATCCAATAATCCTTTAGCCACCGGACATAAACCGTGAACGCAAAAAAAATCTATCTCCGCAGCTTTGGCTGCCAAATGAACGACTATGACTCCGCTCGCATCATTGATCTGATGCGCGAGCATGGATATAAGCGTACCGCTCAGCCTGAAGACGCAGATCTGTTAGTTGTCGTTACCTGTTCGATCCGAGAAAAAGCTCAGGAAAAAACCTTCTCGGATCTGGGCAGACTGAGAGAACTCAAAAAAGAAAAACCGTCCATGCGTATTGCCGTGGGTGGTTGTGTTGCCAGCCAAGAAGGCAAGCGTATCCTTTCACGTTCGCCTTGGGTTGACGTGGTCTTTGGTCCCCAGACGTTGCATCGATTGCCTGAGCTTCTTGCTGAACGAGAACGTACAGGCAAACCTCAGGTAGATATCGAGTTCCCTGAAATCGAGAAATTCGATTGCTTACCGGCTCCGACAGCTACTGAAGCCACGGCCTTCGTTTCTGTAATGGAAGGTTGCAGCAAGTACTGTTCCTACTGCGTGGTGCCCTATACGCGTGGCGAAGAAATCAGCCGTCCTTTGATGGACGTGTTGGTGGAATGTGCGCATCTGGCTAGTCAAGGTGTAAAAGAAATTACGTTACTGGGTCAAAACGTCAATGCCTATTGCGGTCGTGGTACTGACGGAAATTCTGTGGATTTTGCGGCACTGTTGGAGTACGTGAGCGAAATTCCCGGTATTGAGCGCATTCGTTACACCACAAGTCATCCCAAGGAATTCTCGGATCGCTTGATTGAGGCCTATGGAAGACTACCCAAACTGGCTAACCATGTGCATTTGCCGGTGCAAAGCGGTTCAGACCGCATTCTGAGCGCCATGAAGCGCGGGTATACGCATGAGTGGTACCTCGGACGAATAGCAAAATTGCGTGCCGTACGACCGGACATCAGTATCGCAACGGACTTCATCGTGGGCTTCCCGGGTGAAACGGAGGAAGACTTTAGCGAGACGATGCGATTGATTAGTGAAGTCGGCTTTGACGCAAGCTTCTCATTTGTCTATTCCGCACGTCCTGGTACGCCTGCCGCATCTTATAAAGACGACACACCGCAAGATGTTAAGCTCAAGCGACTGCAACATCTTCAGTCTGTGATTGATGCTAAGGCAACGGAAATTTCCCAATCCATGCTCGGCCGAGTTGAACGTTGCCTGGTGTTTGGCAAAGCGAAAAAAGGTGAAGGTCTTTTATCGGCCCGTACGGACAACAACCGTGTGGTGAACTTTAAGGGCGACGAGTCGCTCATCGGTCAGATGGCAAATATCCGTATCACTGAGGTCTATCCTCATACGTTGGGCGGCGAGTTGGCCTAAAAACAAAAGGAAACATGAAAAAAGACTTGAAGGATTTTGTCTATATCTTTGAGGCAACGGCTGGCGAGCTTGCCATGCTCGTCGGACCTCTTGACGAAAATCTTCGCCAGATTGAAACGGCGTTCGATGCCAAGATCTCTCGCCGAGGAAATAACTTCCGCATTGCCGGAGCGGAGGCGCCAAAGGCTTTTGCCGTTTTGCAGACCTGCGCAGTCCGTGTTCATGCGGGTGAAGAGATGTCCGTCAACGACGTTCAGATGGCTGTACTCAGCGAACAGACTGGTTCGAGCATTGATGACGATGAAGCGTTCATGCTCAAAACTCGTCGAGCAGGTCTCCAGCCGCGCACCCCCAACCAGAAAAAGTACTTGCGGGCCATCATGCAGACCGATGTGATCTTCGGGGTCGGACCTGCTGGCACCGGGAAAACATATCTGGCTGTCGCAGCTGCAGTCGACGCATACGAACGCGATGCGGTAGAGCGCATTATCCTCACGCGTCCGGCAATTGAAGCGGGAGAGCGCCTTGGTTTCTTACCCGGCGATCTCGTGCAGAAAGTGGATCCGTACCTGCGCCCGCTTTACGACGCACTATTTGATCTCTTCGGGTTTGAAAAGACTCAACGTTTGATTGAAAAACAGATCATTGAGATTGCGCCGCTTGCCTTCATGCGTGGGCGTACACTCAACAACGCGTTTGTGATTCTGGATGAAGCGCAAAACACAACGCCCGAGCAGATGAAGATGTTCCTGACGCGTATCGGCTTTGGAACCCGCACCGTGATCACGGGGGATGCGACACAGGTGGACTTACCTAAAGGAGTAAAAAGTGGTCTCGCACACGCCTGCAATGTACTTGAAGACGTGCGAGGCATTTCCATCGTGCGCTTCACAACGGAAGACGTCGTTCGCCATCCTTTGGTTGGTGCAATTGTGAGGGCATACGAGAAGGCCGAAAAAGCGGCTGAAGCTGCCGTCCAGGAACGTCGAGAAGCAGCTCGTCTTGCGAAGGAAGAGAAACATGGCAAAGAAGAAAATAACGCTTGAGATCGAATTCGAACGTACGGACGATACGTCAAAACGCCTTCCAACAAGAGCGGACATGACCCAGTGGGTTCTAGCTGCACTGTCTATCCCCGCACAGTTCTGTGTGCGTTTTGTGGGGCTGGAAGAGGGGCAAGAACTTAATAAAACCTACAGAGGAAAAGACTACGCAACAAATGTTCTGACCTTCGACTATCAACACGAACCGATAGCCGAAGCCGACATCGTGATTTGCACGCCGGTCTTAGAGCGTGAAGCAAAGGAACAGAACAAAACATTCCGTTCTCACCTTGCTCATCTCTTGGTGCATTCAACGTTGCACGCGCAAGGATGGGATCATGACACGGACGAAAAAGCTGAGACTATGGAAGGTAAGGAGCGCAAAATAATGAATATGCTCGGCTTTCCTGATCCTTATTCAGACCTAGCTCGAGCGCACTGATGTATTGGAATTCGATGGTGAAAACTGAGAGATTTAACAAAAATCATTGCCTTTGTTTCACGAAGTCATATTCAGCTAGCAGTCAGACGGCATTTAAAAGTACCGCACTTGCGGCGTGAAAAAATACTGTAGCTGTCATCGTAGTTGCTTTGACGACAAGTCGCTCAGAATTCCGCCGGGGTTTACTAATGGGGATAGCCATCCCGCAAGGACTGTCAAGGACAGTGAAGATTAAATGGAGGGGCCCCGCGTCAGCGTTTATTCCGGAACCCTTGACAGACCGAGGAGTGGCGTAGCCTTGGGCTGGGGAGAATGGTGGTAGCGGCGACACGCTGCGGAGGCCATTCCCACGACCCTTCCGGCGGCGAGGACGGGGGTTCGGGGGCAGAGCCCCTGAGTTCTTTCACACTCTTTCGACCTGCTCTAAGTTTTCCGTTGCGGTACTTTTACGCGCCTTCTAACACTAGCTGTCGCTGAAAAAATTTATTTTACGAGCCAATTTTGGCTTTGGTCTCTTGTTGTTGGTAAACTGAAGGTGTACTGACTGCGAGTGCAGTTTTTGGTTTACTCCACGAGGCTTTCATTATGAGGTGGTAGCCTCCTTTTTTCGGGTTTCCGACTATGGTTGTACCCCCCCCCCTTGCTAGTCACTAGACTAGTCCCTCCTTCTCAAACAACAGCTCCGATTTCCTCATTGGTATATAGCACCAACGGTCTGTTTGTTGAACCTACAGAGCTAAAAAGAAAGGTCTCGCGAAATTGGCGAGACCTTTATGGTGGTCGCTCATCTGCAATGTCTGGTTTTTAGAGGTAGTTCGACCTCTGCTAACAAGCTAGTAGTACTAAAACGCTTTGCTCCATAAAGTGGTTGTGTTTTTGTGGAGACAAAGGGTTCAAATAAATATTTGTTTTCCTGAGTCAACACGGAAACTTACGCAGACAGTGGTAGGAATTTGTAGCTCCAGTTTATTGAGGAAAGTTCGTGCCATTGGAGGAAATTTATTTTTTTCCTCAAATCAAGGTGGGAAATCTTATGAAAATTATCGTTCAAGCAGGAGGTCTTGGAACACGGATGAAGTCGTTGACGGCATCTAAACCAAAGGCGCTCATTGCGGTTCAGAATAAGCCGATTCTTTTCCATTTATTTGACGCTTTTCCAGAAGCTGACTTTATTGTTGTTGGCGATTATAAATACGACGTTCTTGACAGATACATTAGTACCTTTGCCAAACAAAAAAACAGCATTCTCATTAAGGCGAAGGGAAAGGGGAACGCAGCAGGTCTAAGAGAAGCAGTTTCTTACGTTCCTTATGGTGAGCCATTTATCATTATTTGGTCGGATTTAATTTTGCCCGATGGGCTCATTATTCCCAAGAGTTTCGAGGGATGCTTGATTGGAACGGTAAATTTCAAGTGTTCCTGGGGCTTCATCGATGGCCGCATGCAGAAAGTACACGATTCAGAGCACGGAATTGCAGGGTTCTACGTTTTTGCTGATAGGTTGCTTTGCGATACCCTTCCCGTAGAAGGATCTTTTACAAACTGGCTTGCCGAACAGACGTTTCCGATGGCGGAGCTTCCGCTCTCTGGTTGCAAAGACGTTGGCACATTGCAGGCATTTCGGCAACTTGACAATTCGAAGTATCGCTGTAGGCCGTATAACAGTATCAAAGTTCAGGGGGAGGTTGTCATTAAGACCGGTCTGACCGAAGAAGCGCGCAATTTCGTTTTGCGGGAGGTCGATTGGTATAAAACACTAGGCAAGTTTGGTTTTGAGGCTATGCCTGAGCTTGTTCAGGAGAGCCCCATGACGCTTTCTCGTATTCAGGGGCAAAATCTTTTCCTGTGTATGCTCAACAGCGATGGAAAAAAGGCGACCTTTAAACGCGTCGTGGAAGCGCTTTCGCGTCTGCATTCCTATGAGGAGCGCCCGGCTGATAGTTGGGATCTTTACAAGGAGTATTTTGGAAAAACACTTATGCGTCTTCAACAGGTTGCAGATGCTATTCCATTTGGTCACGATGCTGCAATCGTCATCAACGGAAAGACGTGTATCAACCCGCTTGTCCAGATCGAAACGTTCCGACGTGCTGTCCTCGACACGCTGATGAGTACACATTACACGCTATTCCATGGTGATTGTCAGCTCACTAATACGCTTGTTGACGAAGAGGGACAAGTGTATTTCATTGATCCTCGTGGCTACTTTGGCAAAAGCAAGATTTTTGGCGATCCCCGCTACGATTGGGCAAAAGTGTATTACGCCATTGCGGGTAATTTCGACCAATTCAACGTGAAGAACTTTGTTTTTCAGCAAAGAGAGTCAGGTATTGAATACGCGATCGGTTCGAGCGGTTGGGAGTTCCTCTCTGACGAACTTTTCAATCTAATTCCTAGAGGAGAAGGCTGCCGCAAGGAAATTGAACTTATTCACGCAATCATTTGGATGTCGATGGCCTCGCATGTGTGGGAAGACTACGACTCAATGTGCGTTGCCTTCATGAACGGCATCGCTTTGTTCAATAAATGGCTGGAGGATTGGTATGCCGCGTGAACTGCGTCTCTCTCCGCTCAAGCACACCTGGATCCTTGACTTTGACGGGACGCTCGTGAAGCACAACGCCTACAAGACGGGCGACGACGAATGGCTCCCTGGCGCAACGGAGTTCCTTAAATCCATCCCGAAAGGCGATCTGGTGATTCTTCTCACGGCCCGCGAAGAGGCCGCGAAAGAACGCACGATGGCCTTCATTCAATCCGCTGGCGTCCGCATCGACCATGTATTTTTTGAAGTGCCGATGGGCGAGCGGATCCTGATCAATGACACGAAGCCCTCCGGCTTGCTTTGCGCGCATAGCGTGAATCCGTCCAGAAATCAGGGGCTTGAAAACTTGAAGATCGTCATTGACGAAACTCTCTGAGGAAAACATGCAGATTCTCGAACCTATCGTCCACGAAACCGTTTGGGGTGGCACAAAGCTCGCTTCTTTTGTTGAAACAGACTGCCGCAAGATCGGGCATCTGTACGGCGTCATTGATACTAAGAAGATGTGCTCGAAATTCCTTACGGGTTCGTACCAGGGGAAGACCATTCACGAATGGTTCCTTGATAATCGCGAACGCTACGGACTCGGAAACTTTGAAGAACTTCCCATCCTGACGGCGCTTGTAGAGGCGGCAGACAATCTTTCGATTCAGGTGCACCCAGACGATGACACAGCCTTCAAGCTTGAAGGAAAACCTTTCGGCAAGAATGAATCGTTCTACCTCCTTGAACCCCCCACAACCGGTCAGATGTTCAACGGGACCCGAGTCAAGTCAACGGAAGAATTCCACCGATTGATCGCGGAAGGCAAAACGCTCGACGGCGTCGGTACTGTTGAGGTTCATGCTGGCGACTACGTTTATGTAACCGGCGGAACGCTTCATGCTGCCGCCGCAGGCTCTCTCTCTTTCGAAATCGAAGAGAACTGCGACTATACATATCGCTTCTATGACTTTGACCGCGTCGATAAGAACGGCAACAAGCGACCGCTCCAAGTAGAAAAGGCACTCTTGTCGCTCAAGCCAGAACTCAAATCCAGAGTTTCTGTCCTCGAAGCGAATTCGCCTAAACGCGAACGTCTCTACGAGCTTACGCTAGTTAAGGGCATGGATGAATACGCCTGCACTGGCGACATGTTTGCATTCATCGTGCTCTTAAATGGCGAAACAGAGGTCGACGGTAAGCGCATCCTGCCAGGCACTTCCGTGTTGATGGAACCAGGTGAAAGCATTTCTGTGAAGTACTGCATGGCGATGGTGGCGAAACCCATCCCCCATACGTTCTGAGGCGCCGAAATGAATCTTTCACCTTCGCTGATGTGCGCGGATCCAGGGCATTTTGCCGAGGAGATCGCCTTTCTCGAGGCTGCAGGCGCCGACAGCTTTCATATTGACATCATGGACGGCGAGTTCGTTTCGAACTTTGCACTTTCATGGGCGGAAGTCGCAAAGTTCAGCACTATGACCGACCTGCCGTTGGAAGCCCATCTAATGGTTCGAAACCTTGAAGTTCATATCAATTTCGCTCGATCCAGCGGCGTGAAGCTTGTCTACGTTCACGCGGAGCATCCTGACGCGGCCCAGGGTTTGAGTCGCATTCGTGAACTTGGCATGCAAGCGGGCCTGGCTGTAAATTCCGAGACGAAGGTTGAGACACTTCGGCCTTTCGCCGAGATAGTTGATGCCGTGTTGATGATGCGGGTCCGCCCTGGATTTGCGGGTCAAAAACCTTTTGTTGACGGCAACAAGCGGCTCGAACAACTGCGCAGGCTGTTCCCCTCAACGCCAATCGTCGTAGATGGGGCAGTCAGTCCTGAAGTCGTTGCTGATATGAGTCACAAAGGAGCTTCCGGATTCGTATTAGGCACGTCATCACTCTTCGGAAAGAAACAATCTTATCGAGAAATTCTGCGCCACTTACATAACTTAACGAACTAACAAAAATGTCTGCTCCGATCTGGCTGCGCCCTACTCAAAATTATTTCCGTTATCCGAATAGTACGTCGTTAAAAGAACAATTTAAGTTAACAACTAACTTTGTTTCTGAGATAGAAAGTCTTTGCAAGCCAAATGCATATAACATCGTAGCTAGCGAACATTTAGGTGATGTGTTTTATTTCTTGGGCTTAAAAAAAATATTTGAAGAGAGGTTTGGAGAAAGCATTCATTATATTCTTCAGCCTCAGCATGAATTTTTAGCAAAGCTTTGGGGAATTGATAGTTATTCGGTTTTTCAAATTGGCAAACTAGTTAAAAATAATAAAGCATTTATCACTGCATTTTTTGACAATCCTTCTCCAAATTCAATAGATTTAGATTCACGATTGGAAAATCCTTATTTAATGGCGGCCTTTAGTTCGATTCCTCAAAAGGGGAAGCCATTTTTGCTCGAGAACATTTATAATAATTTCAACGAATATCCATATTATTGGTGTTTCAGGTGGGCGTCCAGTTTGGGTATTGAGGAGGAATTTAGGTTTCCGATCCCTGCAGGCGAAATTCCTGTTAGTCAAAAGACTAAAGGGGTGGTTCAAAGTTTAGGTGGTTTAGAAAAAATAATTTTAATCGCACCGGAAGCTGCAACTGCAATAGAAATACCTCCAGAATGGTGGCAGTGCATATGTAATCAGTTAATACAAAAAGGATACACTCTTATTGTAAACTCAAAGAGAATTAAGATTCAAAATGCAATTTCCACCTATGATCTTAATTTATCTCTCGAAGATGTTGTTTCTATAGGTCTTAAATGCCATGCTATATTTTCTCTTCGAAGCGGATTATCAGATGTTCTAGTCAGTGCAGGTTCTCGTTTATTTGTCATTAATCCTGCGATGCTTCGTCGTGAACAGCATAGTTTGGACTTCCCATTTGAGGAAGCCACGGGCGTCAATGAAATACAACTTTATAACTGGAAAATTTCAGGTTGTATTTTTGAAGATATAAATATCTCAAAACTGTTAGAACCTTATGTCCGGAAAGCAGAATATCAGTGTTATAAGGAGCTCTTTCTAAGCTTTTTCAAAGGGAAAGGGCATAGATTCTGGTATAACGTATATCGTAACATAGCTGGGTCACCAAAGCGTTACGAAAATAATGAAATGAATCCAAGGCCTTCTAAAAAATCAGTTAATTTTGGATTTCTGGAGTTATATAAGAGTGATTCTTATAAAGATGATGGCGATTTCATAAATGAAAGGAGTGCTTTAAATGGGCTTATTTCAATTCAAATTCGCCAAACTGGAAGAAAGGTCAAATTATTTGGCATTCCTATTTATGCTCAAAAAGACCAGGAAGAACGGGTCAGAAAAATTTTTGGCATTCCTTTTCAGAAGAAAGGTCGTTCTGATGAATTCTTTAATTATTTAAAATCTAATTTGCTTGAAGCGTCCAAGGAGATATATGGAGAAGGAGCTATCCCTGATCACGTTTTTATTATTCGTCACAACATTGGTGAAACAACTCTATATCTTGCCGAGTATGAGCGATGGGTTAGAGCTATAAATGCAAAGAGGCCTATATTCCTTATTTGGCGAAAACGTGATATTCCGTTATTCAAATTATTCCTTGGGAATTGTGCGTCAGTTAGATACTTCGAAATTGCGCAAAGCGATATTAACTGCTTTTTAAAATACGATGTTACTGATCTCAATGGCATTAGAATTCATGCGCCAACTTACGAGATTGCAGAATCAATGAAGACTCAGTATCTGACGAATCCCTATATCAATTTTGCTGACTGGATTCTCAAGAGTATGTCACTTGAGGACTGGGGGCGTCCTCGTCTGCCAAAACCAAGTAGAGCGGCAGAAAATCGAGCGACCTGGCTTCTGAATCACAAAAGAATTACGAAGCCCTTCGTACTGCTCTGCCCAGAAGCGGTGAGCCTAAAGTCTGTTAGCGACAGCTTTTGGTCTGATATTGCTGACCATTTTATCAAATCTGGATTTGATGTTCTGGTCAATTATTACTCTTTAGACAAAAAGTTGCAGTCTTTAGTTAATTTAAAGACATGTTCACCTGATATTGAAGTTCTTTTTGCCGTGGCAAAAAGAGCCGAAAGAATCATTACCATGGCGAGTGGTATGGGGGTTCTCCTTTCGCTTGCTGAGCGACCTGTGGACTTGATTTATACGGATATCAAAAACGAGCATATTGGTTATTCTGCTGAATTTTGTCGAAAGATTTACTCAGTACATCATATGCCATGGATAGAAACTAAAAATGCCGTCGAACATATAGCAAACCAGTTGGATGAGATTTTAATTGCAATAAAGTCGAGGAAGTTGTGAGCGATTGTGGTGGCAATATATGCTTTTTGTTTCCTAAATTATGGAGGTTTTATCTTAAGGAAAAAACTTCCTCGAATTTGATTCGTTTGGCCGACTATTTGTATTCCTATCGTAGGATTATTCTCTGGGCATTGTTTTTTATGCTCTCTGCGGCAACAACCTCATCTTTGATTGCCGTTCTTTTTGGAAAACTGACGCAGATAGGATTTTATGAGCAACAGCCCTGGATTGTAATTGCAGCGCCGATTGGACTGATTTTCGTAGCTTGCCTGAATGGTGGCAGCATGTTCATGAGTAACTTTCTGCTTGCCAAGGTCAGTCAATCGCTTCTTTTCCAACTTCGTGGAGAATTATTCTCAAAAATCCTCCAGTGGCCAGAGTACGCCTATCAAAGAAATCTCACGGGAATCATTGCGTCTAAATTTGTCAATGAAGCTAACGTTGCACTATCGAATGCTGCAAAGTCTTCCATAATTTTGGTGCGAGATTCTCTTCAGGTTGTAGGGCTTGTCTGTGTACTTGTCTGGCATGACATCACACTAACCTTAGTGACTCTTGTTATTGCGCCGGCTATTGTCTGGTTGCTTAAATATATTTCCGCCAAATTGCGCTCAATTCTGGCGGGAGCTCAGCAAAATGTAGCTACTTTGCTGGTGCGAATTAAGGAAAGTTATGATGCTCGCCAAATTATCAAGGTAAGCAATACTTTCGAATCTGAAATTCAGCGCTTTAAAACGGTTAACGATGAAGTTAGAAGTCTGGCGCTCAATATGACCAAGGTAAGCTCCGCGGCAACTCCGGCAACCCAATTTATTGGTGTTTGCGGAGTGGCCGTTGTTCTCGTTGTCGCCATGATCGAGTCGCAGCGCGGACTGCTTACTTTGGGTGAGTTCATCACCTTTTTGACCGCCATGATGTTAATTCTGCCGCCCTTGCGCCGTCTTACTGGCATTAATTCTGCGCTGGTCGGCATTTCTGTTGCTGCGGACTCTATTTTTTCAACCTTGGACGAACCTGTTGAGGTCGACAATGGGACGGTGGAATTGTCCGGTGTTCGAAAGGGAATTGTTTTCGAACATGTTTGCCTTCGATATCCCGGTGCTGACCGAGATGCCGTGCATGAGTTTTCTTTGTATGTCAGTGCGGGGGACACAATTGCATTAGTCGGATTATCGGGTTCGGGAAAATCTTCTCTCGTTAATCTTTTGCCTCGTTTCTGGAATCCGTCAGCCGGGCGAATCCTTATTGACGGAATTGACTACCAGACCGTGACACTTGCATCTCTACGTCAACAAATAGCGATTGTTTCGCAGGATGTCATTCTTTTTGACGGCACCATTCGGGACAACATTGCTTATGGGTGCCCAAATGCCACGCCTCAGCAGATTGAGGCAGCGATCGAATCCGCATCGCTGACGGAATTTGTTTCGTCTCTCCCCAATGGTCTGGACACACCTGTCGGGGAAGCCGGAAGTCGACTGTCCGGAGGGCAAAAACAGCGCATCTCAATTGCAAGAGCATTGTTGAAAGATGCTCCGATTCTTATTCTTGATGAAGCAACCAGCGTTCTTGACGCAGAAAATGAGCACCGCATCAAGATGGCACTTGCGAGACTGATGAAAGGACGTACCACATTCATTGTGGCGCATCGACTGTCGACCATCGAGTACGCCACTAAGATTGTTGCCATGCAAGCAGGTGAAATTGCTGAAGTCGGTACCCATGCTGAACTGTTGAAGAAAGACGGCGTCTACGCACACCTTTGCAAACTGCAGGGGATCGGTAACCTAGAGAATCATGAACAGACATCATCTAATCTCGGAGTCAGCCATGCTGTCTAAATTTCTGCACGGTATCGATCCTGTCTTGCTTCGATTGGCAGGCTACGCCAAGCCGTACAAATGGCAACTGCTGATGTCCTGTTTTTGGATGATTATTGTTGCGGGGACGACGGCGATCACTTCCAAGCTTCTGGGTCTGCTCACGGAGCAAGGGTTTTATGAGCGGGACACCAGCATGATTGTCACGGCGCCGGTGGCTCTGATCGTCATCACTTTTTTCTATGCTGTAGCGCTTGTTATGAGCAACTACACGCTTACCAAGGTCAGCCAGTCAATCTTGGTGACTGTTCGCACGCAAATGTATTCCAACATGTTGCGCTGGCCTATGGAGCAATACCAAAAGTTGTCTTCCGGCGAGATAAGTTCAAAATTTGTCAACGAAGCCAATATTGCTTTAGGGGGAGCGGCTCAGGCCGCGATGGTTCTCGTACGAGACTTCTTGCAAGTGGCGGCTCTGTTCGGTCTGCTTCTTTGGCAAAACTGGCAGTTGACGTTGGTGACTTGTGTCGTTGGGCCTTTGGCTGCATTCTTGCTGGGCATTGTCCGAAAGCGAATGCGTAAAGTTGTTCATCAGAGCCAAGAGGCTATTGCTGATACGCTTTCGTGTGTTCAGGAAGCGTATGGGGCGCAGCGTGTCATAAAGGTAAGCGGTACCTATCAATTCGAAAATCAACGTTTCGGGAGCATCAACGAGGCTATCCGGCGGACAACGCTGAAGAAGCTCAAGCTTTCAAGCATGGGAACTCCCATCACACAAGTTGTCACAATGATGGGGGTCGCCGTTGTTGTGACTTGTGCCTTGATTCAAGCAAAAGCGGGACTGCTTTCTGTCGGGGATTTCATTACGTTCCTTTCGGCGATGCTTTTTTTAATGCAGCCTCTGCAGAGTCTTGCAGGTCTCAATGCCACGTTCACGGCAATCAGCGTTGCGGCAAAAAGTGTGTTCGCCATCATGGATGCTCCTTTGCAGCAAGATGCCGGAACAGTTGTCAGGAGTGAAGTGCAGGGGAATATTGATTTGTGTGATGTCTACGTGCGGTACCCTGAAAGCGAACAAGAGGCGCTCAAGGGGATCAATCTCTCGCTTAAAGCCGGAGAGCACGTTGCTCTTATTGGGCATTCGGGTTCTGGAAAGACCACGACTGTTAATTTGCTTCCTCGTTTCGTTGAGGCCTCTTCGGGAGTGGTGAAAATCGACGGCGTTGATGTACGTGATTTCACGTTGGAGAATTTGCGCAAACACATAGCCATCGTTTCTCAAGACGTCTTTTTGTTTGACGCCACCATCCGTGAAAACGTTGCATACGGTTTTCCTCAGGCAACTGAAGATGAGATCAACGCGGCCATTCGGGCTGCTGCACTAGAGGACGTGATTAAGAACTTGCCCAACGGTTTGGATTCAACTGTGGGAGAAGGTGGCCGTTTGCTGTCCGGAGGGCAGAAGCAACGTGTTTCGATTGCTCGTGCTTTCTTGAAGAATGCCCCGATTGTCATCCTGGACGAAGCTACAAGCGCACTTGACAGTGAATCTGAGCACCAAATTAAACAGGCTCTTACTCGATTGTTGGATGGGCGAACTTGCCTCATTGTTGCGCATCGTCTTTCGGTGATAGACAACGTTGACCGTATTGTTGCGCTACACGAGGGGCGCATTGTTGAAGAAGGGACTCCGGCTGAACTTCTGACAAAAGACGGGGTTTACTCGAAGTTTTGTCGTCTGCAGCAGGTTCATTGAGTGGGAAACAAAGAAAGCATCCTTTCCCCCAATCGACTAAAATCACCTAATTCTTTTGTCCAGACGCGTCTTCGCGTTCTCATGTCGAGACCGGGCGCTTCAACTTTTTAGAACCATGATTACCTTTCAGGAAGTGATCCTGCGCCTGCAGGAGTATTGGAACAAACAAGGTTGCGCCTTGCTGCAGCCGATTGACATCGAAGTCGGAGCCGGAACCTCTCACACGGCAACGTTCTTGCGTGCCCTCGGTCCCGAACCGTGGCGCGCCGCCTACGTGCAGCCGTCCCGTCGTCCGAAGGACGCCCGCTACGGCGAAAACCCCAACCGTCTGCATCAGCACCATCAGTATCAGGTTGTGCTTAAGCCCTCGCCCGTCAATATCGTTGACCTGTATCTGGGCAGCCTTCGCGCGTTGGGTATCGACACTTCGGTGAACGACATCCGCTTCGTGGAAGACAACTGGGAAAACCCGACGCTCGGCGCCTGGGGCCTGGGTTGGGAAATCTGGATGAACGGCATGGAAGTCACGCAGTTCACGTACTTCCAACAGGTGGGCGGTCTGGAATGCAAGCCGATTACGGGTGAAATCACCTATGGTCTGGAACGCCTCACGATGTATCTGCAAAATTGCGACAACGTCTTTGATTTGGTCTACACCAAGTGGAAGGATGGTCTCGGTCAGGAACACACTCTCACCTACGGCGACGTGTTTCACCAGAACGAAGTTGAGCAGAGTAAGTACAACTTCGAAGCAAGCGATCCTGAAAAGCTCTTTAAGCAGTTCGACTACTTTGAGAGCGAGGCCAAGCGCCTGATGGAGCTTGAGCTGGCGCTTCCGGCCTACGAAATGGTTCTCAAGGCCGGCCACACGTTTAACCTGCTGGACGCTCGCGGTGCCATTTCGGTGACCGAACGCGCCGCCTACATTGCCCGTATTCGCAACTTCAGTCGCGCCGTGGCGCAGAGCTACTACGACTCGCGCGAACGCCTGGGCTTCCCGATGCTCAAGGCATAAGTCCTTTAATAGTTTGTCGCGAGAGAAGATAAAAAATGAAGAGCTTATTTGTTGAACTGCAGACCGAAGAGCTCCCGCCGAAGGCTCTCAAAAAGTTGTCCGAAGCCTTTGCCGCCGGCGTACACAAGTCGCTTACCGCGCAGTCGATGCTCACTGAAGCAAGTACGGTCAAGGCCTACGGCGCACCCCGTCGCATGGGCGTTTTGATTACCGAAGTGCTCGAAAAGAGCCCGGACAAGGAATTCGAACAGCGTCTCGTGCCGGTGCGCGTGGGTCTGGACGCCGAAGGCAAGCCCACGGCTGCCCTGACGAAGAAGATGGCGGCGTTGGGCATTACGGCGGATGTTTCTGAACTCAAGCGCGTCAACGACGGCAAAAACGAACAGCTGGTGTACACGGGCATTCGTGCCGGTGTGGCCGTCAAGGACGCCCTGCAGAAGGCCCTTGAAGACGCCGTCAAGGCCTTGCCGATCCCGAAGGTGATGAACTATCAGCTCGCCGACGGTGTGACGACGGTGCAGTTCGTGCGCCCTGTCAAGCATCTGGTGGCGCTCTGTGGCGAGGACGTCGTGGACGTCGAAATGTTCGGTCTTAAGGCCGGTCGCACCACGATGGGTCATCGCTTTGAAAGCGCGGGCGAAATCGACATCGCTTCGGCCGACACCTACGAAGAGACGATGCGCGAAAAGGGCCACGTGATGGCCGACTATGCCGCACGCCGCGAAATGCTCGTCAAACTGCTGCACGAAGCCGCAGAAAAAGCCGGCGGCACGCTCATCGCGCCCGAAGATCTGATTGACGAGGCCAATTCGCTTACCGAATGGCCGGTGGTTTACGTTTCCGAATTCGAAGAAAAATTCCTGGCTGTTCCGGAAGAATGCTTGATTCTGACGATGCAGACCAATCAGAAGTACTTCCCGATGCGTGACGCTCAGGGCAAGCTCATGAACCGCTTCTGCCTGGTTTCGCACATTCATGCGACCGACGGTGGCAAGGAAATCGTCGCCGGCAACGCTCGCGTGGTGCGCGCTCGTTTGGCTGATGCCGAATTCTTCTATAAGCAGGATTGCCAGACGACGCTCGAAAGCCGCGTTCCCGGTCTGTCTCACGTCGTGTACCACAACAAACTTGGCAGCCAGGGCGAACGCATGCTGCGCGTCAAGGCCATTGCGCACGCCGTGGCCGAAAAGATCGGTGCTGACTCCGTCAAGGCCGAACGCGCCGCAGAACTTGCCAAGGCTGACCTTCGTACCCTGATGGTGGGTGAATTCCCCGAACTGCAGGGCATCATGGGCGAATACTATGCCCGTCACGACGGCGAAGCCGAGGAAGTGGCGCAGGCTGTTTCTCAGCACTACCTGCCGCGCTTTGCGGGCGATGTGCTCCCCGATGGTCCCGTGGCCACGGCACTTGCCATTGCCGACAAGCTTGAAACCCTGGCCGGCATGTTCGGCATCGGCCAGATGCCCACCGGCGATAAGGATCCGTTCGCGCTGCGCCGTCACGCTCTGGGCGTGTTGCGCATGCTGATCGAAAAGAACCTCACGGTGAAGCTCGACGAACTTGTGGCGATCGCCTTTGCGGTCGAAACGAAGGTCGAGGGTGTGACGGACGCTTCCGAAGCTCTGACGCACTTCTTCTTTGATCGCTTGCGCGTGATGATGCGCGAAGCCGGTTACACGGCTCAGGAAGTCGATGCGGTGCTTGCCAAGCACGACACCGATCTGGCTCAGACGCCCAAGAAGCTTGCTGCCGTGCACAAGTTCATGCAACTGCCGGAATCCGCAAGTCTTGCCGCCGCCAACAAGCGCATCGCCAACATTCTCAAGAAGTCGGCCGATGTCCAAACCGGTGAGGTGGATAAGGAACTGTTGGTTGAAGAGGCTGAAAAGCGTCTGCACGACGTTTTGGGCGATCACGAGCCCATCGCCAAGCTCTTCTACGAGAAGGGCGAATACGAAGGCATGCTCGCAACGCTCACGCCGTTGAAGGACCCCGTCGACGCCTTCTTTGCCGACGTGATGGTCAACAGCGAAGACGAAAAGCTGCGTCTCAACCGCTTGGCACTCCTAAAGCGCCTCTATTCGCTCATGAACCGAGTGGCCGAACTCTCGCGTCTGGCCATCTGACGAGGCTCTGAGTTCTAGAGCGAACAAAACCGGCAGAGAGCCTTCTTTGCGGAAGGTGCTGCCGGTTTTGTCATCAAGGCGCCCGGTAACGTCACCACTCATTTGAAGCAAAAAACGAAGAAAAACGGAAATAAACGCTATGCATACGCTTCGCGGCTGGATTTTTTATCTTTGGTTTTCCATCACGCTGATTCCGGCGGCCACGACCGTGTTGCTGCTGTGGCCCTTTGCGAGCGCAGAATTTCGCTACAACAAAGTGGCCTTAGTGTGGTGCCGCCTGATGGTCAATTCGCTGCGTGCGATCTGCGGCGTTCAATACCGTGTCATCGGTTTGGAAAACCTTCCCAAGTCGTCAGAAGTGCCCGTGGTGGTTCTGAGCAAACACCAGTCGGCCTGGGAAACGCTCTTTTTACCGTTGATCCTCGGCAATCCGGCGGGCTTTGTGTACAAAAAGAGCCTGCACATGATTCCGTTCTTCGGCTGGGCCTTAAAGAGCATGCGCATGATCGCCATTGACCGCAAGGAAGGGCGCAGTGCCTATCAGCTTTTTTTGGAGCGCGGCCGCGCTTTCGTCAAACGCGGCTGGTGGGTGCTTCTTTTTCCTGAGGGCACGCGCACCAAGCCGGGCGACAAAAACACGGTCTACAAAACGGGCGGGGCGCGCTTTGCCATTTCCGTGGGCGCATCCGTGGTTCCCATTGCGCTTAATTCAGGCCGCTGCTGGCCTCGCAACAGCGTGGCCAAACATCCGGGACTGATTACCGTGAGCGTCGGTCCCGTCATCGCGACCGAAGGCAAGACCGCGCACGAACTCAACGAAGAAGTGCGCAATTGGATTGAAGCTGAAATCGAGCGCTTTGAGTCCGAATCCTGCAAGTAATTAACATGCTGCAATCTGATCGACTAGAGCGCCGCGCAGAATTGCTGGAACTTGCACGCCGCAGCTGTTGGGACAATGTGGTGCGCGGGCGCTTCAAGTACCTGCGCGTATCGGTGCGTGAGGGGCGCGTGCGCGTGTCCTGTCCGACGCGCGTAAGCCAGAGTGAACTTTCTCGTTTTATCGAAGCCAATCTCGAAAAAGTCGCGACCTGGATGCACCGGCAGAAAATCGTGCTCGAAAACCGTCGCAAGGCCAATCCCATGAGCGCCTTGCTTTGCGACGGCGGGCGTGTTGCCTATGAAGGAAACGTGCTCACCTTGCGATGTGATCCCAACATTGACCGCACGCGAATTTCTGAAGATGCTAAGGAGCTTTGCGTCAAGCTTGCTGCAACTGCAAGACGCGAGGACGTTTCAGCCATTGTGCAGAAGTGGCTCAAGGCGCGCTTTGCGGAGCGCATGGCCGAGCGCGTTTCCTACTGGGTGAACAAAACCGGCCTGCAGCCCAAGAAGGTGTCGGCAAGCAACGCTAAGACGCTTTGGGGGAGTTGCTCGCGAAACGGATCGATTCGACTCTCCTGTCGCTTGATCTGTCTGCCGCCCGCTGTTTTTGACTACATCATCGTGCACGAGCTTGTTCACCTGCGGCATTTTGATCACTCTCAAGCCTTTTGGGAGGAAGTGAACGCCATTTACCCGGAGACCCCGTCCGTTCGGCGGTATTTGAAAAACGTGCGCGCAGCCGATCTTTTCTGAGGTGCGCGGACTTTCAAAGGTGAAAAACAAAAGCGAAAACAAGGCTTTGACGAGATTTTGAGCGATGAAGAAACCTCGAAAACGGCGCCGTTGTGGTAGAGTGTTGGTGTAAAAGAGTGGGAAAAAGTGGGGATTTTTCTCGCTATCGGCTGCGGGGTTCTTCAAGTGCTTGATTCTCTTGAAGTTTTGCCCAAAGCGGCTTCGTCACGCACGATTTTCGTGCGTTTTTGTACAGGTTTGTGCCGTGTTTCAGGGGACTTCATTATTGTCGCTCGATGCCAAGGGTCGCATGACGATGCCAAGTCGTCACCGCGAGGCTCTTGCGTTGTCGTGCGCGCTTGAAGTGACCGTCACGCGCCACCCCGACGGGTGCCTGTTGATTTACCCCCGCAACCGCTGGGAAAAGAAGCGCGAAGCCATTGCGGCGCTTCCCTACAGCGCACGCTTTTTGCAGCGTATCGTGCTCGGCAGCGCCGTTGATCTCACGGTTGACAAGGCTGGCCGCGTGCTGATTCCTGCCGACCTGCGTACTCTCGCAGGTCTCGAGAAAGAAGTGGCCCTTGTCGGCATGGGCGAACACTTCGAGCTCTGGGACGCCAAGCGTCTTGCCAAGCTCGAAGAAGAGGCTGCGGCAGCCGGTTTTGAAGCCGCCGCCGGCGACTTTCAGTTTTAACGCTTGAGGGTAGGCAAACATGACCGAAATGACCGATTCTCAAGCGCTTCACCGTACCGTACTCCTGACTGAAGCGGCCGACGAAGTCAGCCGCGCGCACAACGGCATTTTCATTGATGCCACCTTCGGCCGCGGCGGGCACAGCCGCGCCGTTCTCTCGCGCATCGCCCCGGATGCGCGCCTCATTGCCTTTGACCGCGACCCGGAAGCGATCCGGGCGGCCGCTGCGATTGACGATCCCCGTTTTTCGATCGTGCACGCGCCTTTTTCCGAAATGAAGGAAAAACTTGCGGAACTTGGCGTTACGCAAGTCAACGGCATTCTGATGGATATCGGCGTCTCGAGCCCCCAAATCGACGAAGCCGACCGCGGTTTTTCATTTCGCATGGACGGACCGCTCGACATGCGCATGGATACGACCTGCGGATTGACGGCCGCGCAGTGGCTTGCGCAGGCGTCTGAGCCCGACATCGCTCGCGTCTTGCGCGACTACGGCGAAGAGCGCTTTGCCGGAAAGATCGCGCGCGCCATTTGCCGTACGCGTGAAGAAACCCCGATCGAGCGCACGGCGCAATTGGCTGATCTGATAGCCCGCACGGTTCCGAAAAACAAGAACGATTCGGCGCAGCATCCTGCCACGCGCAGTTTTCAGGCGATCCGCATCCAGGTCAACGGCGAACTTGACGAACTCAAGCGTGCGTTGTCAGCTGCCGGCAGCCTGCTGGCGCCCGATGGCGTCCTGGCGGTCATCAGTTTTCATTCGCTTGAAGACCGCATCGTCAAACGATTCTTGGATGCCGGTGCGCATCCGGACAAAGCCGTCGACTCCCGAATCGCTTTGCCGGCGGACGCCTTTGCGCCGGCGCTTTGGACCGATTTACGCCGCATCAAGCCCTCAGTCGAGGAGTGCGAAGCCAATCCGCGCGCCCGCAGCGCCGTTTTGCGTACGGCGCTGCGCACTGGGGCTCTCTGGAGCGAGCCCGCGACGGACGCCGACAAACGCAAGGGAGGGCGCCGATGACTCGCTCGCACACCTTGGCGTTTATTTCGGAGCGTTTCCTTTTTGTAGTGGCGCTCGTTTCGGCGATTGTTTTGATTCTGAGCGCGGGCGCTTTGGTGACGACGCAGTACCGAGTGCGTCTGCTTTTCGTGGAAATCGAGCGCGCCAACGATATGGCCAGAAAATTGGCCGATGACTCAAGCCAATTGGCGCTTGACCTTTCGAAGGCCGCGCTGCCCGCAGCCGTCTCGCGCCGCGCCGGTGAAATGGGCTTTATTGCCGCTGACGTTACCAACACGGTCTTGTTTGAAGTCGAGCCGCAGGTGCTGCTCAAAGAACACATGGAGGTGCGCAAATGACACCTTCTGCATTCTTTGAGCGCATTCGTTCGGCCGTTCTCGCTTTCTGGCGCGAAGATACGTCGCCCAAGAAGCGCCGTACCGACAGCGGCGAAGAGGCGTTGTTGAGCGCTGAAATTTCCGCCACGCGCAGCAAGGTCGTTTTCTGCCTCTTTTTTGTCGGTTTGGTTGCCGTGCTCGGCAAGGCGTTTTGGCTGCAGTGCGGCATCTCGACGGACTTTCTGCAAAAGCAAGGTGAGGCGCGCTATGCCCGCACGCTTCCCGTGCCCGCACAGCGCGGTCAGATTTTCGATCGCAACGGCGTGGTTCTGGCTTCCACCATTCCGGCGCGCAGCGTCTGGGCCGAGCCCGAAGAAGCGCTGAAGCTGACGGACGCTCAGTTCGACCAGCTGGGAGCTCTTCTGGATGAGTCCGGCGCCGCCATTCGCGAGCGCCTTCAAGCCCGCAAGAATAAGAGCTTCGTCTACATTGACCGTCAGATTGAAGTTGAAAAGGGGGAGGCGGTACGTGCGTTGCAATTGCCCGGCATTCACGTCAACAACGAAGTGCGCCGCAATTACCCCGACGGTCCGATTTCGGCGCACGTCGTGGGCTTTACCGACTCGGACAACAACGGCCGAGAGGGGGTGGAGCTTGCCAACAACGAAATCCTTTCCGGCAAGCAGGGCTCTCGCCGCGTTATTCGCGACCGACTCGGCCGCATTGTTGAAGACGTTTGGGTGAAGGAGGGTGAAGTCGGTACCGACGTGGTGCTCTCGATCGATTCGCGTCTGCAGTTCATCGCGCATAAGGCGCTTCAGAACGCCGTCGAACGCCATCAGGCCAAGGCCGGCGCCGTTGTTGTGGTGGACGTGCGTACCGGCGAAATTCTTGCGATGAGCAACTGGCCGACGTACGACCCCAACTCCCGCCGTTTCGTGCGCATGGAAAACATCCGCAACCGCGTGCTCACCGATACGTTCGAGCCCGGTTCCACCATGAAGCCCTTTGCGATTGCCAAGGCGTTGGATCTCGGTATCGTGCGTCCGGACACGTTGGTGCAAACGGCTCCCGGAAAACTCACGATCGGCGACAGAACGATCGGCGACACGCACGATTTCGGTATGATCACGGTAAGCCAGGTCGTCTCCAAGTCGTCCAACATCGGCACTTCCAAGATCGCGCTGGAAATGCAGCCGCAGACGCTCTGGCAGATGTACAACGACCTGGGATTCGGTACGCCGCCGCAAACGGGCTTTCCCGGTGCCACGGGCGGTCGGCTGCGACCTGCCAAAAGCTGGCGCCCGATTGAGCAGGCCACCATCAGCTACGGTCACGGCATTTCCGTTTCTCTCATGCAGCTCGTACGCGCCTACACGGCGCTTGCCCGCAATGGCGACGTCATCGATTTGACCTTCCGCCGCACGAGCAAGGAAGCGGTGGGCAGGCAGATCTTCCGACCGGAAGTTGCTCGCCAGATGCGCGCCATGATGGCCGAAACCGTGCAAGCCGGCACCGCCCGCCGCGTCAACGTGCAGGGTTATACGGTGGCGGGTAAAACCGGTACGGCCAACAAGATTGAAAACGGTCAGTACGTCGACAAGTATGTGGCCAGTTTCGTGGGCATGGCTCCTGCCGGTCAGCCGCGTCTGATCGTAGCGGTGATGATTGACGAACCCACGCGCGGCAGTTACTACGGCGGCGCTGTTGCCGCGCCCGTCTTCAACGAAGTCACGGCGGGCGCCCTTCGCCTGATCGGCGTGCATCCCGATGCGGCAGGTTTCGGTGCCGCTCCCGGCATTTTGGTAAGAGGCCAGAGAAATGACTGAGTGTGTATCGGCGCCTTCTTGCGCGCAGTGGCTTCACTACACAGCGGGCGATGAGGCTCGCCTTTGTCTGGACTCGAGAAAACTTGAGCCGGGCGACGTGTTTGTGGCAATCAGGGGCGCCAAGGCCGACGGCTTGAGTTTTGCTCCGGTGGCGGCCGCCCGCCGCGCAAGCTGTATCGTGTGTGAAAAGCGTGATGATGTTCAGCAAAAGTGCGCGGGGCTTCCCTACGCCGAAGTGCCCGATCTGCACGCAAAGCTCGGGCCTATTGCGTCGCTTTACTACGGTGAGCCCTCAAAGACCATGCACGGCATCGCGATCACGGGCACCAACGGCAAGACGAGCACGAGCCACTGGGTGGCGGCGCTCCTTTCGCGTCTGGGCATGAGCACGGCGGCGATCGGTACGGTCGGCACATTTCTCGACGGCAAGCAGATCGAGGAAGCAGGGCTTACGACGCCCGATGCGGCAACACTCCAACTGACCTTTAAAAAGCTCAAGAGCGCTCAAGCAAAAGCTTTTGCGCTCGAAGCAAGTTCCATCGGTCTCGTGCGTCATCGCCTTGACGGCACGGCCATTGAAACGGCCGTTTTTACCAATCTGACGCGCGACCATCTGGACTACCACAAGACTACGCAGGCCTATGAAGCGGCCAAAGCGGTGCTCTTCGACTGGCCGGGACTGAAAACCGCGGTGATCAACGCCGACGATGCGGCCGGTCGCCGTTTCATCGTCCGGACGCTTGAGCGCGGCGTGCGCACGATCGCAACGAGCCTCTACGAAGATTGCGTTGTGGACGGATGCGAAATGCTTACCGCTGCACGCATCACGCACGACGAAAGTGGCATGCGCTTTACGCTGTGCTGGCAAGGGAAGTGCCATGAAGTTGCCACCAAGGTGTTCGGTCGCTTTAACGTGAGCAATTTCTTGAGCGCAGCGGGGGCCGCGCTGAGCCTCGGCTTTGACGTGGAAGCGATCTGTCGCGCGCTCGAAACGCTGCACGCGCCTGTCGGAAGACTGCAGAGCGTCACACGGCCGCAGGCGCCGCTTGCCGTTGTGGACTACGCCCACACGCCCGATGCGCTCGAAAAGGTTCTTTGCGCGTTGCGCGAGACGGCTGAAAGCCGCGGCGGCAAATTGATCTGCGTCTTTGGCGCCGGAGGTGATCGCGACGCGGGCAAACGCCCCATCATGGGCGAGACGGCTTCAAAACTCGCCGACGCTTGCGTCATCACGAGCGACAACCCCCGAACGGAAGATCCCGCCGCCATTGCGCGGGCGATCGAAGCCGGGGTGCCGGCGGATCGCAAGCACACCGTGCGTATGGAACTTGATCGCCGCACGGCTATTGTGCAGAGCATTTGCCAGGCGCAATCCCGGGACGTCGTCCTGATTGCCGGCAAGGGACACGAGGATTATCAGGAAGTCGCCGGCGTGCGGCATCCTTTCGACGATTTGGAAACGGCGCGCGAAGCCTTTAACGAGCGGCACGCGCGTCTGGCACAGAAGAACTGAAGACGAAGATGGTTGGAAAGAACACTTGGACGATGAGCACGCTCGAGCATGCGCTCGCGACGGTCATAGTGCGCACGCTCGGCAACACCACCGGAGCCGATTTGGGCCCGGTGTGCACCGATTCCCGACAGGTGCGGCAGGGAAGCGTCTTTGTGGCGCTCAAGGGTGAGCGCTTCGACGGACACGACTACGCGGCGCAGGCGGCGCGAGACGGCGCAAGCGTCGTGGTGGTTGAGCGTGATACGGGTGCAAGCTGCCCGCAGATCATCGTGCGCGATACGCAAGAGGCGCTCGGGGCTCTTGCCCGCGCCTGGCGCAGTCAGTTTGCGGTGCCGGTAATTTGTGTGGCTGGCAGCAACGGAAAAACCACCACCACGCAGATGATCGCCACGATCCTGCGCTCTTTTGTTGGCGAGTCGCGCGTCGTTGCCACCGAGAAGAACTACAACAACCACATCGGCGTGCCGATGATGCTGCTTCGCTTCGATCGTGAAACCAAGGTGGCGGTCATCGAAGCCGGCATCAGTCATCCCGGCGAAATGGCCAAGCTCGTGAGCTGGATTCGTCCGACCGTGACGGTGATCACCAACGCACAGCGCGAACATCAGGAATTCTTGGACGGCGTGGAGGCATCCGCGCGCGAAAACGCCTTTGCAATTGTCGCCTTGTCGGCCAAAGGCAAGGCGGTGCTGCCGCAAAAGGACGCCTGCCTGCCGCTGTGGCTTGATTACGCCCGCGCCCGCGGCTGCCAGGTGACGCGCTACTGCGAAGGCGCAAGCCCCACGGCCGATCTGACAACGCGCCGAGAAGGCGACAAGCTCATCATTCAGTGCAAAAACACTCGAATCGAAACGACGCTTGCCATTAGCGGCAAGCACGCCGAACACGATGCAGCTGCTGCGGCCGCGGCGGCGCTTGCCGCGGGGGTGACGCCGGAAGCCGTCTCGCGCGGTCTTGCGCGATTCGAAGCGCTACCGGGACGCGGACGACGTCATCAGCTCGCCGGCGGCGCTCTTCTGATTGACGACTCTTACAACGCCAATCCCGACAGTATGCGTGCAGCCATTGACGTGCTCGCCGCACAACCCGCGCCGCGCGTGCTCGTTGCCAGCGACATGGCCGAAACAGGCGAACAACACGTCGAGTTTCATGCCGAAATCGGACGCTATGCCAAGCAAAAAGGCATTGACCGATTTTTGGCAACGGGGCCCGACATGGCTCACGCGGTACAGGCCTTTGGTGCAGCGGGACGCCATTATGATGCCACCGACATGCTGCTTCGGGCCGTGCGCGAAGCCGTTCGTACGCCCGCGAGCGTTCTGGTGAAGGCGAGTCACTCCCAACGGCTTGATCGGGTCGTGGAAAGCCTTTTGAAGGATCCCGGCACGGCGCAGTAAACACAAAGACCGTCAACGCAGACGGCGTACAATTCGATCTCTTTTCAGGCAAAGCGGGCGACAAGGAAACGTCCGCACTGGTTGGTCCCGATGCTTTTGTATATTTTTCAGTGGCTTTCCGAAGACATTCGGTTTTTCTCCGTCTTTAACTATCTGAGTTTAAGGGCGGTGCTGGCGGCGCTTACCGCCATGGCGATCGGATTTGCCGCGGGACCGGCCGTGATTGCGCGCCTGCGCGCCATGAAGATCGGTCAGGCGGTGCGCGGCTACGGCCCCAAAAGCCATCTTGTCAAAGACGGCACGCCCACGATGGGCGGCGCGTTGATTCTGGTTGCGATCGGCATTTCGACGCTTTTGTGGATGGATCTCTCCAACCGCTTCGTGTGGGTGGTGCTCTTCGTGACGCTGGGTTACGGCGCAATCGGGTGGACCGACGACTATCGCAAGGTCGTGCACCACAATCCCGAAGGCATGAGTGCCCGCGAGAAGTTTGCCTGGCAGAGCGTGATCGGCCTGATTGCCGCCGTCTATCTCGCCTTTACTCTGTCGATGCCGGAAGAAGCGGGCGTCTGGTCGGCCATCTGGGCCTGGATCAAGAGCGGATTTACGTTCAGTTCTCCGGGCAAACTGTGGCTGACGGTGCCGTTTTTCAAGCAGATCGCTTTCCCGTTCGGCGTATTCGGCTTCGTGATTTTCACCTATATCGTGATCGTGGGGACGTCCAATGCCGTCAATCTCACCGACGGTCTGGACGGTCTGGCGATTCTGCCCTGCGTGATGGTGGGTTCCGCCTTGGGCATCTTTGCCTATGTGGTGGGCCGCCCCGACTATGCCGATTACCTCTACTTCGAATATATCCGCGGTGCGGGCGAGCTCGTGGTCGTCTGCGCGGCGCTTGCGGGTGCCGGTTTGGCATTTTTGTGGTTTAACTGCTATCCCGCGCAGGTCTTCATGGGCGACGTGGGCGCTTTGGCGCTGGGCGGCGCTCTGGGGACCATCGCTGTGATCACGCGCCAGGAAATCGTGCTTGCCATCATGGGCGGCATCTTTGTGGTCGAAACGCTTTCGGTGATGATTCAGACGACGTACTTCCGTCTGACGCACGGCAAGCGCGTCTTCCTGATGGCGCCGATTCACCATCATTTCGAACTCAAGGGCTGGAAAGAAACGCAGGTGGTGGTTCGTTTTTGGATCATCACGTTTGTCCTGGTGCTCATTGGTCTGTCTACCCTTAAAATTCGCTGATCAATCAGCCGATTAAAGACAAACGGACGCGCCGTCGGCCGGCACAGGCAGCGGCGCGTTTGCACTAAAGAGAGGAAGCTGTGGCGCATATTCGCTTGGAAAACGGACGCAAGGCGTTGGTGCTCGGATGCGGCACGTCGGGAGCCGCAGCGGCTCGCTTTTTGCATTCCCGCGGTTGGCAAACCACGATCGTTGACGGCGCATCTAACCCTTCGGGGCTCAAGCTTTTTGAGTCTGACGCTTCCAAACCTCGGTTCGTCCGCTCGGACTTCGACGTGTCGCTCATTGCCGACGGCATTGATCTTTTGGTGTTGAGTCCCGGCCTGTCGCCTGAGTTTTCCAAGGCGGCTCCGCTTGTCAAAGCCGCACGCGAACAGGGTGCCGAAGTCGTCGTGGAAATCGAACTTTTTGCCAGAGAACTCAATCGTCTTGCGAGCTATCGCGGCTATCGACCGATTGTCATCGGCATTACCGGTACCAACGGCAAGACGACGACGACCGTATTGACTGGCAAAATGGCTGCGGCAAGCCGCTCTACAGTGGTGGCCGGAAACATTGGACCGAGCGCTCTGATGGAGCTTGATCGTCATCTGCAGGAAAACACACTGCCCGACGTTTGGGTGCTTGAGCTTTCGAGCTTTCAGCTGCAAACCACGCAGTCGCTGCGCTGTACCGCCGCCGCCTTTCTGAATCTCACCGAAGATCACGTGGACTGGCACGGCTCGATGGCGGCCTACGAAGCGGCCAAAACAAAAATCTTCTCTGATCGCACGCTGCGCGTGCTCAATCGCGACGATGAGGCATGCATGCGAGCCTTCATGCCCGAGAACTCGGTAAGTTTCGGCGACTCGGTTCCCGAGGCCGACGGTCAGTGGGGGATCGTAAGCGAAGAGGGCGTGGAGTGGCTTGCCCGCAAAGCGCGCCCCGCCGTTCAGTGGAAAAGTGAAAAGAAAGCGGCGCTTTTTGGCGAAACCTCGTCGCTCGAACTTTTGATGCCTGTTGAGGCATTGCGTATCCGGGGGCGCCACAACGCCATGAATGCGCTTGCCGCGCTTGCCCTGATCGAAGCCGTGGGACTTCCCCTGGGAGCAGCGCTTCAGGTGCTCAAGACCTATGGAGGCGAAGCGCATCGCGTGCAGCCCGTGTTGTCGGTAAACGGCATCGAATTCATCGACGACAGCAAAGGCACCAACGTCGGGGCCGTCAAGGCAGCTCTCGAAGGTCTGGGCAAGTCCGGCCGCCGCGTGAGCATCATTTTGGGCGGTGACGGCAAGGGACAGGACTTCTCTCCTTTGGCAAAGGCTTTGGCTCAATATGCCGACTACGCCGTGCTCATCGGGCGCGATGCCGACAAGATTAAAGAGGGAGTCGCCGCAAGCGGAATTTGCCTGGAAAATGCCGGCACCGACTTTGAAGCGGCCGTTCAGATGGCCTTTGATCACGTGCCCGAGGGCGGCGTCGTGCTGCTGTCGCCTGCCTGCGCAAGCTGGGACATGTTTGCCAACTATGCCGAGCGCAGCGCGCGCTTTGTGACGAAGGCAAAAGAAATTGCCGCGCGCGTTTCCGGCAGCAAACGGGAGCTTGACTGATGGGGCTCTTTTCACGCAAGGAAACCCCGCAGGCGCCCGTCTATCGCGCCTGGGCCGATGAGCCGGTTCTAAGGGGGCGGACCACGAACATGCGCGCCGACGGATACGACCCGGCCGTGGTGTTCATCACGCTTGGGCTGCTTGCCATGGGCGCGCTCATGGTCTATTCGGCTTCGATTTCCTTGGCCGACAGCCCCCGCTACAACACAACGCAATATCACTTTTTGCTGCGGCATCTGAGTTCGATTGCGCTGGGCATCGTGGCGGCCTACGCCGTCTGCCGCATTCCGATGCGCGTGTGGTACAAGCTTGCGCCATGGCTTATGGCGGCAGCCGTCCTGTTTCTCGTTGCAGTTCTGGTGCCCGGTGTCGGCAAGTCCGTCAACGGCTCAAGACGCTGGATCAATCTGGGGCTCATGAATCTGCAGGTCACCGAGTTTGCCAAGTTTGCAATTTTGCTCGGGGCCGCCGCCTTTACCGTGCGCCGTCAGGACTACATGCATTCGTTCAGTAAGGGGCTGGGGCCCATGGCGCTCGTGATGTGTATGGTGGCCGGCCTCATCAGTCTGCAGCCTGACTTGGGCGCCATCATGGTGACCGTGGCAATCGCCATGGGCGTGCTCTTTTTGGGTGGCCTTAATTTGCGCATCTTCGTGGTGGTGTCCATCGCCGTGGTGGCGGTGGTGACACTCATGATTTACGACTCGCCGTGGCGACTGCAGCGTGTGATGGCGTATCTCGATCCCTGGAGCAGCGACTATGCGCTCAATAAGGCCTACCAGCTGAGTCACTCGCTGATTGCTTTCGGCCGCGGAGAACTGCTCGGGGTGGGGCTGGGTGCTTCCGTTGAGAAACTGCATTATTTGCCTGAAGCGCACACCGACTTCATTTTGGCCGTGTTGGGCGAGGAGCTGGGCTTTGTAGGCGTCACGGGCGTCTTGATCGGCTATTACTGTTTCGTGCGCCGCGCGTTTGCCATCGGTCGACAGGCCATCAAGCTCGATCGCGTGTTTTCCGGTCTTGTGGCCGAGGGTGTGGGCATCTGGATCGGCATTCAAGTAGTGATCAACGCAGGCGTCGCTACGGGACTTTTGCCCACCAAGGGTCTGACGCTTCCGCTGATGAGCTACGGTGGCTCGTCGTTGCTCTTTACGCTGGCCGCCGTAGGGTTGCTTTTGCGTGTGGACCGAGAAAACCGTATTCTCATGCGCGGCGGCAAGGTGTAGCGAAAACACTTTCAGGTACAGAATTTTTTAAGTAGGAACGAGAAAAAAATGAGCGGGAAGAAATTGGTGATTGCGGCGGCCGGCACCGGCGGGCATGTGATGCCGGGCTTGGCTGTGGCCCGAGAGATGCGACGCCGCGGCTGGGACATTGAGTGGATCGGCACGCAGACCGGCATGGAAGGCGGTCTGGTCGGGCGCGATGACATCGTTTTTCACGGGCTGGATTTCCGCGGCATGCGCGGCCGCGGTCTCTCGGGCTTGGTTTCGGGCGCCATCAAGCTTGTGAAGTCGACCCATGCAGCCAAGAAGCTTTTTGCACAGATGCGCCCCGACGTGCTTTTTACTACCGGCGGCTACATAGCCGTTCCCGTGTGCAAGGGAGCCGAAAGCGTCAAGACGCCGATCGTGCTGATGAACTGCGACGCCGACATTTTGATGAGCTCCAAGATTGTGCTCGATAAGGCCAAGCTCGTTGCCTGCGGCTTTGCCGGCAGTGCCCGCAGCGCCTCCAACGAAAAGGGACGCATCACGGGCAACCCCGTGCGCGCGGAAATCGAAGCTCTGCCTGCGCCTGAAGAGCGCCTGAGCGGCCGTACCGGCCCGATGAAGTTGCTCGTGTTCGGCGGCAGTCTCGGCGCCAAGGTGTTGAACGAAACGGTGCCCGAGGCGCTTGCGTTGTTTGACGAAGACAAGCGTCCGACCGTACTGCATCAGACGGGCAAGGGCAACGTCGAGGCCGTCAAGGCGCGCTACGAAAAGTTGGGTATTCAGGCCGAAGTGGTGGAATTCATCCATGACATGGATAAGGCCTATCTTGAGAGCGACGTGGTGATCTGCCGCTCAGGCGCGATGACCGTGAGCGAAATCTGCGCTGCGGGCGCCGCTTCCGTTTTGGTGCCCTTCGTCGTTAAGACCACTCAGCATCAGCTCGGAAACGCCCGTTATATGGCAGGCCACGATGCGGCCGTCCTGCTTGAGCAGTCTCAGCTCACCAAGGAACATCTCTTTGGCGTGTTGATGGGTTTGAAGCGCGATCGCATCCTGCAGCTGGCGCACAACGCCAGAAGCCTTGCGCGCGCCAATGCCGTCAACGCCGTGTGCGACATGATCGAGGAAGCGGCCCGATAAGTCGACTGGAGAAAGAAAAATGAAATTTGTTGTCAAACACATCCACTTCGTGGGCATCGGCGGCACGGGTATGTGCGGCATTGCCGAAGTGCTTTTGAACCTCGGTTATACGGTAAGCGGCTCGGATCTGTCGCAAAGTCCCGTCACGGAACGCCTGCAGCATTTGGGCGCCACGATCTACCAGGGGCATTGCAAGGAAAACATTGACGGGGCCGACTGCCTTGTCGTCTCTTCGGCCGTGCACGAAAGCAACCCCGAAGTGCAGGCCGCGCGCAAGGCCAACATTCCCGTGGTGCCGCGCGCCGTGATGCTTGCCGAACTCATGCGCCTGCGCCGGGGCATTGCCATTGCCGGTACGCACGGCAAGACCACGACGACGTCGCTCACCACCTCGATGCTCGCAGCAGGAGGGCTTGATCCCACCTACGTGATCGGTGGGCGTTTGAACAGTTCCGGCGCCAACGCCAAACTTGGTACGGGCGAATACATTGTTGCCGAGGCCGACGAGTCGGACGCGAGTTTTCTCAATCTGTCGCCCGTGATCGCTGCGGTCACCAACATTGACCAGGATCACATGGACACCTACGGGCACGATTTCGTCCGTTTGAAGAAGGCCTTCATCGACTTCATCGGTCGTCTGCCCTTTTACGGCGTGGCGGTGCTGTGCACCGACGACAAGAACGTTGCCTCGATCGTGCCCATGATCAGCCGCCGCGTGGTGGCCTACGGTTTGAATCCGGAAGCCGAGGTGCGCGCCATTGACGTGCGAAGCGAGGGCACGCGCATGCGCTACACGATTCTGCGCAAGGGCCATGATCCCTTGCCCGTGGTGCTCAACCTTCCCGGCATGCACAACGTGGTCAATTCGCTTGCGGCCGTGGCCATTGCCACGCTTGTGGGCGTAAGCGACGAAGCCATCGTGCGGGCGCTTGCCGAATTCACGGGCGTGGGCCGCCGCTTTGCGCAGTACGGCGAAGTGCCCGTCGATCCCGAACACCCCGAAAAAGGAACCTTTACGCTCGTGGACGATTACGGACACCATCCGCACGAAATGGCCGCAACGATTGCCGCTGCGCGCGGCGCATGGCCCGAAAAGCGCCTGGTTCTTGCCTTCCAGCCGCATCGTTACACGCGCACGCGCGACTGCTTTGAAGACTTCATCAAGGTGCTCTCGCAGGTCGATCGTCTGGTGCTCGCTGACGTGTATCCCGCCGGCGAAGACCCCATTCCGGGCGCTTGCGGCCGCGACCTCGCGCGCGTGCTCAGACTCAACGGCTGTGACGGGCTCGTTTTCTGCGAAAGCGCGGCCGAAATGCCGCAGGCTGTTCGCTCGATCGTGCAGGCGGGCGACGTGGTGCTCACGATGGGGGCGGGCAATGTGGCGCGCGTGCCGCAGGCACTCTCCGGCAAGATCATTTAACGCAAAGGAATGAAAAAGAATGGATTTCGCAGCAACGATTGATCCCAAGTCTTTGGGCCGCGTCGCGGTGTTGATGGGGGGCTTTAGCAGCGAGCGCAAGGTGTCGCTTTCCAGCGGCTCGGGCGTTCTGAAGGCTTTGCAGGACGCCGGATGCGACGCGCATAAGGTTGATCCGGCCGAGACAGACCTCATGACGTTGCGTGGTCAGTACGACCGTGCGGTGATTTCGCTGCACGGCCGCTTCGGCGAAGACGGCTGCGTGCAGGGGGTGCTGGAGTACCTCCGGATTCCGTACACGGGTGCGGGTGTACGCGCCAGTGCCCTTACGATGGATAAGGACACGACGCGTCGCGTCTGGGCGCAGTCGGGCATTCCCGTTGCCAAGGGTTTTGTGGCAACGAGTCCTGATCAGGCGCAGGAAATTTTGGACACACTCGGAGGCGACGTTGTGGTCAAGCCTTCCGGCGAAGGCTCGTCGGTGGGTGTGTACAAACTCAAGAACGCTTCCGTGGAAGAGATTCGTGAGGCGCTTGCGCAGGCTTTGCGTTTTGACGACAAGGTGCTCGTTGAAGAGCGCTGGTTCGGGCGGGAGCTTACGATTGCCGTTTTGGGCGGCAAGGCCCTTCCGATCATTGAAATCAAGGCGCCCGAAGGCAATTACGACTACCAGAACAAGTATTTCGGCGACGTCGTCAAGTACGAGTGCCCCGCGCAGTTGGATGAGGCCGTGACGCAGAACGTTCTTTCGGCCTGCGAAGCGGCCTTTGCGGCGATCGGAGCCCGTGGCTGGGGACGCATTGACGCGATGCTGCGCGAAGACGGCAGCTTCATTTTGCTGGAATTCAATTCGAGTCCCGGCATGACGCCGCACAGCCTTGTGCCGATGGCCGCGAGAGCCGTGGGCATGGATTATCAGAAGCTTTGCCTGTGGCTTGCCGCACACGCC
>ERZ773193.316-NODE-316-length-78547-cov-9.038959_pt1 | contig 78547 bp, 63 predicted proteins | sample MGYA00511110_ERZ773193 | MGnify/ENA primary metagenome ERZ773193 (study PRJEB29015, sample SAMEA2737784) | human gut metagenome | biome: human gut; feature: human-associated habitat; material: faeces | place: China | collected 2012 ... | reverse complement strand
TCCCCTCGGAGGGGAAGGGGGACCGCCGCACGGCGGTGGATGAGGTGGAAAAGCGAGGGGAATATTGCACTGATGCTTTCCCGCGATAACGAGAATGCGCGCAACCATCACATAGAGATATCTTTATAGGTTCCTGATACCTCATCCACTTCGCTTTGCTCAGCACCTTTTTCTCCCGAAACGGTTCCTTTTGTCGGCTGTGTCGACAATTCCCCCGCGCGAGGGAATTACCCCAAAGCCGAGTTGGTTATGCTGGCGTCGAAAGCGTGTCGACAATTCCCCCGCGCGAGGGAATTACCTCAAGGAGAAGGCTTTGGTGTGCTCTTCCCTTGAGCAAAATACCGCGGGACGATGAGGGAATCGTCCCGCGGCAGAGGCTTGCGCCTGTCCGGTTTATTCCGCCAAAAAATGGTTGGTGCGCAGTTTTTGCAAAAACGCCTCCACATCGGTTGCCGCCTGTTCCGGCGTCACCTCGTATTCGGCGGTCAATCGCGCAATCAGTTCCTCCCGCGATATATCCGCGCCCAGCTGTTTCCACAAAAACGCGCCGGTTTCGTTCAGGGTGATCATACCGTTAAAATCGGCGGCGGTGCTGCCCACCGGCACCACCACATGGCTGCCCGCCACATCGCGCAAAATATAGGATCCTTTGATAATCATGGTATCCGTTCCTTTCCTGTGTGAACTGCTATCAGTATACCGAAACCGCATGCAAAAAGCAAGCCTGCGCCGCAGCGCAGGCTTGCTTTTTTACCGGATTTCCTGTTCCAGATCATCAAACTCGGGGGCATCAAAAAAGTCTCCCAGCGTGATCCCCAATCCGTCGCACAACATTTTGATGGTGATGATCTTGGGGCTTTGGCATCGACCGTACAAAATGTTTTTGAGCGAGGACGGAGGAACGGCAGACAATGTTGCCAGCCGATTGATGGTCAAGTGCCGCTCTTCGCACAGCTGCAAAATGCGGTTTTTGACAGCGATTCCCGTATCCATGGCTTTTCACCAACTCCTATTTCCATCTCCTAACTTATAGGATACGCAAAAGCAAAAGCGTTTGTGGGTTATTTTTAGCCCATCTATGCTTGAAAATGCGTGGGAAAACCGAACCAAATCTATCAAAACAAAAAGATTGGGGCAAAAAAGACCATATCGAACACAAAAGTTGCATATATTGCCAGCGAGGAGGGAAGACGCTTATGAACGTGTTCGTATTTCATAAACGGCAGATGCAGGTGGCGATTTTGTGCGCGCTGTTGGTCGCGGCGGTGCCGTTGCTGGCGGTGGCGATCACCCGCGAGCGGTTGACCACCGCCGGCGCGGACAATACCAATTGGGGACTCAGCTTTCAGCAGGAGGGACAGCCGCCGGTGGGCAACGCCTCAGCGGAGTATCTCAAACCATTTGGCGCCTACTATGTGGGGGATACCGGCAAAAAAACGCTGTACATCACCTTTGATGCCGGCTTTGAAAACGGCAACACCCCCGCCATTTTGGATGCGCTGAAAAAGCACAAGGTTTCCGCCACCTTCTTTTTGGTAGGCAACTACATCAAAACCAGTCCCGAGCTGGTCCGGCGCATGGTGGCGGAGGGGCACACCGTCGGCAACCACACCGCCTCGCATCCGGATATGTCCCGCATCGCGGACAAAGTTGCGTTTCAAAAAGAGCTGCAATCGCTGGAGCAGGCGTATCAGCAGGTGACCGGGCAGGAGATGCTGAAGCTATATCGTCCACCGCAGGGCAAATTCAGCGAATCCAACCTGAAAATGGCGAACGAAATGGGCTATGCCACCGTGTTTTGGAGCCTTGCGTATGTGGACTGGTATGTGGACGACCAACCCACCCGCGAGGCGGCGCTGAGCAAGCTGCTGCCTCGCACCCACAACGGCGCGGTGGTGCTGCTGCACAGCACCTCGTCCACCAACGCCGCCATTTTGGATGAGTTGCTTACCAAGTGGGAACAGCAGGGCTATGCCTTTGGCACGCTGCCCGAACTGTGCGGGTTAAAGGCCGCCCGCTAAAGCGCAGTGCCCGCCGGATTCTTCCGACGGGCACCGCGTTCACGCCCATTCCGACCGGCGCAGCTGTTCCACATAATCCTGCATTTCCTCGAACGAGCGCAGATCCTGCGCCTCAATCTTTTGGCGAAACTGCTCCGGCAGCGAGCAAAAATATTCGTAGCAGGACAGATCGCTGTTCAGCAGATCCGCCAGCCCCAGTTGATAGTGTTGTTCGTGTTGCATAGCGTGGATGGTCAGGCTTTCAGCAGCAGCGTTTGGATATAAGCCCGCATCTCCTGCGCCGAGGCAAAGCCCCGTTGCCGGGCGCGTTCATTCACCTGCGCCTGAATATCCTCCGGCAGCGAGAAAAACGCGCGGTCATACATCCCGTCGTTTTGCAGATAGGTTTGCAAATTGATCAGATCGTTGCCGTAGGCTCCGTTTTCCATCAAAAAATCACCCCTGTGTTAGTGTGACACAGGGGTGATCGAAATTGCACGGAAAATGTTAGCGTTATTTGGTCATAAACAGCACGCCCAGCGTGTTGGGACCGCAATGCGACGAGATGGTGCAGCCGGCGCGGGTGACCAGAATTTCATCAAAATCAGCGTATTGCTTGATCAGCTCGCGCACCATCTCCACCCGCTCATCCGAAATACCGGAGTGGGTGATGAAGATGCGGTCTTTTTTCAAATCGGTGCGGCCTTCCAACCGGTCGCGCACATATTGCGACAACGCTTTGTCCAGCGTGCCGCGGTATTTTTTGCCGACCGACATTTTGCCGCTGGTGTTGTCCACCTCAATGCAGGGCTTGAGGCTGAGCAGATTGGCACCCAGCTTCGCCAGCGCCGAGCAGCGGCCGCCCTTGTGCAAAAATTCCAGCGTGTCGATCACAAAGCTGGCGTGGCAGCGCGCGGTCGCTTCGTTCAGCTCCTGCACGATCTGCTCGATCGGCATACCGGCGGCAATGCGCTCGGCGGCTTCGATCACCAGCAAGCCGGTGCCGGAGGACAGATTGCGGCTGTCGATTGCGTACACACCGTCCATCTCTTCGGCCGCCATACGGCAGTTGTTATACGCCGCGGACAGCCCGGAGCCGATCGTGATATGGATCACATCGTAGCCCTGCTGCACAAACGGCTGCCAGAACTCCTGATATTCCGCGGTGTTGATGGCGGCGGTCTTCGGCAAAATGTGTTTTTCACGATACACGCGGTAAATATCGTCGGGAGTCAGATCCACTCCGTCGCCGTGCATCACCCCGTCCAGTATCACATGAAAGGGATAAAACTGCACATGATACCGTTCGCGCAGGACATCGCCCAGATCGCAGGTGCTGTCGGCACACAGCATGATCGGTTTAGCCAAAGGAAAAACCTCCTTGCTTTTCTACATAATTTCATAATAGTATACCACGCCCGCCGCCGCTGTGCAACCGACCCGCGCGGAAAATTTTTGCAAAAAATGTCGGTGTGTTGCCCAAAGCGATGCGGCAAAAACGCTCCCGGAAATATTTGACGAAAAGGGGGCGCTATGATATACTAAAACGGATTAGCAAATAGGAGGCGGTCGCGTGGTCATTCTGGGGATCGACCCGGGCTATGCCATTGTGGGATGGGGCGTGGTGCGCTACGAGCGGGCACGGTTTAAGCCGCTGGCGTTTTCCGCCATCACCACCCCGGCGGGAATGGAGTTTTCCGACCGGTTGGAACGCATTTATGCCGAAACCTCGCTGCTGCTGGCAACCCATCATCCGGATGCCGTGGCGGTGGAAAAGCTGTATTTTAAGAACAACCAGAAAACCGCCATCGACGTGGCGCAGGCGCGCGGCGTGATTTTGTTGGCGGCGCGGCAAGCGGGGGTGCCGCTGTATGAATATACCCCTCTGCAGGTGAAAAGTGCCGTGACCGGCTATGGCAAAGCGGAAAAGCCGCAGGTGATGGAGATGACCCGTCGTCTGCTCGGGCTGCGCGCTGTGCCCCGCCCGGACGATACGGCGGATGCGCTGGCGATCGCCATCTGCCACGGGCAGACCGGCGGTACCGCGCTGAAACGAAGTTTGATGAAATGAGGTGTGGGCGATGCTGTACAGTGTAAAAGGCAAGCTCGCGGTAGCCACCCCCCATATGGCGGTGATCGAATGCGGCGGTGTGGGATTCCGGTGCCACATCACCATGAACACGGCGCGCCAGCTGCCCGCCATCGGCGGCGAAGCGATGCTGTATACCATCATGAATGTGCGGGAGGACGCGATTGAGCTGTTCGGCTTTGCCGACCAGTCGGAGCTGAACTGCTTTAAGCAGCTGACCGCCATTACTGGCGTGGGTCCGAAAGCGGGATTTGCCATTTTGTCCGAGCTGTCGCCGCAAAAGGTGGCACTGGCAGTGGCGGGCGGCGATTTCAAAACGCTGACCCGTGCGTCCGGCGTGGGGCCCAAGCTGGCGCAGCGCATCGTGCTGGAAATGAAAGATAAAGTGGACAGCCTGTCCGCCGCGGCGGGGCTGTCGATGGAGGATCTGCCGGCGACCGGCGTGGTTTCGGCGGCGGGCAATGCCGCCGAAGCGGTGAGCGCGTTGACCGTGCTGGGATTCAGCGCGTCGGAAGCATCGGCGGTGGTCGGCAAGCTGGACAGCGCGCTGCCGGTGGAACAGCTGGTGCGCGAGGCGCTGAAACAGCTGGCGACCCGCGCGTAACGCACAAACGAAAGGAGATTCGCACTCGTGGGCGACGAAATGGATTACGAAGACCGGATGGTCTCGGCGGAATGTCTGCCGGAGGACGATGGGGATAACCCCCTGCGCCCGCGGGCATTCGCGGATTATATCGGGCAAACTAAGGTAAAAGAAAATCTGGCGGTGTTTATCGACGCCGCCAAAATACGCGGTGAAGCGCTGGATCATGTGCTGCTGTATGGCCCTCCGGGGTTGGGCAAAACCACGCTGGCGGGCATTATCGCCAACGAAATGGGCACCAATTTGCGCATCACCTCCGGTCCTGCGCTGGAACGGGCGGGCGATCTGGCGGCGCTGCTGACCAATCTGGAACCGGGCGATGTGCTGTTTATCGACGAAATTCACCGCCTGTCCCGCACGGTGGAGGAAATTCTGTATCCCGCGATGGAGGACTTTTCCATCGACATTATCAACGGAAAAGGGCAGGGCGCGGCGTCCATCCATCTGCCGCTGCCGCGCTTTACGCTGATTGGCGCGACCACCCGTGCCGGGCAACTGTCCGCGCCGCTGCGCGACCGGTTCGGCGTGCTGATGCGGTTGGAGCTGTACACACCGGAGGAGCTGGGGCAGATCGTGGCGCGCAGCGCCAAGATCCTCGGTATCGACTGTGACCACGACGGCGCGCTGGAGATCGCCTCCCGCAGCCGCGGCACACCGCGTATCGCCAACCGGATGCTCAAGCGGGTGCGGGATTTCGCGCAGGTGATGAACCATGGCGAGATCAACGCCGACACCGCGCGCCAGGCGCTGGATCGGCTGGAAGTGGACGAACTGGGGCTGGATATGGTGGATCGGCGAATGCTGACCGCCATGATCGACCATTACAACGGCGGTCCGGTGGGATTGGACACGCTGGCGGCGGTGATCGGCGAAGAAGCGGTCACCATCGAGGATGTATACGAGCCGTATCTGATGCAGATCGGGTTTATCAACCGCACCCCGCGGGGGCGGGTGGTGCTGCCCGCGGCGTATGCGCATTTGGGAATTCCGTATCAAGGTCAATTGACTTTATCATAAGGAGTGGGAGATAGTTATGGGACGTTTATTTGGAACCGACGGCGCGCGAGGCGTCGCCAACCGGGAGCTGACCTGCGAACTGGCTATGAACATCGGGCGGGCTGCCGCCAAGGTGCTGATCTCGGCGGAGCATCGCCGTCCGAAAATTCTGGTGGGTAAGGATACCCGCGCCTCCGGCGATATGCTGGAAACCGCGCTGGCGGCCGGGCTGTGCTCGGTGGGCGCGGATGTGTATATGCTGGGCGTGGTGCCCACCCCCGCGGTGGCGTATCTGGTCAAAAAATACGGCGCCCAGGCGGGCGTGATGATCTCCGCCTCGCACAACCCCTGCGAATACAACGGTATCAAGATTTTCAGCGGCGAAGGCTATAAGCTGTCTGACGCGCTGGAAGAGGAGATCGAAGCCATCGTGCTGGACGGCGCGGAAGAGCTGCCCTGTCCTGAGGGCGGCGATGTGGGGCGTGTGCGGATGTGCGACACCGCGGTGGACGATTATGTGCAGCATCTGCTGACGGTGGCGGATGTGGATTTGAAGGGCATGAAAATCGCGGTGGATTGTGCCAACGGTTCCGCCAGCACCACGGCGCGCAAGCTGTTTGCGGCGCTGGGCGCGGATGCGCTGATCCTGAACGACCAGCCGGACGGCGTGAACATCAACGATAACTGCGGTTCCACCCATATCGATAACTTGGGCGCGTTTGTGAAAGAGCACGGCTGCTTTGCCGGTGTGGCGTTTGACGGCGATGCCGACCGCTGCCTGGCGGTGGACGAAAACGGCGTGGTGGTGGATGGCGACCAGATCATGGCGGCGTTGGCGCTGGATATGAAGCAAAACGGCGAGCTGTCCGGCAACGCGGTGGTGGGCACCGTGATGTCCAACCTCGGGTTCCGCCGCTGCTGCGAAAAGCACGACATTCTGCCGGTAGCCACCAAGGTGGGCGACCGCTATGTGCTGGAAGAAATGCTGAAACAGGGCTACGCGCTGGGTGGCGAGCAGTCGGGACACATCATTCTGCTGAAACACGCCACCACCGGTGACGGTCAGATGTCGGCGGTGAAGCTGCTGACCGCTTGCCGCCGGCAGCAAAAAGCGCTGTCCGACCTGTGCGGCGTGATGGACAAATATCCGCAGGTGCTGAAAAATCTGCGGGTGACCAACGACCAAAAAGCGGCGTTTACCCAAAGCACGCCGATTGCCGACGCGATTGCTGCGGCGGATCAGTCGCTGGGCGAGGATGGCCGCATTCTGGTGCGTCTGTCCGGCACCGAGCCGTTGATCCGCGTGATGGCGGAAGGCAAGGATCAAGGCGAGATTGAGCAGCTGGTGAACAATCTGGCGGATCAGATTTTGGCGCTGTTGGGGTAAAAGCATGAGAGAAGCAAAAAACTGGCAGGATTACGAGCTGCTGGATGCCTCGGACGGCGAGCGGCTGGAGCGATGGGGAGATATCATCCTCATTCGTCCCGACCCGCAGATCTTGTGGCACACTCCCAAAACGCATCCGCTGTGGAAACGGGCGCACGCGCGCTATCATCGTTCCAACAGCGGCGGCGGGCAGTGGCAGACCTATCGCCCGATTCCGGACAGCTGGCAGATTTGCTACGGCGATTTGCGGTTCCAGCTGAAACCGATGGGCTTTAAGCACACCGGCTTGTTTCCGGAGCAGGCAGTCAACTGGGATTATATGACCGAACTCATCCAAAACGCCGGGCGACCGATTCGGGTGCTGAACCTGTTTGGCTACACCGGCGGCGCCACGCTGGCGTGCTGCCGCGCGGGGGCGCATGTGACCCATGTGGACGCCTCCAAAGGAATGGTGGCGTGGGGTAAAGAAAATGCGGTGCTGTCCGGGCTGGCGGATCGACCGATGCGCTGGTTGGTGGACGACTGCGGCAAGTTTGTCCAGCGCGAACAGCGGCGGGGCAACACCTACGACGCGATTCTGATGGATCCGCCGTCTTACGGCCGGGGTCCCGGCGGCGAGGTATGGAAGCTGGAAGATCAGATTTACGATCTGGTGGCACAGTGTCTGCCCATTCTGTCCGAACGCCCCCTCTTTTTTATCATCAATTCCTACACCACGGGGCTGTCTCCGTCGGTGATGCAGTATATTTTGGGTGCGTTGATGCAGCCGCGCTTCGGCGGCGTGACCACCGCCGATGAGATCGGGCTGCCGGTCACGGCATCGGGATTGACGCTGCCTTGTGGTGCCACCGCCATCTGGTCGGAGTGCTGAAAAGCGCCCGCATCAAGGCAGAAATGGCGCGATCAATGCGGAAAACACGCTCTATCTCATCCGGGGCGATGTGGGCATCGTCCCTTACGCAGAGATTGCAATAACCGCTGTCTCTTCGCAAGGCTCCCTCTGACGAGGGAGCTGTCGAGCGTTAGCGAGACGGAGGGAGAGATTGGATCGTGCTGAAACAAAGGTGTAAGCAGAATCTGTTTTTCTCAGTTATAAGCGAATAATGATGATACCCTAACATCAGAAAGGAACACGGTCATGGCCATGCTGACGGCACAACAGGTGCGTTTTCAATATGAATATCCCGATGAACCGCCGGTTGTGGTGCTGGACGGCATTGACCTGACGGTGGAAAAAGGGACGTTTGTGGCGTTGCTGGGTCACAACGGCTCCGGCAAATCCACCATGGCGCGGCATTTTAACGCGCTGCTGCTGCCCACCGGCGGATGTGTGCTGGTGGACGGGGTGGACACAAAGGATGAAACCCGCCTGTATGATATTCGCCGCACGGTCGGGATGGTACTGCAAAACCCGGATAACCAGCTGGTGTCCACCGTGGTGGAAGAGGATGTGGCGTTTGGCCCGGAAAATATGGGGGTCGAGCCACGCGAGATCCGCCGCCGGGTGGACGATGCACTGAAACAGGTGGGAATGTACGAATACCGCCTGCACACCCCGCATAAATTGTCCGGCGGACAAAAACAGCGGGTCGCTATCGCCGGTGTGCTGGCGATGCAGCCGGATTGTCTGGTGCTGGACGAACCCACCGCCATGCTTGACCCGCAAGGGCGGCAGGAGGTGTTGTCCACCATCCACCGCCTGAACCGCGAACTCGGTATGACGGTGGTGCTGATTACCCATTATATGGAGGAAGCCGCCACCGCCGATCGGGTGGTGGTGATGGATGGCGGCCGGGTGATGATGGACGGTGCGCCGGATCAGGTGTTTTCGCAGGTGGAATCGCTGCGCCGGCTGGAGCTGGATGTGCCCCAGCCCACCGAGCTGTGCGATGTGCTGCGGCGCGCGGGCGTGCCGCTTCCCGCCGGAGTGCTGACGGTGGAGCAATGCGTGGACGCGTTGGCGGCGGCATGGGAGGTGTGAGCGTGGCGATATTGGAACTGCAAGGGGTGTCTTACACCTATTCGGCGGGAACGCCGTTTGAAAAGGACGCGATTCGCGATGTGTCGCTGGCGATCCAGCCGGGCGAGTTTATTGGCATTATCGGTCACACCGGCTCCGGCAAATCGACACTGATCCAGCATATGAACGGATTGGTGCGCCCCACTGCCGGGCGGGTGCTGCTGGACGGTCAGGATATTTGGGAAAAGCCCAAAGAGATTCGCCGTGTGCGGTTTCGGGTGGGCATGGTGTTTCAATATCCGGAGCACCAGCTGTTTGAAGAAACCGTTTATAAGGATATCGCGTTTGGTCCCCATAACATGGGATTGTCGCCGCAGGAGATCGACGAGCGGGTGCAGCAAGCCGCTGCATGGGCGGATCTGCAGCCGGAATGGCTGCAAAAATCGCCGTTCGAGCTGTCCGGCGGACAAAAGCGGCGGGTCGCCATTGCGGGGGTGATCGCGATGCGTCCGCAGGTGCTGATTTTGGACGAACCCACCGCTGGGCTGGACCCGCAGGGGCGCGACCGGCTGCTGGCGCGTATTCACGAGTATCAACGCGATTCCGGCGCCACTGTGCTGCTGGTATCGCACAGCATGGAGGACGTCGCCCGGGTGGCGCAAAAGGTGCTGGTGATGAACGCCGGGCGGGTGGCGATGTTTGACGATACCGCGCGGGTGTTCTCCCGTGCAGCGGAGCTTGAGCGCATGGGATTGACGGTGCCCGCCGTCACCCGCGTGTGTATGGAGCTGAAAAAACGCGGACTGTACACCGGCGACAACGCCTACACGGTGGAACAGGCGGCGGCGCTGCTGCTGCCGCATTTGAAACGAGGTGACCGCCATGCTTAACGGAATCACCATCGGGCAATATTTTCCGGGCAACTCGGTGTTCCACCGGTTGGATCCACGAATCAAGCTGGTGCTGACCTTTGGGTACATCATCGCGGTGTTTATTCCGCGCAACTGGGTCGGGCTGGGCTTGGCGGTGGCGACGCTGGTGGTGTGTATGCTGCTGTCGCGGCTGCCGTTTAAGCTGTTTGCCAAGGGGCTGCGCCCCATTTTGATCGTGGTGCTCATCACCTCGCTGCTGAATGTGCTGTATATCCGCACCGGTGCCCCGCTGTGGGAATGGGGATTTATCCACATCTACTCCGGCGGACTGATTCAAGCGGCGTTTATCGCGCTGCGCATTGTGTGCTTGGTGGTAGGTAGCTCGCTGCTGACCTATACCACCACGCCCACCGACCTGACCGACGCGCTGGAGCGGGTACTGAAACCGCTGGGCGTGCTGCATGTGCCGGTGAGCGATCTGGCGATGATGATGACCATTGCGCTGCGCTTTATCCCCACGCTGGTGGAGGAAACCGACAAAATTATGTCGGCGCAAAAGGCGCGGGGCGCAGATATGGAAAGCGGCGGGCTGGTGCAGCGGATCAAAGCGCTGCTGCCGGTGCTGGTGCCGCTGTTTGTGTCCTCTTTCCGGCGGGCGTATGAACTCGCGACCGCGATGGAGTGCCGCTGCTACCAGGGCGGCGGGGGACGCACGCGTATGAAACAACTGCACATGGTCGCGCGCGATCATCTCGCGCTGGCGCTGTTTTTGGCGCTGCTCGCGGCTGTGATCACATTGAACTTTTTTGTGCCCGCGGTGCTGTAACAGCCGCCGCGGTGCAGGATGGAAAGCAAGGGGGAGAACCGATGGCTCATTGGCTGCTGACATTGCAATATGACGGTTCTCGCTACCACGGCTGGCAGGTGCAGCCCAACGGCGTGACCGTGCAGCAGGTGCTGCAGGACGCGGTGCAGCGATTGACCGGGGTGCGCTCCGGCATCACCGGATGCAGCCGCACCGATGCGGGGGTGCACGCCGAAATGTTTTGCTGCGCGCTGCATACCGACAGCCGCATCCCTCCCGAAAAGGTACCCGCCGCGCTGAACGCGCATCTGCCACGGGATGTGGCGGTGACCGCGTGTCGGCTGGTGCCGGACGATTTTCACCCGCGCTATGATGCGCGCGGCAAGCGGTATGTGTACCGCATTTGGAACCATCCGGCGCGCAACCCCTTTTTGGAGGGTCGCGCCTATCACTACGGACGGCGGCTGGATATGGACGCGATGAACGCGGCCGCGGCGGCGCTGGTGGGGCAGCATGATTTTGCGGCGTTTTGCGCCGCCGGCAGCAGCGTGGAGGATACGGTGCGCTGCGTGAGCGCCTGCGGTGTGACCCGCCGCGGCGATCTGGTGGAGATTCGGGTACAGGCGGACGGCTTTCTGTACAACATGGTGCGCATCATCGTGGGCACCTTGCTGGAAGCGGAAAGCGGGCGCATTGACCCGCAAGCGATACCGGCAATTCTTCAAAGCGGCGACCGCACCCGGGCGGGAGCGACCGCCCCGGCCCACGGACTGTATCTGGAACAGGTATTTTACGATTTTTGAGGACATTCACACGCTTTTGTGATTACAATAAAATGAGGTGACCGCCATGGCGGACAAACGCGACCTGAAAATCAAAAAACATAAGCATATGACAGAGGACAACGAGCCGTCGCCGCTCGCGTGGGAGCTGTCCAGCAAAAAGCGCGCCCGCGTCAAAAAAAAGGACCGCCCGAAACCGGTGACGGAGCCGCCCGCGGCAGCGGCGGACGAAACCACCTCCGCCGAGCAACCGGCGGAGCCGCGCCGCAAAAAGCGGCGGTCGGCGGGCTTGCGGCTGGGGCTGCGGCTGCTGGCGGTGTTCGCTGTGCTGGCGCTGGTGCTGACCGTGTGGCGCAACTGGGATACGCTGGCACCGCGCAATCTGCTGTTCTGGATGGATCAGGCGTTTTCCGCCAAGGGGGACGGCTATCCGGTGGAGGTTTCCGGCAGCAGTGTGCTGGATATGCAGGAGGAGCAAAGCTATCTGGTGATGCTCACCGACACCTCGCTGGTGGCGCTCAACGCCAAGGGCGGCGAGGTGATGCGCCGTCAACACAACTATTCCGACCCCATTTTGTTGACGAACGGCAAGTATATGCTGATCGCCGAAGTGGGCGGCAAACGCTTCCGGCTGGAAACCATGCCGGACACGGTGCTGGATGTGACCACCAACAATCTGGCGGAGGATAAAAAGACCTCGGTGCTGGATACACCGGTGGAAAACGCGATCATTTCGGCGGCGGTACGCGCCGACGGCACGGTGGCGCTGGTCACCGAGTCGTCCCAAAGCTACACCTCCGAAGCGCTGGTGTACAGTTCGAGCGGCAAGCTGCTGTATCGGCAAAAGTTCGCCACCATGATGGCGACCGATGTGGCGCTCAGCCCCAACGAAAAGGAAATCGCGGTTGCCGGTATTGAGGCAGCGGACGGCGCGATGCGCTCGCGGGTGCAGGTGCACACGCTGCGCTCCAAAGATACTACCCCGCGCAAGGAATATGTCGGCGACGGCGTGCTGCTGGCACGGGTGAGTTACCTGTCCGGCGGCGAGATCGCCGCCATCGGCGACACGCAAACCTGGATCGTCGATCCGGACAGCGATCAGGACAAACGCATTTCGTATGACCAACAGCAGTTGGTGGGGCGCGCCATCGGAAGTAAAACGGTGGATCTGGCGCTGCAAAAATACGGCTCCGGCGACGGCGGCGAGGTGAAGCGGCTGGATGCGAAGGGCGAAACGGTGTATACCGCCGCTTTTTCCGGCAGTTTCCGGCATATGTGCGTGAGCGACAGCCGGCTGCTGCTGCTCACTGCCGGTCGGCTGTACCATGGCGACGGCGAAAAGATGAACGGCGGGCAGGATGTGCAGCAGGACGGCCGCATGGTCGGTATACTGGGCGACAAGGCGATCGTGCTGGGACTGACCTCGCTGAGTGAATACACCGTCGAATGATAGAAAATCGTAAGATTTTACGGTTGTTATTGTCGAACAATTGTGGTACAATGATCTATCCAAACAAGTGACAGCAAGGAGGGTGACGCATGGCATATGTACTGGACGGGATCGTGATCCTGGTGGTGCTGCTGGGACTGCTGCTTGGTTACCGGCGCGGATTCGTGCGCACGATCGTGAAGCTGGTGGGCTGCGTGATGGCGCTGGTGCTGGCGGCCACGCTCAGCCAAACGGTCAGCCGTCTGCTCTTTGATCAATTTATGCGCGACAAGATCCAGACCTCTGTGGCGACGCAGGTGTCTGCCGCCGAGGGCGAGTCGCTGCAAAAAACCGTGGAAAATGCGGTAAAAACGCTGCCCGAAAGCGTGCAGCAGGTGTTGGATCACGCCGGCTGGGTGGATAATGCCATCGCGCACATCGGCGACAGCGGGGTGGCGCAGCCGCAGGATGTGGCGCGCTCCATCGTTACCTATATCGTGGAGCCGGTGGTGACCTCGTTGCTTAGCATTCTGGTATTTCTGGTGCTGTTTGTGCTGTTTATGATCGCTGTTTCGCTGTTGGCGCGGCTGGTGGGCGGATTCCTGAAACTGCCGGGGCTGCGTCAGGTGGATGGCATTTTGGGTGCTGTTTTGGGCACAGTAGAAGGGGTCGTGCTGGCGCTGGTGCTGGTGTCGGTGATGCAAATCGCCGCCGCTTCGGCAGCGGACGATGCCTGGCTGTCCCGACAAACCTTGAACGATACGGTTGTGGTCAGCTTTATGGCTGCCCACAACCCCGTGGCAGAGCATTGGAACGTGCTGCCGCAATAGAAGCGCAGGGCACCGGCCTTGCAACAGGAGGGAATAGAAATTATGAGCACACCGATTCGGTTCAAAATGACCGTCCCCAACGCGCTGTCGATATTGCGCATTTTGTTGGTGCCGGTGTTTGCCGTGCTGTATATCAAAGGCATTCCGGAGGGACAGGAATCGTGGCGGTACTGGTCATTTGTGGTGCTGGCGCTGTCCGGTCTGACCGATTGTCTGGACGGATATATCGCGCGGCATTTTAACCAGATCACCGATTTGGGTAAGATTCTTGATCCCATCGCGGATAAGCTGACCCAAATGGCGGTGCTGGTGTGCTTGGTGGTGCACCATCCGCGGCTGATCCCGCTGCTGATCATCTGCGTGTGCAAGGAAGTCGGCCAGTGCATCGGCAGCGCGATCATGCTGCATAAAGGCGCGGCGGTGCAGGGTGCCAAATGGTACGGCAAGCTGACCACCATCGTGTTTTATCTGGCGATGGCGGCGATCGTGCTGTGGGAGGATATGCCCTGGCCGGTGATGGCGGTGCTGGTCACGCTGGTGGGCGCGCTGATGGTGTTCGCGTTTTTCAAATATGCCAAGGTGTTTTTCGACGCCAAAAAAGAGATGGATCAACAGTCGGAAACGTCCGACAACTGACGATAAAAGGAGTGCGACATGGTCTGTTCACGATGCAAAAAACGACCCGCTGTGGTGTTTATTACCCGTATGGAGGGAGACAAGACGGTCAACGACGGTCTGTGCCTGACCTGTGCGCGGGAGCTGGGCATCAAACCGGTGGAGGAGATGCTGGATAAATTCGGGATGTCGGAGGACGACATCGAGCAGATGAATCAGCAAATGGAGCTGATGATGGGCGATATGAACGGTGACGGCGAGGACGACGAAAACGGGTTTTCCGCCGGCGGCGCCGCCACTTTTCCGTTTTTGCAAAAGATTTTCGGCGGCAACAAAGCCGATGATGCGGAGGAATCGGAAGAGGGGGAGAGTGAAGCGCCCACTACCACCAAATCCGGCGGCAAAAAGAAGCGGGATAAAAAGCGCAAAACCCTGCTGACTTATTGCACCGACCTGACCGCCAAAGCGCGGGCGGGGCAGATGGATGCCATCATCGGGCGGGATCGCGAAATCTACCGGGTGGAGCAAATCCTTTGCCGCCGCACCAAAAACAACCCGTGCCTGATCGGCGAACCCGGTGTCGGCAAAACCGCCATCGCGGAGGGGCTGGCGCTGCGCATTGCGCACGGCGAGGTGCCGCCGCGGCTGCAGGATAAAGAGCTGTTTTTGCTGGATCTGACCGCGCTGGTTGCGGGCACCCAGTTCCGCGGCCAGTTTGAAAGCCGCATCAAAGCGCTGGTGGAGGAAGTCAAAGCCGAGGGCAACATCATTCTGTTCATCGACGAGGTGCACACGCTGGTGGGTACCGGCGATGCCGAGGGCAGCCTGTCGGCGGCGAATATTCTGAAACCCGCCCTGTCGCGCGGGGAAATTCAGGTGATCGGCGCGACCACCTTCGCAGAATATCGCAAAAACATCGAAAAAGATGCGGCGCTGGAACGCCGGTTCCAACCGGTCACAGTGGAGGAACCCTCGATCGAGGACACAGTCACCATGCTGTCCGGCATCCGTGCCTATTATGAGCAGTATCACGGCGTGACTGTGTCCGACCACATCGTGCGACGGGCGGTGCTGCTGTCCGAACGGTACATCACCGACCGCTTTTTGCCGGATAAAGCCATCGACCTGCTGGACGAAGCGTGCGCCTGCACCGCGCTGCGCAACAAGAGCGCGGATGAATATGCCAAGGTGGGCAAGCAGGTTGCGGCGCTGCAGGCGAAAGAAGAAGAGCTGATGGCGCAGGAGGAGATTGATTACGAGCAGCTTGCGAATGTGCGTGCCGACCTGATGAAGGACGAGCAGACGCTGGAAACGCTGCGCCCCGCCGCCACCCAAATGCCGGTGGAGGATGCGGATCTGGCGCGGGTCATCGAGTTGTGGACCGGGATCCCCGCCTCGCGTGTGCAGGAAAACGAGCTGGTCAAGCTGGCGCATATCGAGGACCATCTGAAAGAGAAGATCATCGGACAGGACGAGGCGGTGGAAGCCGTCGCCGCGGCCATTCGCCGCAGTCGGGTGCAGATCAGCCCCCGCCGCCGCCCGGCATCCTTCATCTTTGTGGGCAGCACCGGCGTGGGCAAAACCGAGCTGGTCAAGGTGCTGGCAGCGGAGCTGTTTGATACGCCGGACACCCTGATTCGTATGGATATGTCCGAATTTATGGAAAAGCACGCGGTGTCGCGGCTGATCGGGTCGCCTCCCGGCTACATCGGCTACGACGAAGCGGGGCAGCTGACCGAAAAGGTGCGGCGCAAGCCCTATTCGGTGCTGCTGTTTGACGAAATTGAAAAAGCGCACCCCGATGTGCTGAATATTTTGCTGCAAATTCTGGACGAGGGTCGGGTGACCGATGCCCACGGTCGAGTGGTCAATTTTGAAAACACCGTGATCGTGATGACCTCTAACGCCGGCAGCCAGATCAGCGAAAATCTGATGGGCTTTGGCAAAACCGCCGCCCAAGCGGGCAAGGAAAAGGCGATGAAAGCGCTGCGCGATTTTCTGCGTCCCGAATTCATCAGCCGGGTGGACGAGATCGTCTATTTCCAACCGTTGTCGCAGGAAAGCTACGCCCGTATCGCGGTGCTGATGCTGAACGAGCTGATTCCGACGCTGGGCGAGCGCGGCATCACGCTGAGCTGGCAGGACAGCGTGCCGGCGGCGCTGGCGGCGAAAGCGGTCGGCGGCAAACGCGGCGCACGCGACCTGCGCAACGCGATTCGCCGCGAGGTGGAAAACCAGATCGCCTTGCTGCTGGTCAACCGGGCAGAGGACCCGGTGACCGCCGTGCATCTCACCGCCGACGAAAACGGTCATATTCAAGTGAGCGCCGTGGACACGGTACAATAAAAAAACAGCCGCCGGAGCGAATGTCGGTTCACTCCGGCGGTTTTTGTATAGTAGTATTGGCGCCATCTTCGGCTTGAATGTACATGGTGCAGAAGCTTATAAGGAGGAACAACTATGCGGGAATATTCTCATGCGTTTACTCGTAACAGCAACAGTGTCGCCTATAGTAAATATACAGAAATTCTCCATTCCGGGGTGGTATATTACGGAATGCAGGAACGCAAATTTGTAAAAGTCATTCGAGAGCAATATGGACTGAATGTGGTGTGCACAGATTTTTCTGTGTATAATCAAAGAGTCACCATTTATGTTTATGTGGATTTTGAGGGAAACACCTGCCCTATAGCGGGTGAATTACAAAAGATTTTGCGGACAAATGGTGCGCATCTCCCTATGGATAATTTTATGGATACCGCCAGCGAGCCGTTAAAAGCGTTTATAACGGATGTTGCCGACATCTTTTTGGACACGCTTGGTCACAACAGATCCCTTTTGGACGAGGTGACCTTGTTTATAGACGACTTTGTTCAAGAGAGCGTGTCAAATCTTCACGGTATCGCTTTACCAGATATGCGGGCGTATATCCGGAAAACATTTGGAACAGACGGTATTTGGCGGGTTATTATGGAGGGCTTTACGCACTATGAACCGTCCATTACCATTGTTGCCGACGATCCCAAGGTGTATGAAAAACTCTTGCGAAAAAAGCCCCAAATTGAGAAAAAAGGGTATGCTGTCATGAAACCGCACGATCACTTTAATCTGTTGACGCAGCAGGATGTTCGTATTCGTATCCTTTTGAAAGAAAACCTGGATCGTGATGAAGTGAATCTATATGCGCGGGAGATATTTGGCAGTCTTCGGTGGAAAAATCGACCGTGACAACTCAAAAGCCGGGGCGACCATCGTCGCCCCGGCTTTGCTGTGAGTTAGAAGAACACGGGAAGGTGGATGTTGCAGAAAAACAATGTGCATGGATGTTCCGAGAAACAGACATTCTTGCATTTGCTGGCTAGCGGCGCCCTTTGGAGTGAGGTTGTTAGTTTTGGGGGTGGGCGGCTGCTTGGGGAATGCCCTGAACCAATACTTCAATGACGGTATCCATCATATGGGGGATTACGGTCGGCAGGCTGATGGACATGGTATCATCGGTTACGGTATAGGTGAGGGGCATACTTGTTCCCATCGCGTGTACCCCGATGATCCTATTTTTTAGGGCGGGCAAAGAAATCTGCCCGTTTTGGGGCCAGTTTGTTATATGCAGATAGAGCACACCGCCTTTTTTGGTGGCTGCGCCAAAAGGAAGTGCTTCGGCAAAGGGGGAGGCGGTTGTGCCATAAATGCTGTCGCCGTATGCAGCCAGCCATTCACCTGCCGTTCGCATGCTGTCGGCGCATGGCTTTGGAACAACGCCTTGTGCGTCTGGTCCGATATTGAGCAGAATGTTGCCGCCTTTGGATGCCGTGTCCACCACCGACTGAACGATCCAGACGGGGGATTTCCAGTTATGGTCATACGGCGCATATCCCCAGTTGTTGTTCATGGTGATACAGCTTTCCCAGTCATAATCCAGTCCGTTGGCAGGAATTTCCTGCTCGGGCGTGCCAAAATCGCCGTCGGTGGGGGCGCGTTTGCCAACGCGGTTGTTGATGATAAGTGAAGGCTTGATCGTGCGCAGATAGCGATAAAGCTCTTGCCCATCCGAAGCGGTCCACCAATCTACCCATTCACCATCGAACCAAAGGATGTCCACGTTATAATTTTCTATCAGCTCTCTTAATTGAGCTTTCATATCCGCCACATAATGAGCTTTATCCCGTATGCTGCCCCAGTTTACCGAGGCCTTGTGGTGCCAGTCCATGGTGGAATAGTAACATCCGAAAGGAATGTGTGCCGCGCGACTGGCCTCGGCCAGCTCCAGCAGAGGATCGGGACCATGGTATACACCGTAATGCATCAGACTGTATTCCCTAAAGCCGGTTACATGGGTATCAAACATACTGAAACCCTCGTGGTGCTTAGAGGTGAATACAATATACTTTTGTCCGGCTTTTTTTGCCAGATTTACAATGGCGTTTGCATCCCATTGCTGTGGTTGAAAGGTAGAAACCGCCATTCGTTCGTAATCCTCTTTGGAAATCTTACTGTCCGATTGCACCCATTCCGTGTAACCGGAAACCGGGCCGGTTTGGTCAAAGGGGAAATTGGCATAGGCACCCCAATGAACAAACATACCAAAACGCGCATGATTCCACCAACGCATCCGCTCAGCTTTTTCTTCAGGGCTTTCTTTGCCGGTGTAAGAGGAGAAGATACACCAGTCGATACGTATCGATACTGCGTTTGGCGAAACAAGATAAACATCGTGTACACCGGTGACCGTCTGCATCAGGGAGGTGTATTGCTCGGTAAATATTGTTTCGTCGCCGCCGCTTAGCGACAAAGAACCAATTAAGATGCCGGAGGGAGAATCCAATCGGATTTCCAGGTTTTTCCCTGTGGCTTCTTGGTCGGCAGAAAGCACCGCCATAAACGTGGTGTTTTTTCCATCGCCGAAATCCACATTTCGATAGAAGAGGTATCCACCCGGATGACGAAAGCCTACGGAGGCGACATCAGGTGCCAATGTATCTTCGACAGCTTGATAGCTGCCGCTTGCTCGCTGTGCGTGCAACACCTTGTTCGCGTCGATGGTATCGGCTATGTTGGTCTGTTTGTGGATGTCGGTCATAATGTTATCCTCCGGTTTGGTCGTTTCGTGTATGCTCGTAAGAAGAGTGATGTGCCGGCAGCGGCGACTCGTGGAAATATTTTGCCTTGCCCGGCAAGAGCAAACATACACCTATCAGATGGGTGAGATGGAAGGTGCGGCATTCGCTTCTTGCAAAGAAAATAAAATGGTTGTATAGTGTTGATGTTCAGTATAAAACGGGAAAGAAAAAAAGACTATGGATTTTCTGAGCGAAAACATGGAGATTACCTATGGAAATGAATCGAAATCCGTATATTACCAAAGGAATCAATGGCTTGCACATGGAAATTGGAGAGCACGGTTATGTGCGAACCGATCCGGATGCCTGGCGGCGAAACCGTGTTTGTTCTCCTTTTTCAAGGTTGTATCTGGTGATCGGAGGAGAAGGCTGGCTGAAGTATGGGGAAACGGTTTGCCGTTTGTTGCCCGGAAACGCTTATTTGATTCCGGCGGGGCTGACCTTTGGATATGGCGGCGGAGAGTATATGGAAAAGCTATATTTCCATATTCACCTGATCAAGCCGGATGGATACGACATGGCTATGGGACTGCCTCGCGTTGAAAAGATGGCAATAACCGCACAGCAACTGAATGGCATGGTGCAGCGATACCACAGCAGTAGCTGGTTGGATGCCCTTTCCCTGAAAAGCGATATTTATGGGATCGTGTCCGCGCTGTTACGGCAGTATCCGGAAAAGAACGACAGGCTGCCAACGCTCTCGCTATTAACGGAACAGGCAGCACGCTATGTGCAAGAGCATTTGTCTGTGCGCATCACCGCCGCACAAGTAGCCGAAAGTCTGTTTGTTTCACAAACGGTTTTGTCCCGTCGGTTTCGGCAGGAAATGGGCAAGACGCTGCATCAATATGTGGAGGATATGGTGTTTCAAGCAGCACAAATCCGGCTGACAGAAACGGATCAATCGCTTGCACAAATTAGTGAAGAGCTGGGGTTTTGCGACGCATTTTATTTTTCTCGTCGGTTTCGACAGCGATATGGCGATCCCCCCAGCGCCTATCGCAAGAGGCTGAAAACGGCAAGTCAGGCATTGGTTCCTGTTGTCAAAGCCTTGACGGATGTATAGACGAAAAAGCAGGGGGTTAATTTTTATATAGTATTATCAAAGCCGGTCTAAACACTACGTTTAGACCGGCTTTGCGGTTGTACGGGGATGGATGGGAGTGCCGAACGGTGAACTTGCCAATAAGTGGTGATTTTACGAAACGAAGTTGGTTTCGATCACCTTGCCGCAGCCGGGCGGAGAATACAGCCAGTGGTCAATGTGACCGCTGGTGATGAAATACCGCGGCGGAGTCACCTCGCGGGTGACATCCTGTGCGTCGATGATGACCAGCTTCATCTTCATTTTGTCCGCCAGAATGCTCTTGATGTACACCCCCGCCAGCTGACCGGGACGCACCCCCTCGTGCGGTTCCGCCAGCCCCGCCAAATTGGGGGTCAGCTCCACAAACACGCCGTAATCCTCCACCGACCGGATCACCCCCGCCACCGTTTCGCCCGGCGAAAACAGCGCGGCGTTTTCCTCCCATGTGCCCAGCAGCTCCCGCTGGGACAGGCAGATGCGATCCTGTTCGATCGAGGATACCACCCCCAGAATGTCCATGCCGGGGACAAACCGGTCGCGGGGGTGGGCAATGCGGCTGACCGAAATGCCCGCGATCGGCATCAGCGCCGGCAGCCCGCAGCCGATGTCGCAAAACGCGCCGAACGCTTCCAACCGGGTCACCCGCGCGGGGATGACATCGCCCACCCGCAGCTTGCGGGTGTAGTTTTCGCGGCAGCGCTCCTGCGCCTGTCGCCGCGACAGCACCGCCCGCCGCCGACCGTCCGGGCTTTGTTCAAACCCGGTCACGGTAAAGCATACCGGTTTGCTCACCCGCGAGATCAGCGCGATGTCGCGGGTGGTCTGCTCGGCGATCCCTACCGCGCCTTCGGCGTAGGGGATGATGCCCTCCATACAGGGCAGCTCCACATGCAAATTGTGCCCCGCGTCGCATAGCACCGCCCGCGCGGCAAGGATGGTTCCTTCCTCCATGGCGCGCGCCAGCCCCGCCGCAGACCGCACCGCCGCCAGATTGTCGGGGGTATCCAGCCGTACCCCCTCGGCATAATATTGATTCATTTGAACAGCCATTCCTTTCTGTGCACCGTTTTGATTCCAAACCCAGGTGCCGTGGGTCCTGACACCACTATATGCACCCGTCTATACAAAGATACTCGCTTTTCGCCACCGTTTCTGTCGAAGAAAAGGGGTTGTGCAACCGAAAAGTGTGTGGTATACTAGGACGGTTGAGAAAATCTGGTTAGAGGATGCGTATTATAATGGACAAGAGAGAAAATTTGCGCAATGTCGCGATCATCGCCCACGTTGACCATGGCAAAACCACGCTGGTGGATCAGCTGCTGAAGCAAAGCGGTGTGTTCCGCGCCAACGAAACGGTGGCCGAGCGGGTCATGGACTCGGGCGATCTGGAACGCGAACGCGGTATCACCATTCTGGCGAAAAACACCGCGGTGATGTACGGCGACACCAAGATCAACATCGTGGATACTCCCGGTCACGCCGACTTCGGCGGTGAGGTGGAGCGGATCCTGCTGATGGTGGACGGCGTGGTGCTGCTGGTGGATGCATTCGAAGGCTGTATGCCGCAAACGCGGTTCGTGCTGAAAAAAGCGCTGGGGCTGGGCAAAAAGCCGCTGGTGGTCATCAACAAGATCGACCGCGACGGTGCGCGCCCGGCGGAAGTGATCGACGAGCTGCTGGATCTGTTTATCGAGCTGGGCGCCGACGAGGATCAGCTGGATTTCCCGGTGGTGTATGCGTCGGGACGCGACGGCTATTCGTCGCTGGACCCCGAAGCGCGCAGCGGCGATATGAAACCGCTGTTTGAAGCGATTTTGAAATACGTCCCCGCGCCGGAAGGTGATCTGGACGGTCCGCTGCAAATTTTGTTTTCCAATATCGACTATGACGATTACACCGGCCGCATCGGCATTGGCCGGGTGGAGCGTGGCCGCGTGAAAAACGGCCAGGCGGTCACCATCTGCAAAACCGATGGCTCCACTACTCACGCCCGCATCGGCAAGCTGTTCCAGTTTGAAGGCTTGCATCGGGTGGAGCACGACACCGCCGAGATGGGCGACCTGATCGCGGTGACCGGTATTCCCGATTTGAACATCGGCGAAACCGCCTGTGACCCCGAATGTGTGGAAGCGCTGCCGTTCGTGCGCATCGACGAGCCGACCATTTCCATGTTGTTTATGGTCAACAACAGCCCCTTTGCCGGCAAAGAGGGCAAATTCGTCACCTCCCGCAACCTGCGCGACCGCCTGTTCAAAGAGGTGGAAACCAATGTGAGCATGCGGGTGCGTGAAACCGATTCCACCGATGCGTTTGAGGTGTCGGGGCGCGGCGAACTGCATCTGTCCATTCTGATCGAAACCATGCGGCGGCAGGGCTTTGAATTTGCCGTCAGCCGCCCGCAGGTGATTTATAAAGAGGATGAAAACGGCAACCGGTTGGAGCCGATGGAGCTGCTGATGATCGAGGTGCCGGAGCAATATGTCGGCGCGGTCATGGAGCGGCTGGGTTCCCGCAAGGCGGAAATCGTCAACATGGGCACCCGCGACACCGGCATGAGCCATCTGGAATTCCGCATTCCTTCCCGCGGTCTGATGGGCTACCGGCAGCAGTTCCTGTCGGATACCAACGGCAACGGTATTATGAACAGCGTGTTCGACGGCTACGAGCCGTACAAGGGCGAGATTCCGCAGCGCACGCAGGGCTCGCTGGTGTGCTTTGAAACCGGCGACACCAGCAGCTACGGCTTGTTCAACGCGCAGGATCGTGGTACGCTGTTTGTGGGTGCCGGTGTGCCGGTGTATGAGGGTATGATCGTCGGCGAATCGCCCAAGAGCGAAGACATCTCTGTTAATGTGTGCAAGAAAAAGCATGTCACCAATATGCGTGCGTCCGGTTCGGACGAGGCGCTGCGCCTGACGCCTCCCACCGTGCTGTCGTTGGAGCAATCGCTGGAATTCATCAACGACGACGAGCTGGTGGAGGTTACTCCCAAAAATATCCGCCTGCGCAAGATCGTGCTGTCGCACGAGCAGCGCATGAAACAGGCGGCGAAAAAGAAACAGGGTTAAAAAAGGAGCTGGATGTACAATGGATACCTATACCATGACAATCGCAGGGCTGGAACGCCATCTGCCGCTCTGCCCCTTGAACGAGCATATGCGCATTGCGGCGTTCGTCATCTTCGGTGATGTCGAGATCACGGTGGCTTCGGCGACCGAGCTTTTGAAAAAAGCGCCGGAATTTGATGTGCTGATCACGGCGGAGGCGAAGGGCATTCCGCTGGTGTACGAAATGGCGCGCCAAAGCGGCAAACCGTATTACATCGCGCGCAAATATCCCAAGCTGTATATGCCCAACGCTGTGGCGGTGGAGGTGCGCTCTATCACCACCGACAAGCAGCAGACGCTGTATATGGACGAATCCGAAATGGCGGATATCCGGGGCAAAAAAGTGCTGATCGTGGACGATGTGATCAGCACCGGCGAATCGCTGAAAGCGCTGGAAACCATCGTGAATAAAGCGGAAGGCATCATCGCGGGTCAGTGCGCGATTCTGGCCGAAGGCGACGCCGCCAAACGCGACGACATCTTCTTCCTGGAGCCGCTGCCGCTCTTCTTTAACGACCAAGATTGAACCGCATGAAACGGCCGCTCGCGTGGATGGGCTTTTCCGCGTCAGCGGCCTTTCTGTTAGCCGGATGGGGCGGATTGTCTGTCGCGCTGGCACTGCTGGTTGTCGGTGCTGTGGCGGCGGTGGCGGGCGCGTTGCTGCGCCACCGGTGGCAAGGTCGCGCCGCGGCCATTGTCGGCGTGACGATCGTGGTGGCAATGGGTGCTTTTTGGCAGGTGGAGAAAAGAACCTTTCAGCCGCTGGAAGCGTACGCGGGCAAAACCCTGTCGCTGACGATGGAGATCACTGATCATCCCACCAACTACGCCCGGTCGGCGCGGTACACCGCCCGCGTGACACAGGGCGATTTGCCGACCGGTACCCGCCTGACGCTATGGATCACCAGTGCGGATGTGCGTCCGCAGCCGTATGATCGGCTGAGCGGGCAGGTCGCGTTGTTCCCGCTGGAAGAGGATGCTGCGCAGCGGCGGCAGGATAAGGCGGAGGGCATCGTGCTGTCCGGCAGCTTGCGCATAGGGGAGAGCGTGACGGTGCAAACCCCGACGCAAAAGCCGTGGGGTGCAGCGTTGTTGTCGGTGCGGCAGGCCGCAGCAGGACTGGTGGAGCGCTATTTGTCCGGTGAACCCGCCGCGTTGGTAAAAAGCCTGTGCCTCGGCGATCGCTCGGTGTTGTCCGGCGCGATCAAAGACGATTTTCGCGCGTGTGGCGTGTCGCATTTGCTGGTGGTGTCCGGCTTGCATTTGAGCATGATCGCCGGTGCGGTGCAGGCGCTGCTGCGGTTGCTGCGGTGCCGCCGCCGTCCGGCAGCGGTCATTACCATGCTGGCGGTGATCGCGTTTATGCTGCTGGTCGGGTTCACACCGTCGGTAAAACGCGCCGGTGTGATGCTGCTGGTGCTGTTGGCGGGGGAGCTGTTTCGGCGGGAAGCGGACGGACTCAACTCGCTGGGGTTGGCGCTGCTGCTGATCGGACTGCTGGACCCGTACATGGTGTGGGACATCGGGCTACAGCTATCCGCCGGATCCACGGCGGGCATTCTGCTGTTGTATCCCCGTATGCAGCGCGGTTGGCTGCTGTCGGTGCAGCAAAGCTCCCACGCGTGGGTGCGGACGCTGTACCGTCCCGCCCAAATGGTGGCGGTATCCTTGTCTGCCATGCTGGTGCTGCCGCTGTTGATACTGTATTTTGGCGAGATTTCGCTCGTCTTTTTGCCCGCCAACCTGTTGATGGTCTATCCCGCCACCGGTGCGGTGGTGGTAGGACTGCTGGGGTTGGTATGCGGCGGCTGGTGCGCTCCGGCGGGCACGCTGCTGTTCGGCGCGGCGGGGCTGTTGGCTCGCTTGCTGCGCTGGATAGCCGGGTGGATCGGTCGTCTGCCGCTGGCCACTGTACAAGTGCGCCAGCCGTATGTGTGGCTAGGGCTGCTGTTGGTGGCGGTGGTGCTGGGGTTGTTTTGGAAGCATCTCACTCGGAAGACGCGCGTATGTGCGGTGACGGGTGCGGTGATCGCTTTGGCGGCGGGTGTGCTGACCTATCAGGCGCTGATGCGCCCGGTCACCACCTGCGAATTCTTGGAAACCGAGGGCGACACCGCCGCGCTGATGCAATGGTCAGGCGGCAACGCGTTGATACTGACCGGAGAAGAGGATGCCACCATGCGTCAGGTGACCGCCGCTTTGTCCCGGCAGCGCATTCGGCGGTTGTCGGTGGTGGTGCTGCTGAATTTGGACGATAAAGCGCTGGCGAACCTGCCGGTGTTGGCGAATGCCTGTGAGATTGAGAGGGTGGTCTGCCCATCGTCGGGACGGTATGCGCCGTCGGTGCGTTCGCTGTTTGCGGAGGATGCCTGCACCATGGCGGAGCACAGCGTGGTGACGGTAGGCGAGCAGCACCGTTTTGAACTGAACAACGGATGGCTGCAAGCCGCGGCAGGAGACACGCGCTTTTTGTTTGCGCCCGCCGATGGCGATGCCGCCGCGTTGCCGGACAGCTGGAAACAGGTGCATCTGGCGGCGTTGCCGAAAACGGTGACAAATGCCGATCAAATCACGGCGGCGATGCATGCCGGAGATACTCATCTGTTGGTCGCGACCCGCGGTCGGCAGGATATTGCGTCAAAGGAGGAAGCCCCATGACCGAAACCGAACTGAAAAAACAATTGAAAGAGGACTTGGCGCCGGTCTATTTGCTGTACGGCGAGGAAACCTACCTGTCGCAGGTGTATGCGGATAAGATCATCAAAAAAGCGGTGGGCGGCGATGATCTGGCGGCGTTCAACTGCCACCGGTTTGATGGGCAGGATGCCGATTGGAACGCGATCGAAGAGGCTGCCGAAGCGCTGCCGCTGATGGCGGAGCGCTCTTGTGTGGTGGTGCGCGATTTTAATTTGCCCAAATCCGCCGATGCCGATCGGGTGTTGGAATGGCTGCGCCAGCCGCCCGCTTCCTGCGTGGTGGTGTTTTATATGGACGCGGTCGCGGTAGACGCGAAAAAGAACGCGAAATGGCGCGCATTTATTGCGGCGGTGAACAAGGTGGGCGGCGCGGTGGAATTTGCCCGCAAAACCACCGGTGATATTGTTAAGCTGCTGTGCAGCGGCGCGGTGCGGCGCGGCTGTACACTGCAAACCGCCACCGCCCGCCAATGGGTGGAGCAAAGCGGCGATGATCTGACGCTGCTGCTGAATGATTTGGACAAGCTGTGCGCGCTGGCGGATGGGGGCGAGATCACCCCCGCCATGATCGAATCCTCGGCGGTCAAGCTGCTGGAGGCCAAGGGCTACGACCTTTCCAAAGCCATTCTGCAAAAACGATATGACAACGCCTATGCGATCATCCACCGCCTGTATGCGATGCAGGAGGATCCCATCGCCGTTTTGGCGGTGCTGGCGGGTGACTATGCGAATTTGTACCGTGCCAAAGCAGCGGCGGCTGCGGGTGTCCCGGCGGAATCGCTGGCAGCTGATTTTGGATGCAAAGGGCGCGAATTCCGCCTGCGCAATGCGGCGCGTGATTGCCGCAACCTGTCGCGGGAAACGCTGCGCAAAAGCCTGGATGTGCTGGCGGATACCGATACCAAAATGAAATCCACCCGTGCCGATAAGCGGGTGCTGCTGGAGGAAACGGTGGCGAAGCTGATTTTGCTGGCACGGGAAGGGGCCCGTGCATGAACCGGCTGCGGGAGGTGCTGGTGGTCGAGGGACGCTACGACAAGATCCGGCTGGAAAGCGTGGTGGATGCGCTGATCGTGCCGCTGGACGGGTTTCAGGTGTTTCGCGACCCGCAAAAGCTGCATATGCTGCGCACATTGGCGGCCACACGCGGGTTGATCGTGCTGACCGACAGCGATTCGGCGGGGTTTGTGATCCGCGATTATCTCAGCGGTAGCATCCCCGCAAACCAGATCAAACACGCCTATATCCCGGAAATAGCGGGCAAAGAACGCCGCAAGGCTATCCCCGGCAAGGAGGGCTTGCTGGGGGTGGAGGGGATGACGGACGAGGTGCTGCTGGAGGCGCTGCGCTGTGCGGGCGCGACCTTTGAAGATGCTGCTCCCGCCGCGGTGCTGGAAAAATGGATGACCAAACAGCGGTTGTATCAGGACGGACTGGTCGGACAGGACAACAGTGCCGATCGCCGCCGCGCGCTGCTGCGGCTGTGGGGGTTCCCCGAAAAAATTTCGGCGAACCGGCTGGTGGAGCTGATCGGCGTGTCCAAAACGCCCGCCGAATACGAAGCTGCTCTGCGCCAAATCGGGGGCGGCGCCGCGGAAGATGAATTTTGTGATGCCAAACCCGGAAAAAGCGGTTGACAGCGATTTTTGAAAATGGTATACTATAAAACGCTGTGCAGCGCACGGCGCGATACGCGAGAATGCTGGAACTGGCAGACAGGCACGTTTGAGGTGCGTGTGCTTTTAGCGTACGGGTTCAAGTCCCGTTTCTCGCACCAACCAAGACACCCCGGAAAGTGGCTTAAATGCTCACTTTTCCGGGGATGTTGCTTTTTGCGTGTATCTTATCCGGGATATATATGATTAGTAGGAATTTGCTATGGACAAACGGTGAGAACCTGTGCTATAATAAACCAACAGTAACCAAAGCGGTTTGGCTGTCACAAGAACTTCAATATTGATAAGGAGCAAGAACGGCACCGCTTTCTTGCAAAGTGTCCAAATTCAATTCCCCACTTTGTGCGGTATCGCCAATTTTGATGTTGCGGCTTGACAATGTGTGGGAGTCGTTGTATAATGCACTCGATGGGGGATTGTCCCCCTGCTTTTATCATTGGTATATTCCCGAAAGGGCATATATAGAATCTGAAAATCAGAAAAGGAAGGGTTAAACATGAAAATTAGTTTGCGCAAACTGATTGCCACCGTTAGCGGCCTGGCGATCGCGGCGACTCTGCCGGTTGCCTCTTTGATGGCTTCCGCGGACGACGCCACCCCCACGCTGAGCATCGTTGCTGACAAAACGACGGCGAAAAAAGGCGATGTGATCACGCTGTCTTTCAACTCCACCGGCAACACCAAAGAGATGCGCTCGGCCAACATCACCGCTATCGTTAAAGCGGACGCGACCAAACTGGAAGCGGCTGAAGATGCTGAGAGCGGCACTCTGAACGTTGGCTTGACCAACACCGATGAGAACGGCACCTATGTGAACGCTATGAGCGCGAAGGGTACCACCAAAGACGGCACCATGTGCACTCTGTCTTTCACTGTGAAAGAAGATCTGACCGAGGATACCGTTATTTCCGTTAAAGTTAAAGCTTTTGCGTATGCGAACTATGATGCAAACGGCAAATTCGTTGGCAACGTTAAATTGGTTGACGAGCAGGATGACTATGCGAAGATCACTGTGAGTGCTCCGGTTGTTACCAGCACTTCTACCTCTACTTCCACCTCTGCTTCTGCGACCGCGACCAGCGCTACTGGTGCTGCTTCTACTGATGCGGACACCAGCGAGACCGATGCGACGGATGCTACCGACGCTACGGATGCTACCGAGGATACCGATGTTGTTGTTCCGACTGAGGACAATGGCGGTAACGGCGGCGCTCAGACTGGTGAGTCCACCACTCTGTTCGTGCTGGCTCTGGTTCTGATGGCTGGCAGTGCGGTTGCTCTGGTTGGCATGAAGAAGAAAGTCTTCAGCAAATAAGAGTTACTGAACTAGCATATCGCTTATAGGCGATCAGTTACGTTAGTCAAAAAGCGGCGGAAAAGCCTCGTGCTTTTCCGCCGCTTTTCTGTACCCTTTTGACCGGAAAGACATCAGCCGGGCGCTGGTTTGTCTGTAAGGTGTGCGCTCTGGTGATCAAATAGAAACGAACTTATTTGTAGGTAAGATTGCCGTTGCTGAGATGGTGACGCAGCTTAGATGTCACGATCAAAGAAATACAGCGGGAAAGAGCAACTATTTCGCTTTATGTTAGTGGCGCGGGCAGAGGGAAGCCTCTTGCTTTGATGTTTGTTAGTAGTGGGATAAAGAAAAGTGTTTCAGATCGGTCTTTGTTGCTGATTGGGCGGTTCAAGGCAGCAATCGTGGTAATGAAAGCGATACGCGTTGGGAGAATTGCCAGACCAAGGGATTTGCCGAGAAAAATCATCCAAAAACTTTGACGAATGCCGGAAGATATGGTATACTACACCCTATACACAATGCACGGCTTTCTAAGCCGTGGGAACCTTATTAAACGGGGGATTGGATAATGAAAAAATGGAAACAATGGGTGTCCGGCGTGGCTGCAACGCTGATGGCTTTGATGCTGGTGCCGATGGGCGCGATGGCGGCGGCCAAGCCGGAACTGACCGTGAATATGCCGGAAAATATTGAACCGGGTCAACAGTTTGCCGCCTCTGTGGAATTGAAAAACAACCCCGGATGGGCAGCATTTACGCTGATTACCACCTACGACAGCCAGTATATGGAGCTGGAGGATGTGAAAGCGGGCAGCGCGGTGGAGGATCCCCATTCGTGGTTTATTTATAACGAAACCGCTACCGGCAACATCAACACCAGCGCCATCTATCTGGATGCGTCGGTGTCGCTGGAAGAGGGTAGCTGCACCAAAAACGGTACCATGTATACGCTGTATTTTAAGGTGAAATCGTCGGCCGCCAAGGGCAGCACGGCCAATGTGCAGGTCAAAGTGGAAACCTTTGTAAATGCTCTTCGCAAAACGGTGATCGAATCCACGACGATCAAGGGCAGCGCTAAGATTGGCAAGCTGTCGGCGGATGACCGCAAAACGCTTCCCAGCGCGACCAAACCGAGCAGCGGCGGGGTCAGTGGTGTTGTGGGAACCCTGCCGACGGCGGCTTCGACCGGGGCGGGACAAACGGGCGCTGCCGGCAACAAAACGAGCGCGGCGGGCGGTACGGCCGGCGCTGCGGCAGCCAATGGAACCACAGCGGCCACGCCCGATGCCAACGGCAGCACGGCTACGGCGGTGGTGACCACGCCGGATGGCCAGACTGTGCAAAGTCAGGCAACGCCGACCGTGACGGCGAAAACCGGCGATGACGAAACCAAATCGTCGAACAACTATTGGTGGATGGCCATTGTGCTGGTTGCTGCGCTGGTGGTGCTGGCGGTGGTCGTGGTGGTGATTTTGCGCCGCAAACCGGATGCAGAGCAGACGGCACCGACGGAATCGTCCACCGATGATACCCATACGCCGGACGCTCAATAAGAGATTCCAACGTAAAACGAACGAAAAGCCCCGCCTGTTATCAGGCGGGGCTTTTGTGCGCAGAGGATGCTTTTTCTCGAGGTGCATTGTGCGCACCCAAAGGATGGCTTGGCAGCGAGGCGTGACCGCTTGATAATGGCGGCAGTGGCGGCTGATAGGCGAGGGGCGCGTTATCGAGTGGTAGTGAGTTCATCTCCACCATATGCTTCCAATACTTTTTCGGCATCAGCTGTCGTTGCAGCTGTGGGTTGATGCGCTCCTTGATGGCAATGCGTTGATAGAAGGTTTTCCAAAGCTGCTGTATGGCGGCTTCGCGCGCAGAAATATCCGGCATAGCTAGTGTGGACGAATCGGTGATGTACCAGTCGCCGCCCTGTGCGACCCCGGCCAGCTGATGGGTGCAGTCTTGGATGAGAAACGGCTGTGTGGAAAACCGTTCCACAAAATGCGGCATCAACAGCGGCAAAATGCGGTGCTGGGGGCTGATCTCGCCGTAGTACACCCCGCCCTCGCGCTCGGATAAACGCAAAAACTCACGCAGGGCACACGCTTCTCGCGCTACCAATGCCACCGCCTTGTCTATTGCCAGCGCGCGGTCGTCCACCAATCGCGTGCGGATGTCGGGACCCACCTCAAATCCCCAAAGCAGATATTGATAAATGGTCTGGCTGATGTCCGGCTTGTCCAGTAAAAACGCCATCCACGCCTTTTCGTAGGCAAATTCACCGACACAACGCCGGATGCCCCGTACCACACGGGCAGCCTTGGCTTCGTCGGTGGAAATGGTGGCGTATCGCTGCCCGAACTCCAGCTGACAGGCGGCTCCCGGCAACAGCGCGACCGGATGGGGGCGGCGGGCATAAGCATCAAAAAAAGCCGTCATCAGCCCCTCGAAGCTGCCGTCAAACAGCAGAGTCAGTGGAGCGCCCATGTCGCCGCCCCCTTTGGTGCTGCCAGCTGCGGTAAATCGTTCCAAGTCAGCTGCTGCGGCGTGTCCAGCGGCAGTTGTTGCTCCCGACGGGCGCTATCAGTTAGATTGCCGTAAATGAATTCCGGCGAAAATTGCACCGCGTCCGCCATTTTGCCGTTGCAGGTGATGAAATATACCGCGCGCTTCAGCACCACCCCCAGCTTTTTCAGTCCCTCAAAGGTCAGCGACCCGCTGCGGCGCGCGGTCAAGACGCGCAGCGCGGATTTTACGCCGATGCCGGGTACGCGCAGCAGCGTTTCTTTATCGGCGCGGTTGATTTCCACAGGAAAGCTGTCCAAATGCCGCAGTGCCCATTGACATTTGGGATCGAGCAGCGGGTCCAGATCCGGATGCTTCTCGTCCAGCAGTTCGCTGGCCGAAAAGCCATAGTATCGCAGCAGCCAATCCGCCTGATACAGGCGATGCTCCCGCAGCAGGGGCGGCGGTTGGTCGCGCGGCAGCAGCGCGTTGGTACCCACCGGAATATACGCCGAGTAAAACACACGCTTCAATGCGTATCGCCGATACAGCGCCTGCGCCAGATTGACAATTTGATAATCCGTGTCGGGGGTGGCACCGATGATCATTTGGGTGCTTTGTCCCGCCGGAGCAAAGGAGGGCGCGTGGCGGTACAGCGCCAGCTCCTCCCGGTTCTGCTTGATGTTGTCGGAGATCGCGCCCATGGGGCGCAGCACCTTTTGGCGGGATTTGTTGGGTGCCAGCAGCCGCAGACTGTGTTCGCTGGGCAATTCGATATTGACGCTCATCCGGTCGCACAGGTGCCCCAGCTTGGTCACCAGCTCCGGTGAACAGCCGGGGATCGCCTTGGCGTGGATGTAGCCGTTGAAGCGGTAGGGGCCGCGCAGCAGCTCCAGCACCCGGCACATCTGCTCCATGGTATAATCGGGATCGCGGATGACACCCGAGCTTAAAAACAGCCCCTCGATATAATTGCGGCGGTAAAAATCAATGGTCAGCTCCGCCAGCTCCTCCGGCGTGAAGGTAGCGCGGGGGACATCGTTGGAGCAGCGGTTGACACAATACTGACAATCAAATAGACACGCGTTGCTCATCAGCACCTTTAGCAGCGAAATGCAGCGGCCGTCCGCCGCGAAGCTATGGCAGATGCCCGGGGCACAGGTCGCCCCCATCATCCCTTTTTTGCCGCCGCGCGACGACCCGCTGGAGGTACACGCCACATCGTATTTGGCAGCGCCGGTCAAAATGCGCAGTTTATCCAAAACATCCATTCGATTCACCTCGATAAAGAACATCTGTTCGACGCTATTATAGCACGCTGCACCAACAATGTCAAACATTTGTTCGCTGCTTTTGCGTGGGAATTTCTGTCGAAGGCTTGCCGGCGGAAACCGCGGCGATTTCGCAAAATAGCCCCGCGCCCTCTTGACACACTCCCTATATCTAGTATATAATGGTAAACAGGTATTTGGTCATTTGACCGAATCCCTTTGGAAATCGCAGCAGGATCTTTTTTCAAGGGAGACAGCTTGTCGTTTATTTATAGATAACAGAAAAATATGGTCGCTTCGGGCGGTCCGGTTATAGATAAAAAAGCGGGTTGTTTTTTGATAAAGGGCGTATTCCGTCCTTTTGTTGTGGATAATCTACACCTCCGTTGAAAAGGGTTCTGTTTCTTGACAAAACCGTTTTTTATGGAGGTGTATTGTTGTATGGAGCTTTGGCAGGGAATCCTGCTGGCTGTGGCAACGCTGATCGTCGGCGCTGTCGTGGCGGGCATCGTCGCCTATAAAAAAGGCGAGGAGCATCGCCGAAAAGAAGCGGAGGCTGCCATCGGTTCGGCCGAAGCCGAGGCCGAGCGCATTGTTGCTGACGCAAAAAAAGCAGCCGCAACCAAGAAAAAAGAAGCACTGATCGAAGCCAAGGACGAGATTCACCGCTTGCGCAACGAGTCCGAGCGGGAAATCAAAGAGCGCCGTAGTGATGTGCAGCGCCAGGAGCGCCGTATCCAGCAAAAGGAAGAAACGCTGGATCGTAAAATTGAAAATTGCGAGAAAAAAGAAGAAAGCATTGCGAAAAAGCAAAAAGATGTGGAAGCTCGCTTGAAGGATGCCGAGGATCTGAAAAAAGGTCAGTTTGAAATGCTGGAACGCATTTCCGGCTTGACGGCGGAGCAGGCGAAGGAGTATTTGCTCAACAATCTGGAACAGGAGCTGACCCACGAAAAAGCGCTGAAGATCAACGAGTACGAAGCACGCCTGAAAGAGGATGTGGATCGCCGCGCCCGCACACTGATCTCCCACGCGATCCAGCGGGTCGCCGCGGATCAGGTGGCGGAAACCACCGTGTCGGTGGTGCCGCTGCCCAACGACGAGATGAAGGGGCGCATCATCGGCCGCGAGGGCCGCAACATCCGCGCCATCGAAACGCTGACCGGTGTGGATCTGATTATCGACGACACGCCGGAAGCTATCACGCTGTCCGGGTTTGATGCGGTGCGCCGCGAGGTGGCGCGCATTGCGCTGGAGCGTTTGATCTCGGATGGTCGTATCCATCCTGCCCGCATCGAGGAGATGGTGGACAAGGCCCGCCGCGAGGTGGAAGCCACCATCAAATCCGAGGGTGAGCGCGCGGTGCTGGAAACCGGTCTGCGCGGGATCCATCCCGAAATCATGCGTCTGCTGGGTCGGCTGCATTACCGCACCAGCTACGGTCAGAATGTGTTGAACCACTCGATGGAAGTGGCGTTCCTGTCGGGCATCATGGCCAGCGAGCTGGGTGTGGATCCCGAAGTGGCGCGCCGCGCCGGCTTGCTGCACGATATCGGTAAAGCGGTCGACCACGAGGTGGAAGGCTCGCATATCGAGATCGGTGTGGATATTGCCCGCAAGTATAAGGAAAGCGAAGCGGTGATCCACGCGATCGCCGCTCACCACGGCGATGTGGAGGCGACCACCGTGATCGCCTGTCTGGTGCAGGCCGCCGATGCCATTTCGGCTGCGCGCCCGGGCGCCCGCCGCGAGAATTTGGAAAACTACATCAAACGGTTGGAGAAGCTGGAAGAGATCGCCAACGAATTCGACGGCGTGGAGCGTTCGTTCGCTATCCAGGCGGGTCGCGAGGTGCGCATTCTGGTGAAACCGGATGTGGTCAACGACGACCAGATGACCTTGCTGGCGCGCGATATCGCCAAGAAGATCGAGGAAAATATGGATTATCCGGGTCAGATCAAGGTGAATCTGATTCGCGAAAACCGGGCGGTCGATTACGCCAAATAAACAAATGCACAAGAGACCGCTTTTCGCTGGCAATCCGGTGGAAAGCGGTCTTTTTACAGGAGGAACAAGTATGCGAATTCTTTGCGTGGGCGATGTGGTGGGCAGCGCCGGCTGCGCTCACTTGCGGCGGGTGCTGCCCATGATCAAGCGGCAGTACGACGTGGATGTCTGCATCGTCAACGGCGAAAATTCCGCCGATGGCAACGGCATTACCCCGGTGTCGGCGCGCCATATTCTGGACAGCGGCGCGGATGTGGTGACCGGCGGCAATCATACCTATCGCCGCCGCGAATTCTGGCCGCTGCTGGACGAAGATCCGGCGCTGCTGCGCCCCGGCAACTATCCCGCCGGGGCGCCGGGGCGGGGGCTGTATATGGTGGATAAAGGCCGTTACCAGGTGGCGGTGATCAATCTGCTGGGCGTGGTGTATCTGGAACCGCTGGCGTGTCCTTTTGATACGCTGGATGCGCTGCTGAAACAGGCGGGCAATCCGCGCTTTTGTGTGGTGGATTTCCATGCCGAGGCTACCGCTGAAAAAAAGGCGCTGGCGTATTATGCCGATGGGCGCATTTCGGCGCTGTTCGGCACCCACACGCACACGGCGACGGCGGACGAGCAGATTTTGCCGCAAGGCACCGGCTTTTTGACCGATGTGGGCATGACCGGACCGGTCAACTCGGTGCTGGGGGTGCGCCCGGAACAGTCGGTGCAAAAAATGCACGATAAGCTGCCGGTGCGGTTCGCGGTGGCGGACGGTCCCTGCATGATGAATGCGGTGCTGTTCACCTTGGATGACAAAACCGGCCGCACCGTCGGAGTGGAACGGTTGGATGTGCGCTGAACAAGAATGGTGATACTGCTCGAATAGGAGGGCCTCCCATGCCGCAGACAGAGCGAAAAGGATGGATCGACATCGCCCGTGCGTTGGCGATGATATTTGTGATTTTTGGACACGTCGGCAACGAAACCGTAGCGGCCGGTGTGTCGGCGGATGCCGTATACGGGGGGATCGCCACCGTCATCAATCCGCTGAAGCTGCCGTTGTTTTTTGCTATCTCCGGTTATTTGTTTTCGGCGAAGAATGACGATCCGGCGTTTTTTTTCAAAAAAATGCTGCGTACCCGTCTGATCCCCTATGCCGTGTGGGGATCGTTTATGGGTATCGTGGCGTTCGGGATGGATATGTACCGCTGCGGGTTCCAAACGAGCCGGATCGGCTCGCTGCTGGTATCCAATTATCTATTGCCCTTTGTGCGCGGCAATTTGATTTGGTTCATCCCATGCCTGATCGTGCTGGAGATTCTTTTTTTCGCGATGCAAAAGCTGGCGCGGCACAATCTGGTCGCGTTGACTGCCATCACGCTTGTGTGCACAGCGCTGGGGTATTGGTGGTCGGCGGGCGGGGTTGTCAAGCCGTGGAAGCTGGATACGGCGCTGACCTGCACGCAGTTTATGACACTCGGTTATCTGATCCGCCATGTGGTGGAGGAGAAAACGGCTGCGATCAGCATGAAAAAGCAAGCCGTTTTGTGTTTGGGTGTATATGCGGTGGCGCTTTGCTTGCTGCAGTTTGTATGGCCGGGCTGCACCGTGGACATCAACCGGGGACGCTATTTTAACCCGATTGTGTTTTCGCTGCTGTCTTGGGTGGGGGTGTACGCGGTTTTCTGCGTCACCAAGCTGTGCCGGGAGATGCGGCCGCTGCTGTTCGTTGGGCGCAACACCTTTATCTATTTTGTATGGCATATGTACGCCGCCAAGCTGGTGCTGACCGTGGGGCTGAAGCTGCCGTTTGCCGGCGCACTGCCCATGACGCTGCTGGTGCTGATCGTGACGGCGGTGGTGTGCGTCCTGGTGGCAGTGGTGTGTCTGTTTGTCAACCGCTTTTTGCCCTTTACGGTGGGGCATCGCGCCGCCCCGAGAGGAAAAAGCGCCGGGGCTTGATTCCTGTGAAAAAAAGTGGTATACTAAATTGCTTTTAGAAAAAGTGGCCGCCGCTATTGCACATTGCGCGGCTTAGGGGTATAATAAACCTGTATACCACTGTATAAGAAAAACCGGAGCCATTTCGCATGGCTTGATAGAAAGGCGGGAAAGCTCTATGATCCGTATTGAAAATCCCCTTGGCACCATCGAAATTTCGCAAGAGTACTTTTCCTATCTGGTGGGCAATGCGGCCACCTCCTGCTATGGCGTGGTCGGCATGGTCAAAAGCGGCACGCGGCAAGGGCTGCGTTCGGTGTTTTATCGCCGCAGCTTTGCGGATGATGGCATCCGCGTCCACAGCGAAAACGACAAGCTCGTGGTGGATCTGCACATCGCTGTGATCTATGGCATGAATATCTCTGCCATTGCCAAAAGCATTGTCAACAAGGTGCGGTACACCGTGGAACAGGCGACCGGCCTGGAGGTTAAAAAGGTCAACGTGTTTGTAGACGGCATGAAAGCCGAATAACCGATCGAAACAGCCGGCCGCCCGTGTGGTGTGCCTAAAGGAGTGCTTATATTGATTCAAGGTAGTGTATTGCGCGACGCCATGGTGTCCGCGTCCCGACAACTCGCGCAGGTCAAACAGTCGGTGGATGAACTCAACGTTTTTCCGGTGCCGGATGGCGATACCGGTACCAATATGTCGATGACTCTGTCGGCGGCTGCCCGCGAGCTGGAACGGCTTCAGCAGCCCACCGTCAGCCAGACGGCAGACACCGCTTCGTCGGCGCTGCTGCGCGGCGCGCGGGGCAACTCGGGCGTGATTTTGTCGCTGCTGTTCCGCGGCTTTTCCAAAGGTCTGAAGGGCAAGGAGCAAGCGGACGGCGTGGATTTGGCGAATGCGTTGTCCATCGGTGTGGAGGCCGCGTACAAAGCGGTGATGAAGCCCACCGAGGGCACCATTTTGACGGTGGCGCGCGAAGCCGCCGAAAAAGGCAAAGAGGTCGCCGCCGGCGGCGCGGATGCGCTGGTTGTGTGGGACGCGATCTGCGCCGAAGCGGAAGCATCGCTGGCGCGTACGCCAGAGCTGCTGCCGGTGCTGAAAAAAGCCGGCGTGGTGGACGCGGGCGGCAAAGGCTTGTGCGTGATCTTCCGCGCTATGCAGGTGGTGCTGAACGGCGGCGAGATGGTCGCGGCCGAGGGCGGCGCGACCGCTGCGGCGGCTCCCCAAAAGGTGAGCGCAGCGGGGGCGTTTAAAACCGATATCACCTTTACCTATTGCACTGAGTTTATTGTGGCGCGCGATAAGGACAACGATCGCGACCCGGTGCGCTTGCGGGCGTATCTGGAAACCATCGGCGACTGTGTGGTCGTGGTGGACGACGACGAGATCATCAAAGTGCATGTGCACACCAACGACCCCGGCAAAGCGCTGTCCGAGGGCGTGAAATACGGTCAGTTTGAAACCGTTAAGGTCGAAAATATGCGCATCCAGCATGCCAACGCGGGCTGGGTGGAGGAACAGGGCGTGGAACAACCCACCTATGAGCGCGCGGAGCCGGAAAACGAGTATGGCTTTGTCGCGGTGGCGGCGGGCGACGGCTTGCGCCATCTGTTCAAGGATCTGGGCAGCGACCAGATCGTGTCGGGCGGTCAGACCATGAACCCCTCGACCGATGATATTTTGAATGCGATTCAGGCGACTCCCGCCAAAACCGTGTTTGTGCTGCCCAACAACAAGAACATCATTCTGGCGGCGGAACAGGCGATCGCGCTGGCGGATCGGGAAGTGCATGTGCTGCCCACCCGCACCATTCCGCAGGGCATCTCCGCCATGCTGGCGTTTGATCCGGAAAGTGATGCTAACGACAATCTGGTGGAAATGATGAAAGCGGCGGACGATGTGTCCACCGGTCAGATCACCTTCGCGGCACGCAACAGCGATTACGAGGGCTACGCCATCAAAGAGGGCGAGATCCTCGCGCTGGACGGCGGCAAGCTCGCGTTTGTGGATACCGATGTGGCGCACGCCACCGTGAAGTTGACCAAATCGCTGGTGTCGGCTCGCCGTTCCAACGGACAGGAGATCAACTTCATCACGCTGATGTACGGTGAAGATGTGACCGAAGCCGAAGCCGAAGAGGCGGCGGCCGGAATTCGTGCTAAGCTGGGCGACGATGCGGATATCACGGTGCTCAGCGGCGGTCAGCCGGTGTACTATTACATCATTTCGGTGGAATAAATCGACCAAACAGGCAAGGGCGTACAGGGTGACCTGTACGCCCTTTTGAGTAACCGGACAGAAAGGGGGAGATGGGATGACGGCGGATCAATCAGTACGCTTTTTGAAAGGCGTGGGCGAGCGCCGCGCCGCCCAATTTGAAAAGCTGGGCATTGCCACACTGCGCGATTTGGTGCGGCATTTCCCGCGCGAATACGAGGACTGGTCCCAGCCGACACCGCTGTCGGAAGCTCCCTTGGGCGAGGAATGCTGTGTGCGGGCGATCGTCACCACCGTGGTATCCACCCATCCGGTGCGCCGCGGTATGACGCTGTACCGCTTTGGCATCAGCGACGGCTCGGCGCGCGCGCAGGTGACGCTGTTCAACAACCACTATGCGGCGGATAAGATCCGCAAAGGGGACGAGCTGCTGCTGTACGGGCAGGTCAAGGGCGATTTTCACCGGTTCGAAATGACCGCGCCGCTGATCGAGGCGGCGAGCACCGGTGCGCGCATCCGCCCTGTCTATCCGCAGACCGAGGGGCTTTCCTCCCGCATCATCGAGCGCACGGTGGCGCAAGCGCTGCAGCAGCTGGAAGAGTGGCTGGACAGCGATCCGCTGCCCGCCGCCTTACGGCAGCAGCAACAGCTGTGTACCCGCCGGTACGCGCTGGAAAACATTCATTTCCCGACCGACCAGACCGCACTGGCGCTGGCGCGGCGGCGGTTGGTGTTTGAGGAATTGTTTTTGCTGCAGCTTGGTATGCTGCAAATGAAAGGGCGCACGCGGCAGGAAACCGCTGCCGTGATGCCCACCGATTATACGGCGGAGTTTGAAAAGCTGCTGCCCTTTACTCCCACCGGCGCGCAGCAGCGGGCGATCGCCGATTGCGTGCATGATATGGCACAGGGACGCCCCATGAGCCGTTTGGTGCAGGGCGATGTCGGCAGCGGTAAAACAGCGGTGGCAGCCGGTGTGGCGTACACCGCCATTCGCAACGGCTGGCAGGTGGCGCTGATGGCGCCCACCAGCATTCTGGCGGAGCAGCATGCGCAATCGCTGACCGCTTTGCTGGAACCGGGCGGTGTGCGGGTGGGGCTGCTTACCGGCGCCGCCACCGCCGCCCGCCGGCGGGAACTGCTGGGTGATCTGCGCGAGGGAAACATCGACCTGCTGGTCGGCACCCATGCGCTGCTGTCAGACGGGGTGGACTTCGCCCGGTTGGGGCTGGTCATCACCGACGAGCAGCACCGCTTTGGGGTGGGGCAGCGCAGCCGCCTCGCTGCCAAGGGGAACAATCCCCACCTGATGGTGATGTCTGCTACCCCCATTCCGCGCACACTGGCGCTGATGATCTACGGCGATCTGGATGTGTCGATACTGGACGAGCTGCCCCCCGGGCGGCAGCCGATCGAAACCTACGCCGTGAGCAGCCGCAAGCGGGAACGCGCCTATGGATATGTAAAAAAACATCTGGACGCGGGGCGACAGGGCTATGTCGTTTGTCCGCTGGTGGAAGAGGGCGAAACCGACCTCGCTTCGGCACAGGAATACGCCGAGCGGCTGTCTGCCGGTGCGTTTGCGGGCTATCGGCTGGGGCTGCTGCACGGACGCATGAAAGCCGCCGACAAAGAGCGGGTGATGTCCGCTTTTGCTGCCGGTGAGATCGATCTGCTGGTATCCACCACCGTGGTGGAGGTGGGGGTGAATGTGCCCAACGCGGTGATTATGGTGATCGAAAACGCCGAGCGGTTTGGGTTGGCGCAGCTGCACCAGCTGCGCGGGCGCGTGGGGCGCGGCCGATATGCCTCCACCTGTATTTTGATTTCCGATGCCCAAAACGAGGAGGCTCGCCGCCGCTTAAAGGTGATGTGCGAGACCAACGACGGGTTCCGCATCGCGGACGAGGATTTGAAGCTGCGCGGTCCCGGCGACTTTTTCGGCAGCCGCCAGCACGGCTTACCCAACTTGAAAATCGCCGATCTGCAAGCGGATATGGCGTGGCTGCGCGAGGCGGGGGACGCCGCCCGCCGGTTGACCGCGACCGACCCCGCGCTGGAACAGCCGGAAAACGCGCTGCTGCGGCAGGAGATCGCGCTGCTGTTTGGGCAAGTGGGCGAACAAGGCTTCAATTAAGGCTTGTATCCCTCCGCAAGGTATGATAAAATAAAACAATATGGATCTGCTGAATCGACAGGGAGGTTGACAAGATGGCAGAGGAAAGACAACTCGCAAAAGTGTACGACCCGCATGAGGTGGAGGACCGCATTTATCAGTTCTGGCTGGACGGCGGCTATTTTCATGCCGAGGTCAATCCGGATAAAAAGCCCTATACCATCGTGATGCCGCCCCCCAACATCACCGGGCAGCTGCACATGGGCCACGCGCTGGACAACACCTTGCAGGATATTCTGATCCGCTGGCGGCGGATGCAGGGATACGAGGCGCTGTGGGTGCCGGGTACCGACCACGCGTCCATCGCCACCGAGGCGAAGATTGTGGAGGCGATGGCCAAAGAGGGGCTGACCAAAGAGGATTTGGGGCGCGACAAGTTTTTGGAGCGCGCTTGGGATTGGAAAAACACCTTTGGCAACCGCATCGTGAGCCAGCTCAAGAAGATGGGCTCCTCCTGCGATTGGGAGCGCGAGCGCTTCACCATGGACGAGGGCTGCTCCAAAGCGGTGCGCGAGGTGTTTGTGCGGCTGTATGAAAAAGGGCTGATCTACCGCGGCGAGCGGATGGTCAACTGGTGCCCGCATTGCTGCACCTCCATTTCGGATGCCGAAGTGGTGTTTGAGGAAAAAGACGCGTTCTTCTATCATTTGCGCTATCCGCTGGCGGACGGTTCCGGCTATGTGGAGCTGGCGACCACCCGTCCCGAAACGCTGCTGGGCGATACCGCCGTGGCGGTGCACCCCGACGACGAGCGCTACCGCGCGTTGGTGGGCAAAAATGTGATTCTTCCGCTGGTGGGCAAAGAGATTCCCGTTGTGTCGGACACCTATGTGGAAATGGACTTCGGTACCGGCGTGGTGAAGATCACTCCCGCCCACGACCCGAACGACTTCGAGGTGGGCTTGCGCCATGATCTGGAGGTCATTACTGTTACCACCGAAGACGGTCACATGAACGAAAAAGCGGGCAAATACGAAGGTATGACGCTGGATGAGTGCCGCAAAGCGATCGTGAAAGACCTGGAAGAGCAGGGCTATCTCATCAAGATCGAGCCGTTGCGCCACAATGTGGGCACCTGCTACCGCTGCGGCACGGCGATCGAGCCGCGGGTGTCGATGCAGTGGTTTGTCAAGATGAAACCGCTGGCGGAACCGGCGATCGAAGCGGTGCGCAACGGCGAAACCAAATTTGTGCCCGAACGGTTTGACAAAACCTATTATCACTGGATGGAAAACATCCGCGACTGGTGCATTTCGCGCCAGCTGTGGTGGGGTCACCGCATCCCGGCGTGGTATTGCGCCGACTGCGGCGAAACCATCGTTTCGCGCGAGGACCCGACCGTTTGCCCGCATTGCGGCGGCACCCATCTGCATCAGGACGAGGACACGCTGGATACCTGGTTCTCGTCGGCGCTGTGGCCGTTTTCGACGCTGGGTTGGCCGGACAACACGCCGGAGCTGAACTATTTCTATCCCACCGATACGTTGGTCACCGGCTACGACATCATCTTCTTCTGGGTGGCGCGCATGGTGTTTTCCGGCGTGGAGCATATGCACAAAGCGCCGTTCTCCACTGTGCTGATCCACGGTCTGGTGCGCGACGCGCAGGGGCGCAAAATGTCCAAATCGCTGGGCAACGGTATCGACCCGTTGGAGGTCATTGACCAGTACGGCGCGGATGCGCTGCGGTTTATGCTGGCGACCGGCAACAGTCCCGGAAACGATATGCGCTTTATCGAGGAAAAGGTGGCGGCTTCGCGCAACTTTGCGAACAAGCTGTGGAACGCGGCGCGCTTTATTCTGATGAACATCGACGGCCAGCCGGTGAAACTGTCGCTGCCGGAAACGCTGACGCTGGAGGACAAGTGGATCGTGTCCAAGCTGAACACGCTGGCGCGCGATGTCACTGAAAATCTGGAAAAATTCGAGCTGGGTATGGCGGTGCAAAAGCTGTACGACTTTATTTGGGACAACTTCTGCGACTGGTATATCGAGCTGTGCAAATCCCGCCTGCAGGGCGAGGGCGCGGCGGATGCCCGCCGGGTGCTGGTGTATGTGATGACCCGCCAGCTGCAGCTGCTGCATCCGTTCATGCCGTTCATCACCGAGGAGATCTGGCAAACGCTGCCGCACGAGGGCGCGACGCTGATGCGCACCGCGTGGCCGGTGTACGACGCGGCGCTGCATTTCCCGGAAGAGGAAAAAGAGATGGAGCGCATCATGGATGCGATTCGCGCCATCCGCAACCGCCGCGCGGAGATGAACGTGCCGCCGTCGCGCAAAGCGCAGGTGTATGTCGAAACTGCGTTTGCCGATACATTCGAGAGCGGTCGTCCGTTCTTCAGCCGGTTGGCATCGGCGGCGGAGGTCACCGTGGGGCAGTCGTTTGATGTGCCGGGCGCGGTGAGCATCGTCACGGCGGATGCGACCATCAAGATTCCGATGGCGGATCTGGTGGATCTGGAGGCGGAAAAAGCCCGCCTGCAAAAGGAAAAAGAAACGGTGCAAAAACAGCTGGACGGCGTGTTGGCGCGGTTGAGCAACGAGGCTTTCACCTCCAAAGCGCCGGAAGCGGTGGTCAACACCGCCCGCGACAACGCGGCGCGCCTGCAGGAGAAGCTGGCGCTGCTGCAGCAAAGCATGGAGCAGCTGGGATAATCCAAAGCAGCCTCAGAAAAGGCGGTGACACGATGGTGTCGCCGCCTTTTTTATGCATAGCCGGGGTGCCATCGGCGCATACTCTTTACCAGAAGCAAGGGGAGGGGAATGCGTTCATGCTGGATATTCTCAAAGTGATCGGGATGTCGCTCGGGTCGGCGATCGTGCTGTTTTTGCTGACCAAGCTGATGGGCAACAAGCAGATTTCGCAGCTGACCATGTTCGATTATGTGATCGGTATCACCATCGGCTCTATCGCCGCCGAAATGTCCACCGAGCTGGAAAAACCGCTGCATTCGGTGACGGCGCTGGTGGTGTATGGGGTGCTGGCGTTCATCATTTCGGTGGTGGTGCAGCGCTCCATCAAAGCGCGTAAGGTGATCGACGGGCGCGCCATCGTGCTGCTGGACAACGGCAAGCTGTACCGCGAAAATTTCAAAAAAGCGCGATTGGATCTGAACGAGTTCTTGACTCTGTGCCGCATCGAGGGGTATTTTGATCTGCGCCAGGTGCAAACGGCGGTGATGGAATACACCGGCAAGATCAGCTTTTTGCCGGTATCGCAAAACCGACCCGCCACACCTGCCGATTTGGGGCAATCCCCCACACAGGAAAAGCTGATGGCGGCGCTGGTGCTTGACGGGCATGTGCAGCACGAGAATTTGCAGCGCACCGGCAAGGACGAGATCTGGCTGAAACGCCAGTTGTCGGCGCAGGGGTATCCCGACGAAACGCAGGTGTTTTTGGCGATGTGCGATGACCAAAACGCGCTGATCGCCTTTCCGATGCACAACCCCTCCGCCCCGCAGGACGCGTTTCAATAAACGGCAAAAGCCGCTCCGGATCATCATTATCCGGAGCGGCTTTCGTGTAAAGAGAGAGGCAGTTAGCCGATAAACATTTGTGTCCAGTAATGACCGTCCGCCACATAACCTACGCCGATCTGGGTGAAAGAGGCGTTCAAAATATTGGCGCGATGACCGTCTGAATTCATCCAACCGTCCACCACTGCTTCGGGCGTTTGGTAGCCCATGGCAATGTTTTCGCCGGCGGTGCGGTAGGCAATGCCAAAGCGTTTCATCATATCAAACGGGCTGCCGTAGGTCGGGGAGGTGTGGCTGAAATACTGGTTGTCCTTCATATCCTGCGATTTCAGCCGCGCTACCGCGGACAGCTCACTATTCAGTGTCAACGCCGACAACCCATTTGCCACGCGAATTTCGTTGACCAGCTCCACCACCCGCTTTTCCGCGTCCGAAACCGTGTCGTTCGGGATATCGGGGGTGTTGTCCGGAGCCGAATCACCGGTATCGGGCAGAGAGGGGGCGTCGGTATCCGGGGTGCTGTCTGCGTCCGGATTCTCGTCGGTGGCGGGCGGAGCGATCCACTCCGGCAGATTGCAGCCGTATTTTTCAAGCAACTGCTGAAGCGCGGCGGTGTCCAGCTCGCAGCCCTCTGATGCGTTGACAGCATACGCGTACACATGTGTGTTCGCTGTATTTCCTTCTGCCATGACGGGAATGGCTGCACCGGACGCCAAAACCAGCGCGCTCATAGTGGTAGCAGCATATCGTATCGTTTTGTTCATAGGGAAATACCTCCTGAGAAATTTTAAGGAAACGCGTGGTTTCCTTGGGTTCCATCATACCGAACCCGGGTGGGAGATACAACCCACAATATCTGGCAGTCCTGCCAGCGCTTTCAAAAAATTGCAAAAAAGTTCCACCCCCGGCGATCAAATCGTCGGGGGTGGAACTCTATGTGGGAAAGGAGATTAGAAATGAGCAATTTGTCCGGTGGCTGCTTTCAGGATCAGCAACGCATCGGCAGCGGTGATCGCTCCCTGCGCGTCGCCGTCTGCGTTGGCGGCAGCCGCCTCGGTCGCGGTGAGCGTAATCTTGCCCGCAGCCGCTTGCAGCGCCATCAGTGCGTCGGTCACATCAATTTTGCCGTCGCCGTTGACATCGCCCTTGGCGTATTGCAGCGCTGCCAGCGCGGTATTCAGCGCAGCAGTGGCTTCGTCCACCTGCGCCTGCGTCGCGGCGGTGTCGTTCAACATTGCCTGTGCCGCAGTCAGCGCGGTTTGCAGCGCTGCTTTGGTGTCGGCGGTGTACGCTTTGCCGTCCGCCAGCACCGCGTTCACGCCCGCGATCGCCGCGGTCAGCGCCGCTTTATCGACGGTGGGCTGCACACTGGTGTCCTCGATCCAGATATCCGACAGCGTCAGCCGGCATATCGGCGATTCGTCGGTATCAGGCAGTTTGTACGCATCGTTTATATCGCATTGGATGATAAGCTCTTTAACATCTTTCCAGTCGAGCTGGCGTGTGCCCATAGACGACAGCGGAATGTCCACTTCAAACACATCCGGTGTCAACACATCTGCCGGTCGGATCTGAACAAACTCACTGGCGCATTCGGTGTTATCCACATGGGAGGAACGCAGCCGGAGTCGCAGCTCTTTCCAAATCGATGCGGGATCCACGGTTTGATCGGTGGTGCTGAAGATAACGGTGGCTTTCAGATGCATATTCGGGTTGGCACCGTTTTCGGCAGAGCCGGACAGATCGATACCGTTGTCCGGCTGCAGCGCACCAGCCACACCATCCGCGGCAGTCCAGTCAATATAGAACATACTGCCGTACAGCAAGCGGGAGTTTGTGCCTTCGGATTTCGAGAAGGTCATCATCACACCGGCGGTGGACAGCCGTTTCAGGTTCTTTTTGGCTTCCTTCAAATTCGCCAGCGCCTCGTTGACTTCTTCCTGGGTAGCGTTTTTGTTGGCGTTGACAACCATCGCCAAGCGATAGGCCTCTTTGTATGCCACCACCGTTTCCGGCGTATATGCTGACTCGTTGATGACATATTTCAGCTGAATTTGCAGTGCGCTCTTGTCCGCTGTCGGACGCTCGGTGTAATACGCCGAACGGTCAATGTGGACGCTTTCCGCCAGCGCGTTGCCGCTTTCATCGGTCAGAGCCAGAGTGAGCGTTTGTCCGGTAGCATAGGGCGTTTCCAGCTCACGAATGATCTGCAATCGGTCGTTGCCAGCCAGCGTGACCGGATAGCTTTTGGTTTCCTTGACCGTATCGTTTTCAGTCAGCGTCACGGTCAGTGTGCCGGTGCGGTCGGACGAGCCGTGGTTGACCAGCCAGCTGTACATCGTCTGCCCGTGGGTGACCACGCAATACGGGTCGATCTCCACCGGATAGGCACTCGGATAGCCGACCAGATTGATGCCGGACGCTTCCTTGCCGGAGGCTTCCACCGACACGATGGTCACGTCGTAATATTCGCCGTTTTGCAAGCCGTCAACCGTCAGCGACTGTTTGCCTTTTTCCACGGTAAAGGTGTTGTCGAACGGTGCCGAGCTGATGTCCGGATCATTGCTTTGCACCCGCACCCGCACCTGCTCGGTCGTGGCGGCGTCGGTCCACGACAGACTCAGCGCGCCGTCCGCAGGGTCACAAGCGGAATCGGTCACATTGGCGACCAGAATATTTTCGCTATTCGCCAACGCCTGCATATCGCCGGCTTCCAGCGCGTAGTTGTACAGCGTTGCTTCGTCCATGGTGCCCTTAAAATAGTTGGGGGAGTGCGGTTCGTTTTCGCAGCTGCGCCCCAGAACCAGCGGATAGGTGTTTTGGCCGATGGGACCGGCAAACGCACAATTGCTGTCGTTGCTGACCTGCACCCCGTCCACATAAATGCGGACAATGCCGTCGCCGCCAATATCCTTGCTTTTCCATGTAAAGCCGACCTGGTGCCATTTACCGTCTTTTTCCACCTTGACGGATTTGGCGGTCGTTTTCTGCGTTTTGCCGCGAGCATCCTTGTCGGTTTGAATTTCCAGCTGCAAGTCACTGCCGTTCAACAGAATAAAGGAGAACCCGGGGTTGTCATAAGCGTTGCCGCCCTTATTCACGATGTTGGCGTGACCGGTGCTTTCGTTTTTGATCCAAGCGGAGAACGAGATTTGGTGGGTTATACCCAGCGACCGGCTGTCCGGAACCTGCACACAGGTGCCGGCCGTGCTGGCGGAACCGCCGCTGAAGATCATCGCGTTGCCGGATTTGCCGTCGGCGGTCCAGGTGCCCAGCTTTTGTCCGCCATTGTTGAAATAGCCGGAATCGTCGCTGACCTTTTCACCCTCGCCTTCGCGGAACGGCCAGTAGCCGACCATCGCTTTGTCTGAAGCTTTGACTGAGGGAGCCGCCCCGGGAGAGGGCAGGGTATCGGTATCCAGCGGCGGGGTCGGAATTTCAAAGCTCGGGTCAAAGGTGACCGATGCCTCGCCGCCGTTATAAGCGACCACGGCAGTGTCTTGATACGCCGCCGAAATGGCTTCGCCGGTGCCGTAGCCGGGCTGCACAAACACGATCTTGAAGGTGCGGTTTTCCATCATACCGTCGAACAAACCCTTACGCTCGCCGATGGTCAGCGTTTTGGTCGTGTCGTTGTAGCTAAACGGGATGGTAGAAAATTTGCCGCTTTCGTAATTATAATTGTTGCCTTCATCCTCGTACAGTGTGAACGCGCCATCCGCGCCCGCATACACGCGAATTTCGGTAGGATCCTGGCTTTCATCCACATACTGGTTTTCGGGGCCCATCGGGATGATGGAGCCGCCGCGCACAAACAGCGGAATCTGTTTCAGCGGCGCGGAGGCAGTGATGGTTTCGCCTTTGCTGACGATGGATTCGCCGGTCCAGAAGTTGGTCCAAACACCCGCCGGCAGATACACACTGCGGCTGCGCTGACCGGAACTGGTGACCGGGCAGATCATCAGCTGTGAGCCGAACATAAACTGATCTTTGATGTGCTTGACATTGTTATCGGTGCGGAAATCGAAGATAAGCGGACGCACGATGGTGTAATCGTCCTGAGTCACCGCACCCGCCAGCGAGTAGATGTAGGGAACTAACCGCTCACGCAGGTTGATCAAATCGGTGATGTAGCCTTCATAGGTGGTGCCGAATTGCCACGGCTCGCGGGCGTTGCCGGCGCCATGCGACCGCATAATGGTGTTGAAAGTGGAGAATTGCAGCCACCGCAGATACATTTCGCGTCCGTCCGGATCAGACGAGTTAAAGCCAAAGTAGCCGCCGGTGTCGGTGCAGAAGTAGGGAAGTCCCGCCGCGGAATAGTTGACCACGCCGGACACCTCGGCGGTCAGCTGCTCCCATGTCGAGGGAATATCGCCTGACCAGCTCTGGCCGCCGTAGCGCTGCACGCCGGCGACCGCGCCGCGGGTCAGGGTGTTGACACGCTTGGTGTTGCCTTCGATGCTGCGTTGCCCCTCGTACACACCCTGGTTGGTCAGCAGCGGATACATCGCGCCGATGCGTTTGGAATCCCCCCACTGAGTGGGGTCGCTGTTGTTGTTGCGCGCCCAAGCGCTGTTTTCCGGTTCGTCTGCATCCAGCCAGATGGAATCTAAGCCTTTGGAGAACACGGTGTCGTTGATCATACCCCAGTACATCTCACGCGCTTCCTTGGTGGTGGGGTCATAGGTGTAACCAAAACCGCTGCCGGTGGGCAGAATAAAGCCTTTTTCGTTCAGTCGGCGATACGCTTCGGTTTGGTCACTGAAGGTCGGCCACACAGAGATGGAGGCGGTCACATGGTTTTGGTGCAGCGTGTCCATCATGGCTGCCGGGTCCGGCCAATCAGCCGCGTCCCAGCTGGTGATGTTGTTGAACGGACGATCGTTTGTGCCGGGGGTTTTTGCCCACCAGTGGTAGTCGATGACCAACGTATCCAGCGGAATTTTCTTTTCGCGGAAGGTGTTCAGTGTTTCCAAAAACTGGTTTTGGCTGCCGTATCGGTTGCGGGACTGCACATATCCGAACGAATTCTTCGGCAGCATGGTGGCTTTGCCGGTGACGGTACGATAGCCGGAGATCACCGTATCCGCATCCGGACCGTAAAAGAAGTAGTAATCCATACTGTCGGCCGCCAACCCGGTGTAGCGATAGGCGGTGTTGCCGTTTTGCCACTCCAGCTGCCCATTCGACACGATGTCGAACAAAATGCCGTAGCCCATGTTGGAATAGAACATCGGCGAGCGCTTGCTGGTGTTGGCCTGCTCGATCCGCACCGTCTGACCTTTGATGCCCATGGTGCTGTTGATATTGCCGAACCCGTACAGCGCTTCGTTTTCGTCGGAGACGAAGCTTTGGGCGATCTCGTGGGAAGAGGTGTTGTCTTTGAGCGTGATGGCTTTGGCGGTACGGTCACCCTCCGCCAAAATCAGATTGCCCGCCGCATCGCGGTAGGTCACTTTGCCGGTGGCTTTATCAATGATGACGGTGAGCTGAGCTGTTTTTACCGTCAACACATTGTCTGCTTCGGTAACCGTAAAATCGTTGAAGCTCTTGTCGTAATCTACGGTAAAGGTCATGCTGCCCTTGTCCGGCAGCTTGTCGCCGGGCGCCCAGCGCACATAAATAGTATTGGCGGCGCATACCGCTACTTTCATGATGGAGCCATCAACATTGAAAGTCAGCATGTTCTCTTTTTCCTCCTTGGATGGGGAATTGTCCGTGGGGGCTGCGTACACCAGCCCGCTGGTCAGCAGCATGCAGAGGACCAGCAGACAGCTTAGCAGTCGTTTTGCCATGGAAATCGCTCCTTTCTTGTGAAACCTGTTCTTTTTCTCGTGATGAGAGGGTCGCGACCTCATATCAATCACAATATAGCACAAAAGAAATGAATCGTCTTCCGGTTTTTTGACTACTTTTTCCTGTTTTTGACACTTATACAAAAAGTTCCACCCCCGGCGATCAAATCGTCGGGGGTGGAACTCTATGTGGGAAAGGAGATTAGAAATGAGCAATTTGTCCGGTGGCTGCTTTCAGGATCAGCAACGCATCGGCAGCGGTGATCGCTCCCTGCGCGTCGCCGTCTGCGTTGGCGGCAGCCGCCTCGGTCGCGGTGAGCGTAATCTTGCCCGCAGCCGCTTGCAGCGCCATCAGTGCGTCGGTCACATCAATTTTGCCGTCGCCGTTGACATCGCCCTTGGCGTATTGCAGCGCTGCCAGCGCGGTATTCAGCGCAGCAGTGGCTTCGTCCACCTGCGCCTGCGTCGCGGCGGTGTCGTTCAACATTGCCTGTGCCGCAGTCAGCGCGGTTTGCAGCGCTGCTTTGGTGTCGGCGGTGTACGCTTTGCCGTCCGCCAGCACCGCGTTCACGCCCGTGATCGCCGCGGTCAGCGCCGCTTTATCGACAGTGGGAGTCGACTGGTTGGTGTTCTGAATCCAGATGTTGGAAAGCGTCAGGCTGAGCGTGGCGTTGTTTTGATAGTTGTCCGCCACATCGCTGGTGATGATCAGCTCTTTCACATCCGCCCAGTTGATGGGTTTGTGCCGCTCGTCCTCGGGACCTTTGCCGAACGCCGTCAGCGGGATATCCACCTCGAACGAATCGGGGGTGTTCTGCTGCGACGGAGTGATGATGGCAAAATCGCTGAGGCTTTCAATGCCGTTTTGATGCGACGAACGCAGACGGAACTGAATTCTCTTGGCGATCGTTGCCGGATCAATGCTCTTGTCGGTGGACGCATAGGTCACGGTTGCGCGGAAATGCATATCCGGGTTGGAGCCGTTTTCGGCGGAACCGGACAGATCCACACCGGCGCCCGCTTGCTGCGCACCGGTCAGCCCGTCCGCCGCTTTCCAGTCGATATAGAAGGTCTTGCCGTTCATCAGGTTGGTGAAGGTGCCCTCCGATTTCGAGAAGGTCATCATCACACCGGCATCCGGCGAGATCTTCAGATTTTGTTTGGCGGCTTTCAGATCCGCCAGCGCTTGGTTGACCTCTTCCTGCGTGGCAGAGGCTTTCAGGCTGATGATCTTCGCCGCGCGATACGCTTCTTTGTATGCTTCCACCGATTCTTTGGTGTACAACGTTTCGTCCACCGTGTATTTCAGCTGTGCCAGCAGCGCGTCTTTGTCCACCGGCAGCTGCTCCACATAGCGGGCGGTACGGTTCACTGTCACCGCGTCCGCCAGCGCTTTGCCATCGGCATCGGTCAGCGTCAGGGTGAGGGTTTGACCCATGGCATACTCGGTTTTCAGCTCGCTCTTCACCTGCAGCCGGTCGTTGCCATTCAGCGAGATCGGATAGGTGAGGGTTTCCTTCACCGTGTCGCCTTCGTTCAGCGTCACGGTCAGTGTGCCGGTCAGCGGAGCCGAGCTGTAATTCACCAGCCAGCTGTACATCGTCTGTCCGTGGGTGACGATGTAGTTTTCCAAAATGGCAGCCGACTGGGCGTTGGGATAGCCCACCAGATAGATGCCGGAGGCTTCCTTGCCGGTCGCATCCACCGCCACGATGGATACATCGTAGTATTCGCCGTTTGTCAGACCGTCCACCGTCAGCGTTTGTTTGCCTTTTTCCACAGTGAAGGTCTTGTCGTAAGGCGCAAGGCTCATGTCGGGATCGACGCTTTGCACGCGCACCTGCACCTGTTCGGTGGTGGCGGCATCGGTCCACGACAGCTTCAACGCCCCGTTCGCCGGTTCGGCAACGGCATCGGTGACATTCGCCACCAAAATATCCTTGCCCTCCGCCAGCGCTTGCATGTCATCGGCTTCCAGCGCATAGTTGTACAGCGACACTTCATCCATAACGCCTTTGAAATAGTTGGGGGAGTGCGGCTCGTTTTCGCAGCTGCGTCCCAGCACCAGCGGATAAGTGTTCTGACCGATCGGGCCGGCGAACGCGCACTCGCTGTCCTTGCTGGTCTGCACACCGTCCACATAGATGCGGACAATGCCGTCGCCGCCGGTGGCTGTGCTCTTCCAGGTGAAGCCGACCTGATGCCACTGGCCGTCATTTTCTACTTTGACAGACGATTTGGCAGTGGTTTTCTGGGTCTTGCCGGTTGCGTCCTTGTCGGTTTGAATTTCCAGCTGCAATTCGCTGCCGCGCAGCAAAATAAAGGAGAACCCGGGGTTGTTGCTGCTGTTGCCGCCCTTATTCACAATGTTGCCGTGACCGCCGCACTCGTTCTTCACCCAGGCGGAGAACGAGATCTGGTTGGTCATACCCAGCGACTGGCTGTTCGCGACCTGCACAAAAGTACCTTCGACATCGGCAGAACCGCCGCTGAACTGGATGGCGTTGCCCTCTTTGCCGGTGACCCAGCTGTTGGTCTGGTTCAGGCTGCCGTTGTTGAAATAGCCGGAATCGTCGCTGACCGCCGCGCCTTCGCCCTGACGGAACGGCCAGTAGCCGACCATCGCTTTTTCGGTAGCTTTGGGCGAGGGAGCTGCCTCGGGAGAGGGCAGCGTATCGGGATCCAGCGGCGGGGTCGGGATTTTGAAGTCGGGATCCACCGTCACGGTGGTGGCGCTGCCGTTGTAAGCGACCACCGCGCCCTCTTGATATTGCGACGAGATCGCGCCGCCGGTACCGTAATCCGGCTGCACAAACACCACTTTGAAGGTGCGGCTTTCCATCATACCGTCGAACGAACCCTTGCGCTCACCGATGGTCAGCGTTTTGGTCGCTTCGTTATAGCTGAACGGGATGGTGGAGAATTTGCCGTTTTCGTAGTTGTAGTTGTTGCCTTCGTCCTCGTACAGGGTGAACGCGCCGTCCGCCCCTTGATACACGCGGATTTCGGTGGGATCCTGGCTTTCGTCCACATACTGGTTTTCGGGCCCCATCGGGATGATGGAACCGCCGCGCACAAACAGCGGAATCTGTTTCAGCGGGGCAGAAGCGGTGATGGTTTCGCCTTTGCTGACGATGGACTCGCCGGTCCAGAAGTTGGTCCAGGTGCCCGCCGGCAGATACACGCTGCGGCTGCGCTGTCCGGATTTCGAGATGGGGCAAACCATCAGCTGCGAACCGAACATGAACTGATCCTGGATGTGTTTCACATTGTTATCGGTGCGGAAATCGAAAATCAGCGGCCGCACCATGGTGTAATCGTCCTGAGTCACCGCGCCCGCCATCGAGTAGATGTAGGGGATCAACCGCTCGCGCAGATTGATGTATTCGGTGATGTAGCCCTCGTAAGTAGAACCGAACTGCCACGGCTCGCGCTTGTTGTCGCGGCCGTGCGACCGCATAATGGTATTAAAGGTGGAGAATTGCAGCCACCGCAGATACCGCTCGCGCTCGTCCGTGTCGTTGACGTTAAAGCCGAAGTAGCCGCCGGTGTCGGTGCAGAAATAGGGAAGTCCGGTGGCGGAATAGTTGATAACGCCGGGGATCTCCGCCGTCAGCTGATCCCAGGTGGAGGCGATGTCGCCCGACCAGCTCTGGCCGCCGTAGCGCTGCACACCGGCGACCGCACCGCGGGTCAGGGTGTTGACGCGTTTGGTGTTGCCTTCGATGCTGCGCTGGCCTTCGTACACGCCGCGGTTGGTCAGCAGCGGATACATCGCGCCGATCATGCGGGAGTCGCCCCATTTGGTGTTGTCGCTCGCATTGCTCTTGGCCCAATAGCTGTTTTCCGGTTCGTCCGCATCGATCCAGATGGAATCCATGCCTTTGGAGAACACGGTGTCGTTGATCATGCCCCAGTACATCGCGCGCGCGGCTTGGGTGCTGGGGTCATAGGTATAGCCAAAGCCGGTGTCCGAGCCGTGTTCCAGGATAAAGCCCGCGTCATACAGCCGCTTGTAGGCTTCGGTCTTGGAGTTGAAGGTCGGCCATACCGAGATGGAAGCGGTCACATGGTTTTGGTGCAGCGTGTCCAGCATCTTTGCGGGATCCGGCCACGCGGATTCGTTCCATCCGGTGATGCTGTTGAAGCCGTCGGTCTTCCACCAGTGATAGTCGATGACCAGCGTATCCAGCGGAATTTTCTTCTCGCGGAAGGTGTTCATCGCGTCCAACAGCTCGTCCTGCGACGCATAGCGGTTGCGGGACTGCACATAACCGAACGCGTTTTTCGGCAGCATGGTCGCCTGACCGGTGATGGTGCGGTAACCAGAGATGACCGTATCCGCATCCGGACCATAGAAGAAGAAATAGTCCATGCTGTCGGTCGCGATGCCGGTGTACTGATAGGTTTTGTTGCTGTTCAGCCATTCCAGCCGCCCGTTGCAGACGATGTCAAACAGAATGCCGTAGCCCATGTTGGAATAGAACATCGGCGAGCGTTTGCTGGTGTTGGCCTGTTCAATCTTGACCGTCTGACCCTTGATGCCCATGGTGCTGTTGATGTTGCCGAAGCCGTACAGCGCTTCGTTATCATCCGACACAAACCGCTGGGCGATCTCGTAGGTGTTTTTGTCCTCTTTTTCGCCCTCGGCGTTTTTGGAATAGGGCAGGGTGACAGCCTTTTTGGTGCGGTCGCCCTCTTCCAGAATCAGATTGCCCGCCGCGTCGCGGTAGGTGATCTTGCCGGTGGCTTTGTCAACGGTGACGGTGAGCTGCGTCGTCTTTACCGTCAGCACATTGTTCGCTTCGGCGACCGTGAAGTCGTTAAAGCTCTTGTCGTAGTCTACCGTATAGGTTTTTTCGCCCTTGTCCGGCAGTTGGTCGCCGGGTGCCCAGCGAACGTGGATGGTGTTGGCGGCGCATACTTCTACCTTCATGATGGCGCCGTCGACGGTGAATGTCAGCATGTCCTCTTTTTCCTCCTTGGATGGGGAACCGTCCGAGGGTGCTGCGTACACTATTCCGCTGGTCAGCAGTAGGCAGATGACCAACAGACAGCTAAGCAGCCGTTTTGCCATGAAAATCGCTCCTTTCCTTTTGGCGGGGAGTGCGATTGGCGTGGCAGAGTCGTTGCGAAAGGCTCTGCCTTGCGCCTCGAAACCCCAGTTCTGTGTATACCATGTGCAGTATATCATAAAAGGGTCATCAAAATCTTCCTGTTTTTATGGGTATTATTCCTGTTTTATCGATTAAAGAGCCGGTTCGCCACGCTCTATCCGTTGTGGCAAGCCGAAAGAGATGCCGCGTTTTCTACAAAAAAGGCCCCCGGCGCTGCCGCAGCAGCGCCGGGGGACGAATGGGTGGTGCGAAAGCGGATCAATCGCCGCAGCTACCCTTTTCCGAGCAGAATTTGACCTCTTTGCCCTCCAGAATCAGGTTGGTGGTGCGCACGGCGCACATTTTACCGCACATCGAGCAGGTGTGCCGCTCGGCAGGCGGGGTGGATTCGTAATACCGGCGCGCCTTGTCGGGATCCAACGCCACTTGGAACATCGCTTCCCAGTCCAGCTTGTGGCGCGCATCCGCCATCGCATTGTCGCGATCCCGCGCACCGGGCAGACCGTTGGCGATATCGGCGGCGTGCGCCGCGATCTTGCTCGCCATAATGCCCTCGCGCACATCGTCCAGATCCGGCAGCCGCAGATGCTCCGCCGGGGTGACATAGCACAGGAAGTTGGCGCCGTTGGCTGCCGCGATCGCGCCGCCGATTGCCGAGGTGATGTGGTCGTAGCCGGGGGCAATATCGGTCACCAGCGGTCCCAGCACATAAAACGGTGCGCCGTGGCAAATGCGTTTTTCCATCGCCATGTTGGCGGCGATCTCGTTCATCGCCATGTGACCCGGGCCCTCCACCAGTACCTGCACATCCGCTGCCCAGGCGCGCTCGGTCAAGTGCCCGATCTCGATCAGCTCGGAGATCTGACCCGCGTCCGAGCTGTCGTCCAGACAGCCGGGGCGCAGCGCATCGCCGATGGAGATGGTCACATCGTGCTCGCGCAAAATCTCCAGCACATCGTCGTACCGCTCAAAGAACGGGTTCTCGTTGCCGGTCATCATCATCCACGCAAACAGCAGCGAGCCGCCGCGCGATACGATATTCATCCGCCGACCCTCGCGCCGGAACGCCTCCACCGCGCGGCGGTTGATGCCGGCGTGGATGGTCATAAAGTCCACGCCCTCTTTGGCGTGCGCTTCCACCACCCGCAGAAAATCGTCCGCGCTGATATCCAGCAGATCCTTGTCCAGATACCCGATCGCGTCATACATCGGCACCGTGCCGATCATCGCGGGGGAGTAGTCGATCAGCTTTTTGCGGAAGTCGTGGGTCTTGCCGTAGTTGGACAGATCCATAATGGATTCCGCGCCCATCTCCACCGACATTTTGACCTTGTTCATTTCCAGCTCGTAGTCCTTCGCGTCGCCGGAAATGCCGAGATTCACATTGATCTTGGTGCGCAACCCGTCGCCGATACCCTCGGCGGACAGCGAGGTGTGGTGCACATTGGCGGGGATGGCAATGGTGCCGGCGGCCACCCGCTCGCGCACCCATTCGGGTGTGCGGTTTTCTTTTTCCGCCACCGTGGCGATCTGGGGAGTGATGATGCCGTGCTTGGCGGCATCCATTTGCGTTTTGTACATCATACGACACCTTCTTTTTCATAATAAGCGGCGATGAGCGCCCGGGGGTCCGGACAGGTCATCAGCGCATTCATAACACAATAGCCGGCGGCACCGGCTGCCAAAACCGCCGGCACCCGCTCCGGTGTGATCCCGCCGATAGCGTACACCGGCTGCGCCGCGGCGGCGCATACCTGCTGCAAAAACAGCAGCCCGCGGGGGGTGAGTCCCGGTTTGCAGGCGGTTTCAAAAATATGCCCCGCCACCAGATATTCCGCATGGCTTTGCCGCAGCGCGGCGGCTTCCTCCAACGCATGGATGGATACGCCAAACGGCGTGTCCGGTGCGTGCTCCCGCGCAGCAAACGGCAGCTGCACCGCGCAGCCGGGCAGGGGCGCTTCCTCCGGGGCGTACCGCAAGGTCAGCGGCACATCGTAGCGGGAGCAGATGGTCAGCACCCGCTCGGCGAGCGCGCGGTAATCGGCGGGCGGCAGCGCCTTTTCCCGCAAAATAAGGCGGGCGGGGCGCATGGAGGCGATCGCTTCCATGCGCGTTTCAAAATCGTCGCGGCACGCCTCCCGCTGGGTCACGCAGACCAGCCGCGCGCCCCCCTTACGATACATAGATGTAATCCGCCATCACCGGCTGCATACCGCCGTCCACAATGGCTTTGTACACCTCGTCAAACGAGCGGGGATCGGAAATTTCAAACTGTTCGTCGCCTTTGCTTTCGCCGCTGTGTTCGCCGATACCGGTGGACACGCCCGCCGAGATCTTGGTGGCGGCAATTTGAATGATATGGTCGCGGAAGCCCGCTCGCTCGCGGGTGGAGATGGTGATGCTGGCAAACGGCATAAACAGCCGATAGGCGCAAATCACCTGCAGCAGCTGCCGTTCGTGCACATCCTTGGGGTTGATCTTATCGTTGTTGATGATGGGGCGCAGCCGCGGGCAGGAAAACGCGATCTCGGCGTGGGGGTATTTGCGCTGCAGCAGATACGCGTGATAGCCGGTGGCAAACGCATCCTTGCGATAGTCGGACAGCCCCAGCAGCGCGCCAAAGCCCACGCCGCGCATCCCACCCATCAGCGCGCGTTCCTGCGCATTAAAGCGATAGGGGAAAATGCGCTTGTGACCGCCCAGATGCAGCGTTTCGTATTTGTCGGAATCGTAGGTTTCCTGAAACACGGTGACATAATCCACCCCGTGCTGGTGCAGATAGGCGTATTCGTCTGCGTTCAGCGGGTAGATCTCGATGCCCACCACGCGGAAATATTTGGCTGCCAGCTCGCACGCCTCGCCGATGTATTCCACCGGCGACATGGAGCGGCTTTCGCCGGTCAAAATCAAAATTTCCTGCAGCCCGGTCGCGGCAATGGCTTGCAGCTCCTTTTCCACCTCTGCCATGGTCAGCTTGGCGCGACGGATGCGGTTGTGACAGTTGAATCCGCAGTAAATGCAGTAGTTTTCACAGTGGTTGGCGATATACAGCGGGGTGAACATCATCACCGAGTTGCCGAAATGCTTGCGGGTCTCTTTTTGGGCACGCGCGGTCATCTCTTCCAAAAACGGCGCGGCCGCGGGGGAGAGCAGTGCGGCAAAATCGTCGGGCGACAAAACCTCTTTATCCAGCGCCCGGCGCACATCCGCCGCGGTGAACGCGTCAAAATCACACGCGTTCATGCGGGCGATCACCTCGTCCATGACATCGTGCGGAATCTGCTGCATCCCCGGCTGGTATTCCATATGATTGGTGTTGCGGTCGATCATACCAGCGCCCCCTTAATCCTGCAAAAAGCCGGTCAGCGGGGAGGATGCCGACGCCCCCTCGTGCAGCACCCGTCCGGTGCCCGCCAGATAGGCGGCGCGTCCGGCTTCGATCGCCAGCTTAAAGGCGTGCGCCATGGCGGGCACATCCCCGGCGGTGGCGATGGCGGTGTTCGCCATCACGGCGGCGGCGCCCATCTCCATTACCTCGCACGCCTGCGAGGGCTTGCCGATGCCCGCGTCCACGATCACCGGCAGGTCGATCTCGTCAATCAAAATGCGGATGAAATCCTTGGTGCAAAGCCCGCGGTTGGAGCCGATGGGCGCAGCCAGCGGCATCACAGCGGCGGCGCCTGCGTTTTGCAGATCGCGCGCTACATTCAGATCGGGATACATATACGGCAGCACCACAAATCCCTCTTTGGCGAGCTGTTCGGTCGCCTTGATGGTTTCGGCGTTGTCCGGCAGCAGATATTTGGAATCGCGGATAACTTCGATTTTGATAAAATCGCCGCAGCCGCATTCGCGTGCCAACCGCGCAATGCGCACCGCTTCCTCCGCGTTGCGCGCGCCGGAGGTGTTGGGCAGCAGCGTCACGCCCTGCGGAATATAGTCGAGAATGTTGGCTTCGCCGCCCTGGTTGGCGCGGCGCAATGCCAGTGTGATGATCTGCGCTCCGGCATGTTCCACCGCCGCGCGGATCAGATCCAGCGAGTATTTGCCGGATCCCAGAATAAAGCGGGAGGAAAACTCCTTGCCGCCCAGTGTAAAGGTATCGTTCATTGTTTTTGTGCCTCCTGTCAAATGGTGAAAAACGGGCGGGGTTCAGCCGCCGCCCACAAAGCGGACGATCTCCAGCGTGTCGTCGTCGGTCAGCTGTATGCGGTCAAAATCCGCCCGCCGCACCACCTCGCCGTTGCGTTCCACCGCCACGCGGGTGGGGTCATAGCTTTGCGCGGTCAAAAACTCCCGCAAAGTCACCGGCGCGTCCAGCGTGATCGCTTGTCCGTTGCAGATCATGGCATCGACCCTCCTTTATACACAAAAAAGCCGACCCCCGCAGGGAGCCGGCTGCAACGATCACTATACTGCCAGCATTCCTACGATGGTACTAACCATACAGGTTCTAAGGGTTGAACCGGTGGTTCTCTCAGCCGTCCTGTGACGGCACCCCCTGCTTTATGGTTCAGTATACACGCATCCGCGGGGATTGTCAAGAAAGCGCGGACATTTGTAAACAAGCTCTTAAATAGCGGGAACAGCCCTTGCAAAAGCCGCCAGACCCAGTATAATAAAGACAGATTGATTTTGGTTTATCGGAGGCTTTTGCATGACCTTTTTGCAACAACAATTGCGGCTGTATGCCGTGACCGATACCCGCTGGCTGCGCCCCGGCGAAACGCTGGAAACGGTGGTGGAAGCGCTGCTGCGCGGCGGCGTGACCATGGTGCAGCTGCGGGATAAACACGCCGACCGCCAGCAGCTTTGTGCGGCGGCGCGAGCGCTGCTGCCGGTGTGCCGCCGGTATGGCGCGCCGCTGATCATCAACGACTATCCCGATGTCGCCCGCGAGGTGGATGCCGACGGCGTGCATGTCGGGCAGGACGATATGGCGTATGCGCAGGCGCGCCGTCTGCTGGGCGCGGATAAAATCATCGGCGTCAGCGCTCACAACCCCGAAGAAGCTCTCGCGGCGCAAGCGGCAGGGGCGGATTACCTCGGCTGCGGCGCGGTGTTTGGCTCCGCCACCAAGGACGGGGTGCAAACGCTGACTCCGGCGGGGCTGCGCGCCATCTGTGCGGCGGTATCGCTGCCGGTGGTGGGCATCGGCGGCATCGACGAACACAATGTGGAGCAGCTGAACGGCTGCGGTGCCTCCGGTATCGCGGTGGTGTCGGCGTTGTTTGCGCCCGCCGACAAACAGGCGGCGGCGCAGCGGCTGCGGGCGCTGGCGGAAAGGATGGTGCAGGGATGATCGCGTATGCCCTGTTGGATTGGGACGGCACGCTGGTGGATTCCATGCCGTTTTGGTATGCGGTGCCGCAGCGCTATTGCCGCGAAAAGGGCGTGGCGTATTTTCCGCAGCTTGGCGAGGTGATCGGTTCCATGACCATGGCGCAAGCAGCGGTGGCTGCCACCGATATGCTGCATCTGGATCAGACGCCCGCGCAAACGCTGGAAGAGATGAAACAAATGGTGCGCCGCGCGTATGGCGAAGAAATTCCGCTGAAGCCCGGTGTGCTGGACACGGTGCGGGCGTTCCACGCGGCGGGGGTGCGGCTGGGCATCGCCTCCGCCAGCGATACTGAGCTGATCCGTACCACGCTGCCCCGACTGGGGCTGGCACCGTATATCGACGCGGTGTGTACCTGCACCGATACCGGCGACGGACGCAACAAAGAGGAATCGCCCGCGGTGTATGAGGAATGTTTGCGCCGGCTGGGCGGATCGGATCGGACGCAGGCGGTGATTTTTGACGATGCGCTGTTTGCGGCGCGCACCGCGCTGGCAGCGGGATTCCGGGTGGCGGGTGTGTTCGAGTCCACTGCCCCCGACGACCAGGCGGAGCTGCAGCGTATCTGTACCTATTATTTTAGAAACGCAACAAAATGGAGGACATTGCTGTGAAAACGGTATTGACCATAGCCGGTTCGGATTGCAGCGGGGGAGCGGGCATCCAGGCGGACATCAAAACCATGACCGCCCACAAGGTGTACGCCATGAGCGCCATCACGGCGCTGACCGCGCAAAACACCACCGGCGTTTACGGTGTGCAGGAAGTGACACCGGACTTTTTGAAGGAACAGCTGGACTGTATTTTTACCGATATTATGCCGGATGCGGTGAAGATCGGGATGGTCAGCAGCGCGGCGCTGATCAATGTGATCGTCGACGCGCTGCAGCGTTACCATGCCCGCCATATTGTGCTGGATCCGGTGATGGTAGCGACCAGCGGCAGCCGCCTGATGGCGGATGGCGCGGCGAGTGCGCTGCAAAGCCGCCTGTTCCCGCTGGCGGAGGTGGTGACCCCCAATATTCCGGAGGCGGAGGCGCTCAGCGGTATGACTATCCACACCAAGGAGGAGATGCGGCAGGCGGCGCGGATCATCGCGGAGCATACCGGCGGTGCGGTGCTGGTCAAAGGCGGGCATCTGACCGATACGGCGGACGATCTGCTGCTGCAAGGCGAGGACAGCCTGTGGCTGACCGGCGAGCGGGTGGATACTCACAATACCCACGGTACCGGCTGCACCCTGTCCAGCGCCATCGCCAGCAATCTGGCGCTCGGCTATTCGCTGGCGGACAGCGTGGCGCGCGCCAAAGCGTATATCACCGCCGCGCTGAAAGCGGGGCTGGATCTGGGGCGGGGCAACGGCCCACTTGACCATATGGCGCTGTTATCCGACTGACGAAACACGCTTTGCCGTTTTAAGCGAAGGATTTAAGCAAGCGGAGGATTCCGCATTGGCATTTATCATAAAGGAGAGTTTCATGAACATTCTGTTTTTGCTGCGCCCCAAGGTGACGGTGGCGTTTTTGTACCACGACAATACCCTGCGTCAGGGGCTGGAGAAAATGCGCGCGCACGGCTACACGGCGCTGCCGGTGATCGAACGCGACGGCACCTACGCCGGCACGGTGAACGAGGGCGACTTTTTGTGGCATATGGTGGATCACGGAAACGCGGATATGAAAGCGCAGGAGGCTTGCTTTGTGCGGGATATTCTGCGCCCCGGCTGGAACCCGGCGGTCACCGTGAACGCTACGATGGACGAGCTGCTGCTGCGGGTGATGGAGCAGAACTTTGTGCCGGTGGTGGACGACCGACAAGCGTTTGTCGGCATCATCACCCGAAAAGATGTCATCCACTATTTTTATGAGAAAGAGCAGGCGGCACCGCCCGCCGCGGAGGAAACGGTATGACCAAAGAGATGATCGCGCGGATCAACGCGCTGGCAAAAAAGAAGCGGGAGCAAGGGCTGACCCCCGCCGAGCAGGAGGAGCAGCGGCAGCTGTATGCGGCGTATCTGGCGGATGTGCGCGGGCAGATGACCGACCAGCTGGATCGGGTGCTCATCAAGCAGCCGGACGGCAGCACCCGGCCGCTCACCCGCAAAACTACCATCAAGCACTGAGAGGGGCAAGCGTATGACACGCCTATTGCTGGTTGAGGACGATGCGGATATCGTCAAAAATCTGACACTGCTGTTGCAGCAGGACGGCTTCGAGGTGACCACCGCGAGCGGACAGGCCGCGGCGCTGCAAGCGCTGGAGCAGCAGTCGTTTGATCTGCTGCTGCTGGATATTTCGCTGGCGGACGGCAACGGCTATGCGGTGTGCACCGCTGCCAAAAAGGCTTACCACACACCGGTGATCTTTCTCACCGCCTCCGGCGACGAGATGAGCGTGGTGGCGGGGCTGGATATGGGGGCGGACGATTACATCGCCAAGCCCTTTCGCCCGCTGGAGCTGCTGTCCCGCATCCGCAGCGTGCTGCGGCGCACCGGCAAAGCCGCCTCGGTGGTGGAACTGTCCGACCTGCGGGTGGACACGGTGCGCGGTGTGGTGACCAAAGCGGGGCAGGAAGTGTACCTATCAGCGCTGGAATACCGCCTGCTGCTGGTGTTTATCAACAACCGCGGAGTGGTGATGTCCCGCGCCCAGCTGCTGGAAAATATCTGGGATATCGCGGGCGAATTTGTCAACGACAACACGCTGACGGTGTATATCAAGCGGCTGCGCGATAAAATTGAGGATGATCCCCAAAACCCCACCATCATCCGCACGGTGCGGGGCATGGGATATAAGGTGGAATGAGCAATGCAGTTTTGGCATGACCCCGCCACCCGGCGGGAGATCGCGGTGGGCGTGGGCATCACGCTGGCGGGGCTTGGCGTGGGCGCGTGGCTGTCGCCGCAGGCGCTGGGGCTGGCGGCTGGGCTGGCGGTTGCTTACGGCGCGTGGTTTGTCGCCAGCAGCTATCGCCGCCGCCGCGCGATCGCGCAGCTGTCCTGTCTGCTGGATCGGATTTTGCACGGTGGGGCGGTGTTTCCCATCGACGATCAGCAGGAGGGCGAGCTGGCGGTGCTGCGCAGCGAGATTTACAAAATGACGCTGACCCTGCGTCAGCAAGCGGACCTGTTGCACCGCGACAAGCAATATCTGGCGGACGCGCTGGCGGATATTTCGCACCAGCTGCGCACACCGCTTACCTCCACCAATATGGTCGTATCTTTTTTGCAGCAGCCGGATCTGACTCCGCAGCGGCGGGGCGAGCTGCTGCGCGAGCTGCAAACGCTGCTGGCGCGGATGGATTGGTTGATCGTGGCACTGCTGAAAATGTCCAAAATCGACGCGGGCACCGTGCAGTTTGAACAGCAGCCGGTGACGCTGGACAGCGTGATCCGCGCGGCGATGGAGCCGTTGGCGATCCCGATGGAGCTGCGCGAGCAAGTGCTGCGTATCGACGGCGACACCGATGCGGTTTTCACCGGCGACGCGGGCTGGACAACCGAAGCGGTGGAAAATATCCTGAAAAACTGCATGGAGCATACCCCACCCGGCGGGCACATTTTTGTGACGGCGGAGCAAACGCCGCTGTATACCGGGTTGAGCATCCGCGACAGCGGCGCGGGCATTGCACCGGAGGATCTGCCCCATATTTTCGAGCGGTTCTACCGCGGAAAAAACAGCCAATCGGCGGGGTTTGGCATTGGGCTGGCGCTGGCGCGCATGATCGTGTCGGCGCAAAACGGCACCCTCACCGCCGAAAACCACCCGCAAGGCGGGTCGTTGTTCACCATCAAATTTTATAAGCAGACGATATAATCCGGCGCCCGGTGACACTTTTGTAATCAAAAAGTCACCGGGCTGTTATGATGTGGGGGTATACTGGGCTCATCAACCGGGAAAAGGAGCGGTATTATGGAAATCTTAAAGGTCGAAAATCTGTGTAAGACCTACGGACGCGGCGACAACCAGGTGACGGCGCTGGATCATGTGTCGTTTTCGGTGGAAAAGGGCGAGTTTGTTGCCATTATCGGGCCGTCCGGCTCGGGCAAATCCACGCTTCTGCATATTTTGGGCGGGGTGGATACCCCCAGCTTCGGCAAGGTGTATATCGATGGGCGGGATGTGTACCAGCAAAATGCGGAGCAGCTCGCCATCTTCCGCCGCCGCGAGGTGGGGCTGATCTATCAGTTTTACAACCTCATTCCGGTGCTGAATGTGGTGGAGAACATGACGCTGCCACTGCTGCTGGATGGGCGCGAGATCAATCAGGAGCGGCTGGAGGAGCTGCTGCACACACTGGGGCTGGAGGAGCGGCGCGGTCACTTGCCGGGGCAGCTGTCCGGCGGCCAGCAGCAGCGGGTGTCCATCGGGCGGGCGCTCATCAACGCACCGGCGCTGGTGCTGGCGGACGAACCGACCGGCAACCTGGACAGCCGCAACAGCCAGGAGATCGTGGAGCTGCTCAAGCTCTCCAACCGCCGGTATCAGCAAACGCTGCTGATGATCACCCACGACGAGCGCATTGCCATGCAGGCTGACCGCGTGATTGCGATCGAAGATGGCCGCATTGCCAAGGACGAGGTGATCCGCCGATGAATGTTCTGCATAAAGTGACCCGCCAAAATCTGCTGAAAAACCGCACCCGCACCATCGTCACCATCATCGGGGTGATTTTGTCGGTCGCGATGATGACCGCCGTGACCACCATGATCTCCACCATGCAAAACTATCTGGTGGAATCGGTGAAAGCGGAATCCGGCGACTGGACGCTGATGGCGTTTGGTGCCAGCGATAAGCTGATCGGGCAGCTGCAGCAGGACGAGCGGGTGGAGCGGCTTGCCAAAATGCAGTCGCTGGGCTATGCCACGGTCGAGGGCAGCAAAAGCGAAGAGAAGTTCTACTGGCATGTGACCGCGTGGGACGATACCATGCTGAAAACCCTGCCGGTGCATATCACCGAGGGGCGCATGGCGCAAAACGACCGCGAGATCGTGGTGCCGGAAAATATGGCGGCGGTCAGCGGCGTGGCGTATAAGCCGGGCGATAAGGTGACCCTGTCGCTGGGTTATCGCGAATGGAACGGCCAGCGGCTGAATCAATGCGTGGGATATTACGGCAAAAATGCCCCCGACGAGGACGGAAACCCCACCCAAAGCGCGCCGGAGCATCTGGTGCCGGTGGCGACCCGTACCTTTACGGTGGTAGGCGTTTGCGAACGGATGCCGTTCGCGGTGGAGGAGTCCAGCTCGCCGGGCTACACGGCGATCACCCGTCCCGGTGCGCAGGATCAGGTGCTGTCCACCGATGTGTACCTCTGCAACCGCCATCCCAAGGATGCGCCGGAAATGTATACCGCGCTGAAAGAACAGGATAACGAAACGGGCAGCCTGATGTTTCAATGCAATATACACAGCGATCTGCTGCGGGTGATGGGCGTGATTGACAACGAAAACATCGTGGCGACGCTGGGCGCGATGGGCGCGATTTTGCTGATCATCATTCTGGTGGGGTCGGTATCGCTGATTTATAACGCGTTTGCCATTTCGGTCAGCGAGCGCTCCAAGCAGTTTGGGCTGTTGTCCAGCGTGGGCGCCACCCGCAAACAGCTGCGCAGCAGCGTGCTGTACGAGGCGCTGGTGATCGGCGGCATCGGTATTCCGCTGGGGCTGCTGGCGGGTGTCGGCGGCATCGGGGTGACGCTGTACTTTATCGGTGACTGGTTCCGCGACATGGTGATCAGCGGCGGAGGATTGTCCATGCATCTGTCGGTGTCGTGGCTGGCCATTGTGGTGGCAGCGGCGCTGGGGATGGTCACCATCCTGCTGTCGGCGTGGATCCCCGCCAAGCGCGCCTCGCGGGTGACCGCGATCGAAGCGATCCGCCAATCGCAGGATATCCAGATTCGCGCCAAACAGGTGAAAACCTCCCGCCTGACCCGCAAGCTGTTCGGGTTTGGGGGCGAGCTGGCGCTGAAAAACCTCAAGCGCAGCCGGCGGCGGTATCGCAGCACAGTGTTGTCGCTGGTGGTCAGCATGGTGCTGTTTATCAGCGCCTCCGCCTTTACGATGTACGCGACCGGCGGCAGCGAGCAGGTGTTGGATGTTGCCAACTACGATGTGGCGTATGTCAGCTATCCCTCTGAAAACACCGATTATTTCACCGATCGGCTGGATACGGCGTTTGTCAACCGGTTGTATCACGAGCTGAAAGAAACCGACGGTGTCGCCGAAAGTGCGCTGGTGGAGCGGGTGTATCTGGAAACCTTGATTTCCAAAGATGACGCGAACAACAGCTATTACCAACGGAAACAGCAGCTGCAAGAGCAGTTTGAGGAGGCGACCGGCGTCACCGGCGAGGATGCAGAGGCGTACCTCACCCCGCAGGGAGAGGTGAAGCAGCATACGATGCTGTACGCGATGGACAGCACTTCCTTTGCCCGCTTTGCGCGGGAGGCGGGGGTGTCGCTGCCCGCGGATGACAAAGGCTTGACCGCTATCGCGATCCGCAACAGCTACGAATACGACAGCGACGAAAATCGCTATCAATCACTGGCGTTTTTCAAAGACAACAGCGCCCGCACCGTGTCGCTGCGTCCGATGGGGCAGTCGGTGAAAACCGGATTGCCGGTCAAAATCGCTGGCTTCACCGATACGCTGCCGATGGGTATGCAATTTATCCAAACCAGCGATGAGCTGATGCTGATTCTGCCGGATACCCAAATGTCGGCGGTGCGCGAATGGGCCAAAACCGCCGGCAAGGATACGCCTATCATCAGCCGGGTGCAGATGTATTTCCGGGCGGAGGATTCCGCCAAGGTGACGGCTACCATGAAAACCGTGCTGGAGGAGCAGAAGCAGCCCACCAACGGATTGGTCGATATACACGAAACCGACAACTATACCCAGCGACTGTATGCGATCCTGAAGGTGTTCACCTACGGCTTTATCACCCTGATCTCGCTGATCACGGTGGCGAATGTGTTCAACACCATGTCCACCAACATCCGGCTGCGGCGGCGGGAATTCGCCATGCTGCAATCGGTGGGGATGAGCCCCCGCGAATTCAGCCGTATGATGCGGTTTGAGTGCTTGTTCTACGGATTGAAAGCGCTGCTGTTTGGCTTGCCGATCTCGTTTTTGCTGATGTATGCGATGTATCGCAGCATGATCGCCAGCGTGGATATCCGCTTTTTGGTGCCGTGGAGCAGCGTGATCATCAGCATCGCCGGTGTGTTTGTGGTGGTGTTTGTCACCATGCTGTACGCGACCCACCGTATCCGCAAGGAAAATATTATTGACGCGCTGAAAACCGAAACCACCTGACGCGTTGTCGCAAGCCGCCCGCCGGCATATTTCGGCGGGCGGCTTTGTAAAAAGTGATTGACGGCAGCGACAAAATATGATAAAATATCCCGATATCTTTTTGAGGGAAGGCGGAAAAAAGCGGATTTTTCCGCCCCTTTTACGGCGAAATTCGGTGAAGTGAGGTTATGCGCAATGAAAAGGAACGACATTCACAAGGTACTGATCATCGGCTCCGGCCCGATCATCATCGGCCAGGCGTGCGAATTTGACTATTCCGGCACCCAGGCGTGTAAAGCGCTGCGGCAGCTGGGATACGAGATCGTGCTGGTCAACTCCAATCCGGCTACCATTATGACCGACCCGGGCACGGCGGATGTGACCTATATCGAACCGCTGAACGTGGAGCGGCTGACCCAGATCATCGAAAAAGAGCGTCCCGACGCGCTGCTGCCCAACCTGGGCGGTCAGTCGGGTTTGAACCTTTGCTCCGAGCTGGCTAAGGCGGGCGTGCTGGATAAGTACAATGTCAAGGTCATCGGCGTACAGGTGGACGCGATCGAGCGCGGCGAGGATCGCGTGGAATTCAAAAACACCATGAACAGCCTCGGCATCGAAATGGCGCGCAGCGAGGTGGCGTATTCGGTCGAGGATGCGCTCGCCATCGCCGACAAGCTGGGCTATCCGGTGGTACTGCGCCCGGCGTACACCATGGGCGGCGCCGGCGGCGGTCTGGTATACAATGTGGACGAGCTGAAAACCGTTTGCTCGCGCGGCTTGCAAGCCAGCCTGGTCGGCCAGGTGCTGGTGGAAGAATCCATCCTTGGCTGGGAAGAGCTGGAGCTGGAAGTGATCCGCGACGCGAAAAACAACATGATCACCGTCTGCTTTATCGAAAATATCGACCCGCTGGGTGTGCACACCGGCGACTCGTTCTGCTCGGCGCCCATGCTGACCATCTCGCAGGAGGCGCAGGATGAGCTGCAGCGGCAGGCGTATAAGATCGTGGAAGCCATCGAAGTGATCGGCGGCACCAATGTGCAGTTTGCGCACGATCCGGTCAGCGGCCGTATCGTTGTGATCGAGATCAATCCCCGTACCTCGCGCTCGTCGGCACTCGCCTCCAAAGCGACCGGTTTCCCGATCGCGCTGGTGTCCGCGATGCTCGCCAGCGGCTTGACGCTGGACGAGATCCCCTGCGGCAAATACGGCACGCTGGATAAATATGTGCCCTCCGGCGATTATATCGTTATCAAATTTGCCCGCTGGGCGTTTGAAAAATTCAAGGGCGTTGAAAACAAGCTGGGTACTCAGATGCGTGCCGTGGGCGAGGTCATGAGCATCGGCAAAACCTATAAAGAGGCGTTCCAAAAAGCCATCCGCAGCTTGGAAACCGGTCGCTATGGCTTGGGTGTTGCCCAATTCGCGGGCAAGAGCAAGCAGGAGCTGCTGGATATGCTGCGCGTGCCCACCAGTGAGCGCCAGTTCATTATGTACGAAGCGCTGCGTCAGGGCGCGACGGTGGACGAGCTGTACGAGCTGACCAAAATCAAGCACTATTTCATCGAGCAGATGAAAGCGCTGGTGGAGGAAGAGGAAGCGCTGAAGGCGTTCCACGGTCGTGTGCCGGACAAAGCCGCCCTGCGCCAGGCGAAGCTGGACGGCTTTGCTGACCGGTATCTGGCGGGGCTGTTGGATGTGCCGGAAGCGGACGTGCGTGCCGCGCGGCACCAGTACGGCATCGAGGAAGCGTGGGAAGGCATTCATGTCAGCGGTACCAAAGATGCCGCCTACTACTATTCCAGCTACCACATGAAGGACGAAAGCCCGGTCAACACCGACAAGCCCAAGATCATGATCCTGGGCGGCGGCCCCAACCGTATCGGTCAGGGTATCGAATTTGACTATTGCTGTGTCCACGCGTCGTTGGCACTGAAAAAGCTGGGTTTTGAAACCATTATTGTCAACTGCAACCCGGAGACTGTGTCCACCGACTACGACACCTCCGATAAGCTGTATTTCGAGCCGCTGACGCTGGAGGATGTGCTGAGCATCCACGAAAAAGAGAAGCCGGTGGGTGTGATCGCGCAGTTCGGCGGTCAGACCCCGCTGAATTTGGCAGCGGATCTGAAAAAAGCCGGTGTCAACATTCTGGGCACCACCCCCGAAACCATCGACCTGGCGGAGGATCGCGATCTGTTCCGCAACATGATGGACAAGCTGGGCATTCCGATGCCGGAATCCGGCATGGCGGTCACAGTGGACGATGCGCTCAAGATCGCGGGCGAGATCGGCTATCCGGTGATGGTGCGTCCCTCCTATGTGCTGGGTGGTCGCGGCATGGAAGTGGTGTACGACGCCGAAGCGCTGACCTACTATATGCAGCAGGCGGTGGGCGTGACTCCCGACCGTCCGATCCTGATCGACCGGTTCCTGCACCACGCGACCGAGTGTGAAGCTGACGCGATCAGCGACGGCGAGCATGTGTTTGTGCCGGCGGTGATGGAACATATCGAGCTGGCGGGTGTCCACTCGGGCGACTCCGCGTGCATCCTGCCCTCTAAGAACCTGACCGACGAGCAGGTCGCCACCATCAAAGAATACACCCGCCGGATCGCTGCGGAAATGCACGTGGTGGGTCTGATGAATATGCAGTACGCCATCGAGGACGGCAAGATCTATGTGCTGGAGGCCAACCCTCGCGCCTCGCGCACCGTGCCGCTGGTGTCCAAGGTTTGCAACATCCAGATGGTGCAGATCGCGACCGACATCATGACCGGTCATCTGACCGGTCGTCCGTCGCCGGTGCCGGGGCTGAAAGAGAAATCCTTCTCCCACTACGGCGTGAAAGAAGCGGTGTTCCCGTTCAATATGTTCCCCGAAGTGGACCCCGTTCTGGGGCCGGAGATGCGCTCCACCGGCGAGGTGCTGGGACTGGCTCCCACCGTGGGCGAAGCGTTCTACAAGGCGCAGGAAGCCACCAAGACCTGCATCCCGCTGAGCGGCACGGTGCTGCTGAGCGTCAACGACCGCGACAAAGCGGAGTTGGTGGATCTGGCCAAAGGCTTCCACGAGTGCGGCTTCCGCATTCTGGCGACCGCCGGCAGCTACGCGCTGATCCATGAAGCGGGCATTCCTGCCGAAAAGGTGTTCAAGCTGCAGGAGGGTCGTCCCAACATTCTGGATAAGATCACCAACGGCGAAATTGATCTGATCATCAACACGCCGGTCGGTAAGCAGAGCGCGACCGACGACAGCTACATCCGCAAAGCGGCGATCAAAAACCGCGTGTCGTACATGACCACCATGGCGGCGGCGCAGGCGACGGTCGAGGGCATCAAAGCGGTCAAGCGTCCGGAAAGCCTGGGCGTCAAATCGCTGCAGCAGTTCCACGCCGAGATCACCGATAAATAAGCGATTGCAACCGACAGGCTCTGGAACATGGTTTCAGAGCCTGTCTTTTCAAAAAGGAGGTTCCCATGCTGACCATACAAGCGCTGACCCCGCAGCAGGTCACGCAGATTTACCACCGGCATATGGTGCGCGATTTTCCGGCGGACGAGCTGAAACCGCTGGACAATATGCTGCCGCTGATGCGGCGGGGACTGTATCGCGGCTACGGCTTGTGGGAGGACGGCGCGCTGTGCGCGTATGCGCTGCTGATGACGGTGCCGGACGGTCGTGTGCCGCTGCTGGATTATCTGGCGGTGGTGTCTGACCGGCGGGATCATGGCTACGGCAGCCGCTTTTTGCAGCTGCTGAAAGCGGAGCTCGCCGACTATGACGGCATTGTACTGGAAGCGGAGGCAGTCGCATACGCTGTGGGTGGGGCGGATCGCGCCATCCGCACCCGGCGGCTGGCGTTTTACCACCGCAACGGGCTGCGCAGCACCAGCCTGCAAACCCATCTGTTTGGGGTAACGCTGTCCATTCTGTATCTGCCTTGCGGGCGCGATGTATCGGATGGACAGTTGTATTGTGAGCTGGACGCGCTGTATCGACGGATGTTCCCGGTGTGGTTGAGTCGGTACGCCTGTTTGTCCATGCGCCACGCGTAACAAGAGGAAAAGGCAAAAAATGTTTGCCGAACCCTCTTGTTCCCATAGGGCATTTTGTGCTATACTGGCGACAGAAACGCAGAATACGACAAAAACGGCGGTGCCGGATTCGCGCTGCCGCCGACATACGATTTTTGGTACCGAGGAGGAACGGTTATGTATTGTAAATACTGTGGTAAGGAAAACACCGGCGACGCCGTGTTCTGTTCCTTTTGCGGGAAACCGCTGAAAGACAACGCTCCCTCTGCCGGTCAGAAGACCTATGCGCCCCCTGTGCAGGACGGCTATACCGGTCCGGTCAATATGTGGGGCGAACCCATCGATGATCTGACCCGGGAATTCCACCCGGTCGAGGACATCCCCCAGCCGGCGGATGATATTTCCGCCACGCGGGTGGCACCCGCCATCACCGACCTGTCGTCCACCGAGGCGACGGGCGAAGCGCCGTCCGAACCGGAAGGGGAGGGCGCGCCGCAGCCGGGCGGCTTTTTCTCCCGCTTTAAGAATCCCAAGCTGGTGATCGGTGTGATCGTGGCGACTGGTGTGCTGCTGTTTGTGTTGATGCTTACGCTGGTGCTGACGCTGGTGATGCCGGGCAGCGATCCGGACGCGACCCCGCCCGACCAGTTCCTGTATACGGTGGAGGACGACCATGTCAGTATCCAAGCCTACATCGGCAAGGACAAAACCGTGGTGATCCCATCGCGCATCGAGCGCACCTCGGTCACCACCATTCTCGCCAACGCGTTCGCCAACCGCGATCTGCTGAGCGTGACCATCCCGAACAGCGTGACCTCTATCGCGGATACCGCGTTTGACGGCAACCCCGATTTGATCATCTACGGCCGCAAGGATTCTTACGCCAAGCTGTTTGCGGAAAAACACAATCTGACCTTTGCGTTGACCGGCAGCGCCACCTCGCGCACCGAAACGCTGACCACCGGTGACAACACCACCGCCGCGTCCAAGACGCTTCCGGCGCAGGATGAGCCGGAAACCACCACCACAACGGAGGAGGAAACCACCACCACGACGCGCCAGACGACCACCACCGCGCCGGAGGCGACCCATGCGCGCACCACTGCGCCGCCGCCCGCCACCGACCCCAACGCGTCGGCAGCCTCGCTGCTGGGCGAGAGCTTTAAGCAGGTCAAGGTGCGGCTGGGTAGCGATTACACCGCCAAGGTGGGCGGCTTGAGCTTCCCGCACCACTCGTTTGTGGAATTTGCCGGGCTGACCGGCGGTTCGCCGTCGGATACCAGCACGGTCAGCAGCGTGACCATCACCGAGGGGCACATCACCGAGGATGCCCGCATTGGTCATACCATGAGCCAGCTCAAGGCGATGATGCCTTCGTCGTCGGATTGGACGATCCAGGATAACCCCGGTGTGGGTGACCAGGCGAGCTTTACCATGACCTATGGCGGACGCACCATCAGCGTGGTTCTGTATTTTGACGGCACCGGCGACAGCGCCACCTGTATTCAGGCGTCTGTCAGCGCGGGCTGATGAGAAAAGCGGCTTTTGACAGAGTTTCTGCCAAAAGCCGCTTTTGTCGATTCCACCAAAACCAACCCCACTTTGGTTGTGAAAATTGACTTTGACACTGGCGGGAAAAAATGATAAAATAGCATCATTATGTCGATCGTGAAATAATGTGAAAAAGAGCAGGAGGCAGACAATATGGGTGGCTTTTTTGGCGTGGTATCCAAGGAGAGCTGTGTGTTCGATCTGTTTTTCGGAACAGACTATCATTCGCATCTGGGAACCCGGCGGGGCGGTATGGCGGTGTATGGCGAGAGCGGCTTTGACCGCGTGATCCACAACATCGAAAATTCGCCGTTCCGCACCAAGTTCGAGCGGGATGTGGAGCGCATGGAGGGCCATTTCGGCATCGGCTGCATTTCAGACAGCGAGCCGCAGCCCCTGACGGTGCGGTCGCATCTGGGCACCTACGCGATTACCACGGTCGGCCGCATCAACAATGTGGACGAGCTGACCCGCCTGTGCTACGAGCGCGGTCATATGCATTTTTTGGAGATGAGCAACGGCAACGTCAACCCCACCGAACTGGTGGCGGCGCTCATCAACCAGCGGGACAATCTGGTAGACGGCATCCGCTTTGCCCAAAGCGTGATCGACGGCTCCATGTCCATGCTGCTGCTGACCAAGGACGGCATCTACGCCGCCCGCGACCGGCTGGGACGTACCCCCATCATGATCGGTCAAAAAGAGAATGCCTACTGCGCTTCGTTTGAAAGCTTTGCCTATTTGAATTTGGGATACCACGCATACAAGGAGCTGGGCCCCAACGAGATCGTGTTTATGACACCGGATGGGGTGCAAACGCTGGCCGCCCCGCAGGAGGAAATGAAGATCTGTTCCTTCCTGTGGGTGTATTTCGGTTATCCCACCTCCACCTACGAGGGGGTCAATGTCGAAGAGATGCGCTATCGCTGCGGCGATATGCTGGCGGGTCGCGACAATGTCACGGTGGACGCGGTGGCGGGTGTGCCGGATTCGGGCACCGCGCATGCGGTGGGCTATGCCAATCGCTCGGGTGTGCCCTTCTCCCGCCCGTTCATCAAATACACCCCCACCTGGCCGCGCTCCTTCATGCCCACCCACCAAAGCCGCCGCGATCTGATCGCGCGTATGAAGCTGATCCCGGTGGATGCGCTGATCCGTGACAAGCGGCTGCTGCTGATCGATGACTCCATCGTGCGCGGCACCCAGCTGCGGGAAACCACCGAGTTTTTGTATAACAGCGGCGCCAAAGAGGTGCATGTCCGCCCGGCGTGCCCGCCCATTATGTTCGGCTGCAAATACCTCAACTTCTCTCGCTCCACATCGGATATGGATCTGATCGCCCGCCGGGTGATTGCCCAGCGCGAGGGGGATCAGGTGTCGCCGGAGGTGCTGGCGCAATACGCCAACCCCGAAACCCAGCAGTACAACGATATGGTGGCGGAGATCGGCAAGCAGCTCAATTTCACCTCGCTGCGGTTCCATCGGCTGGACGATATGATGGCATCCATCGGCATCGCCCCCTGCAAGCTGTGCACCTATTGCTGGAACGGTCAGGAATAAGAAATGCAAAAAAGCGCCCGCATCCGTCAGACATGGATGCGGGCGCTTTTGGGTGAACTCAGTAAATTGTAAAGGGGATCTCGGCTTTCAACCGGATGTCCGCCGACGGGTCCTCTTTTGTGGAAAGCTGTAAATAGGCGATGGCCTTGTAGTCACCTTTGGTCAGCTTGCCAGCCTCGTATTCGGCACTGCCGTCACTTCGGAGGGTGACCGGCTGCTTAGAATGCAGCACAGTGGAGTAGGATACATCGGCAAAGGCGCGGTTCAGCAGCGATTGACCGGAGGCATCGGCAATATCCACCAAGCAGAGTGGGTCGCTGTGCTGCACGGTGATGTCGGACTGATCACCGGTGTAGGTGTAGGTGACCGTCACATCCAGCAGCTGCCCCGGCTTCAGCTCGCTGGCTTTATACGCGCTTTGGGAAGAAGCGATGGTCAGCGTATAATCGCCATCGGTGGCGGTGTCGCTTTGCGGCTGGTTGGACGGCGTTGCCGAGCAACCCGCCAACATCCCACATGCCAATACAATACCAAATAATCTGCGCCATTTCATAAGCATACCTCCCAAATTTTATTCATTTCTGTTTTCGGTATCATTATAACACGCGGCAAAATCGCGTCAATGCATATACGGCGGATTTGTAGGAACGCATAAAGCAGGGGAGCCGTCGCTGTGCAATATGGCAAAAAAGAGGAACGCCCGCGGGCGTTCCTCTTTTTTGCGTGCCGATGACTATTTTTCATTGACGATCACCCAGTCGCGGTTTTCCTCCACGCTTTCGTCGCTGGGACGCGCCACATTGGTTTGGGGAAAGCGGCGATCCGGCTTTGTGATGGGCTGCATCGCGTAGGCGCCGGTGATCTTGCCTTTGGCTTTGTCCGCGCGCGTGTCCTGACGCAGGATGGCTTCTTGTTGTTTCTTTTGCTGCTGCTTTTCGTCCATGATGAATCCCTCTTTTCGGAATTAGTATGCACCGCGTAACCGCCGCTTATGCATCGCTTGCCGCCGCAGCAGGGGAGCAAAACGACTCGGCAAACGCCGTGTGCAGCCGACAATATATAGCAACGCCGCCTAGCGTTTCTTATTGGCAAAAATGCAAGCAAGTTGGGCGGAACCGGACGGCGAATCGCTGTTTTTTGCCGAAATAAAGAAAAAAGGTCGTCAAATCGCAAAAAACGATTGACAACCGTATGACTCTATGGTATGATAAATTCCTGTATCGCACAGTGGGGCTCTATGCCTATTCTGGTGACATCATAGCACATAACCCCGCAAATGGCAAGAGGGTTTTGCAAACTTTTTGCCGACCGGCCAAAGCCCCGCTTTTGGTATGGCGGAGAATGAAATTTCGGAAACAGGAGTGAACGCGGATGGTGAACATTAAACCGGTAAAACTGGGAAACAACACCCGTATGAGCTTTGCGAAGATCAATGAGGTCTTGGAAATGCCCAACCTCATCGAAATTCAGAAAAACTCGTACAAGTGGTTCCTGGAAAAAGGGCTGAAAGAGGTATTCAACGATTCGACCTCGATCACCGACTACACCGGCAATCTGGTACTGGAGTTCGTGGATTATCGTTTGGACGAAAATCCGAAATATTCCGTGGAGGAATGCAAGGTGCGGGACGTCACCTATGCGGCGCCTCTGCGTGTCCGTGCTCGTCTTATCAATAAAGAGACCGGCGAGATCAAGGAATCCGAAGTGTTTATGGGCGATTTCCCGCTCATGACCGAAAGCGGCACCTTTGTTATCAACGGTGCCGAGCGTGTCATTGTATCCCAGCTGGTGCGTTCGCCCGGCGTGTACTATGGCATGAGCTACGATTCCACCGGCAAAAAGCTGTTCACCTCGACGGTGATCCCCAACCGCGGCGCGTGGCTGGAATATGAAACCGATTTTTCCGATATTTTCTATGTTCGTATTGATAAAAACCGCAAAATGCCGGTGACGGTGCTGCTGCGGGCGCTGGGCTTGGGCAGCGACGCCGAAATTCTCGATTTCTTCGGGGATGACGAGCGGATGCACGCCACCATCGAAAAAGATATTACCAAAAACACCGAGGAAGCGCTGCTGGAAGTGTACCGCAAGCTGCGCCCCGGCGAGCCGCTGACGCTGGAAAATTCGCAGCAGCATTTGGAGGGTCTGTTCTTTGACCCCCGCCGCTACGACCTCTCCCGCGTGGGTCGCTATAAATACAACAAAAAACTGGGCTTGTCCAACCGTCTGGCGGGCTGCACCCTCAGCCGCCCGGTCGTCAATCCCTCTACCGGCGAGCTGATGGCGGAGGCCGGCGAGCTGATCGACCGCGCCCGCGCCATGGAAATGGAAGATGCCGGTGTGACTGTCGCGTATGTCACGGTGGAAACCCACGGCGGCGAAACCCGCGAGGTCAAGATCATCACCAACGGCATGGTGGACATTCATAAATATGTGAACTTCGATGTGGAAGAGCTGGGCATCAACGAGCGGGTGTCTTTCGCGGTGCTGCAGGAGATTCTGGAGCAGAACGAGGACGAAGAGTCGCTGAAAGAAGCGATCCGCGCCCGCGCTGGCGATCTGATCCCCAACCACATCACGGTGGACGACATCTTCGCGTCGGTCAACTATGTCAACTGCCTCGCGTTCGACATCGGCACCACCGATGACATCGACCACTTGGGCAACCGTCGCATCCGCTCGGTGGGCGAGCTGCTGCAGAACCAGTTCCGCATCGGCTTCTCCCGTATGGAGCGCGTCATCCGTGAACGCATGACCCTGCAGAGCCAGGATCAGAGCGTCATCACTCCGCAGGCTCTGATCAACATCCGCCCGGTGGTGGCAGCCATCAAGGAGTTCTTCGGTTCTTCTCCGCTGTCCCAGTTCATGG
>ERZ773193.303-NODE-303-length-80114-cov-14.981551_pt1 | contig 80114 bp, 90 predicted proteins | sample MGYA00511110_ERZ773193 | MGnify/ENA primary metagenome ERZ773193 (study PRJEB29015, sample SAMEA2737784) | human gut metagenome | biome: human gut; feature: human-associated habitat; material: faeces | place: China | collected 2012 ... | reverse complement strand
CCTGCGACCTCTTGATCCCAAATCAAGCGCTCTAGCCAAGCTGAGCCACACCCCGGAACAAAGTGTTTGTCGTTTTTTATGTTCGCCATATCTCTGACGCAAGACATATTATACATAAACACCCCCTTGATGTCAACAATAAATTTTATTTTTTTTATATTTTTTTTGACAGAGCGGATTTTATAAGGTTTTAAGCCGCTTCCCGGTATTCATTTTTTTGAATATTATATATGGATTGATGATAATCTCATATATTTTAGCATTAATTTAAAGTTTTCGAGGTCTGGCAGGTATGTATCTGTTGCGTATAGATCTTTTAAAAAATCGGATAAAAATTGAATCGGGTAACAAGCTGTGCTATAGTAAGGGCTGCGACAGTTTAATTAAGAAAAGAGAGAATGGAATGAGTGATTTTTTATTTAGTATAAATGCGACAGTGCCGATCTTTCTGGTGATCCTGTTGGGGTGGTTTCTGAAACGGATTGGGCTGATCAATGATGAATTTGCAAATATAGCAAATAAATATGTGTTTAAGGTATCCCTTCCGGTGCTTTTGTTCCGGGATATCGCAACAACCTCGGTATTAAAAGACGTAAATATGAAATTTGTGGCGTTTTGCTTCTTCGGAACTTTTATTATGTTTGCATGTGCATGGTGCTTTGCAAAGATATATTGCCGGGATAAGACGATGGTCGGAGCGTTTGCGCAGGCATCGGCAAGAGGCAGCGCGGCGGTGCTTGGAATTGCCTTTGTAGAAAATATCTGTGGAAGCTCAGGGATGGCTCCGCTTATGATCGTTGCGGCGGTACCATTGTTCAATATCCTGTCTGTTATTATGCTGACCTTTGGGGGCAGAGATAATATCCATGGTTCAGACGGAATTAAAACGGCATGCATTAATATTTTAAAGAATCCGATCATAATCGGTATCGTACTCGGAGTTCCGTTTTCATTATTTAATATTACGATTCCGGCGATCCCGATGAAGACGATCAATTATATAGCACAGACGGCGACTCCGATCGCATTGATCGCCATAGGAGCTGGTTTTAATACAAAAGCGGCACTGGAGAAAATGAAGCCGGCGGTTACAGCAGCTCTTATGAAGCTGGTTGTATTTCCTTTGATCTATATGCCGATTGCGATTAAGCTTGGGTTTGCACCGAGTGAGTTGGCAGCAATATTGATCATGACAGGCTCACCATCCACGGTAACTTGTTATATTATGGCTAAGAATATGAATAATGATGAAGTCCTGTCATCAAATGCAATCGTGCTGACAACCCTGTTTTCATCGATCACGATAACGGCATGGGTATATGTCCTTCGCGTTATGGGATGTATATGACAGAAGCAATAATAGAAATCCTTGAATATACAGAACTGGGACTAAATAAGAAGTAATGAATACAGAGAATAGATAATATAGAAAATTAAAATACAGAGAATGGAGAAAGAAGATGAAAAATATAGTTTTGATCGGAATGCCGGGATGTGGAAAGAGTACGATAGGTGTGGTACTCGCCAAGGTTCTTGGATTTGATTTTGTAGATGCAGATGTATTGATCCAGAAGAAGCATGGTAAGCTACTTCGTGAGTTGATAGCGGAATACGGAGATGATGGGTTCCTTCAGATAGAAAATGATGTAAACAAAGAAATTGACTTAAAGAATACGGTTATTGCAACCGGAGGAAGTGTCGTATACTGTGATGAAGCCATGCAGCATTATGTAAAAAATGATATTGTAGTATATATCGAGCTTCCATATGAAGTGATCGCTTCCAGACTGGAAAATGTAAAACGACGTGGCGTAGTGTTAAAGGATGGTCAGACTTTAAAGGATCTTTATAAAGAGAGAATCTTATTGTATGAAAAATATGCACAGATCACGGTAAAAGCCGAGGGGCTTTCCGTAGAAGAACTAATGGATACGATTGCAGAAAAAGTGTTGGCATATGAGAGCACACATTAATGTGAAGAACAAGCGCAAACAGCATAGATCCAAAGTAATGGTATGAATTTGGAAATGTGCAGCGGGCTTATGAGGTACTAAAAACAGATTGGAAAAACGACTTCTGAACAGCAGAATGAAATATTTGGCGAAAGCTGAAAAAATATCTGCACGGAAGTCGTTTTTTATATTGACGAAAATGGATGTATCCAATATAATCTATTTTGTGGTTTAAAACGTAGAACTTTAAAGTTACTTGACTTTAATGCAATAAAGCAAAATGAGCCGGTTTATGTCAGAATTCGAAAATCAGAAATTATAAGATGCGCTATTGTTGGTGGAAAGTTGGCTGTAAAATTCTGCGAATACAAAAATGAGAAGTGACGGGAGGTCGACATGGTTATTAAAGTGATTATGCTTGTTGTATTCTTTGGCATAATGATCGGTGTAGGATTTTATGCAAGAAAACAGGCGACAGATGTGAACGGATTTGTACTGGGAGGAAGAAGCGTAGGCCCGTGGCTTACAGCATTTGCATATGGTACATCCTATTTTTCAGCAGTTATTTTTATTGGATATGCAGGACAGTTTGGATGGAAATACGGAATTGCATCCACATGGATCGGTATTGGAAATGCGATCCTTGGATCACTGCTTGCATGGGTAGTGCTTGGCAGAAGAACCAGACTGATCACGCAGAAGCTGGATTCCAGAACAATGCCGGAATTCTTTGAGAGAAGATATAACAGCAAATCCATGAAGATCATTTCTTCCTGGATCATATTCATATTCTTGATCCCATATACGGCTTCATTGTATAACGGTCTTTCCAGATTGTTTGGAATGGCATTCGACATTGATTACAAGATCTGTGTTGTTGCTATGGCAGTTCTTACCGGTATCTATGTAATCGTTGGCGGATATATGGCGACAGCGATCAATGACTTTATTCAGGGACTGATCATGCTGGTTGGTATAGTGGCAGTTATCTATGCAGTATTAAACGAGAGAGGCGGACTTACAGGTGCGTTAGACAAGCTGGCTCGTGTAAATGATCCGGCGGTTTCGGATACACCGGGTGTATTTGCATCCTTCCTTGGACCGGATATCTTCAATCTGATATGTGTTGTCATATTAACCTCACTTGGAACATGGGGACTTCCTCAGATGATCCAGAAATTCTATGCGATCAAAGATGAGAAGTCAATTAAGACAGGAACGATCGTATCTACTTTATTTGCTACGATCGTAGCCGGAGGATGTTATTTCCTTGGTGGTTTTGGACGACTGACTGAGACGGATGTAGCAACAGAAGGATTTGATGCGATCATTCCGCACCTGCTTGAGAATCTTCCGGAAGTATTGATGGGACTGGTGGTTATCCTTGTATTGTCTGCTTCGATGTCTACCTTATCTTCATTGGTTCTGACCTCAAGCTCCACACTTACGATCGACTTTATCAAAGCATCGATCGCACCGAAAATGTCAGAGAAGAAGCAGGTTCTTACAATGCGGATCATGTTGGTAGTATTTATCGCATTATCAGCGGTCATTGCAGTCATTCAGTATTCCAGCAAAGTGGCATTTATCGCACAGCTTATGGGTATCTCATGGGGTGCGATCGCAGGTGCCTGTCTGGCTCCGTTTTTATATGGTCTGTACTGGAAACGTACGACAGTGGCAGCCTGCCTTGTAAGTTTTATCTGGGGCGTTGGTATCATGACACTGAACTTTATCAGTAATACATGGCAGTTATTTAGTTTTCCACAGGCATTACAGTCACCTGTAAACTGTGGTGCAGCAGCGATGATCGGTGGATTGATCCTTGTTCCGGTCGTCAGTCTGATCACAAAGAAACCGGATCAGGAGCGTGTAGAAGAAATTTTCTCCTGTTATGAAGCGACAGTAACCGTACCTCAGAAGGAAGCATTGGACTAATATTATTCAAAAAATATACATAATATGTATAAAGCCGGCAGACAGAAAAACATTCTGTCCTGCCGGCTTTAACATTTGTGTGAAATGCGTAAAAATGTGTTTGTACAAGAGCTTTTTGAATGTAAAATCAGTTTTCAAAACAGAAAGAAAGTATACGGACATATTAAAAATAGAATAAAAAAATAAATATCAAAATAATTTTTTGTATATTTATTAATTAATACTTGAATATTATACATAATAACTGTATAATCATGGAAGATTATACGAACTGTATTTTCCTATGAAAGCGGTTGACGGAAGAAAATGCAGAGAGTAAGATAAATGAATGTGTAGAAATACAAATAGGACGATGGCTGTAATGGAAAATGACCGGTCGCAGCAGATTGGAGTAAGATATGATAAAAGCAGGAATTATTGGTTCAACCGGATATGCCGGTCAGGAAATAGTAAGAATTCTTCTTGGACATAAGGATGTGGAAATAGTCTGGTATGGTTCCAGAAGTTTTATAGATAAGAAATATTACGAAGTATTTGGAAACATGTTTCAGATCGTGGATGCAACCTGTCTGGGCGAGAATATGGATGAGCTGGCTGAGAAAGTGGATGTTATTTTCACTGCAACCCCACAGGGCTTATGTTCTTCCCTTGTAAATGAGGATATTTTATCAAAGGTTAAGATCATTGATCTGAGTGCGGATTTCAGAATTAAGGATGTTGCTACTTACGAGAAGTGGTACAAGATCGAGCATAAGAGTCCGGAATTTATCGACGAGGCCGTATATGGTCTGTGTGAGATCAACAGAGATAAGGTAAAGGGATGCAGACTTCTGGCAAATCCGGGCTGTTATACAACCTGCTCCATTCTTTCCTTATATCCGCTTGTAAAAGAGAAGCTGATCGATCCGAATACGATCATTGTAGATGCTAAGTCCGGTACATCAGGAGCAGGACGAGGAGCAAAGATCCCGAACCTGTTCTGTGAGGTAAATGAAAGCATTAAGGCATATGGAGTAACGACTCATCGCCATACACCGGAGATCGAAGAACAGCTTGGATATGCATACGGCAGTCCGATCATGATTAATTTCACACCACATCTGGTTCCGATGAATCGTGGTATTCTGGTTACGGCATATGCTTCATTAAAAGAAAAGGTAGATTACGATACTGTTCGTGCTGCATATGACAAATATTATGCAAACGAGAGATTTGTCCGTGTTCTTGACAAGGATGTATGTCCGGAGACACGTTGGGTAGAGGGCAGTAATTATGTAGATGTCAACTTTAAGATTGATGAAAGAACCGGACGTATCATTGCAATGGGAGCACTTGATAATCTGGTAAAGGGAGCAGCCGGTCAGGCAGTTCAGAATATGAATATTATGTTTGGACTTCCGGAAGAAGAAGGACTGCTGATGGCTCCGGTATTCCCATAAAGAGTAACGGCATCGGATATCGTGGAAGAACAGATGATATAAGGCGGTGATCGGTATGGAGATCATTTCCGGCGGAGTGACAGCTCCAATCGGATTTCTGGCAGCAGGTATGCACGCCGGAGTAAGAAAAAATAAAAAGAAAAAAGACATGGCATTGCTAGTCAGCAAGTGTCCGGCGAAGACAGCTGGAGTATTTACACAGAATGTAGTCAAGGCTGCACCTGTTATGTGGGACAAAGCATTATGTGACGATATCGGCTTATGTCAGGCACTGGTTGTAAACAGTGGAGTGGCAAATGCATGTACCGGAGAAGCAGGAGATGTTGATGTGGCGCATATGGCAGAGCTTGCGGCAGCAGAACTTCAGGTACCGGCTGATCAGGTTGCGGTTGCTTCGACCGGAGTAATAGGTATAAGGCTTCCGATGGAGACGATCGCGCATGGAATCCGCGAACTTTCAGGGATGCTTTCCGATGATTTGGAAAGTGGAAGTCATGCGGCGGAAGCCATTATGACGACCGATGTATATAAGAAAGAGATCGCGGTAAAGCTGCAGATCAAAGGGAAGACAATTACCGTCGGAGGCATGTGCAAAGGTTCCGGTATGATCAACCCGAATCTTGGAACGGTGCTTGGATTCCTGACAACGGATCTGAATATCAGTCAGGAGTTATTGCAGAAAACACTGAGAAATGATGTCATAGACACTTATAATATGTTATCTGTCGATGGGGATACTTCAACGAATGACACCGTTATGATATTTGCAAATGGCATGGCAGGAAATGATGAGCTGCTTGAAACGGATGCGGATTATCCGGCATTTGCGGAGGCACTTCGATATATCAATACCTACTTCGTGAAGCTGATCGCAGCGGACGGAGAGGGAACGACGAGGATGTTTCAGGTACAGGTAGCAGGGGCGGAATCCAAGGAGGGCGCAAGAAAGCTTGCAAAATCCGTGGTGACATCAAACCTTGTAAAATGCGCCGTATATGGTTCGGATGCGAACTGGGGACGTCTGGTGTGCGCGATGGGACAGAGCGGGATCGCTTTTGATCCATATAAGGTAGATATTATAATATCCAGTGAGGCCGGTTCCTTAAAAATAGTTGAAAACGGGGTCTGTACCGATTATGATGAAGAAAGAGCGACGGAGATCCTGTCGCCGAATCAGGTATGTTTTCATGCGGATATGCATGCCGGTACAGAGACAGCTTCCGCGTGGGGCTGTGACCTTACATATGAATATATCAAGATAAATGCAGAGTATAGAAAGTGAGGAAGTAAATAAGATGGTAAAGGGAGATTATACAGTAGATCAGGTAATATCAAAAGCACAGACACTGATCGAGGCTTTGCCTTATATCAAGAAATTTCAGGGGAAAACAATTGTTGTAAAATATGGCGGAAGTGCTATGTTGGATGAGAATCTGAAATATAATGTGATTGAAGATGTTGCATTATTAAAGCTGGTTGGACTGAAACCGGTTATCGTGCATGGTGGCGGTAAGGAGATCAGCAAATGGGTAGAGAAGATTGGAAAAGAACCTGAATTTATTAATGGACTTCGTGTAACAGACGGGGAGACAATGGAGATTGCCGAGATGGTATTATCCAAGGTAAATAAGAGTCTTGTCAGCATGATGCAGAAGGTTGGTTTAAAGGCTGTGGGTATCAGTGGAAAGGATGGTGGACTGTTTACCGTTAAGAAGCGTCTGCCAGGTGGAAAAGATATCGGTTATGTAGGCGAGATCACAAAGGTTGATACAGAGGTGATCGATGCACTGGTCGATCAGGATTTTATACCTGTTATCGCCCCTATCGGTGTCAGTGAAGAATATGAGGATTATAATATTAATGCTGATGATGCTGCATGTGCTGTTGCAACAGCATTAAAGGCAGAAAAGCTGGTATTCTTAACAGATATTGAAGGTGTATTTATCGATCCGACAGATAAGTCTACTCTGATCTCAGAAATGGATATCCATGAGGCAAAGGATATCATTGAGAAAGGTGTTGTCGGCGGTGGTATGCTTCCAAAGCTTAATAACTGTATCACAGCCATGGAAAATGGTGTATCAAGAGTTCATATTTTGGATGGTCGCCTGAAGCATTGCCTGCTTCTTGAGTTCTTTACTCAGAAGGGTATCGGTACTGCAATCTTAAAAGAGCCTCTATTCTAAATGATAATTTTAGTAATACAAAAAAATAAAACAGAAAAAGATCGGAACTGTGTGGTAATAATGAGAAAAACCAGGAACTACAGTTCCGGTCTTTTTTCTATTTTACTATTGTAAAAGGAAAAGAAGTTCGTTAAAATAGAAATGTGTATGGTCATATCGGCATATACAGGAGGTTATGCAGATATGATGAAGAAAAAAAGAAGAAATGCCGGCTGTGTTTTATTCAGGGTAGTAGCCGGATTTATGATTATTTTCATGCTGTCGGGCTGTGGAAATGATCACGTTTCCTATGAACCTGCAGATGTGACAGATGATGCAGATGCACAGGTGACAGAGCAGCAGACAGATGAAAGTTCGGCAACATCGGAAAATACAGGATATGTATATGTCTATGTGTGCGGTGCTGTTAGGCAGGAAGGGGTATACCGGCTGCCGGAAGGCTCCAGGATCAATGATGCACTGATTCTTGCGGGTGGACTGACTGAGGATGCTGCTTCAGGTGTTTTGAATCTGGCAGAGTCGGTTCAGGATGGACAGAAGCTTTATTTCCCAACGAAGGATGAAATGGAGAATCAGCAAGGTGTTCCGGTAGACGGAACATATACGGATGGTCAGGCGAACAATAGTGAACAGTCACAGAAAATAGATATCAATACGGCTGATAAAGAACAGTTGATGACACTTTCCGGTATCGGAGAGGCGAAGGCAGAATCCATCATTCGATATAGGGCGGAGCATGGAAATTTTGCACAGATCGAAGATATTACAAATGTAGACGGGATTGGCGAGAGCCTTTTTCAGAAGATAAAAGAATATATATATGTTAAATAAAGATATAGGGGTGTAATCGTATGAAAAAAGTACTGGTTGTAGATGACGAAAAATTGATTGTCAAGGGATTGAAATTCAGTCTGGAACAGGATGATATGGAAGTCGATGTCGCCTACGATGGTGGAGAGGCATTTGAAAAAATAAAGAACAATTCATATGATATCGTTCTTCTTGACATTATGATACCGGTATATACAGGAATAGAAGTCTGCCAGATGGTGCGTGAGTTTTCCAATGTCCCGATCATAATGCTGACAGCAAAGGGAGAGGACATGGATAAGATCATGGGGTTGGAATATGGAGCAGATGATTATATCACAAAGCCGTTTAATATCCTTGAGGTTAAAGCAAGAATAAAAGCAATTCTCAGACGAAGCGGTAAGAAGGCAGAACCTGTAAAACCTGTGAATATCATGGAAATTAATGGTATGAAGGTAGAGCTTGACAGCAGACGGGTATTTGTTCATGGAAAAGAACTGAATCTGACAGCAAAAGAATTCGATCTTTTGGAATTATTAATGGCACATCCGAATAAAGTATATTCAAGAAACGAACTTCTTGATACTATATGGGGAAGTACATATCCGGGAGATGCCCGTACTGTGGATGTCCATGTTCGAAGACTCAGAGAAAAGATCGAAGATAACCCGGGAGAACCGGTATATATCCATACGAAATGGGGCGTCGGCTATTATTTTAAAGGCTGATATTTGCGATGAAAAAAGACAGAAATGATGATTTGAAAAAGACAAATATCATGATACATGGAAAACAGCATATTCGTCTTCAGACAGTGCTCTTTCTGATTATTGTTCTATTGGTGTTCCTTGTCGCGATAGGTATGCGAACTGTTTTTTTCAATTTGCTTGTAAAAAATGAATATCGTGATGTTGAAAAGCTTCTGAGAAATAATTCAAAAAATCTGGAATATCTGATCAATGATATTAATTCAGAAGCCGAGGGCACAAGTCAGACTTATCAGGGAGTAGATACACTTGCGTACAGTATGTCGGCCAGGATCATTATCGTTAATACAGATTATAATGTGATCTATGATAGTTTTCGTTTAATGAGGGATACTTATATCATGGATAATGATATTCACAGAATCATGAGCGGTGATGAGGCGGAAAAGATGGTGGCAGATGCTGCTTCGATCGAGTATATGTTTCCTGTGGTAAATCGGGAAGGCTATACCGATGATGTAGCAGTAGTGGCAGTCAGTCTTAAGGATTTCAATGATAATAAGACATATCTGGAGTATCGTGCGAATATTTTGATTTGTATATTTTTGGTACTTGGAGTGATTGCTGCTGTAGTGATTTCTTATACAGCGATCCGTGACACCAGAGAGATACGCAGACAGCTTTTGAACATGAAGGATGGATTCCTTGGGCAGCTTCAAAAGACCGGTTTATGGAAAGAAACCGGTATGGTCGTGGATAATATGAATGGGATATTTGCAAAAGCTCAGCTTCTGGAGGAATCACGACAGGAATTCGTATCAAATGTATCCCATGAATTGAAGACGCCAATCACATCTATGAAGGTTTTATCCGAGTCCATATTGATGCAGGAGAATGTTCCTGTTGAGACATATCGGGAATTTATGAATGATATTGTGCTTGAGATCGATCGCGAAGCCCAGATCATCAGTGATCTTCTGACTCTTGTAAAAACAGATAAGGGATCAGACAGTCTGAATATTGAACGCGTAGATATTAATGAGTTGATGGAGGTTATTCTGAAAAGATTGACTCCGTTGGCAGAAAAAAGAAATATTGAGATTACATTTGAGAGTTTCCGTGAAGTATCAGCGGATATAGATAAAGTGAAATTCACACTTGCAATATCAAATCTCATCGAGAATGGGATAAAGTATAATGTGGATGGTGGCTGGATCAGGGTATCGTTGAATGCAGATCATAAAAATCTGTATATAAAAGTCGCTGATTCAGGTGTTGGTATACCGGAAGATTGTGTAGAGCATATCTTTGAACGTTTTTACAGAGTAGACAAAGCACGGAGCCGAGATACCGGAGGAACAGGATTGGGTCTGGCGATATCCAAGAATATTATCGTTATGCATAAGGGAATTATCAATGTATATAGTGAACCGGGTAAGGGAACTACATTTACGGTTCGTGTTCCGATGAATTATGTCAATTAGACGGAAGGATGAAGGAGTAAGATATGAAGACTAGAATCTTCGGTTATCGAATCGTTATTCGTATGGTCATGGTTTTTGCTTTATTATTTACACTGACAGGGTGTGGAGATAATAAAGTTAAGGATACGACGGGTTCGGGTCTGGATGCCAGTGAAGGCATGGATGTATATTCTATTTATTATATGAATGGTGACTGGACTGATTTTGTTGTTAAGCGTACGAATATTGACCAGCTTGAAGCAACAGAGAATACGATAGATAAATTAATGAATCTGTTGATAACATCAACAGATGACAAGAATTGCCAGATACCGGTACCAATGGGCATGGCTTATCAGCGCTACGCATATGATGGACAGGGTGTTGTGACGATTATGTTTAATCTGGATTATGAAACTGCTGAGAATTATCAGATCTTGCTGTGCAAGATGGCATTTACAAATACTCTTTGTCAGGTTGAGGGTGTTGATAAAGTATCCTTTGAGTTGTCTGATCTGATCGGAGAGAGGGAACTTGATACGAGTGTCTATTCAGAACAGTCTTTTTCAACCATAGACGGTAATTTTTTGAAGTCTGATTATTCAGTTGATATCTATGTGCCTGATACAACCGGAAAACGCTTGGATAAGAAAACAATTGTGATCGATGCAATGTCCTACAAGACATCGGAAGAGCAGGTGATGGAAAATCTGCGAAACTCAAAGGAGTGGAAAAGTCCGTTAGGAGATGATATAGATATTTTGAACATCTATGTTCAGGATCGTGTCTGCTATGTGAATTACAGCAGTTCTTTTCTGACAAATGTGGAGCAATATGACGACAGGATACTTTTGTATTCTATCGTAGATTCGCTGGTTCAGCTTTCGGATGTAGATAAGGTTGTATTCAAGGTAGATGGTAAACAGGATTTGATCTATGGTGAAAATCTTGATTTTACTAAAGCTTATACGGCAGATTATTCAATTTGTAATTAAAGACACAGCTGTAAAATGCAGCTTCGCAGAGGCCGGCATTTGGAAGTTATATAGCTGTGCGTCAGGAGGAAAATAAAATAAAAAGACCACTGTTCTGGGTAGCGTGTGCCTTTCTGTTTGGAGAGACGGGGGCAATAGCTGGCAGCAGATGGTGTATTTGGGCTGCAATCATATTTGCAGCTCTTTTTGTTATGCACAGATATGAGATGATCGTGCATACGAATGATCGTGTGAAGAAGTTCAGTCCTAAGAGCTTTTGTATAAAGCTGAAACAGGAACCTGAGAAAGCTTGTATGAAGGTAAAACCTGAGGCTGATGAGGATAATGTTATGATAAAGTCCGGACAAGAAAACGATCATATGCAAGGAAATGGTGAGATTGAGAACGATCATATTAAGCTGAACACAGGATATAAGTATAGACGGAGAAGAATCGATTGTGTACATAAGTGGCGTAATACAGTGTTTGTATGGCTGATCTTTGTTTTTGTGGGAATTGCAGGGTATTGCAATATGTCCTCGCTCCGGACACAGGAGAATTTTGCAAAGGTTGCAGCGGGGGCTTCCTGTAAAGTGAGTGGAATTATATATGACAGGCAGGAGACGACTACCGGCTGGGTGATACAGATTCGTGCAAAGAAAGTGGTTATCAATGTAGCCGAAGAGACAAAAGTAGCCGAAGAGACAAAAGGAGCTGAAGAGACAAAAGGAGCTGAAAAGACAAAAGAAATTGAAGAAGTAGGTAACCAGCTTGCTTATTCGGGACAGATGAAGATAGTCGCATATATGTCAACATCGGAAAAACCGATACTTGGACAAGATGTAGTGCTGTCCGGTGTTGCAGCTTTACCGGAGCATGCGACGAATCCGGGTGGATTTGATGCAGCGGATTATTATAAGGCAAAGAAGATATTTATGTTCTTAAAAGATACTTCTTATGTGGAAACAGGAGTGAAAAAATCTGAATTGTTGAATACTCTGCAGGGGATAAAGGAACGGGTTGCTTCCGTATATGATCAGACATTTGAGCCGAAGGCTGCTTCGGTTCTTTCTGCAATGGTACTAGGTGATAAGCGAGGGCTGGACAGGGATACAAGAAATATGTATCAGCTAAATGGAATTGCACATATTCTTGCGATATCGGGGCTTCATATAGCGATACTTGGTATGACACTTTTTGAATGGCTTCGTAAAAGAACAGGGTCTTATCGTATTTCCGGATGTGTGGCGATGATTGTGGTTGTATTTTATGGAATTATGACAGGACTGTCCGGATCTACCAGCCGGGCGGTGATTATGATGGGACTTGTAATGATCGGAAAAGCAAAAGGACGATCTGCGGATCTTCTGACATCGGCAGGAATTGCAAGTATAGGCATGGCTGTATGGAATCCGTATGTGATCCGGGATGCAGGTTTTCAATTATCCTTTGCTGCTGTTGCAGGATTAGCGGTGATTCATCCGGTATATGTTCAGACGTTCGGGAAAAATGGGAAGCTGAGGCAGGCATTTGGGGTCAGTTTGTCATCTTCTCTGGCTACCCTTCCAATCTGTGTATTCTATTATTATCAGTTCCCGTTATATGGAATACTTTTAAATCTTCTGGTTGTGCCGTTAGTTTCCTGCTTGTTGATGTCGGCACTTGTAACAGCAGGATGTGGCATTATTTCTATAAAGGCGGCAGAGCTTGCCGGGATACCGGCACATTTTATTCTGATATTGTATGAAAGACTGTGCGGTCTGTCCGAGAAGATTCCATTTAGCAGTATAAATGTAGGGCATATTTCTGTTCGAATGGTTCTCGTTTATTATTTGGGACTTGGAGTGGTTCTTTTTATCTTGAGGTGTTATGCGGGAGAGAAGAATTCCTCTCAGAGTACGGATGAGAACAATTCGGCGGGCGAAGAAGTTAATAAGTCGATGAGAAATAATTTGGCAGGCAGAAAGTTGGAAAAGCCAATGACAAACAGTCCGTCAGACAAAGACTTAGCAAAGCCGTCGAGAAGTAAAACATTAGGTAGAGACTTGGCTAAGCCGGTGAGGAAAAAGTCAGGCAGATGTGGCAGATATTTATATGGAATTATACTTGTTATACTGCTGACAGCGTTATATGAATACGCCAATCTTGATCGTTCATTTGTCACTGTATTTCTGGATGTTGGTCAGGGTGATGGAATTCTGATACGGACGGAACAGGGAACTTCGATATTGATCGATGGGGGTTCTACCAGCAACCGGAAGGTCGGAGAATATGTTCTGCTTCCGGCAATCAGATATTATGGAATGGCAGAGCTTGATTATGTATTTGTGACGCATGGGGATGCTGATCATATATCAGGCATAGAGTATCTGCTGAATGCCGAACATATCGGTGTACGGATACGGAATCTGGTTCTTGCAAAGTATGGAGATAGACAAGGACTTGCAAATATAGAGACATTGGCAAAAGAGAAGAATATCAATGTTGTATACATGGAAGCAGGGGATAAGATTCAGGAAAAGCAGAATCCGGATATAGCAGGTTTGACTTTGGAATGCCTTTATCCCTCTGGGAACACTTTGGAAGCTAAACAGGTGGTTGAGCGAGGAGCTGATAGTATAGCGGAAGCAAAACAGGTGGTTGAGCGAGAAGCTGATAGTATAGCGGAAGCGAAACAGGTGGCTGAACGAGAAGCTTCTGGTATAACGGATGATAAGAAGATAGCAATTGGGTTGGATAATGCAATTACAGCGAATGTTCCGGGAGAAGAGGCTACAGGATCCGGTCTGGATGCGAATGATCTGTCAATGGTTCTTCTTGCGAAATATGATGGAAGAAAAATCTTGTTTACAGGAGATGCCGGAAGTATGGTAGAGAAAAGATTGATTTTAGAAAAAAGTATCCTGTTGTCAGAGACAGATGCATTAAAGGTGGGGCATCACGGTTCGCATTCCGCATCTTCCAAAGGTTTCCTTCAGACGACAAAACCGCAATATGCCATTATTAGCTGCGGCAAAAAGAACCATTACGGACATCCACATGAAGAAACTCTGATGCAGCTTCAGACAATTGGCGCAAGGGTTTACCGCACCGATCAATGTGGTGCAATAATTTTACACATACAATCAGGAAAAATTATGCTTCATGGGTATGGGGGATAAAATTTATGATTTCTACCAAGCCTAAAATGAAATAATGGGTATATGAGAGAAAAGATTTGAATAATACCCTTGGCAAAGCGGGATTTTGGGTATTGTTCAAGAAAATAGGCTGTCATACCAATGTCAATGTCGGGGGGTAGGGTATGGAAGAAAGCAAGTTAAGATAATACCCGCCCCAGCGGAGTGCACCGGGTATGAAAGAAAGCAAGCTAAGATAATACCCGCCCCAGAAGAGTGCACCGGGTATTGGAGAAGGAAAACGAAAATAATACCCGCCCCACCGGATTGAACAAGGGTATGGATAAAGAAAATTAGACAATATACCACAAACAGGATGAGCAGAAGGGTATGCAAAGTGGGGAAATAGCCTGATACCATGGGAGAAGTGCTATCAAGGGGTATTAATAAATGAAAATGAGAGTTATACCAATAAAAAATATTGCAGAATAACAGCATATAAAGAAACGAGGAGAATGCGTATGATCAAAGATATGATAATAAAAAGAATTGCTGAATTGAAAAATGAAATACATGAGATTGAGATGTTAGAGAAAACACTTCCGAAAGAAGAATTAATATGTGCCAAAAACGGAAAAGGACACAAGTGGTATTTGAAGAATGCAGGAAAATCAATATATCTGCCAAAGAAAGAGAGACACTTGGCTGAAAAACTTGCTATGAAAAAGTATTATATGTTAAGAAAAAAAGATTTAATGTGCGAGCTTGAAGCGTGCAAGGCGTATATCAGGAAAATGCCAAATGAAAATGATACATCTGGTATGCTATTAAAAAATGAAGGCTATGTTGAATTGCTTGGAAAGGCATTTGGACCACATTCAGAGAATTTAGAAGCATGGATGGCAGAAGAATATGAAACAAATAAGAAATATCCGGAGAAGTTGAATATAAAAGGGACACAGGGCAAGTATCTTCGTTCTAAATCAGAAGCAATGATCGATAATGTTTTATTTCGGGAAAGAATACCATTTCGATATGAAAATCAATTGGTGCTGGATGGGATAGTAATGTATCCGGATTTTACGATTCGACATCCCAAAACAGGAGAGTATTATTATTGGGAACATTTCGGTATGATGGATAATTCGGAATATGCGAGTCATGCCTGCAGGAAAATAAAAACATATTGTGATAATGGAATAATACCATCTATTAATTTAATTATGACGTATGAAACCAGTGCTTGTCCTATCGGAATGGAAAGAATAGAGCAAGTGGCAGAATATTATTTCGGATAAATGACACATTTGATATAATGAATGCAAAATTATTTGCTCGCAAGGATGCTGATTTTGCGGAATGCATAGAATGTGCGAAGCACATGATATAATTAGTATAAAGAAGTGGCAAACTACACTCTACAGTGCGTAGAATCCGCAGAAATTCACCATTTTCTACGCTTTATGGGTATGATGCCGGATGCAGGTATGTAATAATCTGGTCAGAAAGGAGGCCGATATGGATCAGATCAGAATAGGCAGGTTTATTGCAGCAGAAAGAAAAAGAAAAGGTTGTACACAGAAGCAACTTGCAGAAAAACTGAATATCAGTGATAAAACAGTTTCCAAATGGGAATGTGGAAAGGGATTCCCGGAAGTGTCTCTGTTATTACCTTTATGTAAGGAACTGGACATTACGGTAAATGAACTGTTGTCCGGTGCAAGAGTGTCTGAGGAAGAATATCAAAAGAAAGCGGAGGAAAATATGGTGAATATGATTAAAGAAAGAGAAGAAAACAAGAAGAAATTAATTCCTACAATTATAACAGGTTTAATTGCAACGATATCATTTATTACATTGATCATGGTTGTTGCAGTGTATACAGAGGTGATCGCAGTACCGGTTAAGATATTACTGATAGTGATCGCATGTGTTATATTTGGTTGTGGACTTATGGTTGCGATGGAAGGTGAGCGCACCATTGGTTATTACAAATGCCGTCATTGCAATGAGCTGTTTGTTCCGACCTTTGGTGCATATACAATGGGAATGCATATGATTTCAACCAGATATTTGAAATGCCCAAAATGTGGAACAAAAACCTGGTGTAAGAAAGTTCTGGCAAAAGAAAATAGAAACATGATGTAAAAGTTCCGGTAAAAGAATTCATCCAGAATATCCAGAGCATCATCTGCATCCATATCGGATATGACTCTTGCGGCTTTATCAAGTGACAGTTCATCCAGATACGGCTTGGCATCATCCAGATAAGAGAAGATCTCTGCGAGCCGTGGGGTGCCGATCATAGTGTACAGGTGCATTCGTTCTGTTTCGTTTAGCCGTGTGATTGCTTCTGCGACATCTTTGTCGTGATAGTTTGCCAAATGCTTCTGCAATACCTGTGCATTCTTTGCATTACGAATGATCTTTACGAGTTCTGTTACATAATCTCTTTTAAATACTGTGATTTTCTTCATTGTGACCTCCTTCCTGCCTGTTTTCAGGCATAAAAATACATCGCCTCAGTGTGAAGACCGGATGGTCAGGATCGTCTGATGCGATGTATGAAAAGGCACACAACAATATAAGATGGGGTTATCGGAGCTTCATAGACAGCCACATCCATTTATGCTTCCTTATCATAACATCGCATATTTTACTTCGTCCAATACGATCGCAACTATCCATGAAAATTCACCTCCATTTGAAAATAGAATTTTAGATTTTTGTATTTGATATTCTCAAAAACCTCTGCTACTATAACAGAAAAGAGTTGAATTGACAACCTGGATAATCCGGGTTGGATAAATTTTATATTTCGGTTATTTTTTTGAAACACATAGAAAACAGGAGGATATCAGATATGCAGATAGAACATGTTGCAATGTATGTTGAAGATCTGGAAAAGACAAAAGAATTTTTTATAAAATATTTTGATGCAAAAGCCGGTGAGCGTTATTATAATCCACAAACAGAGTTTCAGTCTTATTTCTTAAGCTTTGATGATGGAGCAAGACTTGAGATCATGCAGAAGCCAAGGGTGTCAAATCTGAGAAAGGAACTGGCAAGAATTGGTCTTATTCATGTGGCTTTTTCGGTTGGAAGCAGAGAGAAAGTAGATGAGCTTACCAGGAGACTTCAGGAGGACGGATATAAAGTCATCAGTGGACCGCGGGTGACGGGAGATGGATATTATGAGAGCTGCATTTTTGATGTAGAGGATAATCAGATCGAGATTACGGTCTGAATTTCGGAATGAATTTGGGAACACCCCACAAACTATACGCAAAGCCGCTTGACTTTGCCGGTGCCATTCCTTACAATAGATTAGCAGATAAAAGTCTGGTAGATGTATGATACCAGACTTTTTTGTGGTTTAAAGTCAGAAAGAGAAAGGCGAGAGAGAAAATGAAGTGGAAAGATCGATTGGGAATCCGGCTGGTGGCATATCTGGGAGGCTTATTTATCATGACGGCAGGAATCGCCGTATCGGTAAAATCAAACCTTGGAGTATCGCCTGTAAGCTCGATTCCATATACGATTACCTGTGTATTTGGTATGGAGATGGGAAATGCAACCATCCTGTTTCATATTGTATTGGTCCTGTTACAGATCCTGTTATTGCGGAAAGATTTTAAATGGATCAATCTGTGTCAGGTTGTAGTAGGAATTATATTTGGAAAATTCACGACTTTGTGTAATTCGCTTGTGGCATTACTGCCGTCTACGGATAATATGATCATACGACTGGGAATGATGTTAATCAGTGTTGTTCTGATCGCTGTCGGAATCTTCTTCTATCTGCCGGCAAATATTATGCCACTAGCAGGAGAGGGTGCGATGCAGGCAGTATCTAAGATTTCCGGCATTGCATTTCCAAAGGTTAAGATAGGATTTGACTGCAGCATGGTTATCATTTCACTTGTTACATGTCTGATCGCGATACATAGTGTTGGCAGTGTTGGAATCGGAACAGTTATGGCAGCGGTTCTGGTAGGCTTTGCACTGGGACTGGTAACAAAGGCATTTGGAATATGGCGTGATCATCTGTATTACGGAAGAATATCATAGACAGGTGTTGAAAATAAAAACGGTATTTGGCATAATGTACTGGAGCAGGAAAGAAAGGAGACATAGCTATGGCAGCAGGAAAAAAGCAGAACGATAAGGATGCAATGGCGGTTATAAATGAGCATATAAAAAACGAAAGCTATGCTCCGGTATATCTGTTATATGGGGACGAAACATATCTCGTGAACCAGTACAGAGATAAATTGCTTTCGGCGGTAACAGACCGTGACGACAATATGAACTTTGCAAAGTTTGCAGGCGAGAAGACAGATCCGATGGAGATCATAGGCTTCTGTGAAACAATGCCGTTCTTCGCTGACCGGCGGGTGGTACTGGCAGAAGGGACCGGATTGTTTAAAAAGAGCTGTGAGGAATTTGCCGAGCGGATCAAAGAGCTGCCGGATACTTCGCTGATCCTGTTTGTTGAGTCAGAAGTTGATAAGAGAAATAAATTATATAAAACCATTGATAAGCTGGGAGAAGCCCTGTGCTTTGAAACTCCAAATGAGAAGACTCTGGCTGTATGGGTTAAAGGAATGTTCAAAGGCGAAGAAAAACAGATAACCGATGATGCAATCCGTTCGCTGATCGAGCATACCGGATCGGATATGAATTCGATCAAGAATGAGATTGATAAACTGATAAGCTATACAGTGGACAGAGAGGCTGTAACGGCATCCGATGTCGAGAATCTCTGCGTGGGGAATTCGGAAGGACATATCTTTGAGATGATTGATGCAATCTCCAGAAAACAGCAGGATCGAGCGATCCATCTGTACCATGAGTTGCTTGAGAATCGGGAACCGGCGATGCGGATTTTGTTTTTGATAGCGAGACAGTACGATCTGTTGTTAAAGACTAAGATGTGTCTTGCTGAGAATAAGAATTATGCAGATACGGCATCTGTACTTGGGGTTCCGTCCTGGTCGGTGAAGAAATATGCGGAACAGTGCCGGAATTATTCGGAACAGGAATTAAAGAAGATCATGGAAGCCTGCCAGGATACAGACTATAAATTAAAGACCAGCCAGGCATTAGATGTAGTGGCAGTGGAAGTGCTGTTAATATCATTGAGTCGGTAGTTGGTATGTGACGCGCAGGAATGCAGTGAGTCAAAACATACCGTAGGTATTGCGATTTGGATGCCGGAATTATTACACAAAAAAACAGAACCTCAAGGGTTCTGTTTTTTTGACGGTTTTGATTATATATGTGCAGCCTTACATATGTAATCAATTATAAAAATATATATGAGTCAGATTAAGCCATCTTGTTGACAGCGGCTGTAAGACGTGATACTTTACGAGAAGCATTGTTCTTGTGGTAAACGCCCTTTGAAGCAGCCTTGTCAATCTCTGAGATAGCAACCAGAAGATTTGCCTGAGCAGCTTCTTTGTCACCAGCAGCGATAGCAGCTTCTACCTTTTTGATAACTGTCTTAACCTTAGACTTGATCATCTTGTTTCTTAAAGTCTTCTTGTCAATTACTTCAATTCTTTTCTTTGCAGATTTGATGTTAGCCAAAATTCTCTACCTCCATTTGAATTATAGATTATAATAAGGTTTTTACATTAAAACCGGACACGGACAATTCAATGTAAACATACTCATCAATATTAGTATAGAGAGATTTATTTGTCAAGGGGCGAAGTGAAAATATTTCCATTTCTGAAAAATAAGATCGGATCTTATTCCTATCAATTTTATTTCTATCTTATTTCATCCTATTTCTGGTACTTGTTGGCTTGTATGGAAAGGGAGGACATGGTATACTGTCTCTATTAATGCGTTATATATTATTACATACTAGGAGGTAAGAAAATGTTTGGATTTGATGAAATTACAAAAGTGGATCCGGAAGTTGCGGCGGCAATGACGGATGAACTGAACAGACAGAATAACAATCTGGAGCTGATCGCATCAGAGAATATCGTATCAAAGGCAGTTATGGCAGCTATGGGAAGCCATCTGACAAACAAATATGCGGAAGGTTATCCCGGAAAAAGATATTATGGTGGATGCCAGTATGTAGACGTAGTGGAAGATCTTGCCAGAGAGCGTGCAAAAAAATTATTTGGATGTGAATATGTAAATGTTCAGCCACATTCCGGAGCACAGGCGAATATGGCAGTATTTTTCGCTATTTTAAATCCCGGCGATACGTTTATGGGAATGAATCTGGATCACGGCGGACATCTGACACATGGTTCACCTGTAAATATGTCCGGTAAATATTTTCATTGCGTACCTTATGGTGTAAATGATGATGGATTTATAGATTATGACAAGGTTCTTGAGATCGCAAAGGAATGCAAGCCAAAGCTGATCGTAGCAGGTGCATCAGCATACGCAAGAGCAATCGATTTCAAGAGATTCCGTGAGATCGCAGATGAGGTTGGTGCATATCTGATGGTAGATATGGCACACATCGCAGGTCTTGTAGCAGCAGGACTTCATATGAGCCCGATTCCATATGCACATGTTACAACAACTACTACACATAAGACACTTCGCGGACCTAGAGGTGGTATGATCATGTGCAGCAACGAGATCAATGAGAAATTCAACTTCAATAAGGCAGTATTCCCTGGTATCCAGGGTGGACCTCTGATGCATGTCATCGCAGGTAAGGCAGTATGTTTAAAGGAAGCATTACAGCCGGAATATAAGGAGTATCAGGCACAGGTTGTAAAGAATGCAGCAGCACTCGCCTCTGCATTAATGGCAAGAGGCTTCAATATCGTATCAGGCGGAACAGATAACCACCTTATGCTGGTAGATCTTCAGAATCTGGACCGTACCGGTAAAGAAGTGGAGAAGCTTTTGGATGAGGTTCATATCACTGTAAATAAGAACACAGTACCAAATGATCCAAAATCTCCGTTTGTAACAAGCGGTATCCGTATTGGAACACCTGCAGTTACAACCAGAGGTGCAAATGAAGCTGATATGGAGACAATTGCCGAGGCTATCAAGGCAGCAGTTATTGATGATGATAAGGCAAGAGCAGAAGCTCTTGTTAAGAGTATTGTAGAGAAATATCCACTGTATGCATAAGGTTGTTATATGGAAGATTTATTTGACGAGAAGCTGTTAGAAGCGATCCGGCTTGCAGAAGCATTGCAGGATGGACAGTCAGAAGAAAAAGAGCCAGAAGTAAAACAGGAAACCGAAAGTAGCAGTCCGGTCAGCCGGCAGGAAGAACCGGCTGCTGACTCGGCTCCTCAGACAGGTGAAGAAGCTGTTGATCTGTTGATTAAAGAGATCGTACAGGAAGCGCAGGATGAGATTGCAGCGGAAGGAATCCGAACCGAAGATATAAAAAAGAATTTTTTTCAAAAGAAAGCGGAAAATCAGAACGAAACTTCGTTCAGAGAAAAAACTCAGAATCAAAAAAGAGATATTGAGAAAAGTACAGATGAGGATCTGTATGTACGTGCGCGGGAACATAAGCGAATGGGACCGAAAAAGCTGCGTGATCCGTGGAGTCTGAAGAAGAAAATAATTGTTGGCACATTTGTGGCGATCCTTGTTCTGGTCGGAATACCGACAGCCATTCTGGCTTGGATGATAAATCAGGGAAAGAAACAGCTGGCAGCAAATGCAGCATCGGAGATCATCAGTTTTCATGAGGATGGTTCGCATTCTACTTCGGTAACCTATAATGGAAAAAATTATGTATATAATAAAGACATTATATCGATCCTTGTATTTGGCGTAGATAACAGTGAGTATCAGGCGCCCAAAGAGGATTCTTCCGATGACCTGAATCTGTATGGGGAAGAGACAACGGAAGAAACCGATACCAGAGACAGGGATGATGAATTGACATATTCCGATGCAAATGGATCGGAATATGTACGGTATGGTGGAAGGGTTGATATGTGTTTCCTGTTTGTATTTAATAAAAAGACAGGAAAACTGGATGTGATCGATATTAACCGGGACAGCATGACGGATGTCGATATCTGTACAACGAAGGGCGAGGTCGCGCTGACTGATACGATGCAGGTGGGGCTTGCCTATGGATATGCAGATGGCGGGACGATAAGCTGTCAGAATTTCACAAAGAAGATTTCAGAGATGCTCTACGATCTTCCAATCCATGGCTATATCGCACTTGATATGGAAGGAATTGCGGATATCAATGACGCGGTAAAAGGTGTTACCCTATATGCCAAAGATACGGTGAGTGAGAATGTATTTGCCAAGGATACAGTGACGCTTGAAGATGAAGATGCATATAAGTATGTAGAGAAGATGGCGACCAGAGTGGAGACTCTTGGGGAACATGCAAACCGGATGGCAAGACAGGAACAGTATCTTACTTTATGGATTGAGCGTTTCCTGCAGCTTTATGGAGATAGCAGGAAAGAAGCAAAGGTTGTATATGAAGCGGCAAAACCATATATGCAGACAAATCTGGATCGGAATGATATCCTGTATTTATATTATCGGATGCATGGTATTGATCTGAATGTGACGGAGTCGGATGTGACAGATCTTCCGGGTAAATACGAGAGAAACACATATTTTGATGAATACAAACTGGATCAGGAAGCGTTGGTTGATTTATTGATCCGGGTATTTTATACAGAAAAAGAATAATTTGTAAAAATGTTCCAAATGCGGATTGAAGCAAGATCGGAAAAATGGTAAAATTGACCTAGATTTTGCGGATTTTCCGTATTTGGAATTTTTATTTTACAGGGCGGTCTGTTCCGCAGACAAACGAAGACATGGAGGGTTGCATAATATGAAAAAATGTGTAAGATTCGTAACGGCGTGGCTGCTAACCATTGTAATGGTAGCAGTGACAGTATTCCAGTGGGGAGGGCTGGCGGCAGGTGCCGGAGAAACCGTACAGGCGGCAGACCTGATCGATCTGAGTGATGAAGACACGAATAACGTAAAAATTAATTTGACAAATAGCACAGGGAACTTCCGGTATACAGGTTCTCCGATTGAACCGGAAATTTCTGTTACCGTGAATGGACAGACGATCAGCCCGAATTGTTATACGGTTGAATATAAGGATAATGTAGAGCTTCGAAAGGGAACAGAATCAGCTGAGATCTGGATCTATGGTATTGAGAGTCGGGGATATACAGGTTCTCAGTATGCATATTTTCATATTATAGAGGGCGATATTTCAAAAGCTGACGTTGCTTTTAAAGGTGATGCATATTATAACAGTACAGGATCGATCCTGTATGTGCCATATGTAAAACCGGGAGTAATGAATCCACTTATTGATAAAGTATCCTATGGAGGAAAAAAGTTAACTGAAAATAAGGATTATACATTGACAAAGGGAAACACATTAAAAGGAGTTGGAAAAAGTGGCAATCTTGTTATTACAGGAAAATCAGGCTCTAACTGGTCATCGGCTTCTTCTTATAGTAAGAAAATACCTTGGCAGGTAGTAAAGGCAGATATTGCGTCCGAGAATATCACCATGGAATATACGAATTGTACCTATGATGGAACAGCAAAGGCACCAAAGATTACAATAGAGGATTCCAGATTCAGAACATATTATCCAACAGCAACAGTTGATGGAACATTGGAAGAGGGTACAGATTATACAGTTACATATGGCGATGCAGCTCATGATAATATACAGCCGGGAACCGTGAAAGTAGTGATCACAGGAAAAGGTAATTATTCTGGTTCGGTTGAGAAAGAATTTACGATCAGTGATGCCGGAAAGAATCAGGATATTTCCCAGGCGGATATCAAAGTATCGGATGCAACTTATACCGGGGCAGCGGTGACTCCGGATGTAAAAGTTGTCTATGCCGGTACGACATTGAAAAAGGATAAGGATTATACGGTTCAATATCGAAATAACATAAATGTTGGTACAATGACTGCAACTGCAGTTATCAGTGGAATGGGTGATTATACAGGCTCGGTAGAAAAGAACTTTACGATCAATAAAAAGGATTTGAGTGATCCGACCATTAAGGTTACAGCAAGTGATGTGACATATGCATATGGTTCTAATGTTTCATCACCTGTAATTACTGTTACAGATACAGCATCGGGAAAAGAATTAACTGGTGGAACATATGGTACAGATTATACGATCAGTTATCCTACACGTCCTACAGAAGTTGGAGACAATTATTCATTTACGATCACAGCAAAGGCAGATTCTAATTATACAGGAACTGCAACAGGTACATATCGGGTGCTGCCACTTGATGTGTCACAGTCCGCACAGGTGACACTGGCACAAACGGAATATGAGTATAATGGTGAGGCGTTTAAGCCTGCTGTAACAGTTGTAGTTGTAAATGGAATAACCTTGGAAACCGGAAAAGATTATGCAGTAGATTATAAGGATAATATAGATGCTGGTGATAAGGCTAAAGTTATTGTTACATTTAAAGGAAATTATACAGGAAGTGTGACATCATACTTTACGATCACATCACCACTTCCAAATGTTAAAGATGCGTCTCTTACAATATCGGATCAGACATATATAGGAAAACAGATCACTCCGGATGTAAGTACGATAACGATAGCAGGTCAGACCTTTACAAAGGATAAGGATTATACCGTTACTTACGGGGAGAACAAGAATGTTGGTTATGGTCAGATCACATTGACAGGAAATAAACAGACCTGTGCAGGAACCCGTTTGATTGAGTTCAAGATCAATGCAGCGAATATTAATCGGGTTTGTACCGTGAAAGGTCTGGTATCCGGTCAGAAATTCGCATATACCGGTTCGGCGATTATACCAAAGATATCTGTAATTTATGGAAACATTACTCTGGTTGAGAATGAAGATTATACGATCCAGTATAGTTCATCGAATCCGGTAAAAGCGGGATCGTACGTTGTGGTGATCACTGGTAAAGGTAATTATACAGATCATATAGACCTGTTGTATATGATCACTTCCGTTTCTATTGATAGTGCAACCGTTAAATATGCAGAATATGATAATATCTATAATGGATCTGCAAAAAAACCTAAGGTTACAAGCATTGTAACGGAAGATGGAACAACAATAACTGATCTGAATGCTTTTGATGTTACATATACAAATAATGTAGATGCAGGAACAGTTACGATTACAGTAAAACCAAAGAGTACAAATAGTAATTATACAGGAACTGCAAGTACAACCTTTACGATCAAGAAAGCAACTCTTTCAGACGACACCTGTACGATCAGTGCTATTCCAGATCAGACATTTACCGAAAATGAGATCAAGCCGGAACCGACACTGACAATTGCCGGAAGAACCCTTGTAAAAGGAATTGACTATACAGCAGATTATACAGATAACATAAATGTCGGAACAGCGACGATCCGGTTTACAGGAACAGGCAACTATACAGGTAATGCAGTAAAGACATTTAATATTGTAAGTAAGAGTATTGCAGGAGCCAGGGTAACGGTTCCGGCACAGATATATGCCGGTTCGGCATTTGCACCATCAGCTGATCGGATATCTGTTGTATTGGATGGCAAGACACTGGCTTCGCAGTATTATACAGTTGAGTATACAAATAATAAAGATGCGGGAACAGCTACAGCAACTGTAACAGGTAAAAACGGATATAGTGGTTCGGCATCAGGAGATTTCACGATCGAGAAAGCAACGATTGATAGTTGTACCGCCGAATATTCCGGAAAAATGATGTGGAATAACGGACAGACAATTACGCCGGAGATCACTTTGAAACTCGGCAATTACACCCTTGTAAAAGGAATCGATTACACAGTTACTTATAATAACAATCAGGATGAAACCACAAAAGCGGAGATTAATGTAACAGGTACAGGTAATTTCACAGGAACTAAGACCTATTACTTTGAGATCACAAGAAACAGAACAGATATTAATGACAGTTCCATTAAGGTTAATGCATCAGATCTGGAATATGATGGTGGAAAGGAAGTAACACCGGTTATAACAGTGACACAGAACGGAAAGCTTCTGGCAGAAGAAGAATCTTATGATGTAGCTGTGATAAATAAGACCAAAGGATATGAAGTCGGTTCAGTAATTGCTGTGAAGCTCACCGGTAAAGATGCATTTGCAGGAACAAGAGAAGTGACATTCGAGATCACGGCAATTGACCTTACAGGAGCAGTAGCAGAACTGGAAAAGGATACATTTGAGTATACAGGGGATGCGATCATTCCGGTTGTGAAGATGATCACGACAAAGTCAGGAAAGAAGATCACAGATCTGTCTGAACTGAAGGTACAGCCTTCTTATAACACAAATGCAGGTACAGCAACGGTAACGATCACAGGCAAAACAAATAATTATACAGGAAGTACAATAAAGACATTTGAGATTCAGAAGAAGTCAATTGCGGCAGCAGATATTATCTGCGAGGTGAAAGATGCAACCTATAAAGGATCTCAGATACAGCCGAAGACATCAGATGAAATTAAGGTAACCAGAAATGGTAAGAAACTTAGTTTATGGACTGATTATAAGATTGTGTCCTATGGAGAGAATATCAATGCCGGCAAGGATGCCGGATCAATAGTCATCGAAGGTGTGAATAATTATACCGGTCAGAAGACAGTATACTTTACGATCAACCCGCAGAGTATAGCCGGAGCAACAGTAAATGTTAATCGTTCTTATACCTATAATGGAAAGGCATGGGAGCCGCAGGCATCTGATCTTACAGTCAGCGTAAATGGCAGACAGTTAAGTTCAGGTGACTACACGATCACACGCTATGATAATAATACAAATGCAGGTACAGCCACAGTTACAGTTGCAGGTATTGATAACTACACCGGGACAATGACAGGCAATTTCACGATTGCGGCTAAGAACTTACAGGATAGCAGCATTGATGTGAGATGTGCCTCAAAGGTATCCTATGAGGATGGTAAGGAATGTAAGCCTCCAGTCAGAGTTTATGATGGAAGTAAAGAACTGACTGGAAATGATTATACTGTTACCTACGAGAACAATACAGCTGTAACAACGGAATATTCAAAGGCAAAAGCTATTGTCAAAGGTATGGGTAACTATACAGGTCAGTTTACCAAAGAGTTTGAGATCAGTAAGGACATTATTAATATTACCGGTGCCACAGTAACGGTAAATAAGACATTTGTATATAACGGAAGTGTACAGACACCGGAAAAAACGGATATCACTGTAAAATTAGCAGATGGAACGGTACTTGATAATACATCATATACAATTGTAGCAGTAAAGGATAATATAGGTGCAGGTACGGCTACGATAACTGTAGAAGGCTGTGGAGATTACTCAGGTACAGCATCAGGAACTTACGAGATCACACCAAAGAATATCACAGAATGTCAGGTTCATTATTCTTCAAGTGTTGATTATACCGGTGCAGAATGTAGACCGGGAGTAACTGTAATGGATGGAGAAGCTGTAGAACTTACAAAGGATAAGGACTATACAGTTTCCTACAGCAATAATACAAATCCGGGAACAGCTACGATCACGATAAAAGGTCAGGGCAATTATACCGGAACCTATACCGGAAGCTTTACGATTGTAAAGAAGAATGATCCAACACCGGAGAAGATCAATCTGTCATCCGCTGTGATAACAGTTGCAGATCAGACCTATACCGGACAGGCATTGATACCAAGTATAACAGTAGTGTTAAACGGAGCGGTTCTTCCGGCATCAGCTTACACCATAGCATATAGCAATAATGTAAATGTTGGAACGGCAACTGTTACGGTTACAGGTCAGGGTAATTATGTTGGAAGCGCTTCGGCGACATTTACGATCAAGGCAGCAGCAAAGCCTGTTACACCTACTGTAACAAAGCCGGGTAAGGTAAAAGGAATCAGTGTAAAGAGTGTAAAGACAACATCTGCAACCCTGAAATGGAAGAAGGTATCAGGCGCATCCGGTTATATGATTTACAGGAAGAATCCATCGACCGGAAAGTCGAAGCTTGTGAAGACTGTAAGTTCAAAAACAGTTTCTTATAAAGCAACAAAGCTGAAATCAGCAACCAAGTATACATACACGATCTATGCTTACAAATTGTCAGGCAAGACCAAGATCAAAGGTTCCGGCACAGCATACACATTTGTTACAAAGCCGGGTGCTGTTAAGAAGACAAAGGCAGTATCCAAGAAGACAAAGACCTGTGTAGTAAGCTGGAAGAAGACAAAGAGAGCCGATGGTTATGAAGTCTACATGGCTACGTCCAAGAAGGGCAAATATAAGAAGATCGGTCAGACAAAGAAATTAACACTTACCAAGAAGAAATTAAAGAAAGGTAAGACCTGTTATTTCAAAGTCAGAGCGTATAAGACATATAAGGGCAAGAAAACCTATGGTGCTTATACAAAGGTTATAAAAGCAAAAATCAAATAGATGAAAACTTTATAAAAAACTCCATCCATAGCGGATCATATTCAGATAGAATAGAAACTGCTGTGGATGGAGTTTTATTTATATATGATTATTCTATAGTTTATAATGCTTGCCGTTAGGCATACGGATGTTATTTACATAAGATGTTTTTCATATAGGGAATTGCCAGATAATTGTCTGCCTGATCCTGTAAAAAGGAGATGATATTCTTATAAGGAAAGATTTTTGTCTCACAATCATCAGAAGAGTTCTGTGTATTAGAGCAGACCGCCTGATTACCAGAGCCGAATGCGGCCTGATCTTCAGACACGATTGCCTCCGCGGTTCCGACATATGCCGATAAACTTGTTTTTATCATTCCGGCATCTTCGGGTATACATTCTTTGATATGTATATCTTCCGCCCGGTATGATACATGATCCGGGACAAATGGATGAAACTGTCTGTTCAGAACAGGATTGATCCGGTCATACTCGCCATAGAACCATTTGTCAGAGAAGAAGTCCGCAAGCGGGATTCGTGCCTCCTGCCCTTTGAGAAGCCTTACAAATAAGGGATGCCTGGTATCGACAGAGGGAGCACCGGATTCATCTTCAAAGACAAAAAAATGCTGCCAGAAATCCGTCACATAACTGGCATCCAGTTGTAAATGAGCAAGAATCCCCAGATCGATAGGAGAAAGCTCCTGATTCCCATACAGAGCATAAACCGCTGTCATGTCCGGATATTTCGTGATCTGATATTTCTGGTATAATGGACGGAAATGCGTTCGCTCTTTATCCGATGTGACATCGGGAAGGATGCATCCAAGCATGAATTCTTCTGTAAATGTCTTAGATATATTTATTTGTTTTTTTAAATTATTTAAAATCATTTCGCCTTCTACGAGGTGCATCAAAAATCCTGGCATTGTCTTGACCTTCTTTCTCAGATAATAATAGATAGTTTATAGTAGAGTGTCAAGCACGGAGAAATAAGCTGCACCATTCATTTCCGGTGTTGACGAAATATGGAAAAGGCTTTAAAGTAAACGACAGAAGTACATTTGTTTGAAAAGAGGTGCGGTATATGGGTACAAAGCTTTGCCCGATTTGTGACAGTTCGGTAAATAGTATTAATTTTTGCAAGACATGTAAGCGGTTTGTTACTCCAATCGAGAATAATCATACATTTTATCTGAATGAAAGACGAAGTGATGTAGATTATCAGCGAGATTATAATTTTGACGGAGATGTCTATGATTATAGTGCGGATAAGATGGAGGTAGAAGATACTGTATCTGACTGCCATGATGAATTTGAATTCGACAGGGATGAGCGAAAGGATTTTCATGACGGATTCGGATCTGATCATAATGAAGATTACAACCGGAAGGAGAAACAGAAAGCATATTCTGACATACAGAACGGACAGACTAAATCGACAGAGGGAGAATGGAAATCCTGGCAGAATCGTGCACCGGGAACTTCATATAATACAGGAAATAAGAAAAAGAAAGCATCTGCACTTGCTATTATCGGTGTCATTATTGGTTTATGCTGCGAATTTTTACCGGTCATATTTGATCATATAAAGGATGATTCGTATGAGACAGATACAGAAGATGAGTATATAGAAGATGATACTTATATGGATCAGGATACGGAATGGGACAACGAAGACATAGATGATGCTTCACTTGTTGCTCCGGACGGCTATATGTATTATACTTCTCCCGGAGAAAAACAGGGAACAGAAGGTAATTATTACACGGCACTTTCAGCAGAAGAAGTGTCAGAGGATGGCGGGGAATGTACTCTGGTTGGTCATTATGATGGCACAGCCATGGCGGATTTTGAATCTGATATGCTTGCAGGCGCGCAGAATATGGGAATCGATCTGCAGGCGGATGAGTATGGCAGATATCTTGGACTCTATAAGTATGACGATGGAAATACCTGCTATGAGAAAAAAGATTCATTTTATGCAGATATGGGATTCCTTCGTGTTGCGGTCTATGGAGATTATAACTCTGACAGAATTCATTCATTGATGATCGCACAGAAGATTCAGGATGACAATGATTATTACCGTATGGATGATATATATACGATAATTGCAAATGCTCTTGATGAACTGGATCTGGAATCCGGAAGTGGTTACGATTCTATTATAGCAGGGCTCCATACTTTGCGTGATGCGACGGATACATCAGATGAAACGGGAAATAATTATACAGAAGTACATATTGGAGAATGGAAGATATCGGTTTCACGTCTGGGAGGCTATCTGTACGTTGATATGTATGTAGAGCAATAAAAAGGTTAAATCTTCATGAACAAAAATGCTATTATATTGCAAGCAAAAAAGAATATGTCTATAATGAATGCGAAATTATCAGAAATACATACAAAAGAAAGATACAGTATAAGAACTGTATAAAAGGAGGTTCCGATTGGACAATAATTTACCGGAAAACAGTAACAATAATAACAACAGCAATAATAACAATAATAATGGAAATAAAGGGAAAAACAACCGCTCGATCATTGTGATCCTGGTTATTTCCATTTTACTGACATTTTTATTCTGGCGCGTATTTGACCGGGTGTCATCCGGCAGAGAAGAGGAAGTCACATATGGTCAGTTTATCGAGATGTTGGATAAGGGCGAGGTTGGTTCTGTAAAGATCTACGGAAGCAAGATCGTATTTGAAAATAATGCTGATGATAAGCTGATCAGTAAGACCAAATATACAGCAACCAGAATATCGGATGACAGTCTGGCAGAGAAGCTTCGTCAGGCAAAGACCAAATATGGAACAGAATATGAAGGTGTAGATGAGAGTGGAAGTGCTATGGTCGGTACGATCATTTCTTATATTGTGATGATCGTTGCATTCTATCTGCTGTTGTCGATGATCATGAAACGAAGCGGCGGCGTAGGCAGAGCCAATGCGAAGATCTACGTTGAGAAGAAGACGGGCGTTACCTTTGCGGATGTAGCCGGTGAGGAAGAAGCAAAAGAGTCTCTGACAGAGATGGTTGATTTCCTTCACAATCCAAAGAAATATCTGGATATCGGTGCGAAGCTGCCGAAGGGTGCGCTGCTTGTCGGCCCTCCGGGAACCGGTAAGACCCTGCTTGCAAAAGCTGTGGCAGGTGAAGCGAATGTACCATTCTTCTCTATGTCCGGTTCCAGCTTTGTAGAGATGTATGTCGGTGTGGGTGCTTCCCGTGTCAGAGATCTGTTCAAACAGGCGACACAGATGGCACCATGTATTATATTTATCGATGAGATCGATGCGATCGGAAGAAGCAGAGATTCCAGACATGGCGGAGATTCCGAACGGGAGCAGACCTTGAATCAGCTTCTTGCGGAGATGGATGGCTTTGATACATCAAAGGGTATTGTAATCCTTGCAGCAACGAATCGCCCGGAGGTACTTGATAAGGCACTTCTTCGTCCGGGTCGATTTGACCGCAGAGTTATCGTAGAGAAGCCGGATCTGAAGGGAAGAATCGATACACTGAAGGTTCATTCCAAGAATGTCAAGATGGATGAAACCGTTGATCTTCATGAACTGGCACTTGCAACTTCAGGTGCAGTTGGTGCGGATCTTGCAAATATCATAAATGAGGGAGCACTGGCAGCCGTTCGAGATGGCAGAAGCCTGGTTTCTCAACAGGATCTGATCGGCGCGGTAGAGGTTGTATTTGCCGGCAAAGAGAAAAAGGATCGTCTGCTCAGTAAAGAAGAAAAACAGATCGTTGCTTATCATGAAGTCGGACATGCATTACTTGCTGCAATTCAGAAACACACTGAGCCAATCCAGAGGATTACAATCGTTCCAAGAACAATGGGATCTCTGGGTTATGTATGGCAGGTTCCGGAAGAAGAAAAATATCTGGAATCCAAGAAAGAGCTGGAAGCAGAGCTTATAACCCTGCTTGGCGGACGTGCAGCGGAAGAATTGAAATTCGACTCGGTGACAACAGGAGCATCAAATGATATCGAGAAGGCGACCAAGACAGCCAGAGCCATGATAACCATGTATGGTATGTCAGACAAATTCGGTATGGTGCAACTTGAATCGGTAGAAGGGCAGTATCTGGACAGAAATCTTGCCCTTCAGTGTTCGGATGAGACCGCTACCAAGATCGATAAAGAGATCCGTGATATGCTGCGAGATTCCTATAATAAAGCAAAAAGACTTTTGTCTGCTCATATGGCAGCCCTGGATTCCATCGCCAGCTTCCTTATAGAACATGAAACGATCACCGGCAAAGAATTCATGTCGATTCTTGCTCAGGTGGAACCACAGAGATAGGTGCAATACCGCACATGGACGGTTATATCACACAACTATTATTCCGCAAGACGCTTGCGCTCTATTTCCACGCAGCGGTGCTAAGTTCTCCGCCTGTGGCGGTTCACTAAGAACCGGCGTGGAAAAAGGCTTGCTACATAACAGTGTGTAATATAACCATCCATGTGCGGTATTTTTGATATTCCCTAAAAACATATACCACCGCATAGTTGCAATATGTTGTGGTAGTTTTAAAAATGCCGTTTTTTGCGTGGCATGTAATACACTGTTATGAAGCAAGCCTTTCCGAGCGTCGGTACTTAAGTTGCGTATTTTGCAACTTTATGTACCGTTACGTCGAGGAATAGAGCGCAAGCGTCTTGCGGAATAATAGTTGTATTACATGCCACGCCAAAAACGGCATTACTAAAATTAAAATTGAAGTTGGTCGAGGTTTTTGCCGTAGGCAGGGAGGAAGTCGGACAGGAAATGGGTAACTTCCGGAAGGTCGGCAGCAAGCTTGTCGACAGCAGCCTTTGTGGATTCGTAGGCACTGGAAAATTCCGGATTGCCGACAGAAGTTTCTTCCATACATTTGATAAGAGCGGACAGCTTATCCGCAGCTTTTACAAGCTTCCAGATATATTCATCCCCGGACTGACGAAAGAAGAGCGGTTCATACTGTGGCTTCATCTCATCCGGCAGTTTGTTTAACAGCTTATAGCAGGCTGTTTTCTCGATCATTTTAAATGATTCCTTGATGTCATCATTATAATACTTGACCGGAGTCGGCATATCACCGGTTATGATCTCTGAAGCGTCATGGTATAGCCCGATCAGAGCAGCCCGTTCCGCATTCAGATCCTTTTCGTAGTAAGTATTGCCGATCACGGCAAGGGCATGAGCGATAATACTGACTTCCAGACTGTGTTCACACAGATTTTCTTCCCTTGTATTCCGCATCAACGCCCAGCGGTCAATGTATTTCATTCTCGAAATCATAGCAAAAAAATTATATTCCATCTTTCAATCTCCTTGTTGTATGTATGCAGATATTTGCAAAGATATATACCCGCTACACCTTGTTTGAACTAAAAACCGCCCACAGTCTGGAATATTGCATACTGTTATGTAGCAAGCCTTTCCGAGCGTCGGTACTTAAGCTGCGTCTTTTGCAGCTTTATGTACCGCTACGTTGAGGAACAGAGCGAAAGCGTCTTGCGGAATAATAGCTATGCAATATGACAGACCTAGACCTCTGGTGGCTTTTTCGTTCTAATACAACTGGGTAAATATCTGCATACAGATTATCTTATTCCTTGTGGAAAAATTCGTACACCATTTCGGCGGCGTTCCGGTTCATGGATGGCACCTGCATCAGTTCATCGACGGATGCCTCCCGGATCTTTGCGATATCTTTGAAATAGCCCATCAGATCCTTTCGTCTGGCAGGGCCGATGCCCGGTATATCCTCAAGGATCGAATGTACCTGAGATTTGCTTCTGAGGCTTCTGTGATATTCGATGGCAAAACGGTGGGCTTCATCCTGCAAACGGGTGACCATGTCAAATGCCTGAGTATTTTTCGGAAATTCCACTTCTTTATTGTTAAAATACAGACCTCTGGTTCTGTGGTAGTCATCCTTTACCATGCCGCAGACCGGAATGTTCAGATGCAGCTCGTTAAGAACCTCCAGAGCAATGTTGACCTGTCCCTTACCACCATCCATCATAAGGATGTCAGGATAGACCTTAAAACGTTCATCGGTAAATCGTCTTGTCAGAACTTCACGCATACTGGCGTAGTCATCCGGTCCGTCGATCGTTCTTAATTTGAATTTGCGGTATTCATTTGGCCTGGCTTTTCCATTTTCAAAGACCACCATCGAAGCAACCGAATGGTAGCCGCTGATGTGCGAGATATCGAAGGCTTCCAGCCGTTTGGCCGACGGAACTCCGATCAGTTCCGCCAGTTCCTTTGCTGCGCCTTCTGTTCGTGCCTGCTCCCGTTTCAGCTTTTCTGTATCCTGTGTCAGAACAAGAAAGGCATTGTCGCGCGCAAGCTTTAACAGCTTGGCTTTGTCACCTTTTTGAGGGGTGAGGATGTGCACAAGATTCCCCCGCCGCTCGCTTAAGTATTGTTCGATCAGCTCCTGCTCATTTACTTCATGCTCCAGAATGATCTCCTTAGGGAGAAATGGAGTAGAAGCGTAATACTGCTTTAAAAATGCAGCCATAATATCTCCATAAGATTCCGACTGCACACCGGTCATATGGAAATGCTCTCTGCCGATCATCTTGCCGTTACGGATGAAGAAGACAGAGATAACGCCTTCGTTCATGTTGTTGGCAGCCATTGCGATCACGTCACGGTCATCGGTTGTTGTGTTGTCAACACGCTGTTTTGATGCGATATGTTTAATGCTTTCGATCAGATCACGAACCTCTGCCGCCTGTTCAAATTCCATGTCGGCTGCAAGCTGTTTCATCTTTTCTTCCAGCTCCTTTACCGTCTGCCGGTGATGTCCGGTCAGAAAATGAATTGCCTGTTCCACCTGCCTGCCGTAGTCCTCTTTTGAGATGTAACCCTGACAGGGAGCTTTGCATTGCCCAATGTGGTAATACAGACATGGACGATCCAACCCTGTTTCCTGCGGTAGCTTTTTGTTGCAGCTACGCAGATGATACAGCTTCTTTAACAGATCAATGGTATCCTTGACGGCACCTGCATTAGTATAAGGGCCAAAATATCTGGCATGATCCCGGTGCATCTGATGTGAGAACAGAATACGAGGAAAATCCTCGTTGACTGTGATCTTGATGTATGGGTAGCTTTTGTCATCCGTAAGCATGGTATTATAGTGCGGACGGTGTTCCTTGATCAGATTGCATTCCAGCACCAGCGCTTCAATTTCGGATTCGCAGATGATATATTCAAACCACGCGATGTGGCTGACCATTTTTTCGATTTTAGGTGAGCGTTTATATCCTGCCTGAAAATACTGGTGTACCCGGTTATACAGATCAATGGCTTTGCCGACATAGATGATTTCATCGGTCTTATTATGCATCAGATAGACACCCGGTGTATGAGGCAGTTTTTTTAATTCTTCTTCAAAATTAAACATACTTTGAATTAATTTCCTTTCCGCTGTTTATTCTAAAAACAACAGGTTCACACATAAAAATCAGTATAACACAAGATACAGAAAACAGGTGGCTTTTTTCCTGAAAAAATGAATTGATGAATTGACGATAAATAGGTTGTAGAATATAATGAAACAAGAACTGAAACTAGGGAAAACAGGAGGAGAAGATGGTTTACAGTATAACAGTATCCAAACTCATAGAGAAAATGAATCTGAAGAATTATACACCGGAGATCGATACCGATAAGGTGATGATCCAGGATCCGGGTATGAACCGCCCGGCGGTACAGTTTGGAGGATTCTTTGAACATTTCGATGCAGGACGTATCCAGATATGCGGAAATGTAGAACATGCCTATATCGCAGCAATGCATACAGAGGAAGAAAATATCAAGATCATAAATGAATTTTTTTCGTATAAACCGCCATGTCTGATATTCTGCCGGGATCTCGAACCGTATGAATTTATTATAGAAGCAGGAAAGAAGCATGGAGTGCCTGTCCTTACATCCAGTGCAGTTACATCTGCATTTGTACATGAGGTAGACCGTTGGCTCCATGTAGAATTGGCACCAAGAATATCCGTACATGCCGTACTGGTCGATGTATACGGCGAAGGTGTTCTGATCATGGGCGAGAGTGGCATCGGTAAATCAGAGGCTGCTCTGGAACTGATCAAGAGAGGACACCGTCTGGTTGCAGATGATGTGGTAGAGATCAAGAAGGTCAGTGATGCTACGCTGGTTGGACGTGCACCGGATATCACCAGACACTTTATCGAGCTTCGTGGTATCGGAATCATTGACGTAAAATCCCTGTTTGGTGTAGAATGTGTAAAGCTGGATCAGAATATCGATCTGGTTATCAATCTGGAAGAGTGGAGCAAGGATACGGAGTATGACCGTTTGGGTCTGGAAGACCAGTATACGGAATTCCTTGGAAATAAAGTCGTAAGTCATAACATCCCGATCCGTCCGGGTAGAAATATCGCGATTATCGTTGAATCTGCCGCGGTTAACCACAGACAGAAGAAGATGGGATATAATGCAGCACAGGAATTATATAACAGAGTGACGCAGAATATCATGAAGGGCAATGCAAATAAGGAGGAGCAGTAGAAAATGGCAAACTATGTATTTGGAGTAGACATCGGAGGAACAACCGTAAAGATCGGTCTGTTTACAATACAGGGCGAGATGGTTGAGAAATGGGAGATCACAACAAGAACAGATGAAGGTGGAAAGTATATTTTAAGCGATATCGCAGCATCTGTTGAAGATAAACTGGCAGAGAAGAAGATCGAGAAGTCTGATGTGGCAGGTGTTGGAATGGGTGTTCCGGGTCCTGTAAAGGCAGATGGAACTGTTATCAAATGTGTAAATCTTGGATGGGGAATTTTCAATGTAGAAGAAGAACTCAGTAAATTATTAGACCTTCCTGTGAAAGCCGGAAATGATGCGAACATGGCAGCCCTCGGCGAGATGTGGCAGGGTGGCGGAAAAGGCCACAAGGATATCGTCATGGTAACACTCGGAACCGGTGTCGGCGGCGGTATTATTTTAAATGGAAAGATGCTCGCAGGAACCAACGGTGCAGGCGGGGAGATTGGACATATCTGTGTAAATGATGACGAGACAGAAGTCTGCGGATGCGGCAACAAGGGCTGTCTTGAGCAGTACACATCAGCAACCGGTATCGTTCGTATGGCAAAGATCATTTTAAATACAACAGACAAGCCATCCAAGCTTCGTCAGATCCAGTATATCTCAGCGAAAGAGATATTTGACGCAGCAAAAGAAGGTGATGAAGTTGCGGCAACACTGGTAGAGAACCATGGAAAGGTTCTTGGAAAAGCACTTGCACAGATTGCCTGTGTAGTAGATCCTGAGATCTTCGTAATCGGTGGCGGTGTATCCAGAGCAGGAGATATACTTATCAATACAACCGCTAAATATTTTGCACAGTATGCTTTCCATGCATGCAGACAGACCAAGTTCGCACTTGCTACACTTGGTAATGATGCAGGTATGTATGGTGGCGCATGTAGTATACTGAACCAGTAAAATGTATTAAGTAAACTATGTGTAAATTACATAAATTGGATTGAAACACCCTGAAATTTCTATACATTTTTAATATTGAATTCTAAAAGCCTTTAATGTATGATATTGTGTGGTAGCGTTCGAGATTTTGAGAAATCAACTGGAACAGCACGCAAAACCTTATGTTAAAGGCTTTGTTTTGTCTATCAGGTTTGAAAGATTCTTGAGAGTTCGGAATAGAAAACAGGTCAGGAGTTTGTAGTTGTATGGCATCGTTTTATGAGAGAGCAGCAGCGATCACAGGAGAAAACAGAATAAAAACAAAAGAGCCTTTGAACCGATATACAACTTTTCGGATAGGCGGGGAAGCAGATTTTATGGCAGAACCGGAAAAGCCGGAACAGATCGCAGAGCTTGTAGATCTGTGTAAAGAAGAAAACGTTCCATTTTTTATTATGGGAAACGGAAGCAACTTACTGGTATCGGATAATGGATATCGAGGAATGATCATTCATATAGCAGAGGGAATGTCTCGGATCATGGTGGATGGAACAAAAATCATCGCTCAGGCCGGAGCATCTTTGATCAAAGCAGCAGTAACGGCAAAACAGCATGAACTGACCGGAATGGAATTCGCATCAGGAATACCGGGAAGTGTTGGAGGCGCTGTTTATATGAATGCCGGAGCATATGGAGGAGAGATGAAGCATATTATTTCATCCGTAAAAGTGCTGGATCAAAACGGACAGATTTATGATATTTCAGGTTCGAATATGGAATTTGGTTATCGCCACAGTAAGGCTGAGAAGGATGGTCTGGTCGTATTGGAAGCTGAATTTGAGCTTCAGACAGGAGATGCAGCTCAGATAGATGCAGAGATGAAGCGACTGGCAGAATCCAGAATTTCAAAGCAGCCACTTGAATATCCGTCGGCAGGTTCGACCTTTAAGAGACCGGAGGGATATTTTGCAGGGAAACTGATCATGGATGCGGGACTTCGCGGTTATACTGTAGGAGGAGCCCAGGTATCAGAGAAACATTGTGGTTTTGTGGTGAACAAAGGCGGCGCAACGGCGGCTGATGTCATGCAGTTGGTAAACGATGTAAAGAAAACGGTAAAAGACAGCTCCGGTGTGGATCTGGAGCTTGAGATAAAGACACTGGGGGCATTCTAGGATGAGATTTGTAATTGTAACAGGAATGAGCGGTGCAGGAAAAACAACAGCGATGAAAACGCTGGAAGATGCAGGATATTTCTGCGTAGATAATCTTCCAATCCAGCTTATCAAACGTTTTGCGGAAATTGCATACGATGAACAGATTCAGGTAGATAATGTGGCGATCAGTGTGGACATTCGAAGCGGAAGAGCGTTAAGCCAGTTGAATGCCTGTCTGAATGATATGAAAGAAAATGGGTATCAGTATGAGATCCTCTTTATGGAGTGCTCAGATGAGAAACTTGTAAAACGATTTAAAGAAACAAGAAGAAATCATCCGTTATCTGCTAAGAATGGAAGAATTATAGATGGTATAAAAAAAGAAAGAGAATTGATCAGCTTTATCAAGGATGAAGCGGATTATATTATAGATACAACGAATCTTCTGGTAAGGGAATTTAAATCTGAACTGGATAAAATATTTGTCCAGAATATGGAATATGGGAATTTTATCATTACCATCATGTCATTTGGATTCAAATACGGAATCCCGAGAGACTCCGATATTGTGCAGGATGTGAGATTCCTGCCGAATCCTTATTATGATGAAGAGCTACGTCCGCTTACCGGAAATGATAAAGTGATTCAGGATTATGTCATGAACTGTGAGGAAGGACCGGAATTTCTGGACAAATTCATTGATCTGGTGCAATTCCTGATTCCCAATTATATTAAAGAGGGAAAAAATCAGCTTGTTATCTCGATCGGATGCACCGGTGGCAAACATCGTTCCGTAACGATTGCGAATGAAGTATATAATCGTCTGCAGAAATCCACATACACTGTGAGAATATATCACCGTGATATCGGAAAAGATGCAGTTGTAAAGAAATTATAGAAAAGGAGTGAGGCATATGTCCTTTTCCTCGGAAGTAAAAGCAGAGCTTGCCAAGAATATCAGCAACGCAAGACATTGCAGAATAGCGGAACTTTCAGGAATGATGTCCATGGTGGCAGATGTGTGGTACAGAAATGGTTCACTCTTTAAATTATGTATAACAACAGAACGAAGTATTATAGCAAAGACAATGGCATCACTGATAAAGGTGTTGTTTGACATCCGTATGGAATGTTCGGTGAAAAGAACAGGTAGTAACAGCCGAATCTATCGAATGGTACTGGATCGGCCGGACGAGATCGAACGGATGCTGCAGACTTTGAAGCTTTCCCCGGATTTTAGGATTTCACAGAAGGGTGTGACAAAAGTAAGCTGTCAGGATATGACAGTGAATCGAATGGTAGTACAGCAACAGTGCTGTAAGCGGGCATTTATCAAAGGTGTATTTATGACATCGGGGTCCGTCAGTGATCCTAAAAAAGGATATCATCTGGAGATTGTCTGTGATAATGAAGACCGGGCGGGAATGATTGAGAAGATTATGGCGGAGCTTGATATCGAGAGTCGTATTATTGCCAGAAAAAAATACAGTGTCTGTTATATAAAAGATGGAACCATGATCGTTGATGTGTTAAATATCATGGGTGCTCACATTTCTCTGATGAATATGGAGAATGTGAGAATATTGAAAGATATCAGTAATAATGTTAATCGCAGGGTAAACTGTGAAGCCGCGAATCTGAACAAAACAGTCAGTGCTGCGGTCCGTCAGATTCAGGATATAAATTATGTGATAGAGACAAGAGGTATCACATATCTCCCGGATAATCTGAGAGAACTGGCGGAACTTCGTCTGGAAGAACCGGATGCATCCCTGAAAGAATTAGGTGAGATGATGAATCCCCCCATTGGAAAATCGGGAGTCAATCATAGATTAAGAAAAATAAGTGAAATAGCAGATGACCTAAGACAAAAGTCGTATGTGTAGGAGGAAAAAATGTTAGAAAAAACAGTTAAGGTAGCTATGACCGAAGGAACCGAAGAAAGACCGGTAGCAGTTCTTGTACAGATTGCAAGCCAGTATGAGAGTCAGATCCATCTGGTATCGGATGACAAGAAGATCAATGCAAAGAGCATTATGGGAATGATGAGCATGGGATTTACAGAAGGGCAGGAGATCACAATTATCGCAGATGGCAAAGATGCGGAAGCTGCAGTAAATGAGATCGCGGATTACCTGACAGCAAATGCATAAATTCTTCCGGCAATTAATTGGTGTTTTTATTGCACGCTTTGTTTGAATGTGATAAAATCAATTTATTAATGGACATGTGTCATCGGAGGAAGTAGATATGGGATTTTTTGATGGGATTTTTAAGAAAATACCTTTCGTATCCAGATTTTCTAAAAAGAAAGCACCGGTCAATAACGTAGAGTTACAGTATAATAAGGCGATGAACCTTATGGATAACGGAGATTCGGAAGAATCGGTTAAAATACTGGAGCAGGTTTCAGACATTGGTATAATGGATACCCAGTATAAATCATATGGGGATGACGCCCTGCTTGCACTGGCAGAATTTTATGAAAAGGGTGTTTATCGTAATGCAAAGACAAATGTAGATATGAATAAATCTACAAAATACTACGAGAAGTATGTAAATCAGAACCGTGACGGAGATGTTATTTACAAACTTGCCAAGATGATGCTGGAGATTCAGAATTTCTCAAAAGCAATCAAGTATTTTGAAATAGCCGCAACCGATTATGGCATCAAGGCAGCATATATGAGCCTTGGTTCTATTTATGAGAGCGGATTGAACCGAATCGATGAATATGGAAATAAGAGTGATTTTGTAGTTCCTGCTGATCTGGAAAAGGCAATGCAGTGGTATAAGAAGCTTGCAGATGCAGGCGATGCAAAGGCAAAGGCTTCATATGAACGTGTACTATATGCGAGCACACATGAGGACAGCCTGGAATTTGAAGAAAAAGATAAGCTGTATACAGAGATTTCCCAGAGAAGAAAAGAAAAGGGAAAAGAACCGAGATACAAGGTGATCGAGGCCTCCAGACTTCAGTATCAGTATTCCTATGTACATAATCAGGTGGAAGGTTATATTCACAAGCTTCCGAAAGACTGGGTGAAGACCATCAATGAGTCAACAGGCGAAGAATATTACGCACCAAGCCTTACATATAAAGATTTTGCAATCTATGTTTATTACGACAGTATACCAAAGGATTCTAAGAAGACATTGGAAAACTATCTGAGATATTGTAATGATGCATTTGACGAAGATTTACAGTTGAAAGCATATATTACAGAGTATGCAGATGGTATCTGCACGACATACTACCATAAGGATATGGAAAAGGGTATTGTTTCATTTGCGTTCTATCAGGGAAGACGACTGGCATGTATGCGTTTCGTATGTGCAACGATGGAGATCATTGAACAGTACGAGGAGATTATCTTCGAGGTAGCAAACTCATTTGCATTTATTGATCCGACACTGGTCAGTGAAGAAAGTGCAAACCGGAGAGATATGCAGTATTACAATGAAGCAATCTACTGCTATTATCTGGAAGATTATGAAGGCGCAATGAAGGCTGCAAAGCAGGCTTTGAAGTTTGGCAGTATCAAGGCAAGTTATCTGCTTGTAGAACTGTATTATGATGAAGACAGTCCATATCGTGATCTGGAAAAAACGATCAGTTATGCAAAGCAGTTATTTGAAGCAACCAAGGATCCTGAACTTGCATTTCTGATCGGAAATGTCTACGATCAGCAGATGAAGGATTACATGAAAGCATTGAACTGGTACGAGAACGCAGAGAGATTGGGACACAAGAGAGTTGCATTCTATCTGGGACGTATTTATTACTATGGTCTGCTCCGTACCAAGAGAGACGGAAGAAAGGCTCTGGAATATTTTAAAAAGGCAAGAGCGAATGGTATACCGGAAGCAGAGGGCTATATTAAGGATCTGGAGGAACTGAAGGGTGAAGATCTTCAGACGGCCGTTGAGAAATGGGAAAGAGCGGTTCAGGCAGGAAGTGAATCTGCGGCAATTAAGATCGCAATGATGAAACAGCAGCAGATTTTCTATATAGCAACGCCGTACGAGATTGAAAAAGCATATCTGGAAGCACTTGGACTTGGAAGTGCCAGAGCAGGATATGAACTTGGACGTATCTATCAGCTTCAGGAGAAACAGGAAAATTATAAGGGCGAGATTAAGAGCATCAAGTATTTTGAGAAAGCCTTTAATGCGAACTTTGATGACTGGGATAAGGAAAACTTATTCAAGGTTATCAATTACAAGGTTGAAAAAGGTCTCGATAACGAAGAGGCTATCAAGCTCTATATTGAAAATGCAAGTATGGGTTACGTCCCGGCTATTGAGAAGCTGTTTGAACTGGTTCCGTTTACGACACAGCAGATTTGGAGTCTGTATGATGCACTGATCGAGCTTGCAGAGACCGGTGATGAGACTGCTATCGTAGCGATGAACAAACTGGAAATGCATTATGTGGATCTGATCATCCGTGAACCGGGTAAGGGACAGAAGATTGTGGAGAATAAGTTCTTCCGCCTGTGCGTTCCAAAAGAGTGCTCAGCAACGATCAATGATGAAGGCGGTACTATCAAGCTTGCCGATTCTGTTGTTGAATTTGCGGTAGCTGAGATGCCTGTCAATGCGACAGCAGAGCAGGATTATCTTAAGATCTATAAACTGATCGTATCAGAGTATCTGCCGGATGAGAATGCAGAAGTTATTATTGCGAACTCCAGAATGATCGGTTCGGCGATCAGAAGTTCAAAGGATAATATACATACATACAGTATTCTTTTGATCAGTTCAAAGAACCAGTATATCTTCAAGCTTAGTTCGAAGGATAGACGTGAGATGATGCAGTTCAAGGATGTATTGAATACGATTGCTAAATCTCTGGTTGAGACCGGCGAGATCTATAAGGCAACAGGTGAAAACAGAAAGAATATTGGTCTTGCATTCCTTCTTAAGGCAAATGAGAATGGATTCCTTTCGATAGGAAAAGATGCTTAATAGAATTTAGAACAGTATGTTTTAAAGCAGTATCTTGCCCGAAGAGTAATTCTTCGGGCAAGTGTCTGTTGAAGCAGTATGTAGAAATGGCAAATGCGTTTGTCGTAGAGGTGAGTACAAATGTTTAGAAATATCATGAACGATCTGGCAACATGGTATGAGATTGGAGAAAATAAAGCAGCACTCATTAGAGGAGGAAAGTTTGTAGGAAAGACATGGGCAGCCCTTGATTTCGCTACAGGCTTTTTTGACGAACACATTCTTATCAATCTGGAGCAATATCCGGATTTTTGCCAGTATATTTCAAAGGAGCGAAAGCCTGAGAAGCTTCATGCGAAATTAACGACCTCACTGGATAAATACGACTTTCAGGGCAAGTTATTGATTTTTGACAATGTACAGCTCAGTACGATGGCGGTACCAAATCTGGTAGAGTATGCGAAGGTAAGTAACAATGTGCGAATCTGTATGCTTGCAACTGTTAATGGACCGTTACCGGGTGAAGCGGAATGTCAGGATGATCTCTTTGTATACGAGTTGATGCCGATGACTTTTGATGAATTCTTAAAAGCCGGAAAGGGGCGTAAACTCTGGAAATATATCGAGAACCAGAGACTGGAAGGATTGCCGGAAGAGGTACGCAAAAGCATAGATACAATGTTGGATGCATTTTTAGTGACCGGGGGAATGCCGGAAGCGGTAAATGCATATTACAAAAATGAAAATTTTGAAGAAGTTGAAGGTATTTTGCAAAAAACACTTGACAAAATGACCGAATATATAGTAAAAGTAACACCGAAGAAACTTTTAACAAAGGTTATGTTGATCTGGAACAGTATTCCTGTTCAGCTTACCAAAGAGAATAAAAAGTTTATGTACGGATATGTAGATCCCAAGGCGAGAGCCAGAGAGTACGAGTCGTCTGTTGACCATCTTGTACGGATCGGAGTTGTCCGTCAGGTATATCGTATAAGACACGGGGTGTTACCACTTGCAGAGCAGGTGGATGAGAAATCCTTTGAGATTTATCATTTGGATCACGGTCTTTTAAGAATTATGGCAGGCATTCATTATAATGATATAGATAAGTCCAATATCGTTGATACGATGGATGGTATGATAGCCGAGCAGTATGCACTAGAAGAATTATATGCGAATAAGAATATTGGCAAGCTGTTCTTCTGGATATCATCTGCAACAGCAAAGGTTGATTTTGTGTATGAAGGTGATGGCGAGGTTGTACCGGTTGATGTACAGACAGAGCCACATACCAAGGCACAGAGTTCCAAGGTGTTCAAGCAGAGATATGACAATGCGACGTCTATCAGAATCTCAACAGATGATATGTATATGAATAACGGACTTTTAAATGTTCCGTTATACGGCATCTGGAATTTTTAACAAACGCCGAAATAGCTCAGTTGGTAGAGCAACGCATTCGTAATGCGTGGGTCGAGGGTTCGAGTCCCTTTTTCGGCTTTAAACCTGAAACCGGAAAACCTTGTAAGATCAAGGCTTTCCGGTTATTTTTTATTGCTAAAAAACGTGCAGGTGTGCAAAAAGTGTGCAAAAGTTCAAGAAATTAAATTAATAGAGTCCAACATGGCATTGTCATTCTCGATAACTTTCTTGGTGACATGTATGTAAATGTCTTGCGTGACATCGCTGTGACTATGCCCAAGGCGGCGGGCAATCTGATCCGGTGTCATGCCTGATTCAGCAAGGAGAGAAGCGTGTGTATGACGTAGCTTATGCAGCGTAATACGGTGTTTTAGTTCTCGCTCGGTCGTTTCACTTATAAACTTATTAAAAGCCGTATAGGACATATAAGAGCCACTGTGGATGTCTGGAAGAAACAAGGTACTTTTGAACCCCTTTTCCAATAACATCTGTCTGCGCCAGATACGGCACTTCTTGATCGACAATGCGAGTTCTGGCTGTATATGGATATCACGAACCGAGTTGTCAGTTTTCGGAGTTGTGACGACCTTGTTTATATAGTCGTAGGTTTTAGACACATGGATCACACAATTCTTAAGGTCTACATCCTTATCAGACAGAGCTATTAGCTCACCACACCGCATACCGGTAAGGAGAAGCATATTTGTAGCGTAGTACCAGTGCCATAAGCCTTGATCTGATATATAGTCTAGAAGCATATTGATCTCACTTGGTTCAAGATACTTATCTTCAGTGGATTCAGACTGTGATGTATCCTTGATAAGCTCCAGCTTCGACAGAAGCCTATAGTTATCATGATAATCATTTTTATATCCCCAATTAAGCATTGCCCGAAATCTTGTGATATAGGTATTTAATGTACTTACCGGTTTACCGGAATTCAATAACTGCTCATGCAGATATTGAGAAGTAAGATTATCGACGATCACATCTGCACCAAGAAGCTTGATTACAGATTTAATGATACGTTCATTTCTTGAAGTAGTAGAAAGCTTGTAAGTGAGCTTCTGATTCGTGATGTATATATCAAGTAATTCGGAAAGTGTAATTTTACTGCATTTTAGATTCTTCAAAGCATCGTCAATCTTTGCGTTCAATATCCGCTGTGCCTTATTCCTGTTTTGAGGAGATTCTTTCGGCATAGAGACGGATATTTTTTTTGCTTTCTCCGTAAGCGGGTCCGTGTACCGCTCACAGTATAATACAGTTCCATTTTTTTTGTGTTCACACCACATGAAAATCACAACCTTTCTAAAAAAGGGCATAAAAAATAAGCCCTGTTAAAATCTGAAGGCTTATGATATAATCATATTTGCGATTTCAATTTGTGACTATTCATAAGCCTATGTTTATGGGTAGCATATCCTCCGGGTGTTACCAGCACCTGGGGGATTTTTTTATGAAGTTGCACCGGTGCAACTTTTATGCCATATATTCAATGATATAAGGAGCACCGTTATAGATGCCACTGTCATGATCTACCGGAGCGTCGCTAGCTATTAACTGCTTTTTGTAATCATCAACAGACATTCCGCATAATTCATCATCAAGAAGACCGCAGTTGTCGAGATTTTCGATATACTCATCAATGCTATATATAACGCATTTGTCAGGATTCATATAATGATCGACGTCTGCCTTACACATGCCGGTACAGTTTCCTAAGATTTCTCTTTTTTCATAGTCATAAATAGTTTTCATAAAAAATACCTCTCAATTCTTTCTGCCGGAGATATCCGCTCTGGCTCGGCATACTACTTTTTAATAACCTTGACTACGTAAATCTCGGGACAGATTATAACAACCTTTAAGATTAATTAAGCTTGCAATAAGTATTACTCATTTTAACAAGCTTATTTGTCGGATAAAGAGAGTATATCTTATTAAGAGCGATATTATACTCTTTTGCATTAAATTCTTTAAGCTTCTGGTCCATGACAGTACCGAAAAATTTCTTTGTGAAATTACTAGAAAGACCAATAAGCCGGATAGCTTTAACCTCACCGGTAGCGGCATCAACAAGCGTCAAGGTCAATGATAAACCCTGTTCGCCATCTGGAAAAACAAATTTGGTAAGATTCTTGCTTAAATGCGGGGAATAAGGTGCATCCATCCAATTCAGATTGCCAATCTTAAATAACAACATAATAACACCGTGAATTTCTGTGAATCTTATCTCAAACCGCTGTCCGCTTTTGAACTGTTCGACTTCGGAACTCGTCGGCTTTCTAAAAAAAACATATAGTTCCGCACCGCTGTTCGACATGTCGAACAGCGCGCCCTCATGATGATTTGCAAATTCTGAAACAATTTGACCTACTTCATATTTTTTCATAATATAACCTCCTATAAACTATTCCTCACTCTGATTTTTCCATTCTTTGTAACTCATGCCGAATACTTTTTTAGTAGCATCGTCAAGATTAAATGTATCTTTAGAATTAAGCTTAACGCCGTTGTAAGTGACATAGTATGTTTCCGACATATCCTGATATCTGAGAAGTCTTTCAACGACATTTTCAAATGATTCATTAGCCTTCACCTGCAACTCTTTTGATTCGGCTTCCTTGTACAGTGCTACGACTGTCTTTTCTATAAATTTAGTAATATCAGATGAAACACGCGCCGGATCTTTGTCAAGATGCTTTGCAAGAGATCTGACGTAACTACTACCAAGAGCGGTACTAGAAAAAGCATCTCCAAGCCCATCCTTTTTATTCCCGAAACCAGTTGTGAAAATAGTCATTAAAATATCGGCTTTTTCATACAGTGACATGGTTTCAATCTCTTTTCTTCTGCGATCCATCTTTTCGTTTAACTTTCTTTTCTCGGTTTCTTCATCACCAGCAACAAGGCGGCTGTATTCTTCCTCTGTGATATGAATAGGCTGCTCGTCTACATAAATTCTATAAAGATCTGGACGATCTGAAACACAAGATTTATATGTTTTCTCATTCCATGGTCCTTGGTATTTGTTTCCTTTAAAATTTGTTACCTCGATGTTTTTCATATCTTTTTACCTTTCCGGCTATGCCGTTCCTTTCTTTATCTTATGAAGTTGCACCGGTGCAACTTTAAAATATGAATTATTGTTTTTCCACATCAAAAGCATTGATTGCCGCCAAGATAAATTCATTTCGGCTCTTATACCCAAGCTCCTTAGCTTTTGCATCGATTTCATTCTTTTGGCCTTTCGGAACAACTACCAGAAAATTATCATATGCTTTAGCATTGTATTTATTTTTGGCTTTTGTGGCGGAAGTGCCGGCACGTTCTGTCTGAGTACTCATAAAAACCTCCTAGTATCTACACATTGTATATTTGATTGCCTTTTTCTAAGAATCCTGCTATTATATATTTAAACACCGGGGGCGGTTAGCAGGATTATTTCGGTATCCGCCCTCGTGTGTGCTCTTTTTTTCTTTTAGTCTTTAATCAGTTCAGTTAAGTATTCAAGTAGTTCTTCCTTTGGTGTGTCGTTCTTGATAAGTGCTATGATCATTTTTATAATTCCTTTAAACTGATTGTTTGTCATTTGATTTTTCTCCATTTCTTAACTCCTTCCTGCTGTTCCCTTGCTACAATTATATTATATACTTATATAAGTATATTGTCAAGTGAAAAGCTAAATTTTATATACAATATTAGAATTTTTCCATCAAATTAGATAGGTTTATATGATGTATAGGAAATTGTACATTTACCCCATACAATTACATTGTCATCATCGAATGAATCGTTATCATTTTTAAAATCATTATCATCGTCGCCATCATCATAGTCATAATCATCTTTGATGGATGAAGAATGAAATTTTACCGAGATATCAGAAATTGGATATGTAAATAGTATCTTCTTCACATGAGTACAATGACTCTTTGGAACATATCCAACACGTTCATCGTTTACATAAACACCGATAGCATTTGGATCATGCGGATTTTGGGGATCAGGAATTAGTGTGGCGTGTTTCGGTCGAAATGCATACTGATATTTTAAAATAGTATCCTGAACAAAGCTTGTACCGGCAAGCTTGAAAGTAAAGGTTTCTGGTACAGCAATAACTCCTGGTTTTAATGGAGGGTATGCATGATTATGTGGTTGCATTTCTGAAGAGGATGGCTTGCGCAACTTTAATATTTTTGAATAGTATATATAAAAAAGAATAGCGATAATAGCAAGAATTAAAGTTATCAAGCCCCAAATGGATATACCTTTTGATAGCGATATAAAAGATATAGCACCCAGTACGCCAAAAACAACTATTGAAATTTTTTGGCGGAGTAACAATGTGGATACAAGATAAGTATTTCCTTTGTAGTTAATAGAATCGTTCATGATTTATTCCCCCTTTTTCTCTTAGTATAATAAAAATAACCTGCCATACTCCGGGGCATAATAGCCACCAGGAGGTGTATATATATGGTTGTGTTGACCTGGCAGGCAAGATCAAACAAGAGCATAACACTTATCAAGCTTGCGGAGCTAACCGGCATCAGTAAGAGTGCGCTTAATAACATCGAAAACGAAAAAGTGTCGCCAACTCTTGATGAACTGGAAGCTATAGCAAAAGCGTTAGATGTAAGGATAACAGATCTTTTCGATAGTGAATATAAGTAAATTTCCACAATTATGGAAATTTTGTAAAAGTACCGCAATGCCAATCCTTATCGGCGTATAATGTCGAATGAAGGAGGGATTGAAATGGACTACCGAAAAGAGATTATCGTCTTGATAGAAGATGTACAGTCAGAAAAACATCTGAAGTACATATATGATCTGATCAAGACACTGTTAGATGAAAACATCTAACCATGAACCGGGCAGATTATTATTGATCTGTTCGGTTTTTTGTTATGTTGGAAAATATATCTATTGCTTTTTCCAAGCTGTTCCATTCGCCTGGAGAAAGATCTGCAAGTTTATTTATGAAATGATGCTTGAAAGAGTCGTCGGGCTCGGATGCAAGTAAATTTTCAAGTCTTACAATGGCAGTGCCACGGTCTGATTTAATCATTTCACCAGTTCCATTGCGAAGCCATTCTTCATTTACATTAAATTCTCTACATATAGATGTTATTACCTGATCTGTTAGAGCGTTTATTCCGCATTCCCATTGACCAACGGTATTTCTTTTAACACCTAATCTTTCAGCAAATTTTTGCTGCGTAAGTCCTAATGTTTTTCTTATCATTTTTATACGTTCTTTCATATCCAGCACTTCATCATATGTATTAATCATTGGATTCATCATTAATGCCTGCAAGCTCTTTGGCTTTCTGCTCGAGAAATTCCCACTCTGTTACCGATAAATTTGCCAACATTGAAATGAATCTATTTTTGAATGAGTCACTTTCTTCACTTAATAACTCTTTAGTAAGTCTTGCAATATCAGCATTTCGATTCGACTGCAAAAACATTTCACCAGTTCCGTTACGGAGCCATTCTTCATTTACATTAAATTCTCTACATATCGAAAAAATAATAGCATCACTTGGAACAGTACGTCCAATTTCATACTGCGCAATAGTATTCTGTTTCATGCCAATTTTATCTGCAAACTTTTGTTGTGTTAAATCTAACGCCTTTCTTAACTTCTTTAAACGCTCATGCATATGGTGTCACCTCACTTCCTTGAATTGAGAATACATCGTATTAGATTAAATGTCAATAGAAAATATCTCATAAACAATAAAATATCTCAAACACAATAAAAAAGTAGTTGACAATATGGTGCATGAGATGTATGGTTATCTCACAGACAATAAAACACCAACACGGAAAGGAGAACGACAATGATAAAGAAGATAAAGGAAAAACTTAGAGAACCGTTCTTTGTAGAAGACCTACTGATAGATTATGTAAGACCTGCAGTGATGGGACTGATCGGAGCAGTGATAGGAATTGCTATATCACACGCAATAGGATTGCTGTAACAACGGCACTGACGATACCTACAAGGATAGGAACAATTATTTGTGTAAGAAGATATTTGACATCAAACCATTGACGATCTTCAACAGCACATATGCCGGAATTCGTAAGCGAAACAGATGTATCGTCTGTAAGAACGTCTGCAAATACTCCGTCATGGTAGGCATATGATGATGGACAGTCAAGAAAACCGTCACTCATAAGATGATCGACAGAATCACTATTATATTTCTTCACAAGTGCACCGTAAGTAACAGGACGGTGATGCCGATAGAGATATTTAAGAATTTTGATGTCAGATTTTGAAACGAACATAGATAAGTTCCTCCTTAGTTTTTCATTAAGTATACCACATAAGAAAGGAGCGTGAATATAACATATGAATTTTTTAGGCGCAGTTGCTGGCTGGGCTGCTGGAGCTTGTATCGGAGATCTCCTGATCAAGAAGAAAGATGAACGTGTAGAGAAAACAAATGTACTGAAAAAGCAGGAAGAGAACTGTATGAGATTAGCACAGGAAGCACTCAGACATGTAAGAGATGCAAAAGAGTTGAAGAACAATAAGACATTTGGAGATCTTGCAAGTTTCTTGAGCTGGCACGATGAAGAAGTAAAGGCAATTACGATACTGCGATGCCTGCAGATGGTTGGATATGAGAATGAAATCATACAGAAGATTGAAAGAGAGATGAAAGATCTCTACTAAAAAGAAAGAGGTGAAAAGATATGTCAGAAAAGGAAAAGAAGATCATTGAAACATTTTCAAATGTAATGCCAAAACTTTCCGAAAAGGATAAGAGCTACTTATTAGGCTTGGGAGAAGGTATGGCGATCAAGGCAGCAGACGAGGAAAAGAAAAAAGAAGAAACAGCATAGGAGGGTTAGCATGAAAAGATTACAGAGCGCAAGACAGACGACGGTCACAGAAGTACGGATGCTGGCAGCAGATCCGTACATCACTAAGAGATACATAGCAGATCGATATCATGTGTCTGTCCGGACGGTGTGCAACTGGATAGCAGAGCTTGACCAGTACGTCCAGAACGGACGCTACAGCGACTATACGATCCTTGACGGATGCGGAGTAGTTTATATCAACTATCTCGCATTTATCGACTACCTGAAGTATAGGGACAAGCTGAGAGCAAAGAAGACGGTGCCACCGTTTGATCCTTCCCGGATCGCAAAATATATCGGATGGGGAACTATGACACCGGAGATTCAGTAGAAAGGGGCGGGATATGAACATGGATACAAAGATCATAAAAGCTATATGCACTTTGATCATGCCATTTGGAGCAATCGGACCGTGGATCGGCATCATTCTGTATGGCATCTTAAAGATCTCGTATGGAATGATGCTCGCGGTGATTATGATATCTTTCATAGTAACATTTTTGACATGTGAGATATACGACAAGATGACCATAATCGAGGAAGCGAGAAAGTAGGATAGGCCGTGTTACAAAAAGAGCAAATAAAAAAGCGGCAGTTGGAGCTGCCGCCAAGTACATTCTTACCTGGGGGGAAGAATATACAAAAAATTTGACCTCATCAGTGTATCAGATATGCCATGAAATGTCAAGAAAATAGAGCTGTTCCGGCTCTTTTGTAACACTCTAAATCATATTAATAGTAGAGACATAAGGGAGTGTGAGAATGCCGTATACAGAAAATACCTGGACGTTCCGAAGGAGCATTGAACACGAGTTTGGATTCTCTGGAAACAATGGAGCGAAAGGAGAGAAACGAAGAAAGAAACATAAGCCGACACCGGAACAGGTAAAGAGGCAGAATCAGATCAATAAAGAGAACCGGATGCGAAGATTAATTAAAGCAAATTTTGATGTAGACGACTACTGGTGCACATTGAAGTATCCGGCAGGAAGCCGACCGGGAATTGATCGGGTAAAAAAAGATTTTAAGAATTTCACAAAGAAAATGCAGTACGCATACAAAAAATACAATCAGGAATATAAATATATCTACCGGATAGAGGTAGGAAAGAAAGGCGGTGTTCATATACATATCATCATAAATCGTATCCGGGATGGTCCTGCAACGGACAAGCTGATCCGGGATAAATGGGTCACTCATAAAGTCAACTACCAGCAACTTGATATTAACGAAGACTACGACGCACTCGCCAAGTACATAGTGAAAGAGTATGAAGACGATACACAGCTATCGTTATTTGATATACCAGATCGTAAAAAACTGGTACGTTACGATGGAAGTAGGAACCTGATAAGACCGAAGCCGGTAAAGAAGATATTCAAACGACGCACGATGCGGAAGATCTTAGAAGAAGGACCAAAGCCGACAAAAGGATTCTATATCGACACGGATAGCATAAAACAGGGAGTAAATCCGTACACTGGACGAAGCTTCTTGAAATATACAGAGATCAGGATAAGGGGGAAGCTAGATGAGACATGTCAACATATATACAGAAGTTGAATCAAAGGGTATGCGGCAGCAGGATATGTGGATGTGCTGGCTCATCGAAGTAGTAACCCAGACAGGTAAGAAGACCTGTCAAGGAATGCGAAAGATCAAGGATGCGACACACTCAGGCGCACAGCTTGCTGCACTGAATGAAGCACTGTCACACATGACAGAAAAGTGTGATATAGACATCTATCTGACAGATGTATTCGTAGAAACTGCATTCAAGCAGAATTGGATAGAGAAGTGGGAAAAGAATAACTGGATATCTGCAAGAGGTACGGAGATCAAGCATACAGCCGAGTGGGAACAGCTAAAAGAATTGCTGTCTGGCCACGATGTGCGGATGCACTTCACCTGTATGCATGAGTATTCGAACTGGATGCAGACACAGATCCGCATGGAGATTAAGAAGGAGGAAGAAAATGTATAAAGAATTTGACTCAGTAGAAGCCTTGAACAAAGAAGCAGAGGAGCTTTTAAAGACTGGAAATGAAAAAGAGATCATAAACCTTGCAATAAATCAGGGCATCGATAAAGACGAAGCACAGGATTATATAGACGGAATCGTGGATACATTTGCAACTGCAAATATGGCTGCTATGGGAAAACTTAGCATAAAGGAAAAGGAACTGAAGATCGAGGGCATCTTAAAGGACTGGATGAACACGATCCGCCGTGTAGTGCTGGAAGATAAGGACATTGCAGAAAAGGTATATAGAAAAAGTGTAGAAGGATGCCTGGCAGAGATGCTTGCTTATTCATTTGAGAACAAGGTCAAGGTACCGGATGCGATCGCAAGTGTTACGACAGTAACGATAAACGGTAAAAAAGAGAAGATGCGTACGCCGGTGTACATGGGTGTACCAAATTCTACAGACGCACGCCAGATCGTACAGAAATACTACAGGAGGGCATAGTCATGTATGCATACAAAGGGTTTCACAAAAACCTTACCTGCACGATGGGTAAGGGTACTTATCAGTATGAAGTAAATAAGTGGTATGAGGAGAAAGAAGCGAACTGTGTAAAAAATGGATTCCATTGTTGCGAAAATCCGCTCGATTGTCTTACATACTATCCGCTTAATGGAGACAACCGGTTCTTTCTTGTGGAAGCGGCAGGAGATATCAATGAATCCGGAACGGATAAAATCAGCTGTACGAAGATCCGGCTGCTGAAAGAATTAACACCGGTCGATATCGCGGTTCATGCAGCAAGATACATGTTCCGGCATCCAGCAAGAGAATGGCATCACGATGTATGCAAAGAATATGGATTTGCAAGACTGACACCGTTTGTGATCGTCAGAGGGAAGAATCCGGCGGCAGCAGGAACAAAAGGCAGCAGCCTTGTACTGTTGAAGGAATATGCACATACAAGGGGCATACAGGCTATGAATGTGATCACTGTCGATGGCGAGAAATATAAAGCCGGCACTACATACAACATAGACGGGCGGGTGGTTGATCGTGAATAAGAAAGAATTAAGAGCACTCCGGACATTGAAAGCCACAAAGGAAATGATGGAGAAGGCAAGAGAGGTAAAGGCGGCCGACAGATATGCTTATGAGCGATATGAGACATCCATCTTCTTGCGAGCACAGCATCTGAACGGATATCTGAAGATTGCGGTATTTGATACAAAATGGATGAAAAACGATATAAACACACCGGTATATGAGATATTTATCAATGTATCCGGGGATGGTGATTACATTACCAGACAGCTCGACACAAATTACAAAGAGCTTCGATGGTCAAAAGCAAAACTTGAAAACCTGCCGGTAGTAACTTTGAACGGGAAAGAAGATTATACATATATAGCCGGATGGTATGGAGTAGATAGATGGATGGATAAGAACCAGGCACAGTATATCAAGAAGACATTAAAGACAAATAATTCGGGATATGAAGCTATCCGGGAATACCAGAACCGTATCAGCCGGGAGAAGATCTTAGCACAGAGAAAAAAAGAAACAGATCCATGGGATGCAGATATGGCACTGGTGCCTGCAGAACCGAAAGGATTTCGCACATGGGCAGATAAGAACGTGCTGGAACACTTTATATTCTATCACTACGACAAGAAAAGGATCGAACAGGGATACTGCTCATGCTGCAAACAGTATGTGAAGCTGACGGAGAAGCCGACACACAACAAAAAATCTACCTGTCCGAAGTGTAAGCATCCGATCACTTATAAATCAGACGGCAAGGTCAAAAGACTGACGACAAAAGAAGGACATGCTGTAGTCATTCAGAATATCAAAGATGGCATTGTAATCCGGCACTTTGAATTGAATCGAACATATAATGCAGCATGGTGCAGCACAGCAACGATTCTGACACCGAAGATAAGCGTAAGTGAAAGCGAAAGGACGCTGATAAGAGGTGACAAATGGAACAGATACTACTACACAGTTTACAAAAATGACACAGTAAGATGGTGTGAGTCATACATTTATAGCTATATGTGGACATCAGCAGCAAAGGTATATCCGAACAATCTGAGATATGTTGATTTTGGAAATTCAGTTGTGCAGGAAGCAATCAAAAGAAATGCCAAGATAAATGTTGAAAGATGGATGCGGAATGAAAACCTGACAGTTGAACAGTGCATGAAGATAGGGCTTTACAGAATAGCGAACAGCATAGTAGATGGCGGCTATAACAACATGATCGATGATCGATACACAGAGCTTACAAAGACACTACAGATTGATAAGGCTCGTCTGAAAAGACTGCTTGCAGTTGATTCACCAGAGTATCTCGGATGGCTTCAGAACGAAAAAAAGGATAACACAATCTATCCGGACGAAGTGATGATTGATATGGCCAAACACAAGATATCAAAAGGAGATCTGACAACTGCAAGTATGCTTACAAATATGTCGGTTGTGAAAGCCTACAACTATCTGGTGAAGCAGACGGCAGCAGACAGTACGATCAAGCATACATTGAGCACATATGCCGATTACATGAATATGGCGAAAAGGGCAGGATATAACACGGATGCAGAACAGATCTACAAGCCGAAAGACCTTAAAGCGGCACACAGTGATGTGATCGATTTATTACAGAAAGACGGCTGGAAGAAGCAGGCGAAAACGACAAGAAAGAAATTCCCGAAAGTAGATAAGGTGTGCAAAACACTGAAGAAATATGAGTATGAGGATAGCAAGTATAAGATCGTAGCACCGACCGGAATAGAGGACATCATAAGAGAGGGAACCTTGCTCCATCATTGTATCCATACTTGCGATTTCTACTATGACAGAATCCAGACGAAGGAATCTTTTCTGATGTTCCTTCGGAAACAGTCAGATCCGAAGAAACCTTGGTACACACTAGAGGTTGAACCGAACGGCAACATCCGACAGAAGCGGACGACAGGTGACAACCAGGGTCCTGATCTTGTGGCAGCAGTTCCGTTCTTGAAGAAATGGCAGAAATGGCTTCAGAAGATCTTGTCTGACGAGGATAAGAAGCTGGCGAAGGAGTCAGAGAAAAAGCGAAAAGAGAACTATAAGAAGATCCGTGAGGAGCATAAGACTGTATGGCATGGTAAATGTGCCGGAAAGCTTCTTGCAGATGTACTGGAAGCGGACTTTTTAGGATTAGAGGAGGATATAACGAATGAATCAGCCTGATATAACGATAAACAGTTATGAAGAATATAAGCATGAGGTAGATAGTGAGCTGCAGCGTTCAGCAGAGAGCTTCGTGCGGATCGGCTATCTGCTGAAGATAGCAAGGGATACAGACATATTGAAAGGTTCACCGTATGCGAATGTGGTTGAGTTTGCAAAAGGTGAATACGGAATCGATAAGACAGTAGTAAGCAAGTGGATACATATCAATGACCGGTTCTCCGAGGGCGGTTACTCAAATGTACTCAAAGAGCAGTATAGAGGATACGGATATGCGAAGCTTGCGATCATGTTACAGCTTCCGGACATGGTGAATGAAGATCTGTCGCCGGCATACTCAAAAGCAGAGATACAGGCAATCAAGGACGAAGTAGACGAAGAAAAGAAGATCAGCGACATGGAAGTGTATCTGGAAGGTGAGAAACACGAAGATCTGAAGAACAACCTGGAAAAGGTCATACATCAGTTGCTGGAAGAGGACACATCCTTGTATGAACAGCTCTATCGGGCGGCAAACAAGGACGAGGACATCATAGAGATACTTGCACCGACCGGAGAGAACTATATATCGGTCAGAGTGCAGGGGCTTGGCCGCTTTGGTCTGATCATAACGAAAGGACAGGCTGCCGTGAGCCTTGTTAATATCCGATCAGGCGAGAAAGAGGAATATATCACAGATGAGCTTGTGGCATATATCAAGACATACATGGTCGGAAAGACGGTGCAGGAAGCATATGAGAATGTATATAACAAGATCTTTTCATCAAATCAGAGCACGGAAAAGGTCGGCAAGGTGCAGAAGGCAGCAGTCAAACCGAAGCCGGTAAAGAAGCAGGAGCCTGTAAAGAAACCGGAATACAAGGAAACAACAGGTACAGAAGCCTTATCAGAGCCGGTCAAGGATCAGACGGAAAAAACATCAAATCTGGCTGAAACTGCACCGGTACAGGAAGAAAAAGAGACTGAAAAGACAGAAATAAAGCCGGAAAGTATCAAACAGGAAGAAAAACAGGAGATTGAACCGGGAAAAACGGCATCTGAAATCCCGCAAAATACTGTTGACAACAATATCCGGCAGGCTTTTGAGGATAAAAAAACAGAAGTTGCACCGGTGCAACAGAATCTGACGGATAGACAGATCGCAAGCTATAAAAATGGCATTGCAGACACAATAGATCAAATCGACAAAGAATGGGCTGGCCAGAGATTTAAGGACAGACCGGAATATAAAAGGCTGATCGAGCTTGCATCCGACTTGAAACAGAGATTAGAACAACTGGAGGCAGCAGAGTATGGCAAGTAAACAGACAAGAGCAAAAGAGTTCTCCCCAAAGGTAAGAAAGCGAATCAAGGAACGTGACCAGATCTGTATATTCTGCAAGATGGGATACCATACCGAAAAGGTAACAGCATTTTCCCAGCAGATGACTTCCATCATGCATTACATTCCACGTTCCGCCGGCGGGTTAGGAATCGAAGAGAACGGCGCGCTGGGATGTCTCACACATCATGATATGCTGGATAACGGTTTTCAGGGCAGGCGCAAGGAGATGCTTGCCCTGTATAAAGAATACATGCAGGGTATATATCCGGCTTGGAATGAAGATGATCTGGTATACAAGAAATGGAGGTAAGCAATGAAGATATACATAAGTGGACCGATACGAGGAAAGGTCGATTATGCAGAGGATTTCTTTGAATCCGAGAAGATGTTAAAAGGAGAAGGACATGAGGTTGTAAATCCAATCAGACTTATGGGCATGTTGCCAAAGAGCCTGACGGATGAAGAATTTCTTGAACTTGATATGATGCTGTTAAAACACTGCGACACTATATATCTCTTGCCGGGATGGAGAGACAGCCGTGGGTGTAACCGGGAATATGGATATGCGCTTGCAGCAGGCATGACGGTTATAGATGTAGAACAGGAGGTCAAGGATGAATAAGGTAAATTTACTTGGACGTTTAACGAGAGATCCGGAGATTAGATATTCACAGGGAAATGATCAGATGGCGATTGCCAGATACACACTTGCTGTAGATCGGAGATTTAAGAGAGATGGAGAGCAGACCGCAGACTTTATAAGCTGTGTCGCCTTTGGTAAAGCAGCAGAGTTCACAGAAAAGTATCTAAAGAAGGGAACAAAGATTGCAGTCACAGGAAGAATCCAGACAGGCTCTTACACGAACAGAGACGGTCAGAAAGTATATACGACGGATGTTGTCATCGAAGAACAGGAGTTTGCAGAGAGCAAGGCAGCAGCTTCAGGAGAGGGCGAACAGCCAGCATCCTGTGATCCACAGGGATTTATGAGTATTCCTGATGGTATAGAGGATGACTTACCATTCAAGTAGGAGGTGCGACATGTCAGAATTTGAAGTAGAAGTAAAGATGAACATGCTATGTAAGCCGGGCAGAATCGTACAGATACGGACAAAAGAAATAACAGGCGGCAGGAATTTCATCATACGCTGGAAGAAGTGGATAGTGATAAAAAGATACAAGCATCATGTACTTATGAGCTGTAGAGGGTATCGTGAGAGCTTCACAAATACGGATATAAAAGAGATGATCCGGAGTGAAGAAATAAGGTAAAGGAGAAAAGAATGAAATTATTTAAAACAGTAGATGATAAATTAGCAAAAATTGGATTTATTAAAGTAAAAGAAGATCAGTATGGAGTAAGGTATAAAAGAAAAGATGATAAGTATGGTTTTGTCCAGACAGTAGCTATCTGTCATAAGGGTTCTGGGAGACACATTCTACAATCTTACGATGCCGAACTGATGGATCAGAAAAATATTGGCAATACTTGCGTTGGTTTGACCGGATATGAGATGAAGCTATTCGTTAAAAAAATGAAACAGATTAGATTATATGGCAAATAAATCATTGTTTCGAATGGATCTTAGGAGGTAGATGGACGGAATGGAAATGACGATAGAACAAAAGGCGCAAAGAATCAGGGAACATTGTTTAAGCATAGAATCGGGATGCGACGGATGCAAACTGCAGGGAGCATTACAGAAAACGTGCTACGAACGATGGGATATATATCCGGAGGAAATTGAAAGAAATTATCAAATTCTGTTCGGAGAAGGAAAAAATGATAATGTAAATCACCCTGCACACTATCAGGGAAAGAACGAATGCATTGATATGATGATAGCAATGTTCGGAGTGGAAGCTGTTAAACATTTCTGCATGTGCAACGCTTACAAGTATCGTTTCAGGGCGAATATGAAGAACGGAGCGGAAGATATAGAAAAAGCAGAGTGGTACGAAAGTAAATTAATAGAGCTGGGAGACGTAGACGATGGGAAGATTGATTGATGTAGACGACCTGTGCCGTTGGTTAGGATTTAAAGATACGCAGGAGGAAAGAGATAATAATTACGCAGAGGACATAACGCTTGAAGAAATAGACCGGATAGAAACAGTGAATGTAGCGGAAAGGGAAGAAGTTAAAAAGCTGATCAGGGAAGCAAAGAAAAAGGTTATCGACGACTTTTGCAAAGAGTTGCTGATAGCATCGGTGTACGCTAAACCGGTCAGATGGGCGGTGCGGAAAGAAATTATAGAATTTGCAAACGTCAAGATCATTGCGGAAGAAATGAAAGAAGTTATAGACAAATATAATTAAAACAGGAGGTACGACAGAATGACGATTGATGAAGCAATAAAACGAGAGAAAGAGACAGCAGCAGACTTCAGGAGCAGAGCAGAGTATTTTTGTATAGTTGAAAATAGAGAACTGAGCATAAAATATCATGAGCAAATCGCAAAATGGTTAGATGAATTAAAATGCTACAAGGATGAAAACCTTATAACCGTTCATTTATCACCAGACAGCGAAGAAGTAGAAAAGTGGATCCGGAACGCACGGAAAGAGGCTATTGAAGAATTTTACAATGAAATAAAAAAAGAGGCAAAATGGGGGATGCATGAAGACAGCATCCTACCGGATAGAATCGTAAAAATATCGCGGGCAGCAGACATAATAGAACAGTTAAAGGAAAAGTATTTGAAAGGAGAAAGAACATGAGAATAGCGACAGATATAGCCTGCATCATTGCGTTGCTGTTGATACCTGATTTTCTGTTTGAAAAGTTAGGGATATATGAATCTATGCAGGAGATAGTAAAGAGAAGACAGGAGGTATAAAGATATGTTTTTAAAAACAAAAGTTGTAAACACGCTGATAAAAGAAGCATTCAGAAACGGCCTTGTAATAGCATCTACGGAGGAAATCATACATCTGGAAGGAAGATACTGGATGATTGATATAGACAAATGGTTTCTACCGAAGGAAATCAAGGCGAAGCTTATAGAGCTTGTAGGTTACATCCCAGAGGTGGGAGAACGCATAGTAGCAAATAAGGACGGATGGCAGCAGGAAATCGGAGATTTACAAATCGTGAAGGAAAATTTTGACAAACGCCTTGAAGTGACAAGCGTAATGATAAAATCCGCATGGGAGGTAAATCAAAGGATCCTGCAGGACGAAAATGGAAGGACGTATCTGATAAACGATGTATTTGTCAACATGACGACAGGAGCACAGTTGGAAGATGGCGAAGATTTTCCGGATGGACCGTGCTGTAACAGCAGAGGAGTAATCTGGAGGAATAATGCAGGTGCGTTATATGCTCCGTTCCGACAGGACCAGAAACATGAAAGAATTCTTGAAGAAATGACAAAAATAGATCTAACGGAGGATGTAGGCTGATGGATGATACAAAGAAGACATGCAGATTTTACGATGAAAGAAGAAACGAATGTACAGCATTAAAGCTTATATTTTGTAAAAATGAAAAATGCAATTTCTTCAAGGAGAAGGAAGCGGAAGAAGAAAAAGAGTAAAGTTGCACCGGTGCAACAGAAATGAGGCAAAATGGACAAGCTGAAAGAATTAGACATATGGTGTGAAGCACAGATATCACTTATGGAAGAAAGCCTTGAATCGAAGCTGATGAGCAAACACAGAAAGGAAAGAATCAAAAATCAGATCATAGGAATTGATAAAGTGCGAGCCAGGATCAAAAGAATGATGCTATAAAGGAGGAAGACATGTCGAACGAAGATATCAAGAAGGTACTTGTGCAGTATAAAAGAGTGTCAAATATGATACGACACATAGAGGATGAAATCGCACAAATCGATGATAAGGTGCTTGGAATACGAGAAAACCAGATGACAGGAATGCCGAAAGGCAGCAGCTCACTCACTACGACAGATATGCTTGTAGAAAAAAGAGATCTGGAGATACGGTTGGAGAAATTCAAAAAGGCAGCAGATCAAAAACGGGAAATTGTACAGGCTTACATAGATACGGTGCTTTCTCCAAAGCATAACGATATACTGACGATGTACTACATAAAAGGCTACAGCATAGAGAAGATAGCGAGAATCAAGCACTATACAGTACGACATGGCTGGAGACTATACGATGAAGCACTGGCACAGGTAGATATGACGATCAATTTATAAATGTCAGTAACATGTCAGTTTTATGTCAGTAACATGTCACTATACGAACAGAGCTGAACGATGTATTATGATATCGAGATAAGTTGCTGAAACCTCTTAGTATTGATGCGGGCAGCCTGTTATAAAACAGGCTGCCTTTGCTGTTGGAGTGGACATGTTAAAAAGCTGTTCGTATTGTGGACGAATACATGATACAAAAGATATATGTGCTGAGAAAAGGATAGCACTGGATAAAAGGAAGAATCGTAGAAGGACAAAAGCATACGGATTCCATCGTTCATATACATGGACGAATAAATCAATAGAGATTCGTGATAGAGACGATAACCTGTGCCTGTGCTGTAAAGCAATGATGAAAGGAACAATCAGACAGTTCAATTCAGACGAGCTTTCAGTACATCATATCATACCGATCGAAGAAGATTATGATATGCGCTTAGAAGAATCAAATCTGATCACAGTATGCAGACGGCATCATGAGATGTGTGAGGATGGCACGATAAGCAGGAACATGCAGCAGGAGCTTGTAGATGCATCGATGCAGGCAGCAGGCCATTCAAAAGACGCACCGTTGATAATGTGAAGGCGAAGATACCCCCGCCTTTGCATTTTTTGTTTTTTGCAAAAATCTATAGACCGACCCCGCCCCTAAATTTACGAAATATTCCCAAAATGAAGGATTTTTTTGGAGGTAGAACATGGCAAGACCATCGAAACCGGTTAGTGTGATCCAGAACGAGAACAAATCACACAGAACAAAAAAAGAATTAGCAAGTCGGAAGCAGGCAGAAAGTGGTATGCTCTCTGGCGCGGAAATATCGAAGTTTCCTGAGACCAAGGCTGATCGGAAAGCATCGAAAGAATTTGATCGTGTGACTGAAATCTTATCAGCTATCGGCAAAAATGACCGGATGTATGAGACGATCATAAACCGGTACTGCATCATGTTATCGGAGTGCCGGAATATTGAAAAATTGAAAAAAGAGATGGAAAAAACCATCAAAAATTTATCAAAATCTTTCAAGGAGAACATGCTGCAGGCGACACTTACTAAAGAGGAAAGAGCAGTACTTACATGCGACTTCTCAAAGCAGATCTGCAACTTGGCAAATACAATGCTGAAATATGACAAAGAGATAGATAAAAAGAGAACGATGCTGCTTGCGATTGAAAAAGAAACAGGAATGACAATGGCAGCAGCACTCCGTACGATTCCAAAGCAGGAAGAAAAAGAGACAAATGCACTGCTACAGGTGTTAGGCGGTGGATAGATTTGATACAGGAAAGTAAGGCGTATCAATATTGCAAATGGGCGATTGAGAATGATAATAAAAAGGCTCCGCATTATGTAAAACTGCAGTGCCAATCTTGGAAGGACATAGCAGATGGAAAGGACCAGGAAGCCTATGTCAGTGAAGAGACATATGAGAAGATTGAAAAGCTGTTACACTTAATGATTCATCCGGATCTACACAAGCCACTTGATGAATCGTTAGACCCCTATGCAGCTTTTTTCATAACTGCGGTTTTTTGTACAAAAATGATTGATCCGGACGATAAGATTGAAGTCCGTTTTTACGAAAATGCCTTGCTGAAGATAGCAAGAAAAAATTTCAAAACCTTTAATGCAGGGGTGATATTTATACTATTGATGCTCACAGAACCGCGCTTTTCGCGGTTCTTTTCAGTTGCACCCGATTTGAAGTTGTCAAAAGAGCTGCAGATAGCAATTAAAAAGATAATCAAATCAAGCCCGTTATTGTCTGATGAGTTAAGTCCGGTATTTAAGCCACTAAGAAGTGAGATTCGGTGTCTGTTGACGGAAAGCGAATATACACCACTTGCATATTCAGAGGACAAAATGGATGGTAAACTTCCAACAGCATTCCTGGCGGATGAAGCTGGAGCAATGGACTCTTATCCGGTGGAAGCAATGAGATCCGGTCAGATTACACTTGTAAATTCGTTAGGCATCGTCATATCAACGGAGTATCCGAATGACAACAATGTCATGATCGATGAAGTTGACAAAGGCAAGAAAGTACTGGATGGCTTAAGAGATGACAGACGGATGTTCTCACTTATTTATGTGCCGGACGACTATCTCTGGCAGGGAGATATATGGATGCATGACGATCTGTGCATCTATCAGAGCAATCCGGTGGCATGCTTCAACAACCGTATCTTCCGGAAAATCGTAGATAAGCGGACGGATGCTGTTGAGTATGAGAACAAGAGAGAAAATTATCTCTGTAAGCACAACAACATTAAATATAAAGGCCTTGGTGTTGAGGGATATATCGAAATTACCAAGGTACGAAGAGGGAAAAGGAAAAAAGACGATGCATGGTGGAAAGGAAGAAAGGTATGGCTTGGGCTTGACTTTTCGATGACAGAGGATAATGTCAGCGTGGATATGAAGACGTATGAAGGCGACACGAAAGACGATGCCGTTTTATATACGAGGACAGTTGGTTTTATACCGGCCGGAAGAATTGCTCAAAAGAGCAAAAAAGAAGGCGTGGACTATAACGCACTGATAAGATCCGGATGCTGTATCGCATGTGGCGATGAGGTTATCGACTACACGGCGGTTGAAGAGTATATCATGACTCTGGAAGACAAGCTGGGTGTTGAGATTCAACAAATCGGATATGACAGATGGAATGCTCTTTCAAGCGTTCAGAAATTTGAAAAAGCAGGATACACATGTGTTGAGATCAAACAGCATTCAAGCGTTCTTCACAGTCCGACCAAATGGCTGAAAGAATGCATCCTGTCTGGCAGATATCAGTACGATGAGAACCAGATGCTTGAGATCAACTTCCAAAATGCGCGATGCACTGAGGACACGAACAAGAACAAATATGTAAACAAAAAGAAATCTGGAGACAAGGTAGATCAGGTAGTTGGCAACATCAACAGTACATACCTGATCGAACAAGAACTGCTCTATGGAACATCAGAGTACTTTGTCCAGATGATTTAGGAGATATATGGGATTATTTAGAAAAAAGAAACCGGAAATCCGGGAGGACACTTCATTTAATACAGATGCTACACTGCTTCAGGCACTGCTCGGAAAGTCTGACATAACAAAAGACAAGGTGATGAATATACCGGGCATAGCAGCTTGCATCAACTTGATTGCGGATACGGTATCATCCTTGAAGATAAAACTGTACAAGAAGGATGAAGATAAGATCATAGAGGTACCGGATGACAGAAGGGTATACCTGTTAAATGAGGATACAGGAGATACATTAGATGCCGTGCAGTTTAAGCGTGCAATGATCATTGATATGTATCTGGACCGTGGTGGATATGCATATGTCAACTGGGTGTGCAATGAAGTTGAATCTGTACACTATGTTGAAGCAAATAGGATCGGGTTCAACATGAATACAGATCCGATATTTAAAGATTACAAGATGGAAGTGAATGGGCGTTCGTATGATCCGTGGAAATTTATAACACTGCTTCGGAATACGAAAAATGGCTGTTATGGAAAGTCCATCGTTGAAGAATCACCGGAGCTTCTCGATATCATATTAAGCTCACAGCAATATGAAAAAGGGCTGGTAAAAACAGGCGGAAATAAAAAAGGATTCCTGCAGGCAAAGAGCAAGGTTTCAGAATCGGTCATGACTGCACTTAAGAATGCATTTAAAAAGCTGTATTCGAACAACACAGAAAATGTAATCGTGTTGAATGATGGCTTGGAGTTCAAGGAATCGTCAAATACGTCGGTTGAGATGCAGTTAAATGAGAACAAAGAGACAAATAATAAGGATGCATGCAAGATCTTCCTGATTCCGGCACCGATCATAAATGGCGGAGGAAACGAAGAAGACAGAAAGCAGTTTTATCAATCATGCATCATGCCGATACTTGTGAGATTTGCGACAGCCATCAACCGGGCAATGCTCAGAGAAGATGAAAAAGACAGTATGTTTTTTGCATTTGACGATACCGACCTTACAAAAGGTGATATTGAAAAGCGGTATGCAGCATATAAGACGGCACTTGATGCGGGCTTCCTGCAGGTTGATGATATCAGGGAAAAAGAACGATATCCGAGATTTGGCCTTAATTTTATCAAGTTAGGACTTCAGGATGTCTTATACTTCCCGGATGAAAACAAGATATATACTCCAAATACCAATAAAATGTCGGAAATGGGAGTAGATATACAAGAAAATGATGAAGTTGCACCGGTGCAACAGAAAGGAGAGGGAGAAGATGATGAAAATTGAAATCAGAGCAGATTCCGTCGTGATTGATGGATATGTAAATGCTGTGGAACGAGATTCAAAAGTTTTGCACAATGCGAAAGGTCCTTTTGTAGAAAAGATCAAAGCTGGAGCATTCAAACGTGCGTTAGATCGAGCGAAAAGAACCGGATACAATGTAAAGGTACTGTTGAATCATGACTATTCAAGAGAGCTTACATCTACAAGAGATACAACGACAAAGCTGTATGAGGATAACATCGGACTTAGATGCAGATGTGAGATCCGGGATGCCGAAATTGTTCAGAAAGCAAGAGAAGGGAAGCTTTCCGGATGGTCGTTTGGTTTCATCAAAATAAGAGACGAATGGAACGAAGTTGACCAGATGGCTCATAGAGATGTTCGAGAGCTTGAATTAAAAGAGGTATCCCTGTTAGATGACCGCAAGGTACCGGCATATACAGGCACATCGGTTGAGACAAGAGAAGAAGATGATATCATTGAGATCCGAAGCATCGAAGATGACGTTGAAACAGTCGATAATGATCCGCCGGAAAAGGCGAATAATTATAAATATCATAACAGAATTTTAGCAAGCGGAGCAGGTTTATAAACCTGCTCTTTTTATGTGAAAAAGGAGGAAAAATAATTTATGCCAAAATTCATGAATCTTAAGAAGCTTACAGAAAACAAGGAAGCAAAAATGAATGAGATGAGATCTCTGATCAGCAAAGCTGACGAAGAGGAAAGAGCATTAAACGAGGAAGAAGTAAAGAAGTTTAATGAGCTGCAGAAAGAGGTTGACAACATCAATGCATCAATCGAGGCATTACAGTCCGTAAGAAGCCTGGAAGATCATATTGAGCCAACTCAGATTCCAGAGACAGGAAAGAAAAAAGAAGAGGATAAGAAGGAAGTAGAAAAGCGGGAGTATGATGAATTCGATTCATACATCAGAGGAACGCTTGAAAGACGTGCAGAAACAAACATGACCATGACAGACAACGTAGCCGTGATTCCTTCGTCGATTGCAAATAAAATCATCGAAAAGGTACTTGATATCTGCCCGATTTATCAGGCAGCAGAGCGTTACAATGTGAAAGGCAATCTGTCAATCCCTTATTATGACGAAGAATCCGGTGATATTCAGATGTCATATGCAGATGAATTCACAGCCGGAGAGTCTGCAAGTGGACAGTTCAAAAGCATTGAACTTAAGGGATACCTGGCAAGAGCTATTTCAGACGTATCAAAGAGCCTGATCAACAACTCTTCCTTCAATGTAGTAGATTTTGTCATTAACAGAATGGCAAGAAATATTGCAAAGTTCATCGAACGCGAGCTGTTAAAGGGAACAGAAAACAAGATTGACGGCTTATCAAAGGCAAAGCAGAAGGTAGAAGCTGCATCTGCAACAAAGATCACAGCAGATGAATTGATCGATCTTCAGGAAGAGGTGCCGGACGCATATCAGAATGATGCATTTTTCATCATGAATAAAAAGACTCGTACTGCGATCAGAAAGCTGAAGGACGGCCAGGGCAACTATCTATTGAACAGAGATGCATCATCAAGATGGGGATACACACTTTTTTCAAAAGATGTGTACACTTCGAGCAACATGGACGAGATGGAAGCAGGAAAGACAGCGGTATACTACGGAAATTTCGGAGAAGCACTTGCTGTCAAGGTTTCCGAAGAAATCAATATCGAAGTCCTCCGGGAAGTAAAAGCAGCTCAGCATGTAGTTGAGGTACTTGGATTTGTTGAGATGGATTCAAAGGTACAGAATGAGGAAGCTGTAGCAAGACTGGTTATGGCAGCACAGTAAAAGATGGAGCCGCGGAAGCGGCTCTTTTATGAGGTGATCAAATGAAAGTAAGCGAAGTCACAAATATAGATCTTGCTAAATATGTTCGATTAGATGATGCATCTGATTTGGAACTTAATGAGTTAGAGCGAATGAGAAGCGGTGCAGTGGCATTTATCAAATCATATACCGGACTTACAGATGAAGAAGTGGATGAACATGAAGACATCACACAGGTACTTTTTATCTTGGTAGCGGATATGTTTGATAACAGAAATTATCAGATGGACAGCAAATCGGTAGTAAATCCGTCGGCGAAATCCATCTTGAACATGCACTCGGTAAATCTTCTCTAGGAGGGCATATGAGAACGATAAACATCGGAAGATTAAACAAGCGTGTTACATTTATGAAGCTTACAGAAGAAAAGGATAAAATGGGGCAGCTAAAGCAGGTATTAACAGAAGTTGGAACTGTGTGGGCTTCCTTTTATCCGATTCGGGGTGCTGAATTTTACGAGGCACAGAAGGTGCAAAGCAAGATCACCCACAAATGTTATATCCGATATAGAAACGATATCGATACAAACAGTTACATCCGATACGACGGAAAGAATTTTGTAATCGACAGTGTGATTGATGTCGGATATGAGCATAAAATGCTTGAAATCAACTGCTACGAATATACAAACAAAGGAAGTGTGCCAGATGAGTGAAGAAGTATTCAATATGAATTTCTACGGAGCGGACGAGCTGATCAATGCACTGGAGAAGATGGCAAAGGAGTATCCGGATGCAGCAGGTGACCTGCTCCGTGAACGTGGACTTGAACTCAGAAGGAAGATTGTGTTATCTGCACACGAAAACACAAATACAAAAGGTGATAGCAAACGATCACTCGGTAAAATCGGATCATACAGGCTGTCAAAAGTACAGGGCTATGGAATCCGACAGTTTGTCGATCTGACGGTCAAATCGCCACACTTCCACCTTGTAGAACAAGGTCATAACATGGTCAACAAAAAGGGAGAAACAGTTGGATTTGTACAGGGAAGACACTATTTTGAAAAGGCTGTCAAGGAATTTGAGGAAGAAATGCCGGACAGTGTAGAAGCAATGGTTGATGATTTGATCGGAAAGGCTGGGCTGAAATGACACTTAGTGATTTGAAGGCAGGGCTTATATCACTGCTTAAGACAAGATATCCAGAAAAAAAGTATAAATACTATAGTAAGATGGTGGTAGAAAATTATGAACGACCTTGCTTTTTTACGCAGATCGTTCCGGTATCAAATCAAGGAGAAAATTACAACACACGAAAAAAGGTTGTACTTTTTTATATCACGGTATTTCAGGAAGAAATAGACGAAGCGGAAGCACTTGATATGATCGACACGATTCAGGACCTTTTTGGACTTGCTGTAAAGATCAAGGACCGTGCAGTTGATGTAACAGATTTCGACTGGCAGTGGATTGGCACGGAAAAGTATGTGCCGGAACTATCGATAACACTTGAATGGTACGACGATATCATTCATGAAGATGATTTACCGATCATTGAATCGGTTGCAATAAATAGTAGATTGGAGGAAATTAGATAATGGGAATGCCAAGTATGTCAATCAGCTTCACGGAAGCTGCGACATCTGTAGTAGAAAGAGGAGAAAGAGGAATTATCGCCATGATCGTAAAAGACACAGTGCCAGAGACGAATCCGGTCGTGCTTTTACCGGGTGATGATATTCTAAAGTCGTTATCCGATGCAACGAAGGAGCAGATCAAACTGGCATCGATCGGATATATCAATAAGCCGAAGAAGATCGTTACATATGTGCTCCCTGAAGAAGCGGAAGACTATACCGAAGCTTTAAAGTATTTAAAAACGATCAAATTCAACTATCTGGTAGCTCCGACAGTTAAGACAGATGGACAGGAAGAAGCAGTCAAGACATTTGTTGAGACAGAAAGAGCCGAGAAGAACCGTATCGTTGCTGTGCTGCCAAATGCAAAGGCAAACACAGAAGGAATCGTAAATTTCACAACAGAAAAAGTATATGTAAATGATAAGGAGTATACGACAGAGCAGTATTGCTCCAGAATCGCCGGTATCATTGCAGGTACCCCGATGACTATCTCATGTACATATGCGCCGCTCGAAGAATTGACCGACTGTACACGACTGACAAAAGCGGAGATGGATGCTGCCGTAGATGCAGGAGAATTAATTGTATGGTGGGATGGAGAAAAGGTGAAGATCGCAAGAGGTGTAAACAGCTTAACGACTCTTACACCTGAGAAAAATTCACAGTTTCAGAAGATCAAAATCGTTGACACAATGGATATGATCGCATCTGACATTCGGATGACTGCTGAAGACAGCTATCTTGGTAAGTATGCGAACAGCTACGATAATAAGTGCCTGTTGCTTTCTGCGATTGGAAACTACTTCGAGCAGCTTGTGATGGACGGTGTACTTGAATCATATTCTGTTGAGATCGATTTGAACGCGAACAGAAAATATTTGAGAGAAAAGGGCATAGATGTAACTGAAATGTCAGATGAAGATGTGAAGACGGCAAATACAGGAACAAATGTATTCTTGAAAGCATCTATTTCAATCTGGGATGCCATCGAGGATATAGAACTTCCAATTACAATTTAAGAAAGGATACAAGAATGAATAAATTTGAACCAAGAAGAGTGATCAATGGCACATTTGGTGAACTGTGGTGCGATGATGATTATATGGCTGAGACAACAGGATTGGAAGCAAAGGTTACAATTGAAAAATCAGAAGTAAATCAGACCGGAACACTTGCAAAAGGCTATAAGACAACAGGACTCGACCTGAAAGGAACGCTGAAATTAAATAAGGTATCATCTTATTTTACAAAAAAGATATCAGCAAACATCAAAAAAGGGATCAATCCAACATGCACTTTGATTTCAAAGCTTGCAGATCCGGATGCATTTGGAGCAGAAAGAGTCAAATTAACCGGAGTTACATTTGATGAAATCACACTTGCAAACTGGGAAACAAAAAAGACAGGTGAGGAAAGTATCCCATTTACATTTATGGATTGGGAGCTGCTTGACACCATCGATGTAAGATAGGAGGGATAAAATATGAATTTAGTAGATCAGTTATTAAAGGCAGATATCAAGAAAGCAGACGAGTTGGAGACAGGCATCTTTCATTCGAAGAAGCTTGCAAAGCTTATCGGATCTGAAACACCGGTTGATGTACAGATTCGGGAAGTAAAGTCAAGAAGATTGAATGACATCGTGGCATATCAGGTAGACAAGAAGGGAAATATGATGTTTTCAAAAACCTACGATGCAAAGCTGATGATGTGCCTAGAAGGTGTAGTTGATCCTCCATTGAAGGATAAGACACTTCAGGCACACTTCGAATGCGACGATGCAAAAGAGCTTTGCGAAAAGCTCTTCGGAAACGAAGTGAATGACTTATCAGACGAAATCTCCAAGCTGTCCGGAGTGATAAGCGATGAAGATAGTGAGGAAGAAGTAAAAAACTAATTGATGCGAATGGGGAGGTGCAGTTGATGTACCTCCTTTTTCGCTATCATCATATAGTGCCATCCACTTATTTTGAAATGGGACTTGGCGAAAAAACAGTACTAAGAGCATTCATGCACTATCAAATGAAACAGTTAAAAGAAGCGTTAAACAATATGGAGTGAATGAATGGCTGGTAAAAAGGTAGACGTCACACTGCGCTTGATCGATAAGATATCTTCTCCACTGAATTCTGTAGGGAAAAGCTTAGAGAAGAATGTTCGAGGTTGGGAAAAAGCAGGGCGATCTATAACAAAAGAAGGAAAAAAAATAGCAGCAGTCGGAGGCAACCTGACAAAATCTTTGACAGCTCCGATCGCTGCAGCCGGGATTGCTTGTGTAAAAACGGCAAGCGACTTTGAAGCCGGCATGAGCACTGTTCAATCTATCAGCGGAGCGACTGGCAAAGAACTGGATGCACTCGCTCAAAAAGCAAAAGAAATGGGTGCTAAGACAAAATTCTCGGCAACAGAAGCCACAGATGCATTTAAATATATGGCAATGGCTGGATGGAAAACAGAAGACATGCTGAATGGTATTGAAGGCATCATGTACCTTGCCGGAGCAACCGGTGAGGACCTTGCATCTACATCGGATATCGTAACAGATGCACTGACAGCGTTTGGAATGTCAGCGGATGATACAGAACGATTTGTGAATGTGCTGGCGCAGACGGCAAACAATGCCAATACAAATGTATCTATGCTTGGTGAATCGTTCCAGTATGTAGCACCGGTTGCAGGAGCACTGAAGTACAATGTAGAGGATGTATCGACAGCCCTTGGAATCATGGCCAACAGTGGTGTAAAGGCAAGTACAGCAGGTACATCACTTCGTTCATGGATGTCCAGAATGTCAGCACCAACGGATGCGGTATCTTCGGCAATGGAGAAGCTTGGCATATCTCTGACGGATTCTGATGGCAACATGAAGTCGTTCATGACAGTGATGCAAGATACACGATCTGCATTTTCAAAATTAACAGAAGCAGAAAAGGCACAGTATGCTTCAACACTTGCCGGTAAACAGGGAATGTCCGGATTGCTTGCAATCGTAAATGCATCAGACAGCGACTTTGATACTCTGACAAAAGCTATCTATAACTCAGATGGTGCCTGCAAGAAGATGTATGATACTGCAAATGACAACCTTCAGGGACAGCTCACTATTTTAAAATCGACAGTAGAAAGTATTGCAATATCGTTTGGAGAGCGATTAACACCGAAGGTCAAAGATATCACATCGTGGTTACAGAAATTAGCAGAAAAATTCAATGCACTGTCTGAACCACAGAAAGATATGGTTGTAAAGATTGCACTGATCGTTGCATCTGTTGGACCGGCAATATTAATGTTTGGCAAGATGGTAGGAACTGTCGGGAAGGTCGTAAGTATAGTTGCGAAAGTAGGTCGTGCATTTAAAATGTTCGGATCGATAGCAGGAATCGTAACATCACCTGTTGGCATCGTAATCGGTGTACTTGGTGCATTAGTTGTTGCAGGAGTTCTGGTTTATAAAAACTGGGATAAGATAAAAAAATCAGCTAAAAAGGTCTTTTCGTATGTCAAAAGTGTATTCAATAGCGTTGGATTAACTGGACAGTCAATGATGGATAAGATCAGTCCGATTAAAGATAAATTTTTTGAAATCAAAGATAAAGCTGTAGAATTATGGCATACGGTAAGCCCACTGGTTGAAGAGATAGGCAAGGTTGTTACAGATATTTTTAAGGTAAAAATCGGAGTTGCAATCGGAGCTGCAATCGGATGGATCAAGACTTTAGTAAATTCAGCTATCGAATGGTTTGGAGGATTCCAGAAAGCATTAGGTGGTGTGATAGATTTTATCACAGGTATTTTTTCTGGAAATTGGTCTAAAGCATGGTCGGGAATCAAAGATATATTCGGTGGAATCTTTGAGTCAATAGTAGCTTTGGCAAAAGTACCGATTAACGGTGTAATTTCAATCATAAACGGTGCTATCGCGGGAATTAATAAGCTTGGTATCACAATTCCTGATTGGGTGCCTAAAATTGGAGGACAGAAGTTTTCCATCAATATACCAACGATTCCTACACTGGCAAAAGGTACTGATAACTGGAAAGGCGGTATTGTACAGATTTCAGAACGCGGTGGTGAGATTGTAGATCTTCCACGCGGAAGCCGTGTATATCCGCATGATGAGACGGTCAAAAAAGCATATCAGGATGGCGCAAGACAGAGTAAAGGATCTGTTATTATATCAAAACTTGCAGATAAGATCATCGTAAGAGAAGATGCAGACATTGATAAGATTGTAGATAAATTGGCTGATAAGCTGGAAAAAGTTTCAAAAAATCTCGGAGGTGATGACATTGGATATTCATATTAAATGGAATTCAGACAAGAGCAGTATGCAGTTGCCTGTAGTTCCGGAATCGTTTGAAGTATCGGATTCGATGAATAACACATCAGTGATCATACATAATCTTGGGGAGATAAATTTAAAGGGAAAGAGAAACCTGAAGGAAGTTTCTCTTTCTTCTTTTTTTCCGGCTCAGAAGTATGCGTTTGCAAAAACATCGTATCACGCACCGTATAATTATGTGAAGATCCTGAAGAAGCTATTTGAGAAGAATACAACAGTACATCTTATTATAACCGGAACAAATATAAACGGATTCTATACGATTGAAGCATTTAACTACGGACATGCGGATAAGACAAATGATGTAAGCTATACCTTGGAGCTGAAAGAGTATAGAGAAACGGCGACTACATCAAATCGACATACAAAAGCTGCATCAAGTAAAGTACATACATGGAAAAAAGGCGATACCTGGCAGAAACTTACAAAGAAGACGCTTGGATCGTCCAAGACATGGAAAAGTGTGCGCAAGCGTAATTTGGATGTGATAAAAAAGACAAAGAAAAAGTATCCAAAAAAGAAAGAATCAGATGCACTGATAGGATATAAGGTTGTGATAAAAGCATGATAAAGATCAAGTGGAAAGAAAAGATGCTGGATTTTGAATCAGTAGAATGGTCTGGAACAGACAATCAGTGTTCCAGGCAGCTTACATTTACAGTACCGGTAAATCCATATGACAAGATGTTTAAATCATATGGAATTGCTCTCGGTGACCTTGTAAAGCTGTATAGTGACAAGAAACTTCTTTTCCTAGGAACAATAACAGCGAGAGAAAAGACCGCTGCAGTTGGAACAGCATCATATACTGCCGTAGATTTTATGCAGCATCTGCTCAGATCTATCGGTACATATGTATTCCGAAATACGACACCGGAAGCGATCGCAAAAAGACTTTGCACAGAGCTGAAGATAAAGGTCGGATCACTTGCAAAGACGAAGATATATATCAAAAGACTGATTTATGAAGAACAGGCTATATACGACATCATTGTTGGAGCATACAGAAAAGCAAAACCACAAACAAAAAAGAAGTATATGCCGGTCATGGAAGGTAGTAAATTCAGCGTTATTGAAAAAGGCTTATCATCAGGTGTAAAGCTGACTCAAGGAGTGAATATAACAGATGCCAGCTATAACGACACCACTGACAACATCGTGAACAAGGTTAATATATATTCGGACAGTCGCGTGAAACTTGGTCAGATTGAAAACCGTAAAAGCCAGGAAAAGTATGGAATTTATCAAAGCCAAATCACAAAAGAAAAAGGAACTGATGCAAAGAAAGAAGCTCTTACACTGCTTACAGGAGTGACGAAGGAAGCATCCATTGAAGCACTTGGTGATGTTAGAGCGATATCTGGAAGGAGTATTGTCATAAATGATAAGGCAACCGGACTAAAAGGTACGTTCTATATATCAAGTGATACACATTCTTTTTCAAACGGAACCCATACAATGTCGCTTGACCTTACATGGGTAAATGAAATGGAATCTGGAGCAGAGGAAACAAAGGATGATACGAAAAAAAAGCAGATAACAAACGATGCTGTTTGTTACTACTTGGAAAATTCAAAGGTATATCATTCAACAACTGAATGTAACAGCTGTAAGAATAAAGCAAAAAAATCAACTGTAGCAGAACTGAAAAAGATATTGATCACAAAAGGAACAAACAAAGGCGCGAGGAAATACAGACCATGCGCAAAATGCTGGGAGGAGTCGAGTGAATAGCTATGAGAAGATTATAAAAACAATAAGAGCTGAATCAAATCGAGATAAAGATACTTATATCCGGTTAGGATCTGTGAAAAATGGCAAGATCAAGATGGGTATGCTTGAACTTGAAAAAGAAGACTTTATCATTAATGCAAATCTTAAGCTAACAAATGGAGACAAAGTACTTATTGCAAAAACAGAGGATGTATTTGTGATCATATGTAAGGTGGTGGATATGTAATGTTTCCATTTGATGTAGAAGATGATGAAGTACAGGAGACAGAAGAAAAAGAGTTAAAAGATTATGAGATTGACTTTGAAAAAGGATGCCTGACCGGCCGGATGGTGACAGGATTGGATGCAATAATTCAGAGCATTAAGCTGGCACTTAAGATTGATCGGTATTTTTACTCACAGTACTCCTGGGAGTACGGCTCAGAGCTTAATACACTGATTGGAAAAAATTACAGTCAGGAATATGTACAGAGCGAGGTGCAGCGTATGCTTGAAGATCTTGTGCTTGGCTTTGATGAAATACTGAGTATATCTGATATACAGTGTACGATGGACAGAGACAAGCTTACAATATCGTTTAAGCTTGAAACAATCTATGGAGGAGGTGAGGTAAGTGTTTAATGATAGAGATTTTGACACGATCATGAGCGAAATGATGTCAAATTTTGGCACGGATGTCCGTACGGATGAAGGCTCACTTGCATACAACGCATGCGCTAAGATAGCGGAGAAGCTGGAAGAAGTATATGGAGATATAGATGAGCTTTACGCGAATATTCTTCCTGATACACAGGATGACTGGCATTTGATTGAATACGCGCGTGGAAAAGGAATCATATATAAATATGCAACTGCTCCGGTTGTAAAGGGCGTATTCGAGCAGGAGATAGAAATCGGTGAGCGATTCACATGCAACGACTATACATACAGTGTGTCGAAGAAATTATCGAACTATGCATATGAGATGATCTGCGAGACAGAAGGTGTTGCGGCAAATACAACATTCGGAAGCTTATCACCGGTTGACTATGTAGATGACTACCAGGGAGGTGAGATCACAGAAATTATCACACCTGGAACAGATGATGAGGATATTGAGAAATTCAGACAGAAGGTACTTGATTCATATACGAATATAGCATTTGCAGGAAACAGGGCCGCATACCGGGCATTTGTCAATTCTTTAGATGGGGTAGGCGGGTCCAAACCTTTTCGCCGTGAAGCTGATTCAGATTTCATCAAAGTATATGTTATATCATCCGGTTATGCTGCACCATCTGATGAATTAATCAATAAAATTCAGACAGAGGTTGATCCTGAACAGAATCATGGGGAAGGATTAGGATTAGCACCTATTGATCATTCGGTACAAATCATACCGGTTGAAGAAGTGACAATAAAAGTGCAGACGAATATTACATATGATACAGGATATTCGGCAGATAACACAAAGACACTGATCGAGGATGCGATAAGTGAATATCTGCATGGATTGTGTGAGATATGGGAATCAAAAGAGAAAGAAAACATCATTGTAAGAATCTCACAGATCGAATCAAGGATATTACAGATAAATGGAATCGTTGATATTGCAGATACCATGATAAATGGAGAAACAAAAAATGCAACGATAACATATACTGCTATTCCGGTATTTGGGGGTGTGGATATTGTTTGAAGCACCTGAAATCATCAAAAATATACCTGATATAAAACAGATATACGACATCAATGAATATCAAGGAGATGCACTTGATCATGCAGTAGAGCAGATAGATGATGATATGAATCTTGATGAAATGGATGAATCAACTACATCAAGATGGGAAACCATGTTGAAAATAACACCTGCTGAAAGTGATACATTAGATATAAGACGCTTCCGTATAAAGACAAAGATAACAGATAAAATGCCGTATACATATAGAGCATTAGAAAAAAAGCTGGACTATATATGTGGCGCAGGAGCATATAGCATTGTTATTGACAGAAAAAACAAGTATCTAAATGTAAAAATTGCCCTATCATCGAAAAAGAAGATAGATGAGATCACGAAAATGCTGGATGAGATGGTTCCGCTTGATATGACATTTGAAGCTGAAGTTTTATATAACACGCACAGGAAACTATCGGAGTATCCACACTGTGTTTTAGCACAGTTCACTCACACAGAGTTGTATAGCGAGGAGTTAAAAAAAGATCTTGTAACAGACATAACTGCGTTAGAAGCAAAGCCGGTGGAGACAATCGAAGGATACAAGATAAGCCAAATGAGTGAGTTTGGATTCAGAAAGGAGACATAAATGCAAAAAACAACATTGGGATTCAATCTGTATGAAAAAGACGATAAGTTCAACATAACCGGAGAGGAAGGATCGTTGAATGAAACGATCAAAAAAATCAATCAGGAGATTGAAGACACAAAAAAATCTGTCAGTGATGGAAAAACAGAAGTAGCCAGTGCCATCACTGAGAAAGGAGTGGCTACTGAAAGTACAGACAGCTTTGCAGTTATGGCTGAAAATGTGCGCCAGATAAAGACAGGTGGAAGCACTGGCGGTAGCGGTTCTGTCATAACCAGAGTAGGTGACAGCATAAAAACACATACATCAAACCAGATCGGCGCAATCACACATGTGGGTGAAGCAATAAAGACAAAGGTTACAAGTCGCAAGCTTGAAGAAAAATTTGCCGCCGTGCATTCTGATGGAAACAGCTGGGTTGACACTGGGA